>Ga0179593_1494370_pt1 | contig 24615 bp, 44 predicted proteins | sample CZODoug2_1_08_16_FD_185931 | JGI IMG/M metagenome (GOLD analysis project Ga0179593, IMG submission 185931) | Vadose zone soil fungal communities from Angelo Coast Range Reserve, California, USA - CZODoug2_1_08_16fungal (PacBio error correction) | ecosystem: Environmental > Terrestrial > Soil >... | reverse complement strand
GGTTCCCACCCCCCCCCCTCCCCCGTGTATTTTTTAAATTTCCCACTTGGGGGTTTTTTGGTCAAAATCTTTTTGTCGCCCCTCCCCCAGTGTCAAAATCCCTATTCCTTTTTTGCTTTTCCCCCCACAAGTTTTCCTGTTTTTTCCCTGTGTTGTTCCACCCCCATGGCTGACAGAAGGGTTGTTGCTTTCACCCACGCTTCTTGCTCTTTGTTTTCCCAAGGGAAACCAAAAAACACACCTGACCCGTGGTGGAACTTGGTGTTGTAGTGTTTTTTGTGGCCCTGCCCCCACATGCGTGTTTTGTGGGACTTTGTTCCCTTTTTTTTTTTTTTTTTTTTCCTTCCGTTTTTGCTTTTGTAAGCCCAAGTTTTTGGTCTTGCCCCCGAGTTCCTTTTTCCCCGTTCCTTTTGTTGTTTGGTTACCCCCTTTGTCAAACCTTGGCAGGGGTCCCCCTTGGCCCTGGGTCTGGTTCCCTTTAGCCCGCCCGTTTTTCCACACATGAGACACTTGGTTTTTTGTTCGGTGCAAAACCCCGTCTTTGTCTTTGGTCACCCCGATTTTTCCCACAGTGTCCGGTACTTTCTTTCTGTGCGTGACCACCCATGGGTACCAACCCCAACCCAAATATCTTTTTCTTTTTTTGCACCACCCCGTCTTTTGTTAGGTTTAACCGACCGTGTGCTGATTCCACCCCCCCCCCCCCCCCCCCCCCACACATCGCCGGGGGTGCCCCCACTGGCCCCCCCAAACCTTTTATTTTTTTGCTCCAGTCCTTCCCCAAGGCCCCCCCCCACTTTCCTGTTTTTTTTCCCCCCTTTTTTCCCCCCCCTTTTTTTTCTCAAAATTTTTTTTAAAGGTTGTTTTTTTCCCCTTTCGATTTTTGGCCCCCCCACTTTGTTTTGCATCACATTTGATGGGGGGGGGGACTTTCTTCCCTAACACCCTTTCCCCCTTCCCTTTTTTTTTTGTTGCCTGTGTTGGAAACTTGCACCAACAACGTTTTCTTTGCCCCCTTTTTTTGCCCTTTTTCACATTCTACCCCCCCCCCAACCCCAATCAGTTTTCCCCTCTTTTTTTTCAAAAGTCCCGGGGGCGGGACCCTCCTTTTTTTTCAACCACGCCCCCAGGGCCCCCCCCCCCCTTTGTGTTTGTCCTTTCTTTTGTGTTGCACTTTGTTGGTTTGAATGGGTCATGTGGCGACGGCCTTCCCCCGTTTTTTTTTTTCCCCCCCTGTTTCTCCTTTTTTTATTTTCCACTAATCTTTTCTCACCTTACACAACCCCCCCAAAATGTGTTTACCCAGGGGCACCCCCACTTCAACCGTTTTTTTCCCCCCCCCACTCCCCCCGTTGCTGTGTTTAGTTTTTCTTTTTCGCGAGGTTTTCCTGTCCTCTCTTTTGCAACGCGCCCGTCAAAAGGGAAACAAACCCTTTGTTTGACCCCTTTTTGGTTCCCTGCCCCCGGGCCCACAACTTTTTGGACTTGTGTTTGAACCAAAAACTCTTTTTTCCCCTTTTTTTCTTTGTTTTTCCCCCAGCTTTTTTTTCTTTTTTTCAGTGTGTTGGATTTTAACTGTTGTTCGGGCCCGTGCCCCTTAGGGGGACCACGGTCCATTTTTGTGTCCCCCCTTTTTTTCTGTGCCCAAGCAATGCTTCCCCACGCTCCGTGTTGGTGCTCGGGTCCTACCCGGTTGTTGGACGTTTTTTCTTTTCAGTAAACCCATTGTTTTTGGTCACCCCCCCCTTTTTTTTTTTTTGTTTTTGGGCTCAAAATCCTTTTTCCACCCCACCCTTTGGTTTCCCCCGGGGTTTCTTTTTTTTTTCCTGCCCCGGATGCGTGTTGTGGGCCCCCTTGTTTTTTTTTTTTTTTTCCCCACAGCGCTTTCCCCCCCCAAACCAAACCCCCGGCCATTTTTGCCCGGCGGTCCTTCTCCCGTTTGCCCCCCCTTTCCATTTGATAGTTTTTTTCCCCGCCGGTTGGACACTCTTTTTTTCCCCCCCCCCCTTCAAGGGCGTTTGCGTGAAAAAACCCGCGCCCACCTTTGGTGTGGGTTCCCTGTGTCAAACCTTTGGTCTCCAAAAACTACCAAATTTTCGGTTTTTGGGCCGTCGGGAGGATCACCGCTACCCAGGGGTTGTTGTGGTTGTTTTTTTTGTTCATTTTTCGTCCCTTTGGTTTTGTTTTTTTTTCCATTTTTTTACCCCCCCCCCCCCCTCCCCTTCTTGAAAGGGAACCGAATCCCCCCCCCAACCCACGTGTCCCTTCCACACCACCACCCAAAGGTTTTTTTGGACTCTTTTGTCTGTCCCCCCCACTCAGTTCATGAATGGGGGTAATTTTCGTCTTTCTTGTGTTTTTTTTTTTTTTTTCTGGTTCGCCCATTTCCGTGTTGGATTTCAGTTTTTTTTTTTGCGGAACTGTCCCCCCCCCCCAACCCTCCTTTTTGCAAAACAAAGGGCTTGATTTTTTAACTTTGCCCCCGTGCGTGTGCCTTCTCCCCCCAAACCAGGGTTAACTATTCGCGCACCTTCACCTTTTTTTTCCACAACCCCCCTTCCACTTTTTTTTTCCCCACGTTCTTTTTTTCCGTGGGACCTTTTTTATGTTTTGTTTGCAAAAAAACGTCCCCCCCCTTGGTCCCCCCATTGTTGTCCCCCTGCTGACTACCCGTGCTGTCTTTCCGGGCCTTTTTCCCCCCCCCCATAGGTTTGTTTTTCGCGCCGGCCCACCCCCAACCCTTGAATCACTCACCTTTCGCCCCGTTCATTTAGTTTGTTTTTGTCGGCCCTTTGGGTTTGTACCAGAACAAGGAGGGTGCCCCCCTGGTCCCTGTTGTTTACCCCCCCCCGTTTTTTTTTCCTGTTCCCCTTCTTTTGTGGCCAACCCGTTTGTTCCTCCCCTTTGCTGGTTTTGTTTTTTCTCCCCTGAACTAGACACTTTTGTGCCCCCCCACCAAGCGTGTTGTTTTCCCAAAGCCTTCTTTTGATTAACCCCCGATGTTAAAAACTGGCCGTTGTGAAAAACCACCTGTCTGTAGTTTTTCCCCCCCTTTTTCCCCCGCTGGCCCCCCCTTTCTTGGGAACCCCTTTTTTTGGTTTTGTTTCACACTCATTCCCCTTAGGGTGGCAAAATTGTTTTCTTTTGCTGGCCGGTTGCCTAAACAAACCTGTTTTTTTTTTTCAAAAAAACCCCCTTTTTTTTCCTTTGTGCTTTGGGGACTTCGTCCCCTTTTTTCCCCCCCACCCTTCACCCTTCTTGGTGAACACACCGCCTTTTTTTTCCCTCCCATAAGTAACGGAACAACTCTTCTTTTTCCTTCTCCCCCTTACGTTGTTTTTTGTTTCCCCGTACTTCTGGTCTTTTTGACCACTTTCTGAGGGGACCTCCATTTCGTGTCCCCCGGTGAGTGTCGTTTCGGTTGGAACATTGACCGTTTCGTTTCCCAGCCCCCCCCGTCCAGTCTGTTTGTCCTACGTTTTCTGCTGTCCCCGTTTGGGGAGGCCCCCGCCCGGCCCCCCCCCGCCAAGTGTTTGGCTTTTGTCACAACAATGTGGCACACCAGGAGTTTCCCCTGTCCCCCTTTTTCTGTTTTTTTTTGTTTTTGGGTTTTTGCGCCTCCAACTGTTTACCACCCCCGCTTTTTTTTTTTTTTCCCCCAACCAACGGTTTTTGCATTTTGCTTCCTGTTCTGATTTTATTGGGTTTGGATTTCCCGTGTTGGGTTGCCTTTCGTTGTTTGTGGAGTTTTTTCTTTGTTTGCACAAACACCCTTTTCTGCCGGGCGGACAAAACCAACAAAAACGTTCGGTTGCTGAGTTTGTGGCCTTTTGCTTTTTCTTCGTTGTCCTTTTTTTTTTTCCAGCGGGGTGTTCAAACCTATTCCGGTTTGATTACACACAACCTCTCCAGTTTTTACCTATAGCCCCCTGTTTTTGGCCAACTGTTTTTTTTGGGACCCCAGCATAGGGACCCACTTTTTTTTGGTTTCCCACCTCTTTTCTTTCCCCAAACAACCAACCCTTTTGACTCACGCGCCCACCCTGTTTTTCCCCGTTGCACAAAACTTTTTCCCCGTTCCCCCTTTGTTTGGCGTCGTGTTGGGCGTTATTTGTGTTTCCTCCACCCCCTGCACCGGTTTTTTTCTTCCTCTTCTCGTGGGGTTTTGTATTGTAGTTTTCCTCGTTGTCAGGTTTGTTTTCCCCCCTCTTGTCGCGCGCAACTGATTTGCGACCCAAACCATCCCATGCGATTTTGTGTTCCCCTGTGCGAGGTTGTCCTTCCCACCTCTTCCTTCCATGCACCTCATACCCAAACTTCACAGTTTTTCCGTGCCCATTGTGTCCTGCAATTTCTTTTTTTGGGGTGTGGCAGGGGTTTCCTTCCTTTTTTTTCTGTGGGTTTTTTTTCTTTTTTTTTTTTTTTACTTTAGGTAGTTTTAGCATTCTTCTGGTCCTTCCCCACCGGTTTTCTGGGTTTCCTTTTTTAAACAAAAACTTTCCGTTTTGGTTTGGGCGGTCATTCCCTTCTTGACAGTTTGTTTGCCCCCCCCCCCTGTTTTTTTTTTCTTTGAACCCAAACCGGGTTTCCCGTCACTTGATGTGTACATGGCGTCAAGTTATTTTTTTCCTGTTTTTTTTTTTTCCCCCCTCGTTGGGTTTGGTTTCCTTCTGTTTTGTTTACCCCCCCTTGATTTCTCCTCCGGGTTTTTTTCCCCCCACCCTATCCTTTCCGGTTTTGGGGGGGACCTCCCCCAAAGTCCCCTCCCTTCCAACCCTCTTTTGTTTTCCCCTTTTTCGTTGTTTGAAGACTCCGATTGTTCAAGTCCCCGCCTCGCCCCTTGATGTGGCCGATGTTTGGGTGCACATCCCCCCTTCTGAAAAAAACGTTTGTGTCTTTTTTTTTTTTTTTTTCTCACCCATTCTGTTTTTCCCCTGCGTGTTTTTTTTTAACGCAGGTTTTCTTTCTTTCTCCCTTTTTTTTTTTTTTTCGTCCATTGAACAGCGATGGTTTTTTTTTTTCAATGCTTTTTGAGTTGACTTTACTTTTTGTCTGTTTACTGGCCTGTATTCAACCTGTTGGGACGCTGCGTTTTTCCTGCAACGCCCCCCCCCCCCAGAAATTACCAACCATTCATTTGTTATTTCGGTTTCCTTATCTTGTTCCCTGGGTGGGTTTATTTTCCATTTTGTACTTGCCCTTGTTTTATCGTTGTTTTCCGGGGTGCCAACCCCCACAACCCTCCGCTGCATTTTTTCAACTAAACCCGTCTCCACTTTGGTTTACCTGGAGTTGGGTCCACCAACGTTTATACTCTTTTTCTTTTTGAATTTGTCCCCCTTGTTTCCCTCCCCTTTTTTCCTGTTATGATGGTTTGAAACCCCTGTTTTTCTCCCCATTTATATTGGGGTTTTTTTTTATTTTTGGTTTTGGCCCCCTTTTGTTTGGCCTTTCCTCCCCTTCGTTTAACGGAATGTTTTTTGTGAAAAAAAAACCCCGTCACCCATCCTAGCTCCAGGGTGTGTTGTCCTGTTGTTTGTGTTACCTTGTGGCTCCGTCGGTACCTGGGCCTTTCTTTTTTGATCTTCCCTTTGTCGGTGTTACTGGGTGGTTTTTTCTTAGTTTTTTTTCTTTTGCCCCCCGGTTCCCCCCCCCCTTTTCCCCCCGTTCCCGCGGACCGTCGTTTTTTTCTTTTCCCCCCCCACCCTGTATGTGTTTTTGGGAATCCCCAACCCATTTTTGCACCCTTTTTCCCCCCCTGCTGTTTTTTGGTGGGCCTTTCATTTAAAGTTTCTTACGTGGGTGCCTGGTCCTTTTGCAGTGTGTCTGTTGCTGGATGGGTGGTGGTTTTGTCCAGCGGGGGTTTACCTGTCTTCCCCTTCGTGTTTTGTCTGGGCACCAACCCCCACTTTTTTGCTATTTCCCACACTTTGTATTTTTTTGTTTGTTCCTTTTTTCATATGTTTCCCCCCCCCCCACTTCCTTCTTGTTTCCCTCGTTTTCCCGGGTTGGGGGCACCTTTTTTTGTGACGGTGGGCTAACGGTTTTTTTTTTTTTCCTGTGGTGCCAATTTTTTTGTTCCCTGTTTGTGTTGTTCAGTTGTTTTTTTTGGTCCTTTTTTCCATTCTGGACGGGTTGCTTCCGGCCCCCCCACCCTCCTGGGTCTTCACGTGGCGGTTGACCACCGTTTCTCCCCCCGCTTTTTTTTGTCAGTCATTCCGGCCCTTGCCAATCTTTTTTTGTTTTGCCCTTTCGTGCTGCTGGGCGGCCATTTTCGTTTTTGTCGCCCCGTGTCACAAAATTAGTTCCCCCCTCCCCCCCCTGTCTAACAAAACTGGAAAGGTTTGCTGCTGGGCCTGCTCGTGACTTTTTTTCCCCCCCCCGTCTGAACCCCCCCCTTCTTTTTTTGACTCCCTCTTCTTCCATTTCACTCCCCGGGTTTTTTTTTTTGGTTTAGAGAGTGATTGTCTTTCCTTTTTTTTTTTCAGGTTTTTCAATTCCCTGCAGTCTTTTTTTTCCCCTCCATGTGGCTTTTTTTCTTTTTTCCCCCCCGTCCCCCTCCATGTTGGTCCACCTTATTTGCGGTCCACCTTCCCTCCATTTGTTTGGCCCCAGGCAGGTTGTGTCTTCCCAAAACTCCTATTTTTTTTTCGTATTTGGGCCTGTTGTGGTGGTTGGAACCCCTCCCAAAAAAAAAACCACCCACCCAAAAAAAAAATGACTTTGCTTGGCGTTTTGTCCGTTGCCCCCTCCCCCCACCCTGGCCGTGGCCATGGGCCCTTGGTTTCTTCCCCGTTGGGGTGTGTTGCAAACAAATTTTTTTTTTCTTCCAAATTTTTTGGGCTTGCCTGGTGGACCCCCCCCTGTCCTTTTTCGTCATGTTTTCCCAACTTTAAGGGGGGCCCCCCCCCCAAGGTCCCCCAGGAAAACTGTTTTCCCCCCTTGCCACGTTGAAAGCCTTTTTTTTTTTTTTTCCCACCAAAACCCCCCAACCCCCAACCAACTTGTTTTCTTTTCGTGTTGCTCTATTTAAACCCCCCCGGAATTTTTTTTGTGTTGCCCCCCAGATTTCTCCCACAACCTGAATTTTCAAGCGTTTCCTTTGGCAATGAATGGCTTTTTCCCTTTGTGGAAACCCCCTTGTTCGTGTAGGACTGACCCCCCCTGCTTGCTCCCCCCCCCACCCCCCCCCCCCCCAATTTTAGGGCCAGGGGTTACCCACCCCCCTGCCAAAACCCACCTTTCCTGTGGGGGCCAGCCCGTAGCTTTTTCCTTGTGTCCAATTCAAGTTTGCCCTTTTTTCTCCCTTTTCCCGGTGTGTTTTTTTTGTGGATTTTTTTATGCCCACCTGTTCCCCCCCCACATTATTTTGTTGGTTTTTTTTTTGTGACTCTTGGTGTCCCCCGTTGTTACCCCCCCCCTCGTGGTGGGTGGGTTGGTTGAACCGTGGGAACACACCACCCCAATTACCTTGCGTCACCATTTTTTCCCCCACCTTTTTTCCCCACCTCACCACTCCCCCCCCCCCCCCCCCCCACATTCCACGGTGTATCAACTGGTCAGGCGTTGGACCTTTCTTTTGGAAAAACTTTTCCCCCACACCCCCCTTCCCGGTTTTTTTTTTGGCCCTACCTTTATTTTGAAGACTGTTTCCCCCATCCCCCCGTCGAGGCTTTTCCCCCCTTGGTGCCCCCTGGTGTTTCATTCGTTTTTCTTTCCCTTTTTTTTTTACCCCCCCCTAATTTTTTCACCCTTGGTTGGCCACCAAAAACCCCCAAAATTGGAGGGGGACCCCCCAGGTTTTTCCAACTTCCCTTGCCCCTCCCCCATTTTTCCCCCCCCCCCCAGTTTGCTTCCTTTTTTTTTTTCCTTCGTGTTTTGGACTTCTGTGTTTTTCGTCGTTATTTCCATGCGAGACAAACCCTTTAGGGGGTTTTTTTTTTTTGAAAGGTTGGAAAAAAATTTTTCCCACACCCCCCCTTCCCGCCCCCCCCGTTTGGTGTTTCAACCCCCAAAGATTACGACGGATTCTTATTCTTTTGGGTTTCCCCCTTTTTTGTGATGTTTTTCTTGGGGTCCCTCAACCCTCCCCGATTTTTTTGTTTTTTCCCCCCCACTCCTTCGGGATTTTTCATCATTCCTTCTTGTGCGTCTTTCCCCATTCCATTTTTTTTTTTTTTTTTAACGTGTTTGTTTGACTCTTCCGCACCAGTGTTTTTCTCGATCCCATTGATAACCCACATTTGGCCCCGTTCCAACCCCCCCCTCGGTGTTCCCCCCCCTTTTTTCCAAAAAACTGTTGTGTTTTTGGGTAACTTGTTTGGTTTCTTTTTTTTTTTCCTTTTTTTTTTTTTACCTCCCCCCCACTCCCTCTTTTTGCGGTTTGTTTTGTTTTACAACAAGCCGCTTTTTTTTCTCCCCCCCCAAAACGTTTTTGGCCACCCCCTGGTTTCTTCGTTGCCTGTTTTTGTTTTCCCATGTTCCCCCCCTTTTTCCGGTTTTTTCGAATTTTTGTGTTCTACATTGTGCCCCGTGCTTTCTCGTGTTCGCTGGCCACTGTGTTTTTGGTCCCACCCCATTTCCTTTTTCTTTTTTTTTTCCCCCCACCCTTCAACATTAACCACAACTTTAGTTTTTTACGGGTGTGTTTTGCCCCTCTTTCTGGTGGTAAACCTAAAACAACCAAACGGATCCAGGTGACCCTGTAATTCCCCGGTGTGCGTCCCCCTCCCCTACCCCCAGACTTCTGCTGGGGAGGCCTGCCCCCTCCGTTTTTTTTTTTTGAGGCTTCCCCCCCCCCCCCTCCTTTCAAAACACCCCCCCCCCCCTAAGATTGGTCTTTTTTCCCCCCCCCACCGGTCATTTGTTTTTTTTTTTCATTTGACTTTTTGTTTTTCTTATTCGTCTTTCCCCTTTGGTTGCATTCCCCCCCCCCTGCCCATTCCCCCCCTTCGGTTTTTTTTTTTTTCCCGCGACCAAAAACCAAACCCCAGTGGAAAAACCCCTTTCCCCCAGAAAGGCCCACCTTCTTTACACGTCTTTTTTTCCCCTGTTCCGGGAGTTCTTTTGGTTTTTTATTCCCCCCCCAACCACTTCCTTCGTTTTTTTTTTGTTTTTTCCCAATTCCTCCGGCCCTTTGGCCCCTCAAACCCCCCCCCCCCCCGGCTCCCCCCAAATTCCCGGTCTTTTTCGATTAATCCCCTTTTTTGTTTTCCACAGTTTGGTTTTTTTTGTCCGTTGTTGTTTTTTGTTTCAACCAATTTTGTCCTCCCACTCCCCATACGGTTTTTGTCTCGCCCACCTTTTTTTCCCACCCCCAACCTTTCTACAGTCTGGCCTCCAAACCCCCCCCCCCCAAAAACCCCACCACTTTCCGGATACTTGCTTTTTTCCCTTTCGCCGTTTTTTTTGTTCCCTTCGTGGCTGTTTTTTTTTTTGTTCTTCCCCCGGGACTTTTTCCAGAGGCGTTGACAGTTCCCCCCCCCCCTTTTAACCTTTTTTTCTGAAAACCACAAACATGGTTTGTCTTCTTGCCTTTGTTAGCCAGTTCAATTTTTAGGGGGTGCCCATTCCCCCCCACCCATGGTGCTTTGGTTCCCCCGGTCCTTCCCCCCGTCGATTAATTTGAACCGAGGAAACCCTTGTCGTGTTTCCCCACAGTGTTCGCTTTTTTTTTCTCTTTGCGCTGGGTTTTTTCGTCCCCACCTCGTCCATTTGTGGTTGGCCAGGTTTTTTTTTTCCCCCCCCCACAAACCCCCCACAAAACCCCTTTTTCCCTTTTCGGGACCAATTTCTTGTTATGTTTTCTGTTGGTTTTCCTGGCTGTCCTCCCCCCCCCCCTCACCACCCACAATCGCAAAACACTTTTTGTTTTCCCTTGTCTGTTTTTCCTTTGCCCTCTTCCCCCAACCAAGGGGTTCCAATGCCCCCCCCCCTTTTACCGTTTTGGATCTCCCTGCTTAAGTAAACAGCTCTTTTCTTCCTCCCTTCCCGTTTTTCCTGTTTTTTTGTTGAGTCGTCCATTCTTTTTTTTTTCTTTTTTACCCACTTTTTCTTTCCTATGCAACCCACAATCGGTTGGTTTCGGGGGTCCCCTGTTTGTTGCCTTTGGTTTGGGACCCCCCTTTCCGGTGGCCAGTTTTTCCAAGCCCGTCAGAAGTGTCCCCCCTGGTTTTTTTTTGTGTGCCCCCCCCCTTCCCCCCCGCAAGATTAACCCCCGTTCGCCCTCCGTTGAAGATTGTTCCTGTTCCCCAAAGGTTTTCCACCTTTTTTTTTTTGGATTGTTTTTAAACTTGTCCCCCTTTTTCGTTTTCTGTTTTGTTTCCCTCGCCACATGTGGACAACCTTTCCCTTTGGTCCAAAGAGTGTTTTTTTTTTCGGGTGGATTTTTTCAATTTTCCCCCCCTCCCCCTTTTTCCCTTTTTTGATGGTTTTTGAGTGCCTTTTGTAAAAAATTCTGTGGTCTAGCCCCTTTTGGGACAGTTTTAACCACAAAAACCCTTTGTTTTTTTCCCATTCGACGTTTCTCCCCTGGGTCCTGCTTTTCTTCCTGTTTCCCTTTGGGGGTTTCCCCCCCCCGCAACCCCACCAACCTAAATTCCCCCCCACCTTTGATTTCCTCCTTTTTTATTCTCGGTGTTTTGATCCGTTTTCCCCGTCCCCCACATTCGTTTTTTTTTTTTTTCCCCAGTTTTGCTTTTTTTTTTTTTTCTGGTTGGGGACCCCCCCCAGGACGTTCTTCCTTTCGTAATTGGTGTGTTTTTTTTTTTCAACCGTATTCCCCTGGCAAACCACACAAGAAACGCTTGACTTGCCGGCGTTCATTGTCCCCCCGACGGTTGTCCCCCCCCCCCCCCCCCCGGATATCAGGCAATTCCGGAGCCTCCACTTCTTTTTTTTCCCCTTTTGTGCTTGAAGGTTTTTTTTTTCTTTTGGTGATTTCCCCGGCCTCCCCCATTTTATTTTGATTTTCCTTTTTCCCCTTTTTTTTCCTTTTTGCTGTGACGCAAAAACCCAACCTTTCCACCCCGTCAATTCGGTGCCCCCTGGTCTGTCAAACAAACCCCCACCACCCCCTTCCGTGTTCTTCCGTTTTTGTGTGTCCCCTTTTTTTCCTTGGTTTTTGCTTCGGTTTGTGGAAAAATTTTGTGCAAGGTTTTTGTTTTTCCATTTCTTTTCCGGGCCTCCCCAGTTTTATTTTTTTTTCAAGCCCGTTTTTTTGGGCTAACTCCCCCCCTTTGATAGCCCCCGTTTTTTTTTTTCTCTCATTACGTTTTCCCCACTTTTTGGGGTATGTTCTTTTTTAAAATTTTTTTTTTGTGGCCCTTTTTTGTGTGCTTTGTCACGTGGTTTGTGGACCTGTTGGTGCATTCTCTCCCTCCCCGGCGTACCCCCTTCCCCTTTGTTTTTTGTGAGGTTGTGCCATCACTGACAACAGCTGTTTTTGCATGCGGGGTGTGTGGTTTTTTTTTTTTTTACCCCCCAAAACATTTGCGGTTTGCCCCCCCCAAAAGTCCTTTGTTTTTTTCCCCTTCTGCTTGTGTTTCTTTTTTTTTTTTTTTTTTTTTTTTGGGGGATGGTGCAAAACCAACAACCCAATTTCCCCCCTCACGTAAAAAACCGTTGACAATTTTGTTTTTCATTCCGGTTCTTGTTGTTTTTTTTTTCCCCCCCCCTGTGCTTTGACGATGTTTTTTTCTCTTTTTCTTGTGCTCTTCAAAACAACCGTTCCCCTGGTGTTGTTCTTTTTTTTTTCCCAGGGCCCCTTCTGCAGTCACCACGATTATTTTTGTGACCCCCTTTCCCCCTTTTCCCCTGTGTTTTTTGACAAGTTGTGGAAGGCCCTTTTTTTCCAATGGACCCCTCTGCCCCTCACTGTGTCCCCCCAACCCAAAAAACCCTTCATCTTTCGTGTTTCCCCCTTTTTTCTGGTTTTTTTGTTTTTTTCGGTTTTTTTTTGCGTGTGGTTCATTTTTTTTTTTCCTTCCCCCCGTTTGTTTTCTTGTTCTCCTCTGATCGTTTTTTGTGTGTCCAAAACCTTCTCCCCCTCATCATACTGACACTGGCGCCACCTTGTCAAAACCCCCCGTGGGGTGAGTTTTAACCAGGTTGACACTTTTTTTGTGGCCCCCCCTTTTTTCCCCCCCCCCCCCCCCTTTCCCATTGTTTTAATCAAGATATTTTGTGTCCCCCTTTTTTTTGGTTGCACCTTTCTTTTGGTGGATTTTTGGGTGTACCGTTGGGGTTTTCGGCCTTGCTCTGTCCTTTCTTTTTTGTTTGGTTTACCCCACCCACCCGCCCCCCACTTCCAAAACCCTTTTTTTCGCATTTTTTGACACTGGGTGGACTTTTTTGTTGCCTTTTTTCACCGTCGAGTTTTTGTTGTTTTGATTTGTTGACTCCCTTTTTTTTTTCTTTTGGTTGTTTTTTTTGTTTTGCCCCCGTTACCTTTTTTGGGTTTTTTTTGGCCCCCCGCCACTTTCCTTCCTTCGTTTGGGTTGCACCGTGGTGTCTTTTTTCCTTTTCACAACCCCCCCCCCCCCCCCATGTTTTACACTTTTAACCTGTTGGTGACCCCCCCCCCCCCCCATCTTTTTGTTTTTGTTTATTCCTGTCACCTTGATTTTCCCTTGGGGTTTCCCTGGGGGGTCCTTTGAAAATTTTTTTGCAGACCCCGTGGCTCTTTCTGGTTTTTTTGGTTTTTTGGTCAGTTGTTCCCCTCGCTTTTGTGTTTTTTTTTTTTTGGTTTCGGCCCCCCAAGTCTTTCTCCTTCTCACACCACTTTGTGGTTTTTACGTTTGTTTTGAATTTTTTGCACCCCCCAGTTTGCTTATTTTTACCCGTTTTTTCTATTTTTTTTTCTTTTGGTATTTTGTCCATAATCGTTGCCCCCTTTTGGGTTTGTTCTTTTTCCCCCCTTGACTGGACATTGCTTGTTGGATTGTTGTTGAAGGTTTGTGTGGCCCTTTGTTGCCTTTCCATTTTGGCCCGTGGGCTGGTGTTGTTGCCCCCCCCCCCCCTTTACTTGGACGGGTGTTCGCAGGTGTTTTTTTCCACACCCCCCCCTTGTTCCCCTCCCCGTTTTTTGGTTTGTCATTTTTCGTTTGGTCCTTTTTTGTTTTCAGTGCATCGTTCGTGTGTTTTTTTTGCCCCACCTTTCCCTCTTTTCCCCCAGGTTTTTGCCCCACTTGTGGGCTTTGCCTCTTTTGCTTTTTGCTTTTTTGTTGCAAAATTTGAGTTTTTTACCGGTAAAAACCCCTTTGCGTGGGCGTCCCACTTTTGCCCCCACGCGTTTGCTGTTTTGAAAACTTGGTGTCCCTGGAAATTTTCCCCCTTGAAACCCCCCCCCCTTCTCCTTTTTCCCTTTCCCTTTCCCCTTCCTTCCCCCCCCCTTTTTTGGTTTTTTTCCCCCCAAATGTCAAAGGAATTGTTGTTGTCTGTTCCTTTTTACTTCCCTTCATTTGCCTTTTTTTTTCACAGACCCCCCGTGCTTTTCTTTCCCAACTTTTTTTCCCCCCTTTTTTTCTCCGTGGTGTTACACCTTTTCTTTTTTTTTTCTTTTGTGCCCGTTTTTTTTAAAAACAACCTCATGTCTTTTTGTTTCCCCCCCCCCCTTTTCCGGGTACTGGTTTGGTACACACGCAATCGTTATTTTGGTTTTCCCCCCAGGACAAAAACCACCTTTCCAACCCCCCCTCAATGCTTGTGATGTCCCCAAAAACGTGCTGTTTTCCCTGGGGGAGACTCAACTTGCATTCTTTTTTTTTTTTGCCAAAACCAACCCCCCTATGGTGGGTGTGTGGTTTTGTTTTGTTTGTTAGTCTGTATTTCAGTGTGTGGTCCCCCACTTGTGGAACCCTCCCCTTTTACTTTTTTTTTTTTGTCTTCTATGTGCGTCTCGTCTCCATGGTTGTGTGTGTGTGGTGTTGTGTCCGCCGTCACCCATGCCTCCTGGCGGTCACACTATCTTTTGCAAAATATGATCCCAGTCCGATCTAGCGACGTGAACCTTGCCCTGACCACCCCCTTTGTTTTAGACATCCCTTTGATCCCCAACCCTTTTCTTCAACTGCAACCGCCTACAACGTTTTCTGCATTTTTGAAAATTACAGGTGCCTTTATGCCCCATTTGATACACAATCTGACTTTTTAGACAAACGTGGTGCGGAAGTATCCTGGGAAGTCCTTCCCTTCACATCCTACACCCATCCTGATCCCCTGTGACCCCTATCGTGAGACACCCTCCCTCTTTGAATGACTGTGCCCTTGCTCGATCTCCCCGTCCTTTCATCGTTTCTTACCCCCTTTCGACTGAAATATTTTTGTACAGGGTTCCTTTTTTCAACCTGTCCTCCATTTCACAAAGGTTTCCCTCTAGTGCCCGCGTATTTTGCCGATCCTCGGACTGGTTGGTCCATGGTACACGACCCAGCCGAAGCCAACGATACTTCTTCCCGTTTTCTTTGTTTAATGTTTAGGTCAGGGGCCGTACCGTCCCGCCTTCCCCCCCCTTCATCTCGTTATTTGCCCCTCTTAGCCCCAGTTGCATTGATCCTTCGTTCCTCAGGTTTGCTTTCTGAGGTTTATTTTTCATTATGGCCCCTGACAGGAACACACTCTGACTTTTTTTTTTTTTCCCCCTTTCCAAAGAGTTCGCCTTTTTTTGATTTGCCCCTTTCCCAGCTCTTGCGACTTGGTCCCATGCTCCCCTGTTTTTTAAAGTTAGGTATTCGCTTGTTCACTGCATTTTCGGTTTCGGTTCGCTTAGGAGATCAATGTGCTCGTCCGAGTGAAAAGTTCGCCCCCCTCCCCCCTTTCCCCGTTCATCAACCAAAGTTCCGGGCTTAAGACGAACTGCCTATCCGGAAGTTCTAGCCACGTGGCTTCCCATTCCCAGTCTTGCTTCGACTCTGATGCTCCGTCTTCTTGCTCCCCAAACAGAGAAAAATCCTTCTATTCACGCCTTTGAGCATTTCCCCCTATGACTCTTTTTTCCCCGGGCCCCGGCCTGGTCACGCCCGATCTGTGTCTTTCCGCCTCGGAACCACCTTCCCTTCGTTCCTTGCTTCTCTGTTTTGCTCTCAACGATCGTGTCCCTCTAGACGACATCCCCGCTCCCCCTTTCCTTTCCTTTTCCCGATCCACTTTTTGAAAGCGATGCAAGTTTTTTCCGCATCCCGCTGTTCTCCCTCCCGTTCCCCATATTCGATATTTTCCCCCCCCACCTTTGGGATACTGCTTCTCGTTGGATCGGTTGCCGCCCCTTTTTTTACCGAGAGCGTTCTTCTTCACAACAGTTTTTTTTGGCTCATCTCCAGGCATTCCCTTTCTCATGTAGTATCTTTCGCGATTTCCGGTGTTGACACCGTCGACTCTCTTCTGTCGCCACCCCTGACCTTTTGTCCAAATCTGCCCCTTTCTTATATTTTTTCGTCTTGCTCTGCTGAGCTTTGTCCAATGGCACCAATTGATTGCTGTTCTCTTTCATGTCCCCCCAAACGGACCAGTTATTCTTTCTCGATACTTACCCCTCCTCTCCTCTACGTGTGTTTTTTGGATTTATGCCTTATGATCTTCACGAATCGTTTTGTTTCCCGTTGGTTGGAAATGACGTGTTTCCCCCGTTATTCAGAGTTGTAGTTTGTTTTCAGCGCGCAGTTTCGCCTCAGTTTCCTATGTCCGAACCGGGCACTTCTTTAACCTGCCCCCTTTGGATTGCGTCAGGCTCACCCGTTTTTCCCGAGTCCACGGCAGTTTCTTTCTTGATCGACTCGGCTTGCCGCTGGTTGAAGTTTATCGACACTTTTTTAAGCATTTTGAACAAAACTGCTTTTCATAAGTGCTGACGGGTATTTTCTGCGCAGGGCTTGCCACCGCTCGTCGCTATGACGCTTCAGGGGTTTGATAAGTTATGCAATAGTTAAGCGGTTTTGAGACAGGCGGTATATTGAATTCCCTTGGCTTTAACTCCTATCAATCTTTTGCCATTGAAGGGCGGCGGTCCTTGCGTACGATTTTACGCTTTTGGTGTCCTCCTGCCTGGTCCTTCATATTTTGAAGGTGTTCAGTATTTCTTTTTCCCCCCTCTTCGAGTTTTCTGGCGGGACCCTTCCGTTTTCAGGATTTGGAGTCCCAATTGAGTTGGTGCAGCTTGTTTTGTTCCGGTTTTATGTCGCTTTACATTGACAAAGGTTGGATGTTTCCGCCCGGTTGGCGATACTTCCTGGCTTCTTGATATCGGCCTTCCGGACGTAGTCTTTTCTTGCCCCGGGCGCGGTCATTCGTGGCCCCGTGGTTCCCCTTTTTGTCTCTCCCTCTCCCCTTGAATTGTCCCTTCACAGAGAAGCTTTTTGCCAGTTTTGTTTTCTAATGAACATTTCTAAAGCTTTTTTATGAAGGCCAAATCCCTTCCGTACCCACCGTTCCATCTTCCGTGGTGTTTCCCTGGTCATGGTATGATTCTCCGAGCCAAACCGGATGCTTTTCTTACTTCTCCTCCTGATTGAGACTTTTTTTTTTTTTTGCGGCGTTCCGGTTTGTAGCCCCCTTGAACATACATTCCCCCTTTTCCTCCGGTATCTTGCTGGCTTTTTTCATTTTTCCATGTCCATGAAGATGTTCTTCTCGATGTATCCCCACTCGAACCCCTAGCCTATTTTAGAATTTTCCATTGTTGCGTTACAGGTGTACGCTGTCCCCTACCGGTTCTTTACGCTCGTGTTCCATTCCAATCTCCTGCTGACCGGGTTTTTGCCTTTTAGCTAGACATTTAACCTTCTCACCGCGTTCCTGGGTGTCCTTGATCCTGAGGTCCCCTTTTTTTTTGATCCGAACAGTGTTTTTGTTTATTATTCTTCCCTGCCAAGAGTTGCCTGCGCACGCGGTTTTTTTAGTCCTTCCCTTTTGGCCACCAGTGGCATTTCCTCCCTGATTCTAGTGCTACTATCCTAAGTCCGTGCCTCTTTGTGTCAGGTTGTTCTTGTTTTGGTTGCGCGTCTTTCGTTTAAAGACGGGTTTCCCAGGACATTACATTCACTCTCCTTTCTCTCTGTGGTGCGTACACAGTTTCTGTTCACTTCCCGGCTTTGACGCTTCGATTTTTTGTCCCATTCTTAATGCTGACGGTTTTGGGACATTTTTTAAGGAGAGAGCCCCAGTTCCAGCCCCGATGACCTTCAAGCTTTTTGCTACTCGCCCAATTGTTCTTTTTTTTCCCATCACCTTCCATGCTTCTTTGTGCCTCGGTGAGAAGTGTTCTTTCCTACTTGTTGAGAAACCCCAGTTCAAGAGCGTTAGAGCAGGATTTCTCTTGACATTCTTCTTTTCCTCCGTTGGTTTTTTTTTCTGATCTATATTCATGCCTGTGGATTGACTGAACTTTTATCTTCAATGTTTCACTTCGCTTTCGCAATCATGCGCCTCAGTTTTGAAAGATTTGTCTTTCTGGGAAAGAATCCTGTCATGATCCAGGCCCCTGCGGGTCATTGTTTGTTCTTTTTGCAACTGTTTTCGCTCTGTCCACGTAATGTTCCCACTCCTGGCCCCTTTCCCTTCCGTAGCCGCGTCACAACTTTGCCTTTACGGCTGAAACAGATTTTTTTTTCCATTTTTATCACCCTTTCCTTTTTCTGTGCACCTGTGTTCCCTGCCCCCCCTTAGTGTTCCTTCCCTTTCCACTCACCATCGAAGTACACCTCCCCCAACCTCCTAACGTCCTTAAATAGTCGTTCTGCCTCATTTTTTGCTATGTCACTTGTATCCCCGATTTTTCTATGTGGAAGACCCACCCCCTCCCGCCCCGGTCGGCGCTTTTGAAGGTAAAGTTTGCGCCTATACTCCTCCCCCACCCCAGTCTTTTCAACTGTTCTTCTCTTGAGCCCGTTCCACCCCCATTCCTGCGATTTGAATACTGTCCCTTGAGCGCCGGCCCCTTCCGCTATTTATTCCTTTAGTAGCTTCCCCCAAATGTGGAAAGGGGACAATTCCCCCCCTTTCCCCCAACCTTTTTTTCCCCCCCCAAAATTTGTTTTTGTTTCAAGCAAAGCTATCGTTCTAGGGCATTTGTTTTAGACGATTGAGAACTCTGAAGGTACTTTGACTGACATTTGCCCGGACCCCCTCCCCGATGAAACCGATAATGCTTTGTTCCTTTTTTTCGTGATCTCCCCCCCGCGTCCACTTTAACCTCTTAGAAGCTCAATATTGCCCCTCCCCATCGCTCCAGGTCTAGAGCCGCTATCATGCCCCCCTGCCCGGTCCAGCGGAAGCTTTCCTTTTCAGGGAGGGCACTTCCTCAATGCTTTCGGATTTGTTAACAGCGATTTTATCCACCAGCATTGTAAGGGTCCTTTGTTTGTCCAGGCCTTAGGAGAGTGTTCCTCTTATCCCCTCCTCCCCCTCGTGCAAAAGAGAACCTTTCCACTTAACCCCCATCCTGGAGCTCGATTACCTTTCCTCACATTCTCTCCCCCTTTGTTTTCATACCAGACATTTGTTCTCAAGTGCTCGACGACCCCCCCCAAACACACCGCCTCAACCGAAAGTCCGGCTGTCCAACCGTTGCTCCCACTTCCCTTTCTATTTTCGTCGTCATTGGCCCCGCACAATCTTCGGGTCTGCGAAAGCGGAAACCTTTCCAGAGCCCTTGATTCAGACACTTTATTCCTTTATCCCCCACGATCGGGTAAATAATTTGACTTACCGCCCTCACTTCTTGACACGTTTTTTTCGATCCTTCCAGTCCTCGGCAAATGGTGTCTCTCTCCCCTCGTGCGCCTTCACCCTTTATCTAGAGGATCAAAACTTTCTGTCTACTGCTTTCACAGCATTTCCTCGGTTTGCTCGCCCCCACGTCCTCCGTCTCGTTACCTTTCCTACTCTTTTGAGCAACATTTTTTGGAGCATTGTTTTTTTTCTCTCCCGCATCCAGCACTGCACCCTTGGCAAGCCTGTTTCGATCATGACCGAGAAACTGTTTTTTGTCACACACTTGCGTTACTTTCCCCCTTTGCCTCCCCCATCCTTGAACTTGGGTCAAACTCCTTGCTTAGCGCCCTTAGGCGGTCTCTTGCTTCACCCACACCCTCCCCTCGGAGCTTCTGCCGTTCATTTCCCCAGCAAAATTCCCTAACGATTTCTCAGATAAGTACTCCCTTTTTCCCCTCCTTAAGGTTTTTTTCGAGATTTTACTTACGAGGGAATATTCGGTCTGTTTTTGCTTGGGAAATGCACTTCTTCTTTTGAGTTGTTTGTTTAGCGCCAGCCTCTTCTGCCTTTGCCGAAGATTGTGACAAGGTCCCTTCGTTACCCTGCCACTGTCTTGGTGGTTGTTCCTTGCCAAGGACCCCTCGCCTGGTTCCATTTCTTTTGATGATCGACTCGGGCTTGCCGTGGTGCAGGGTCTGGGAAATTCTTTTTCCTATATCCTTAGTCCCCTGTCCGCGGTGATGAGGTTCTCTTTTCGGTCGAATTCTTAGCCCCAACACCCCACGGCGATGCCGAGTATATTCTTTTTTGGAGTGACTCCCCTCTTTTTTTTTTAAGTGTTCAGACCTTCGGTATTCGACAAACCATTTTCAGCTTCCCGTATTTAGAACTGAACGTGCCCATTCTTCGGCTTTTTTTAAGTCGGCGATGACTTTCCCCCCGATGTGTTTAATCAGCGCGGTTCCGTCCTGTCTGCTCTAATTTTGTCTCTTTTGCTCTTCCTGGGATTGGGCGTGGACCGATTTGCAGGAGAAGATTATTCATCTGCATGAGGACCTTCGTGGGCCTGAATTTGGTTTTTTTTCTCTTGTTTTTTGTAGGAGTCGTTCCCCTCCATTCTGGTATTCGAATTTTGGGGCTCCTTCCTTGACCCGTTGATTCCTTTTCCCGTCTGTTTTGATGCTTTACGATGCCGGGTTCCATTGGTTCCCCCTGCGCTTTCCCATTCTTCCTCCGTTGCTAGTACCTCTCCTTTTTGGCCTGTCCACATCGCACGCCCTTCCCTGCTTTTTTGCGAAAGATCGGGACACCTCCCAATCGCCTTGAGTTTTTCAGTGCCCCCCCACATCCGTGCCGGATCCTTTTTTCCCTTGCATGTCCTGCAGAGATCTTCCGTCTCTCAAACAGGAGAGAGTTTTGATTTTAGATTTGACTTTACGAGTACTTCCTGGTTCGGCGGTGCCGGAAGATTCTTCTGGAACCATCATGATCGTCTCCCGTGATCGTCCTGAGGATTGGTCATTTCCCCCTGTACTCTCTTTCTCTTATTCGTCAAGAATAGAGCAAGAGTTCTCCACTTTTGAAATGGATTTCAGTTGTGACCTTCCCCCCTCTCATTTTCCGATATTAGTGTTCAGCCTATTTCTTACAGTTGTGGGCGGAGATCGCTCATTTATCTGCCCTTATTCAACGCGTTGCCGGTTTTCAAGGGGATCCAGAGCTGTAACTGTTTTGATCTCCATGATTTTTTCGGAGTTGTCGCCCCGTTTAATTGAGCCACCCCCCGTTACCGATTGTATTCCTTCCCTCTCTTTTTGGATCACTTGTCCCCTACAGACTGATTCTTCTGGATAGGTGAGTGACGTGCCCTTCTAGTCTTTTTGCAGGTGTACTGGATGTCGGTTTGATAAAGGGCTGTCACCTATGGTTGAAATGTCCCTCTCCTTCTCCCTTCTAGGACTTTTTTGATCATTACCTTTTTCATTCTGTCACTCCCCTTCCTTATTGTTAGTGCTTTTTTTCCCCCGTGCTGCAATTTTGGCTGTTGCCATTTTGTTCCTTCAGGAAGATATCTAACTTCATGTTGCAACGACCCCGACGGCGGAAGTCTCATCTTTTTTTTCAGCCCCTTCGTTTCGGGTTCTGCTATGCTCTTCTTTTTTTTCCATTGCTGGAGAAGGTCAGTTTGCGCGCCCCAAGTTTTCGCCCTTTTCAGGAGACAGTGGACGTCGGCTTGGTTCCTTTCCCGTCCACGGTAGTATCCCTTTCTCCCTGTTGTTTTTTTTCGTCGATATGCAATGTCCCGATACCCCTCTGCGCTCCAGCTCTCCTTTCTATCCCCTGCTTTAAATTGTTTCCCGAATGCGAAAGAAGTCCTGTCAAGATCCCTTCGATGGCAGTCACCCTACTCAACTTTGTTGAATCCACATGCGTTTTGAGTTCCCACTGTCCTCGTTGGATTTCCCACTTCCTTTTCCGCTCTCGTCGTAATGCCTGCAACGGTCAGCTTGCTACTGCCAGGCCGTATCCTCGTCACCAATCTTTTTCCCTTTGACCAGGACTGCTCCAGCTTCTTCCCCCCCCTGGTCGATATTTAGTGAACAATTCTTTCTTTCCCCGTGTGTTCGAATTTCCCGTTGCCCCCCCCCCCTTTCGCCGGACATGCCCCCACTTTAGCATCTTTTCCTCCCTTTAGTTCCCTAGTCGTACTAGGCTCAGTTGGCCCCGTATGCCCCTGGTTATCAAAGAGAATTTGGTTTTTTTCCAGACAATGAGAAAAAAAAAGACACTCCCCTCGGGGAGGCCTGTAAGTCAACGTTGCTTTCCCCCTCCTTTCCTCCACCCAAAAATCTTTTTTCTCCCAAATTCCTTGCGGACTCTCGTGAGACGTACCAGTGATCTGAATACTGGTCCATCGCTTTCTTTCCCCCCGGAATCCGCTCATTTCTTCCACTACTTCACCATCCAGGTTCCTCCGCCCATTCCTTTTCCTCTTCTTTGCTTCGCGAGTTTTCTAAATCAGCGCTGACCCCCCCCTTTCCAGTGTACCTTGACGACAATCCTCCCAGACCCCCTTATCGGCGGAAAACCGTAATGAGGCTTTTAGTTAGGAGAGTAATTCCCCCTCCTCGCCATATTCCTCTTATCATTCAGCAACGGATTCAGTCTTGCCTCCTTTGTTTGTCTCGAGACTTCTCCTCTGTTCACCTTTTTGAACCCCGCTAAAGTAAGGTTCTTATTTTCGATTGCTAATTGGAACCTCTGCTTTCCCACCTCCCCCTCTCCTGCTTCTTCGCTTTTGATGTCGACCGGCCTTTTCATTCCTTCCTGGAGGAGATATGCAAAATTTCTCTTGACCTTTCCCCTATCTAGAATAAACCCCCACTTTTTCTTCAATCCCCTCTCTCCCCGGAAGTATAGAACAACGTTTTTGTCATACCAGAAGTGTTGGCGACCTTTGCCCGACGATCGCCCTCTTCCCCAAGAAGATGCTTTCCCACTCAGGTTATAAGGAAGATTGGGTATGTGTTCTAGGCCAAACTCCCAATCCCTCTAATGTTGCTCCAATAGTCAACTCCATAGCAAAAGGAGATGACGGCCGGTCCGTTTTTTATAACCGTCGGTCCCTCCTAAGATTAACTTCCAATTTCCTTCTTCGAGATACTTGGCCGCAAATTGTCTCTCCTCGTTTTCTCGCCCCGGCTTACACCTTTATAGCGGGACTCCAACCCTCGTGATTTTTTCTGCCGTGGATGAGTTCGCCTCATTATGACCTAAGTCCTTGTACCTATCCCCTTCTGACAAAATTTTTGTTTTCCGCCTTTCATGCACTGCACCATCCCGGAAAGTGCTTCTGTCCGATATCATAGTCACTTTGCCGTGTGAACCTCTTTATTTTCTGCTTATGCCATCTGAAAGTGGTTAAGGTTAAACATTCCTTTTCGGCCTTAGTAGGAGTTGATCTTGGTCCTTCCCTGTGTAACCTCTGCATCTGTCCGTGCTGGTACGTCTCCCCCAGCACGGTTACCCCCTCCCTCCGTCTCGTTCCCGAGTTACCCAGAATCTCTTTTCTCCCGTTGTGTTGCGAGAGTATGATTAAGGTCCTTAACCTTCCTTTGTTTTGACATTCCTCCTTCCTCCCCCCCTTTCCTCTTTGCAGTTTTAGTTTTGCCCGGAGCAAGAAGATAAAGCTCCTGATGTCTGAAAAGGTAGGAGTTTTGGCTTGAGTTTTGGTAATCTCCCCTTCCCTCGCTGTTCCCCCTTCCTTTGCTATGATCCTGACGCAGGATTGTTCTCCTTGACCTTCTGCCTAGAAATCAGTTCTCCCAAAAACTGTTTCCTAATTTTTTTTTTTTGTATCGCTCTTCCTTTGACTGACGGCAGCCCATCAACCCTGCTTTTGAGGCTTTGTCTTTGTATTTTAGCTTCTCTATGCAATCTTTTAAGTTGCCGTCTCCCTTGCTGGTCTTCTGACCCCATTTTGCAGCGTCTTTTTTCCACCTAAAATCACGTGAAATCGGCGGTTTTTAAGTCCTGAGATGAGTAACCCTATCGTTTTCCCAGCCCGCGGGGCCTTTTCCTGTTTTGCTCTGTGAAGGTTGTTTCTTTCGCGACCCTATTCTTTTTTTTGGCGTGGAACTCCTTTTTTGCCCTAAGTTTGACCTTCCCCCTGTCCAGAGACCATTTTTTTTTTTTTTTTTTCCTTTTCGGTTTTTTTTGTTGTTGTTTGTTTCTGATTCTTTAGGATTTTTTTTCTTACGGACTTACTGGGTCTGCCGACCCGTTTTGATAAGTAATGCCTTTTCTGTGCCGTTTCCCTACGTGGGCTGGTTCTTTAAGATTTACGTTTTTCTTTTTTCACTCGGCTGGGCCACCTGCTCTTCATTGCTCCATCTCCTGTACTGCCCTGTCATCACCCGCCCGAAGATGGTGATTTTGTGGAGAAAGAGCTGTTCCCAGTATGCCACACCGTGCTTCAATTACCGAAATTTTACGGCTTTCCGCTGTGTGAACTGTTATGGGTTACTTTCGATTTCTCTCTGTCGAGCCCCACCCCTTAGCTCTTATGTCCCTTTTCGCATCTTATTTGAGGGAGTCCTTCCCCCTCGGCTGCAGGACCCCCTGACCTGCATGACCTTCATGATCGTTCTAGCGATCCGCTTGCCTTCGTGTCATTCTTACATGCCTCTGTTTGTGTTTTCCCACTCGTTCCCTTCCCCTCGACTATATTTGTTTCTGCCACGTGGACACTGGGGATTCCTGCCTGTCCCCTTCCCCCTTTTCCTTCCCTATAGTGGTGAAGCACCCGGATGACCCTGTGGCGGCGCTCGACGCTTTCCAGTAATGCAATTCTTTCGGTCCTGGCCCCCGGGAATTTTAGTTTCCTCATGCTGTGATTTCTGACCCCTTTTTTTTTGGTTGATGGTATTATTTTTTTTTTTGCAAGAAGTTCGACTTACTCCACCTCCGTCTTTTTTTTCCAAGTAGTATTGTCCTGCATTACTTTCACTGATTTTCTTCGTTTGATTGTGAAGGAATAATAATGGCCCGGTTTTCTTTCTGCTCTTTTGGGTTGGGGTTTCTAAGCGGGATCGCCAGGCCTGGGTTGAGGCCGCTTCCTTTTTCTCTCTTCTCTTGGTTTCAGTTTGAAGAATTATTCGCAGGCGCATTGTGCCTTTTTTTCTTTCTGGCCATTAGGAATGCTTCCAGGTTTGTCAGTCCGGATTCTGCTTCCCCTTCATGCGAAAGATGGAGGTCCCTTCATTGGTCCTTATCATCCCTTGTTAGGTTTTTTAATTCGTTCATATTTTTTCGCCCGGAGCATTCGTCCTCCATAGTTTCCCACCCGATTGCCCCGTGAAGAGATTGATGGGCTTTTGTTTTGGTTGAAAGCATTTCAAGTCCCAACAT
>Ga0179593_1475616_pt1 | contig 24615 bp, 30 predicted proteins | sample CZODoug2_1_08_16_FD_185931 | JGI IMG/M metagenome (GOLD analysis project Ga0179593, IMG submission 185931) | Vadose zone soil fungal communities from Angelo Coast Range Reserve, California, USA - CZODoug2_1_08_16fungal (PacBio error correction) | ecosystem: Environmental > Terrestrial > Soil >... | reverse complement strand
TTTTGCCACCCTTCCAGGTTGGCAAAGTACTTTCTTCTTTAAAATCCGTTTGGGGTCCAAACTTTTGCCACCCGACCCCATTTCTTTTTACCAAACAACACCGACCGGGGTCCCATGGAGTTGACCAACGTTTTTTCCCTGGGGCTTCCCTTCCCTGTAGTCTTGGTTTTGGGTTTCCCCAGTTACTCCACAATTTAGTGTGGTGGGAAACCAAGTTTTTGTTGGCCGGGGTTGTTTTTCTTTGTTCGGCGTTTTTTTTACACAAAGTCTTACCGAGTGTTGAACCCTGTTTGAACCCCCCGGGCCCAACAATTTCTTTTTTTTTAGTTTTTTTTTGGGGCCTTCCCTCCTTTTGGCCTTGTACCCCCACGCTGCTTTCCCCTGGTACCCCCCCCCCCGTCTATGTTTTTTTCATTGTTGTGAAGTTTTTTTTGTGGACCAGGTTGGGCGGAACAATTCCTCCTAAAGTTTTTCTGCTCAAGAACAACTCCCCAGGGGCTTCAATAGGTGGATTTTCGGGGCCCACCTTCCTTGTGTTTTCCTGGGTTTCCCGTTAAAAACTGTGTGGCCTTAACCGGGACCCACCGGAAGGGTTAGTTTTCCCCCACGTTTTGGTTTAAGGGACGTACCCCCCCCACAGGGTGCACACAGGCAAAAAGCCCAGTTCCTTTGTGATTTTTTATTTTTGCCCCCCCACCCCCTTGGGTTTGGGAGGGGGACCCGGACACCAACACCCATGAAGGGATTCTGGCGGTTCCACGGCCGTGTTTTTGACAGGGGACCCCCCCCCCACTTTTTTATGTTCTTCGGTAGTTTGTTTTCGGAAAGTCAGTTCATTTGGGTTGGGGGTGGACTTGACTCCCGTGGAAACCACACAATGGCCCCCCCCCATTTTTGTTTACTTCTTTTTTTGTGAGGTTTGGTCCTTAGTTATTTGGGTTGCTCTTTGTAGAAGTGGGTGTTCTTTTGGTTGCTTTTGTGGTGTGTGGGGCTTGGTTTTTAATGGCCTGGTTTATTTCACCCTGTGCGGGTGGGGAGAACCCTTTTGGTTTGTATTTTTCCTGGAAAAGTTTTTCTTTTTTTTTTGTGTGGCCCGTATTTTTCATGGGCTTTCGGGGGGGGGTCGTCCCCCAAGGTTTAGTTTCCAACCCCCATCTTTAAATTTCACCGGTGTTGTGGGGGAAACAACCCCTACCCCCCCTTTTTCTAACAAAAAACCCCCCGTTGGGGTTTTCATCAATCACAAACATTGACCTTTCAAAGGGGATTTTTTCAAACGGTTTTTTTTTTCCAAATTGGGACCCTGTGGTTTTTCTTTGGTCGGTTTTCGGGTTTAGGCCACTTTCAACTTTCTATACCTTTTTTTTTTTCCTTCACCCCCTTTTCCTTAGTTGTTTTGGTTTGGTGTTTAAAAAGAAATGGGGGGTGAAAAGAAATTTTATTTTTGCATGGTGTGCCCCCCCCCATTTTTTTACTGGACCCCCCCCCATTCTGTAAACCCCTTTTAAGTTTGAGTGGGGAACCCCAACTTGGTTCGTTTTGGGATTTGGGGTAGTTGTTGTTTGGCGGTTTTTTTTTAGTGGGGGGGGGTCGGTGGTTGTTTCAACACGGGGACTGGGTGACACATGGGACACTTACCAACTTTCGACCCCACGGGTTTTCCCCTGTTTTTTTTTTTGTTTTTTTTTTTGTGCTTGGTGACCTTTCACCTTTCCTTTGGCCCCCCCCCCCCCAAACCCCTTGGGGTTTTTTTTTGGTTGCAATTGGTTGGCTTCCCCCCCCTGGGGCGTGGGCCTGGCCATCTTTTGCCCAACCAACAAAAAACCCCCGTTAAAGGGTACCCCCAGTAGGGGGCACACTTGGGGGACATTACCCCCCCGGGTTTTTGCCCCCTTTTTTCCCCCGTGTTTTTAAACCTTTGCCTGCCTTGCTTTTCTGTGTTCCCCAATGGGTTTTTGAAGGTTTTTACAACCCCCCTTTGGCCGCTTTTGTGGGGTGGGTTAATTTTCCCCCCACCCCCCGAACCAACGAACAAACACCCACGGGACTTTTTTTTTTCTTCCCCCCCCCCCCCGGGCTGGGGGGGGAAACAACCCCTCTTTGGTCGTTTTTTTTTGGTTTCCCCACTGGGGCGGGGGGAATTTTGGCCCCCAACACACCGGGGGCACCAAAAAACAAAAAAGAGGAATTTTTTTTAGGGGGGACCCCTTTTTTTTTTTTTTTTTGTGTTGGTTGGGGCTGGTCGGTTCATGAGGTCAGTTCTTTAACAAAAACAAAAACCCCCCTTTTTTTCGGTGGATTTACCCCGTGGTTTCTTTCTTTTCCCCACCGTTACGGTGCGCAGTACAAACCCCCAAAACAGGCCCCCACCCACCTGTTGTGGCCCTTTTTTTTTCCTGTGTTGTGCCAATGGGGGGCCGGTTGTGTTTTTTTATTTTTTTAGTGGGGGGTTTGTTGGCCGGAGGAAAATAGTCCCCAGGGGGGGGGGGGTTTTTCCAAAGTCTGTGGGACACCCACATTTTCCGCTTTGTTCCCCCCAACCTGGGGGGGACCGAAAAATTTGTTTTGTTTTTTCGGGTTTTTGAGGTTTCTTTTTCCCGGGGACAACAAAAAGTTCCCCTGGGTGGGGTGTGTTGGTTCCCAACCCAGGTTGTTTGGTGAGTTAGGGACCCAGGGGGGGGCCTAGTTGGGTGTGTTTGTTTTTTTTTTTTTTTTTGGTGGGTGGGGCACCATTGGGCCCCAAAAAAAAAAACCCCAAACACGCCCCTTCCTGGGTCGAGGTTCAGGCCGGGTGGTTTTAACTGGCCGGGTGGTTTTTGTGGAGGAGCCAAAGGTTTGACTTTTTTTTTGGGTTTGGCCCCTCTGTCCCAAACTGGGTTGTTTTTTTTTGTTCCCGACGTGGGGGATTGGGGGGAAACGCCACCACGTTTCCCCGAATTTTTCCCGCCATGAAAACACCACCGGTTGGGGACCCAAAAAAAAGGGACCTGGTTTGTTGGCGGGGTTTTGTGGTGGGTTGTGGTTACTTTGGTTATTTCCAAAAAGTTTGGTGAATGTGGTTGCCCTTTTGTTTTGGCATTTTTTACAAACACCGGGGGTTCTTTCCCCGGTTTCCCCACTTGCAGTTGGGGGGAACGTTGGGGTTGCGAAAATTGTTATGTCGTGGGACAATTCTTTTTCCCAGGGTTTCCGGCCCCTTCCCCTTTTACTTTCCCTTTTATTTTTTGGTTCAGTGGGGGGTGACAAGGTTTTAGGTTTCTTGTGGTTTTTGCCGGTTGGGTGGCAGTATCCCTGGGGGGCAACCAGTTGGGTTTTTGACCACTTTTTTTTTTTTATTAGTGAACGGGGGGTGGTTGAGGGTTTTCCCCTTTGGGGGTTTTTTTTTTTGGGTTTTTCCCCCCCCCAAAAATTGTGCCCCGGCTGGTGGCCGGGGACAACCAACAAAAACCAACCCACCCAAAAAAAACAACCCCAACCCCCCCCCAACAACCCCCCAAAAACACAAACTTTGGAACAGGAGACACCAAAACCAGCTGGGTTTTTTTTTTTTTTGGGGGGTGGGGTTGGGGGTGGGGGGTTTGGACCCCCCAGTTTTTTTTTTTTAACTTTCGTTTTTTATGTTTACCCACCTTAGGTGTTTAGGCTTTGAGTTTTTGTCCTTTTTTTTTTCTTTCCCCCCCAAAAGGTGGTTTGGTCCCTTTCAATTTAGTGGTTATTTTCAGTCTCAACCTTTCAAACGAGTCGGGGGGTTTTGGGGGCCCCCACCCGTTTTTCCCCCCAATGATTTTTCTTTTTCTTTTTTCGTTTGGTTATTTTGTGGCGGGTTCGGTCAAAGATTTTTTTTGGTTGTTTTGCCTGGTTGGCCCATTTTAAGGTTTGTGGTCGGGTTTTGGGGGTTTTTGGGTTTCCCCTGTGGTGTTCGATTTTTCCACTGAGGCAAAAACAAAGGCAATTGCTTTTTCCCCAAAACTTCTTGTTGTGTTGGGGGGGCCCTTGGTGTTTTTTTTTCCCCGGGTTGGGCCGCCACCCCCCCCCGGTGGGGCCGTTTTGTCTCTTTCCGGCTTTTTTGGTTTGTGGCGGACACAAAAAACGGGTTGTGGGGTTCCCCCCCAACAGGGCCCCCCGAAATTTTTTTTTTTTTGTCGGGGGGTTTGGGGTGCTGGTCCACACCACAAAACATCTTTTGGTTTTTACCCCCCCTCCCCCCGTTTTGGGGTTTTTTGGGCAAAAAACCCACTGGGTTGGTGGGGGGCCTGGGGTGTTGGGGTGGGGGGTTTTGGCTTGTTGAACAAAAAACCCCTAAAAAAACAAACTGCCACCAAAAGCTGCTGTGCGTTGGGGTTTTTTTGACCCCATAAACAACCGGGGGTCTGTTGGTTTCCCTGGTTTGCCCCCAATACACCCCCCAAAGTGTTTTAGGAATGCCCTGTGTTTTTTTTCACCCAAGGGCAGTTAACAGTCTTTCAACACCTTTTTGTGGTGTGTCGTTGGGACCCAACCCCCGGGTTGGGGGGTTTCGGGTTTGGGGCACTATCTATGGAGTGTTTTTCATGGGGCTCGAAATAAGGGCAACTTTTCTTGCGGGTAAAACAAATTCTGTTGTGGGGAAGAATCAAAAAAAAAAACACACACAACACGGGGGGAACAGGGGCCCCCAGGGCTGGGGTCTTTATACAAAACACCAATGTTTGCTTAGGAACCACCCCTTTTTTGTTCTGGCGTTTTACCAAAAGTTGGTCACAAACAAAAAAAGGGTTACTTCTTTGGGGCAAACCCCTCATGGGGGGGGGGGTGGTTTTCCCCTTCTTGTTGGGCGGTTCTTGGAACAACCACAACCACTGGGTACGAAAACCCTGGTTTTTTTTTTTCTGCTGGGGGGGTTGGGGGTTCCGTGGGGGTGGGTCCACCTTGTTCTTTTTAATTTAAACGCGGAAATGTAAAACCCCCTGTGTTTTGGTTTTTTTTACCCGTTGGTGTTCCCCAAACCTCCCCTTTTCAACCGGGTTTTTGTACACCGGTCTTTTTGGTGAGGGGGCTCAAGTTGTTTTTTTGTTTTTTCCCATCTTCCCTGGGTTTGCCCCCTGGGGTGGACAAAACACCAAGTCCGTCAGATTTTTTTTTTTACATTATTTTTTTTTAAAAAAAAAGTTTTTCAATGGGGTGTTGGGGGGGGACCGTTCTTCCACCTTGGGCCACCCCCCCCTGGGGCCTGGTGTGGGGGGCCTTAAGGGACCTGGTTTCTGGACCTGGGGGGAACTTGGTGGGGTCCCCCCCCCCAATCCGGGGGAACAGGCCATGGGTTTTGGTTGGGAAACATTCAACCTTGCTGTGGGGCCCACCCGGGGGTTTCACCTTTCACCCATTTTCCTTTTGTTGGGCGTCCAAGCTTTCCCCAGTTTGGTTTTAAGTTCACAATGGGGGTTTAAACCGGGTTTTTTGAACCCATTGGGGGGGCAACGGTTTTTTTTTTATCTTTGAATTTTTCACACTCCGAGATTGTTTTTCACGGGCTTTCCCCCCCCCTTTTCCCGTGGTTTTTTCATTTTTACGTGGGGAGTTTTTTCTGCGGCCCCCACAAAAGGTTTTTGAACGTTTCTAACCTCTTTAACCAAAAACCACCAAAAAAGGCAGGGGGTGTTATCACCCACCCCCCCAACGGTTACAGGACCCCCAAAAACAAGGGGTTTTTTTTTTGTGTATTAATATTTAATAAAACCTTACATCGTTATTAAACCAACAAAAAATAAAAAAACAACGAAGTGGGGATGGTTTTTAAGGTTTTGTTAGGTTTGGTTTTGATGGGGCTTTTGTTTGTTGGTTTTTTTGCAGGGGGTTTGCTTTGCTTTGGGCACCCCAACCCTTTGGGAAAACGTTGGTGTACTTTTAGTCTTGGCTTTCTTTAGGATGGTTACGTTTGGTCGGGGGGTGAGTGGGGAACTCCCCCAAGGACAAATGCCCCCAAAAATGTGGTTTTTTTTCATCTTTTTCCTATCCCCTGAGTTTAGGAAGGGAATTCGGGTCTTTCCCCTTTGGTTGACCCAGTTTACTGCCAACGTGGGTGGTTTTTTTTTGTTTTTTTGGGGACCGTTCTTTCCCCCTTTTCCTCCCCACACCCTTAGTGTTTGTCTTTCGGGGGTGTACCTTTCTGGTTACTTATTCCATTTCAGTGGGGTTGGTTGTGTTTTGGTTTTTTGGTCTTTTGGTCGTTGGGGTTCGGGCAAGTTTTGTTTTTTCTTTGTGTTGGCAGGGGGGTGGGGGGCCTTTTTCCCAGTGTTTTGTTTTTTTTCCCCCCCCCCAACAGGGTTGTCTTTTTTACATTTTTATGCAGTTGACCCCCAACCGGGGGAAAAGAGTGCGGGACCCAACCAAAATTCGGTTTTTTTTTTGGGTAAAGGTTTCCTTAAGGTGTATGGGGTTTTGTGAAAAAATTGTTGGTTGTGGCCTTTTCGGGTTTCCTTGGTGGTTGTTGGGTGGTTTTTTTTTTGGTTTAAAGCAGGCTCCCCCAAAGTAACAATAGTTTTGGTGGTTGGTTGTGGGTTTCCCAAACACCCCAAAGGGTTGTTGGCGTAGTTCCCCTCTTGGTTTTTTGGGGGTCCCCCCCACCCCCCAGGTTTTGCCCCCCGACCCGGGTTATCGCAGTTTTCCCGGCTTTTTTTTTAAACCACGTGGGCGGGGGGTTTTTCCCCTCTTTTGGGTTTTTTAACCAGTTTTTTTTTTTTTTTTTTTTTTTTCTGGCTTGGGTTTTCCTTGGGTTTGGGTGCCCAAGGGGCCCCGGGCCCCCTCCGTGCCCCCCCTTTAACCCGGAGCTGCCTTTTGGTTGGGGGGGGTGTTTTTTTTGGGAACCCCGGTGGGGGGGGTTGCCTGTTTTTGTTTTCCCCCCCTTTTTGCTTTTTTTGTTTGGGGGGGGTTAAACCCGGGGTTTACTTTTTTTTCGGGGGTGTTTTTCTTCCAGGGCCCCACCCCCCAACAGGCCGCCAAAGGGGGTGGCTGAAAGTTGAAAAAAAAGGGGCGGCGTCCTTTTCCTTTACCTTTCTTTCCCAAGGTTTTCATGGCCCGTTGGAAATAAAACCTTTTTCAATGATGTTTTTTTTTTCCTATTTTATGGGCTTTTAGGGGCGTTTTTTTAGAAAACCAAGGCCATAATTGGTGGGGTTCCCCCCCCCCTGGGGGGGGGGTGGGCCCGGGGGCGGCCGGGGTTGGACCCCGGGTTTTTAGCTTTAAAAAAACCCAATTTTTGGGGCAGTTTATTCGGGTTTGTTCCCCTTGTATTCCCCTTTTCCCCTCCCCTTTTTTCCTTCCCTTGTTTTTTTTTTTTTTTGTTGATGAGGGGTTTTGGTCTTGAGGGCCCACCCCACGGGCCATTTTTTTTTGGTTCCCCCCCAAACAACAGGTTTTTTTCTGTGGGACTGTTTTTGCCTTTTCCCCAAAAAAATTTCCCGGGTGGACGGACGGGCCCAACTTGTCTTTGTTGTCCAAAAGGGACCAAGTGGGGGGGGTTTTGGTCCAATCCTTTCGGTTTTGTTTGAAACACAACAAACAGTTTTGGGTTTTGGGGTACTTGCAACTTTCTCCTGTTGGAACCCAGAGGGACATTTTGTCTTTTCGGTCCTTTGGCCCATGGACCCCGGTGGGGGGGTTTTTCTTTTTGGTGGGAAACCCTTTCATGGGGGGGGGGCCCCCGAGTTTCCAAGTTTTTTCGTGGGGTTTTTTTTTCCATTCACCCAAGGGGGGGGACACCCCCCAACACAGTGGTGGCTTTTTTCAACCCCTTCAAAAACCTCGGTGGTCCCGGTCCCTCCACCCCCTTTCGGGGGGACAAAAGGTTCCCACCCACAACATTTGTTAATTTTTCCCCTGGGAGGGTTTTTTTTTTTTTTTTTACACCCCCGTCTTTCGGTTCTTCCAAACCGGGCCCCGGCCCTTTTTTGAGGGTTGTCGAGGGGTCATCCTTGTAAAAAAAACAAGTTGTGGGGGCCCCCCCATTCCAAGGGAAGTTCAATGGGGGCGCCAAACATTTTTTTTTTCGTGGGACGGGGGCCGGCTTTGTTGCGCCCCAAACCCCCCCGGAGTGGGGGTATGTTGCCCCTGTGTCAAATAGCACAAAAACCCGTTGGTCCCGTATTTTTTTCGTTCCAACCCGGGTTTTGGGCCCCCACGTTTTTTTTTGTTGTGTGCTGGACCCCCTTTTTTTTTTTTTCACCCCTTTTCCCCACTTTACAGTCTGGGTTTTTATGTTGAGAAGGTTTTTTATACCCAAAAAACCACTAAAAAAAAAACCTGGGTTTTGGTTTTCCCAGGGGGGGAACAAAAACAGGGGGGTTTTTTTAACTCCCCTTGTTGGGTTGGATCATCCCAACCACCCCAACACCCCCAAACACCAACCGGGTGCGGTTGCGCCCAAACTTTTGGTTGTTTAAGCATTTGACGCAATCCACGGCCCGTCTTTGGTCTTTCACCCCACACCCCCCCCACAACCCCCCTTTGGAAACCTTTGTTTGCCAAAAATGTTTTTCCCCCCCCTGGGGGCCCCCCCCCCCCCCCTTCTTTTTTTCCCCCCCGGGGGTTGTTTGCCCTTTTTTTTTTTATTTTTCAATTAGACCACGGAATTGTTTTTGGGTTTTTGGACCCCTTCGGACTTTTTTTCTTGATATTCCGTTTGAAGGGGCCATTTGGCCCCCCCCTTGTTTTCTTCCATGTTCCCCGGTTGTTTTTTTTTTTTTTTTCCCTTTTTGGCCCCACAAAAACCTCAGAAGAAAAAAACCATACCTTCCCCCCCCCCCCGGCCCCCCCCCGTTGTTTTCGTTGTTTCGCTGTTTTTTTTTAACAGGGGGGTTTTCTGGGGTGTTCCCTAGAAACAGTTCCTTTGGTTGGTTTGTTTTTTGTTTCAACACGGCGATCCGACTTGTTTCAGTGGGTCCATGTAGGTTTTTTTTTTTTTTTTTTTGTTGTGTTAAAACTTTTTTTTCCTTTTTATGTTTTGAACAAATCGGTTCGGTTTGGGGATTCTGGTTTTGAAAAAGGACCTGATGGCTTCCCTTCGTTTTTTGTGATTGGGGTTTTTTTATTCCGGTTCTTGGGTTTGGTTTTTGTGGGGGGGGGGGCATGTAAAAAAACTTCTTTGGGGGTTTTTACGGGGGACAAGTTTTTCCCCCCCCAAAGCGCTTGGTGGTTCCCTTTTTCCCCGTTGGTTCCTTTCACAACCTTCTTTTTTTCCCCAGGGGTTTGTTTTTGACAACGGTTTTTTTTTTTGTCAACGGGGGCCCCTTCTTCTTGGTGTGGTGGGGCCTCGAAGACTGGGTAGTTAAGTTTTTTTTCTTGGTGACGTGGTCGGCCTTTCATTGGGTACGGGTCACGGGGGGGGGTCCCATTTTCCCCCCCCCAACAAAAGGGTGAAAACCACGTGAAAAAACAAAGGCATTCTGTTTTTTTGCGTTTGGGTCCACCCCCCCCCTTGGTTAAGTTAAAAGGGGTTTCTTCCCCCCCCCCAGCTTTCTTTTCAAGGGGTCTTGACTTAAACCCCCCACCCCCCCCTGTTTTTGGGGGGGGGGGGGTGGGTTGTTTTTTTTTTTGGGTTGCAGCTTTCTTTAGTTTTTCCCTTTGGTCCCTTTGTTTTGTCTTTTTCTTGGTCTTGGACGATTTTTTTGGTGGTTGTTGCTGTTAACGGACCAAAGCTGGTTTGGGGCCAACCAAACTTGAAATACGGTTTTGTTGACGGGGTTTTTCACCCAAACAACACACGTCATGCCTTTCGTTGGAAAGGTTTTACCTGTATTAGTTAGTTTCCCGTCCTTGTGGGGCCAGTGCCCCCCACCCAACCGGTTTTTGAAAAAACAAACTGGTCTTGGCCCCCCCCCGTTTTTGTGGGGGGAACGACTGACCACAAAAAAACCAAAGTTTGTTTTTTTCCCCACAGTTTCCCCCAACGGGTTGGGGTGGTTGTGGGGGTTGGGTGGTGGGGAACTGTGGTTCCCCCGCCACACGCCCCCCTTTTGGCAACTGTTTTTTTTTTTTATATTGTTTTTTGGGCCCCCCCCCCAAAGACCCACCCTTTTGCCCACTTTTGGGGGCTGAAGTTTTCGTTTGTTGCACCCCCCCCCCTAGTGTGGTTTTTTTTTCAATTTGTACCCCCCCCCCCCAGAAAAAATGATTTGTCCTCCCTTTCTTCCCAGCTCGTTGGGGGGAGATTTTGCCACAGGTCTTTGGGGGGGTTCCCCTCGGTCTTTTCCCCCCCCGGACCACACGTTCCCTTTTTTTACATCCCCCCCCATTTTGGTTTGTTTTTTCTTTCGTTTAACCGGGGGTTGGGGGGCCCCTTTTTTTTTTTACATTTTTTGGGGGGGGGGGTGGGTGCCCCTTCCTGGGAAAGTTTGGGGTTTTTCCCCCTGTCCAACGGGGGGTTTTCTCCTGGTTTACGTCCCAGGGGGTCCCCCAATTTACCCACACTTTTTGTTTTTGATTGGGGGGTCCCAGTTTGGGAACCCCAACAACCTACCCAAAAAAAAGCAATTCCCCCCCCCCTTTTTTTTTTAAACACGAACTTTTATTGTCTTCCTGGATGGTAGGTGGTAAAAAAGGGAATTTTGCGGAAAACCCCACTGGACTGTTTTCTTGAAAACGTCCATGTTTTGATTTTTTCTTTTTTTTGGGGGGTTTTTTGACACCTGGTTTTTTTTTAAACCGGTGCCCCCAAAAATTGTTGCTTTTGTTTTCATTTTTTTGTCTCAAAACATGGTTGTGGGTTTTGTCCCTGTTTCCCCCAACACACTGTGAAACCTGCTTACCCCTGTCCAACAGGCCAAGTTTTAGCCAAAGGGGTTGTGTGGTGTTGTTATCCCCCCTTTGTGTCCCGTTAAAGGCGGGGTCCGGTGATTTGTTTTTTTTGGGCACTGGGGTATGTTTTTTTTTTTTTTTTTTTGACCCACTTTGGGGGCCGGTTTAATTTGTTCCGCCTCTGGTCTTTTTAACCCGTTAATTGGGCCCAACCTGACAAGTGGTTCCGGTTCTTCCCGTCCCAGGGTCCGTTTCAAACGGGGGTTTTGCCGTCTTGTTCTTCAAACAACTCGTTGAATTTTACACCCAACCCAAAGGATGGTTTTTTTCATTTGGGGCCCTTTGGAACAATCCCTGTCACTGGGTCGTTTCCCTTTTTCACCGTGGTTTGCTTCGAATAAAAAGGCACCCCCCAATTTTTTACCCCCGCTCGTTTTTTGTGGGGGGCACGGGGCTTTACACACCTCCTTTTGCCCACCCCCCCTTTTGCAACAACCCCAAAACGGGTTGAAAAACCCCCCCTTCCCCCCCCTAACCAAAAATTGTTGGCGGTTTGTGGGGCCCGCCGTCACTTTTTTCACCCATGGTCTTCTTTTGTTTCCCGTGTCGTCCCCCCCTCTTTCTTTTTCTTGGGGCCCCGTTTCTTTTTTGGGTGGGGGACAAAACACCCAAACCAGGGTTTTTTGGGTTTCACCTGGGTTTCCCTTGGCTGGGTGGGGTTTCCCTTTCCCATTAAAGTTGTTTTTCTCCTTAATCTTTGAATTGCCCCCCCCCCCCCAGGGTTCAGGAATTTTTCCCTCTGGGATACTTCCCCGGTTTACATGTGTTCGTCCGTTTTAAACTGGGAACCTTTTGTACGGGGAAACACATGGAAACAACAGTGGACCAAAGACTACCGGTAAGGTAGTAAAGTCAACCAAAATTGGAACCAAGACCCATTCCAGGTGTCAGATTGGATTAATTGCGGTTTACGGGGGGGGGAACCCCCCCTATCCCCTTTTTTAGGTGGTTCCCCCCTTTGTGGTCTTTGGTTTTTTTCCAGTTTCCAAACCCCCTTTGGTTGGGTGTTCTCATTTGGTGGACATTGTAATTAGGGTTTGGGGTTTTTTCGTGGGAACCCTTTTTTTTTCCTTTTAACAACCCCCCCAATTGGCCCAAGGATTTTTTTGGTTGTGGCGTTGGTTTTTGGTCTTTTTTTATTTCTTTTTTTTTTTACTTTTTTCGGTAGAACCTGGGTGTTTTTTTCTCTTTTAGGGTCTTTTTTTGGTCCCGTTTTTGGTTGATTTCTTTGGTGTCCAGGACCACCACCCATTGGTGAAAATTCAAAAGGGTTTTTTACCAACCGTTGGAATCCCTTTTTGGTTGTTCCCCCCTTTTTTTTTTCAACTTAGTTAGTTTTCAAGGTTTTAGGGGTGTTGGTTTTCCAGAGTTAACCAACTTTTTGAACACCGGCACACGTTTTGAACCCCCCCCCTGTGGGGAACACCCACCACCCCCCCCCCCACCACCCCCACCACAATTTTTTAAAAACTTTTTTTTTTTCTGGGAAACCCCCCAACTTGGTTTGGGGCATAATTCCTCTTACCAATTTGTTTTGGATTTTTTCCCTTTAATTTCTCTTCCCCCCCACCCCAATGTTTTAGGGGGGTGGACCGTGGGTAACACTCTATCTATTTTCCCCAATTCCAATCCCCCCCCAATTTCAGTGTTGTGTCTTTTTGATATACTTATTTGGGAATTTTTTTTTTTTTGGGTCTTTCAAAAACCAGGGTGATTTTCACACCCAAAAAAGGTTGGTTTGGCTTTTTCTTGTTACCTGAAAAACCAAAAAACAAAAAAAAACCGTTGTATCGTGTCTTTCGGGGCTGTGTAAAATCCCTTTCCAAAAAAAAATTTTTTTTGGGTTACGGTTTACCTTCCAGTTTTGGGGGGGGGGGGGGGGGGCCTGTTCACAACCACACCTTTTTTGATTTTGCCCCCCTTGGGGGCCCTTGGCCAACTTTCCCTGACAAAACACCCCGTCTTGGGTGCCCCTTTACCCCCCAAACCAGTTTTTGCGGGCCCCCCCCCCACCCCCAAATTTTGTCGCTCTATGGGACAAAATCCCAAGGGGGGGCGTGGTAACCAGGTTTTTTTTTTGTTTTGCCACCCCCCCCCCCCCCCCCCCCCCCCCCCAATTTTTCGAGGTTTTTCAAAACACGGGGGGGGGTTTTGACACAAGGGGGGCAACAAGGCCACACTGATTTCCCCCAACTCCCTTTTCCCTACACCACCTGTTTTTAGGCGGCCCCCGGTTTTTTCCAGCCCGTGGCGTCAACCGGGGGGGTTTTTTTATTGGGGCCAAGTCGTGTTTCCAAAACCAAACGTCACCCTGTGGTCTTGAGTAGGGAAATTCTGAAAAAAAACCCACCCCCAGGGAAGGAAAAAAACAAAACCCCCACCCCCCCCCCCCCAACGGTTTTCCATTTGCTTGTCCCAAAACCCCCCCACCGCGGGGGGACTTGCGGGGGTTGTGTGGGAGAAAGATTTTCCCCTTTGTTTTGGGGGTTAGGCCCCAAAAAACAAACTTTGCCCCCCCAAAAAAACTGTGCAAGGGGTGTGGGTCCCACCTTTTTTTTTTCTTGTGGAACTGTTTGTTCCTTTTTGCATTTGTTCCCCTCTGCGTTCCTGTTGCTCCCAAACCAACAAAAAAAAACAAAAAAAAAAGGGTCTGTTTTTGGGTACATAATTTTTCCAGTGTTTCGTCCCGCCGTAACCCCGTGGGGACTTTTCTTTCAAAACAACCACCTTTTGGGTGGGTTTTTGGGAAAAGTGGGCCCTACACCCCGATTGTTGTTTTCCGGCCTTTTTGGGTTCGTTTTTTTTTTCTCTCCCATCTTTTAAAAACCCATTTTAAATTTTGGTTGAAGGTGTTGTTTTTTTAGGTCGTTGCCAGTTCGTGTGTCGCGGGGTAACCCAAACCCACTGGAAGTGAAAAACACAACCCCATCCTCGGACTGGCTTTTTTTTTTCTTTCAAGTTTGTTAAAACCAGAGGGGGAGTGTGGGGTTTCCAAAAAAGTCGGGTTTCTTTTCACCCCCCCAGGGTTGGTTGGTGTTGGATGGTTTGGTGGGTTCCAAAAACCCTACTTTAAAAACCGAAAGGAACAAAAGTTAAAAACAAAAAATGGGTGGGTGGAGTTTTTTGGGGGTGTCTGTCATTTTACTTGGGGGAGGCCTTTCCACCATGGGGGTTTTTTGGCATTGACGGTTACCATTGGTTGCGGGGAAATTTTTTGGGGTTGTTGGCTCTTTTGTGGTTGGACACGGGGTGGGGGGGGGCCCCTTAAACGGTTTTTGTTTTTGAAACGTATTTTTAACCGGGACCCATAGAGTTTTCCTGGCCCTTTTTTTTTCCCAATGTTTTTTTTTGGGGGGGGTTATCAACAAAACTTTCCGTAGGGTGTGTTTTTTTCCGGGGCCGGTTGTTGGTTTCCCGTCTTTTGTTGGACAAACCCCCAAAAACCTCAAGGGTGGGGGTTGTGGGGGGTGCACAATTTGGGCTTTGTTTTGCTTTTGTGCTTGTTTTACCCCTCCAAAAAACGTGGTTGGGATAATGGGTAAAACACCCCAAGGGCGCAAGGTTTTTGTGGGGGCACCTTCGGTTGGTTGGCAGGTGCCTTGTGTTGTTTACAATTTTTACCACCCCAAAGTCTTGGCCCACACCAACACAAAAAAAAAACCCACCCACCCCCCCACCCCCCCCAAACCCACGGTGCCCAGAACGACCCACTGAGAATTCGGGTGGGAGGTGGCTGGGACCCCTGTTCCTTTCTTGGTGATTTTGTACGTGGGGTGGCAACTCCGGGCCTTGGCCCCCCGTGTCATTGGTTTGGTTGTTCCTTTTTTGAAACCAATCTTCACCCCAACCCCCCCCTTTTGGTCTTCCCCCCCCCCCCCCCCCCCCCTTTTGGGTGGGACCACCCCCCAAAAAACTGGGGGGTCTTTGGGTGGTGGACCCAAAGGTGAAATCACAAAAAAAAAGAAACCCAAAAACAAAAAAAACCCAAACCCCCACCCCATACATCCCACTTTTGACAAAACAAACCCCGGTCACGTGGCCAATGGGACCCCCAAACCCCGTGTCCCCCGTTGGAGATGTTTTTCTTTTCTTTCACCTTTATTGATAAAGTTTTGATTTGACTCTTTCCCCAGTTTTGGGTTTTTCTCTTTTGGCTCGAAAAAGCTTCCATCCGGTCGTCAGTATTTTCCCCCACTCCGGGTCCTTGACCTTTGCATTTTCCCAAAAAGTCCACAACAACAAGGGGGCTTGTTCTTTTTCAATTGTTTTTTGGGGTGGATGTCGTTGGAGTTGGTGCTAAAACCCCTGAGACTTTTTTTGTGTACATTGTTTCAAAACAAGTATCCCCAAAAGTTGTTTTACCAAATATTCTTATTTAAACATTCTAGTGGTCGTTCTTTCGGTGGTGAACCACTTGGTGATTTGACCACCTTAAACACCCTTTTTTTCCCCCGCCCCGGGGGGTTTGTCTTGGTGCCAGGGGGGTCCCCGGTGGGCATTGCGGCGGAATAAACCACGTTGTTTTCCTTTTTTTTTTTTTCAAAAAAAAGTGCGTGGTGTGGGGTGGTTTTTTTTGAAGTTCGGGGGCGTTTGGTTGGGGGCCCCAAAAACACCTCCCATTTCCTTTTTGTTGGTTTGGACCCACCTGCATCTGTGGTCCCGGACAACACAAACCCCACAAACCTTTTTTTTTTTTGTTTTTTGGGTGGGGTTGAGTCCTGGGTGGAATTCGGTTTTTTTCCAGGTTTTTTTTGTGTGGGAGCAAACAACTTTTTTAGTCACACGTTTACCCTTTTTTTCCCTTTCCCCATTGCAAAAACCCCCCACCCCCGTCTGGGTGTTTTCCTTTGTTGGGTGTTTTTTATTGTGGTGAAAACCAAAAATATTTCCCCCCAAATCGCAAAAAAGGTGGTGGGTCCTTCTTTGGTTGATAGGTTGTTTAAACCCCCAAAAAAAGTTTGGGGTTCCTTCGGGGGCATTTCCTTTGTACAAACCACGTTTTTTAGGGTGCAAAGTCATGGGTGCCAACATGAGGCACAGTTTTTGTTCTTCACCCAAGTTTTTGGTTATGTTTTTGGTTGGGGGCCAACGGAGGGGGGTTTTTCGTTTGGACGCAGGTGGGAGCTATAAACAAGGTGCAAAAAAAGGGTGCCCCAACCTTTGCTTTTTCCCTGTCTGGCCCGGTCCTTTTTTTTCTTACAAAAAAAAAAAACAACCATGACTTTTTAACCTCGGGGGGGGGTTTAACCCCCCCCAGTATTTGTCCCAAAGTTTTAAATCTTCCAAAACTAAGTGTACCTTTTTCATTTGAGGGGGGGAAAAAAAAAGAGTGGGTCCCTGCTTCGGAACCCAACCCCCCCCCGGGGGTGGTGTTGGGGTGGGAAAAAAACCCAGTATCTGCTGATTTTTCAACAAAATTCCTTCCACAACACGTCCCTTTTTCCCCCCCTTGGTTTGGGGCAAAAGGGAAGGAAAAAAAAAACGTGTCAGTTTTTTTTTATTTTTTTAAAACGGGGGGTGGGGGTCCCCCCCCCCGTTTGAGGTTTTTTCACCAAAATCCCCACCCTTTTCTTTTTTTTTTTAGGGGGGGGGTTTTTTTTTTTTCTTTGACAAACCTTCACCGTTAGACTGTTTTGAGGAGGGGAATACCAAAACCCCCTTAATTTTTACCAGGTTCGACCCTTACCCTTTTGGAAAAGGCACCTAATTTAGTTCAAAAGAAACCCCGGAACCAACATGGCCGTGTCCCAATTCTCCCCCTTGGAAGTTTGGGGGGTGGGGGTGTTTTTTTTTTTGGTTTGGGTGGGGTTACAGTTTTTAATTCCCGTCCCCACCCACCTTTAATTCCCCCTCGTTCACTTTTTCTTTTTTTTTCCCCACCCAAGTGCCTTTGTTTTCACCAAAACATACCCAAAGGGGACAATTTTTTTTTTAAAAAATGTTTCCCTGTGGTGGTCAAAAATTTTCCCCTCTTTTTTTCAAAGGTACGTTAATTGGATTAAGTTTTTTGTTTTGGTGTTGGGGCTTTGATTTTGACGAATCCACCGTTTTTCTTTTTTTTAGGGGGGGGGGGGGGGAACCGTTCTGTCTTGGGAGCCACCCCCCATGGGGGATGTTCCTACTCCACCGCCTTGGTGTGCACCCCCCCAACCCTTGTCATTTTCCCATTCCCAACACCTTGGTGGCCCTTTTTTTTGTTTCACAACCCCCAACCTGGGGGGCCCCCTTACCCCCAAGTTCTTTCTTTGTGTTTTTCCACTTTTATTGGTGGGTCTTTTTTTACTTTTTTTTTTTGCACTTTTGTGATGTGAACAAAAAAGAAGGGGTTTATTGGTCTTCGATTATACAACTTTTTCATTTTTTTTTTTTTACTTTTGTATAATGGGGGGACACTTTTTTATTTTTTCCCCTTCGGTGGGAATTAAAGAGTGCATTGGTGGGAGGTCGTTTTTTTGGGGGGGTGTTTTTGGGGTTGGTATTTTGGTGGGGCTGTTGTTGTTTTGGTTGGTTTTTTTTTTTTTTTTCCCCCCGGGTTGGGAACGACCCGCCTGATGTTGTTTGTTGGCTTTTTTTTTGTTTTTTCCGGGTCTGGTGGGGCCCTTGCTTGAAGACGGGGGGGGTATGGTTGGCCCGGGGGGTGGGGGGTGTTGAGAGGAACGTTTTCTTGTCAAGAAACCTTTTTCCCACACGTTTTTTTGCAATTGGGGTTTTTCTCGTCTTTTTTTAAATTTTAGGAAGGGGCAAAGGGTCAAACAGTTGGGGCCAAACATTCTCGTTGGTTAGGTTTTCCCACCAGAAACATGTTTGGGGAGAAACCCCAAGTTGGGTGTTGTTTTAAAGCACCAACGACTGTGGGGGACCCTTTTTTTGGGTTTGGGGTGTTTTCGGGGTTTTTTTTTCTGTTTTTTTTTTGGGGTGGACAGGAACAAATTCGTAGGGGACCCCTTATGGGTTTTTGGGAACCAAAACCCCCACCACTTTTTGAGGGTTGGGGGTTGGGATTTTTCACTACCACAAAAGTGGACTGACCAAAAAACTTGGGTGGGGGCCTTTCCCGTCAATTTTCTTAGTTGTCTTTGACAAAAAGGGGGTTTTTTTTTTTTTTATTGGGGGACTCTTTTTTTTTTCTTCCGCTCCCGCCCAAGTCCCTGTTTTTTCCAAAGGGGGCGGACCTGAAACAAAGTTAACATGTTAATTTTCCTTCCATCTCTTATCCTTCTTTTGTGTTTTTTTTTGTGTTTTGGTTGTGTTTTTATGGTCTTTTTTTTTTTTTTGTGACGGGGGGGGATGTTTTCGTGGGGGGGTTCGGGTAGGGTTGGGGTTAAACACCGGTTTTTTAGGTTTTTCTGGTTCCCCCCCCTTTCCCAACCGGCACGGGTGTGGGGGTGTAGTTGGCCAAGTCAGTAAAAAGGTTGGAAGCGTTTTCAAAATTCTTCCCAGTGGTTTTTCCACTCTGGGTCCCTTTCTGTTGGTGGATTTTTTACAAACCCCACCCTTTTTGTTTTCTTCGGGTTCAGCTCTGCCCTTCTGGTGTTTTGGTTTTTTTTTTGGGAACACCCGGGTTTTCCAAGCGGGGGGTGTGGATTCGCACCCCACTGGTTTTTTCTTTTCCCTGGGTTTGAAAATTTTTTTCCGGTTCCTTAAAAAACTTTGGGAACAACCAACGTAGGTGCGTACCCATTGTTTTTTGTTTTCTTGGCCTTCTTTTTTGGGTGGGACAGTGGGTTTTTTTTTCTCGGCAATTTTTTCTTTATAGTTTTTTTTTACCCCATTCCCCCCTTCATTACGGTGTTGGGGGTTTTATGATTGTGCCCCGTGGGCATTGTTATCGGACCCCAAAAAAAAAACCAAAGTTAGTTGCCACAAAAGTGGGCCCAGTTCAATCCGTTCCTTTTTCCCCCTTGGTTGGTGGGTTGGCCGTGTTGTACCGGTTGTGGGCCAAGTTGTCCCCCCCCCCTACCATGGGGGGGTCCTAAAGTTGTTGAGTTTTGTGCACAAAACACAAAAACCCCCCCGGGTTTGTCCGGGTGCAAATCCGTTGTTTCCCCAAGCGGCTTGATTAAGTCCCGTTTTTTTTTGTCCACTTGACACAACACCCCCCTTTTTTTTGTTTTTTTTTTTTGGGGGGGTGGGTTGGTGGTTTGGGTTTTTTTTGGGGGGGGGGGATACCACTTTTTAAAAGGGGTGATCGGTTTTTTGGTGTCGGGGGCCCCCTTTTTTTGTTGGGGCAATGTTTTCCGTTGTTTTTTTTTTGGGAGGGGGTAAACGAAACCCCTTTTTCAGGTCAGGCCTTGGCCCACCCCCTGCCCCTTTTTTTTCCAAGCTCACCCACCCCCCCAGCCTTTTCCCCAAAAAAGGGCTCCACAAGGTAAAAACGGTTTGTTCCCCGGTCTTGGTTGGCAGCTTCAAAAAGGTGGCACCATTTTTTTTCCCCTTTTGTCTTTTCATGGTCGGGGGATGGGGTGGGGGTGACCCCCTCCCTGGTTTGGTTTACTTGTGTGGATGGAAATTTTGTCGTTTTCAAATCCAGTGGGGATTGTGCCAAAACGTTGGTCCTTGGTATGGGGGAAACTGCACGTTCCCTGTTTGGGGTGGTGAACAAAATTTGACCTACAAGTTTTAAAAACCCAAAACCTGTCCCCCCTTGACCCCCCCAAACCGTTTTGGGGCCCACTTGCCGTGTGGATACCAAACCTTTTGTTGGTGTGGCACAAACGTGGGAAAAACCCAACTTTTTGCTTGTGTTTATTGCGGGTGAACCCACCCCCGGACCCCCCCCCCCCCCCCCCCCTATTCCCCGTTCTGGGTTTTTTCTTTTTTGTCCGGTACCCCAAACTTTACACGAACAAAAAAAGGTTTTGCACCCCCCAACACACCCTTGGGGACCCAGGTTCACCTGACCCCTTTCGGTGGCTTTTTTCTTTTTTTTTAGGGGGCCCACCACACAAACCCAACACCAACACACTTTTTCGTGTGGTGTTGTTGAAAACAATGTCACAGTTTTGGCGGGCCCTAGGTTAGCTTATCTCTTTCTTGGGGGTGCCGTTTTTTTTTACGGTTTTGGCCGGTTCCGTTACCAACCCATCTAACCCCTTTGCTGCCCAATTACTGGGCCCCTAAATTTCCCCTTTGGCTCCCTTTTCCCTTCGAATTTTTTTGGAATCTTGTCTTTTCTGGGGGGGCCCCTCAGGTTATTGGCTGGTCTCTTTTAACGGAGCAAAACCCCCCTTGTTGGCCCCCCCTTTCACTACCTTGTGGGGGCTGGAGGGTTCAGGTTGTCCCAAAACCAACCCCCCAAGGGGTTTTTGGGGTTCAAAGGTTTTTCAACCAAAAAACAAAACCCACAATCCCCCCCGAAACCCCACTTTTGGAAAACCCGGTTGGGGGGTTTTTTTCTGAGTTTGCCAAAGGGGAAGGGGTTGGTGCGGCAGGTGGTAGGGCAGAAAACAAACAAAGGGGGGTAATTTTAGGGGGGGGGTGCCGAGGGCGTGACAGGGCAACTTTCTTTGGGAATTTTGTTGGGTTTTGGTGGGGTTGATTTCGCCCATTTTTTCATTTTGGGGGTTCGTTTTTGAAATTTTTGGTTTTCCTTTTCCAGTCCCCATGTGTTGCTTTTTTTTGTCGGGTTTTGGCTGGTGTTGAAAATTGTTCCAACCAACCATTTGGCCTTCCCCGTCCGTTGGGGGGTTTGGTGGCCCAAAAAACTTTTGGTTCAACAACCAGTGGTTTAAACCCTTGACGGCGGGTCGGCTGCGTTTTCCCCGGGACCGTTAGGGAAGATGGGTGTGTTTGGAGATTTTGACTTCAAATTTGGGTTGGTTTGGGGCGGGTTTGGGGGGGTGAACTTTTTTCCCCCCCATTCTCCCGTTGGCGTTGTGGGGGCCCCCCCCCCAACCGGTTAAAGAGTGTTTCTTAAAAGTTTGGGGGAGTTGGGGTTGCCCGGGGTCCCCCCCTGTAATAGGACGTTTAAGGTAAAAAAAAAAAAACACCCCCCCCCGGGTCCCCTTTTTCCCCCCTTTACAACACATTCTTTTTTTTTTGTGTGGTTTTTCTTCCGTTTCAGGTTTGCCCCAGGGCCACCTTGAGGGTTTCGGTGGTTTTGTCTTCCTCCCTTTGCCTCCTTTTGTTTCCCCCACAGTCACAACCCCTTTTTTTCCTTTTTTTAATGGATTTGTGGGTGAGCTGGCACCGTTTTTAACCCCCAGGGGTTTGGCCCCACCCCAGGGTTGCCCTGGTACTCCCCTTTGACAAACCTTTTTTTTTTCTTGTGGGTTTGGGATTTAGGACCCCCCATTTTGGCAAGGCAAAACACGGTTTTGTTGGAAAAAATGGCTGGTTTTTTGGACCATTTTGGGCGGTGGGGTGGGTGGAACCCAAGGTGTGGGGGCCCCGGTTCCCGCCGAGGGTTCGTTTTTTTCCGTCTTGGCCCCTCTTTTTTGGGTGTGGCAGTGGGGCCCACACCCTGGTTGGACCAACCCACCCCACCAACACCAACCACACTTTTGGTGGTCCACCTTCGGGTGGCGAAAACCCCCCCCCCTTGTTTTTCCCCAACCACCCACCCCAAACACCACCCCCAAAACAACCCCAACAACAAAAGGTTTTGTCCAGTGCCCCTTTAGGTGTCTTTTTTTTTGGAACCCACATTCCTTCTTAAAATTGTTGTTCTTCTTATCTCTCTTCTTGAGTCATTGGGGGGGCCCTTCTCAACAGGGTTCTTGTTGGGGTTCTGGGGCAACCAGACACTTGTTCTCTTTTTTTAAACCAAACCCCCCCCCGGGGAAGTTGTTCCACAAGGAAAAAAAAACAACATGGAATTCCAGGTGGGGCCCCTCCACACATTTGGTTTCAAGCTAACTTAACCCTTTGTTCTTTGGCTTTTCTGACCCCAACCCATGGGCCGGTCTTTTGTTTTTGTTCAAAGGGGACGTTCCTCCCCCCCCAATCTCCCCACCCTTGGGGGTTATTCAAAAACAACTTTTGGCGCTGGGGTGGCATCCTTGGGGCCCAATGATGTCGGTCCACCTGGCCCAAAGGGACCAACGGGGTTTTTCTTTTGGCCAGTCAACGAAGGTTTCCCCCAGTTTTGCTTGCTTTGTGGGTGGGCACACCTGTTTGGTTTTCTTTTGGTGGTCTTTTGGTTTTCGGTCTTCCTGTTTTTTGCCCCCCCAACCTGAGTCCACAACACCGGATTCCCCCCCCTTCATCCCCCCCCCCCCCCCCCCTTTTTTTTTTTTTAACGTTGTTTTTGCCTTCCTTGGTGTGGGGTGCGGTTACCCAGGCCTAGCTTGGTGGGTCTACCCTTGGGGTGTCCCCCCCCCCCACTAAAAAAAAAAAAAAGGGTAATTGGTCTCTTGCAATTCGTTTTTTTGCCCCTGGGTGTCTTCCAAAAGTTCCCCCTCGTTAACAGCCTCCCCACTGTTTTTAAACGGGGCGGGGGTGGGGGTCCCGGCCCTGGTGCTTACAATAAATCAGGGGCCCCAACGCGTCCACACATTGGATGCCCTCCCCCATTGGGCCCCAACTTGTGGTAGTTTAAATCTGTTTCCGGGTTTTTTCAATTTTGTCTTTCGGTAACTTTTAGCATTGGGGGTTTTTCTTTCACTCTAAATTGTTCCCTCTTTTCCTTGGTTTACCCCGGGTGGAACTTGTGGGTACCACAACGCCCCAAACTTTCATTGTTTTTTTCCTTTTTTCTTTACGGGGGGCCCAGGCACCACCCGGGGTCTGCAAAACACCCCCCGGTCGTTTCATTCTTTTCACCCCCCACCAAAAAATGTCCTGGCTGGCCAACAACTTTAAAGTGAGGGGTTGCTACCTGTGTTAAGGTTTTGGGTTGCCCCTCCGTGTTTTGACCCACCCGTCCCCCCCCCCCTTTCCCCCACCGGGGCTTAGTGTGGGTCAGGCTAACTAGATTTTCCCGGTGGCCCCGGTGGACACCCCCCCCCCACAGGTGTCCAAAACCACCTTTTAACGGGGTGGGGGTCTGGACGGGGTTGTGAAAAAGAGTTTTGCCGTTTTGTTTGACCCACTGTTGTTTTGTTTCCCCCCCGGGTCTTCCACAATTTGTCATGTTGGCAGTTTTTTTTGACCCCATGGTGTTGAGGGTGGGGTTGTTACCCCAACAACCCCCTTGGCCTTCGGTTCCCGGTTCGATTTTTTGCTTTTCGGGGGGGGTTTAACGGGTGGTTTTTTTTCGGAACCTGTTCTTTTTTTTTTTTCGGGATTTTGGGAAACCCCCTCCCAGGTTGACAGTGTTTATAATTCCCCCCCCCCTTGATTTTGTGTTCTTTGTGGGGTTCCTGGTCAAAATGGGGTTTCAAGGCAGTTTTGGGGGTAACCCAACCAAACCCCCCCCCCCCCCTGGAAAAAACCCTTTGGACAACACCCCCCACCTGTTTTGGCGCTTACTTTTTTTTTCCGGCCGCCACACCCCCCCCCCCTAAAAACGGCCCGGGTGTGTTTGTTTGTTTTCCTGTTTTTTGAATTGGTTTGGATTTGATGGGAAGCGGGGGGCAAGATGTCAAACCCCCTGCTTCGTTCAATTAAATACCCCCACTCACCGTTTTGGGGGTTTTTTTTTGTTGGGCCAACTGGTTTGTGGTTGGGGTTCCACCTCCCCCTTCCCTGGTGTTTTTTTTTTGTCGGTTGTTTTTTCCGCTTCCTTTTGTTTGGGGGGTTGTTTGGGGGCCGTGAACCTCCTACCCCCCCCCTTTTTTGTGTTTTTTTGGCCAAAAGAAAACAGCTTTCTTGCACCCGAGTTTTTCCCGTTCTTTCTTTCTTCGTTTTTTCAAGAAGGGGCCTTGTTTTTCCCCAAAACAGATGGGGGTAACCCTTCTGGCGTTGATTGGCCCGGTTGGGTTTTTTGGCTTTTGCATTTCATGCACAAATCTACTGTGGTTTTTTTTTGGCCACCCCCCCCCCAATTTGTGTGTGGTGTTGTTGGGCCCCGCGTATTTTTAAAAGTTCTGGTTGGTTTTTGTGGGTTCTTTACCACCAGGTCTGGTGTTTTCCCATTTGGTTGCCAATTTTCTTCCCACCCGTTTACCAATTTTGGACCACAACACTAAAAACTAGGAAACACAAATGGTTGTTCTTATTTTCTTTCTTCCTGGGGAAACCTTCCTTCAACCACTTGGGGAAAAGTTTCCACAATTTTTGGGGCCAAGTTTTCTTTTTAGGGTTTGTACCCAACAATTTTCTTCCCTCCCCTCTTTCTCCCTTCATTCTTTTTTCCCCCCTAACATTTTTGTTTTGGGTTTGTTTTTTGTGTAAGTCATTGTGTGGAGCTTTCTTCTTGCGGGGTCCCTTGAACAACCCCACCCGGTTTCCTGGTGTTTGTGTCACCCCCCCCCCGGGGAAGGTTAGGGTTGGTCCGAGAACCCCCCCCTTTTTAATTTCTTTCCCTTTTTTTTCGGATTCCCTTCTTCCAGCCCCAAAAGGGGCTCTTGGGTTCGTTTTGTGCCAGGTGCAGGTCCTCCGGGTTCCACCAGTGTTTGTACTTCTTTTTTTTTTCCCCCCTTGACAACCGTTTTTTGGTTCAACCCGACTTTTTCTCTGGTTGGGACCCCAGTCGGTGTTTTTTTGGACCCACCTTTAACTCTGTTGTTTTTGGTTTTTGTTTCCCCCCAAACCGTGCTGTCCCATTTATTTTGGTCTTTATACAACTTCCCCCAGTTGCCAACGGCTTCCCCCCCCCAAGTGGCCCCCCCCTTGGTGGAAAGGGCCCCCGGTGTGGTGGTGGCAACTCCGTGTTTTTTTTCCCGATGCCAAAATGGGTTGGTT
>Ga0179593_1283285_pt1 | contig 24615 bp, 24 predicted proteins | sample CZODoug2_1_08_16_FD_185931 | JGI IMG/M metagenome (GOLD analysis project Ga0179593, IMG submission 185931) | Vadose zone soil fungal communities from Angelo Coast Range Reserve, California, USA - CZODoug2_1_08_16fungal (PacBio error correction) | ecosystem: Environmental > Terrestrial > Soil >... | reverse complement strand
TGATGCAGTGACTTTAAGTCCCCTCTCTTATTCTTTTGGTTTCTTCGGCCCCCGTTGTTCCCGACAGCTTGGTCATCAAACGGCCTTGACGAGTTTCAGAAACCACCTAAGGTAGACGCTAGTTTTGGCTTTCCGACCCCAGCCCCTCCCTCGGTCCCCCCCCACCGGGTCTGGCGTGTGTCTTCCTCTCCTTGGCCCCCTCTACCCCCCCGATACGCTAACCACCCTAAGCTTCTATAAAATGCGCTCCTTGTACGCAACTTGCCCCCTTCCCCCGTTCTTCGGTTCTTGTTCGGAGTAGGCGAACTTTAGTATTTTCCCTGCCGCAAAACTCCCCGCCCCGGCCGTCCGTTCAGTTCCGCTTTCCTGGGGGCGAACGTTTGAATGTAGAGCTCCAACTGATCTTTTACGTTCCTTGTGACGGTTGGTTTCCCTTCCTCCTGAATTTCCCGTCCGGGCTTTTTCTTTGGCGTTGACTTTGTCAGGATGTATTCCCGTCCCTTGTGTTGCTGGACCGTTCCTTTCCCCTTCTGCCTTGCCCCATTCTTCTGGTTTTGTTCGTTTTGGCGTTCCCCTGCGGCTCGAACATCTTCCCGCTGTCCCTGGGCCAGGGGTCTAACCAGCTCCCTCCTTCCCTTCCTCGTACGCTTTTTCTCCGGGTTCCCCCTTCGCCCCCCCGGCACAAGGCCGTCTTTCTTGCACTGGCCCCATAAAGGAATTTTCAACTCCCTTTCTCTACGCTTGCCCTGTCCTTTTTGTTTTCGGCTCCTTATGGAGGTTCTTCTTCCCCTCGTCGGCAAGGCCGTACAGGTTCCCCGGGGGCCCGGTTGCAATTCTCCCGTTTTCCAAAGTGAACACCGATTTACTCTCATTTACTGTGGTTTTTTCTTCTCCGAGGAGCTTCGGCTATCCTTTCTCCCCACCCTTTTGGGCACACGGGGGCCTTCAACCTCGTCCTGTTTTTAGATTTTCCTACCTCATACTGGTCCGTGCAACCGTTTGGGACCACGGCGCTTTCCATCCCTCCTTTGCTCAAAATTAGATCTTCGTTGATGCTGGGTCTTTCTGTCTTTGGGCCACCGGGCTGGTCGGGACCCTTCCCGACCCCCTGTTGTTTCTTACGTTTTCCTTCCCGTCTCCCATTAATGATGGTACGACTTGACGCCCCTGAGTAGACAGATGTTCTATGGCCCGTCCCAGGCTCTTTTTCCCTTTCGATCTGTCGTTCGATGCTACGTCTCCCCCAACGCCCGTGGTTTAGGCCGTTCAGCCGTTTCGCTTATTCCGTTCCTCGTGAGTTCTTTTCGTCCTTCCAGTAATAGGCCGGGTCGAGACGTCGTCCACGCGAACGGCCGGGACTTCGTGACCATTGCGGACCTGACCCCTGGATTCCGTGCAGCCGTCTTCTCCCCAGTTGCAGGGTCTTTTTCTAAAGGGATGGGCAGGAGGTCGGTTCCGCCTTTTGCGCTCTCCCCGGTCGGTTCCCAGGCTCCCTCTGCCAACGGCACGCGCCTCCTTTTGGAGTGTGTACTCGTTCCCCGGTTCCCGCCTCCGCGCGTTTTTTTTCCTGGGAAGGGACGATTCACTTTCTGTGGCCCATTTAGGTTTCCAGTCATGGGAGTTTCCTCCTTTCATGTGGTGGTACTTTTTTTTTTTTTTGGTTTTCTGATGCGTCCCGCACACGAGCGTTTCGTTACCACGGTTTTTTTGCCGCTGCTGTCCTGTTCCTGTGTTTTTGACTTCTGAAATCCGTGGAGAACATTTGATTCGTGGACTCTTTTTTCTTTGGCCCCCCTTTCGTCTGATTGTGGATGTGTTTTTTTCCCACAGCTTTTCCCCCACTTTTGGTCGCCTAAAACCTCTTCACTGCCAGCCTTTCTCTTTCCAGTTACCCCCTTTTCCTCGATTGCGTCGGGTTCTGGTTCCACCGTGGTCACAATTTAGGCAGTGAAAGGAAACTGCCTGCGGATGGGGACTTTTTCACACGTCCCCCTGTCCCTGAGGGGGGAGGGGTTGAGCGGAACCCTTTGCTTCAATCCCGTGTTTATGAGGATTTTTGGGCTTCACGTTCTGCGGGAGCTTACACGACGTTTAGTTCTTTTTGGGGATGACTTCTCTTTTTTAAGTAGGAGAAGACCCTCTTGCTCTCATCGCACTTTCCCGCTGGACCATTTCCTTTCCTGGTACCCCGGGCGGTTTACCTCAGTCGCCCCGGCTCTGGAGAAACTTCACTCCCGAAGAATTTCATCGGACCCACCTTCCCCTTTTCGGAAATCGCGAGCCCCCCATCCTGTTCTGGGTTGGCACCCTTACGGCTCTTGTGAGCCCCCATGTTTCGGCGGCGTACCTCAGCCTGGTGGCGACCCTCCCCTTAATTCCTGCCCGCCCGCGCCCTTCCCTTTCCCCTGTGCTTGGCAAGTTTTGAGGATACGTCTGAGAAATGGTTTCTTTTTCCCCGGGTTCCCAGAAACTCAGTTCCCAGGGGGACATCGACTCTTTGAGGGCCTTTTATTTTCCCGAGGCCATTTTGACGGCCTTCCCCTCTGCCTTCGGTCCGTTGGATTTTGATGGCTACTCGTCCGGGTGTTTTTCCATCTTTGCAGTTTTTTTCTGGGGCCTTTTTTAGTTTCTTTTAGGCGGGGGCGTTGCTGACCTATGATGGAGTCGATAGGGCATCGTCCCATCCTTGCTACTCTCTCCCCGTACAACCTTAACCCTCCCCCCGGCCCACGGTGCTTTTTTTAGAGCGGTTTACCAGAATTTTTTTCGACCTGTTTCTCCTTTCCTTTTTTTCCTATTTTTTTCGGTCTTCTGGAACTTGACGGACTACCCCGCACCCCCTTGCATCCCGACGGTCCACTTACGCGATGCCATTTCCTGCTTCTCTGTTCGGGCGCATGCTACTCCTGGGGCCCTTCACTTCTTCCTTTTCCTACGCAAATTGGATTTTCCGTTTTGACCCCCCCTTCCGCAAGGGCATGAGTCGCTGGTCAATTTTCCCCCTGTGCATGAGGCTGGCACCTGTTGTTCTTCTGACTTGACGCCGGCTTTGCCACTTCTTGCGTTGCTCCCATTTGGCTTTTTTCCTGGGGCGGTTGTCCTCTCCTGCTCCCCGTCACCGATCCCCGGGGGGTCCTCGTGTTTATTTATAAAAAAACAGTTGGCGAGAGAGACTTTCGTGGGCCACCAGGGTTCCGGTCTTCATCCTTCCTTGCTCACTTTTGGACCTTGGCCAGTGAGCACCCCCCAGCTTGACTTTCCCCTACCGATGTATTCCCCTCTCTCCAAACCATTTTATTACGGCATTTTGTTTTGTCTCCCCTTTCTTTCTCGTGGCCGAACGTGATCGTGAAGAACCCTCCCCTTCTTATGCGCCTACCCTTCCCCTCGTTCGTTTCCAAATGGACTTTACCCCCGCCACCGTCCCTTTCAGAGGACTTCTTCCCTCCCCATGTCTCGAGGTTTTTTGGCAACCTTCTTTCCCCAATGTGGAGACGGAGTTCATGCCACTCTTTTTCCCTGACCTTCCTTTTCATGTCCGCTTCATCGCCCTTCTGGGGATCGTAACTTGCCTTCCCTACCCGGCCGACATTCGCCCGAATTGGTCGCCCCGTCCATTCAGCAGAAGTCCTTGTTTTTTGGTAAGTGAGCCCTGATCTTCTTTTTTTTTTTTTAACCCCCTTTTTCTTTTTTTTCTTTCGTCTGCAAACCATTTTTTCGGCAGAGTACCTAGACGTTGCTTTCCCCCCCCCCTCCTTTCACCCTACTTTTGATTGGCTTACCCTGCTCCCCTTTAGTCCCATGGTTTTCCGAGCTGTTTTCTGTATGGTTGCAGGATCCCCCCTGTTCGATGTTCCCCCCCTGGCCTGACCTTCGGACTTTGGTTCGGCATCGTTTTTCTGCCGTTCTTGGGATCCGTGCCCCGGTCTCTCTGTTTCCCACCGGCCACTCCGACTTCGCCCCTGTAGGTTCTTCCCGTTGGCGTCCTTTCTTTTCCGCCGCCTGGAATTTCATGCCTCTTTTCTCACGCTTTGTCTTTTTGTTCGTTCTTTTACTTCCCTCCTTGTTCTTGATGGGTCGACCCCCGGGCGTCCACCCTTAACCCGTTTTGGCTAGACAGGTCTCTCTCTGACCTTTTCCCCCCTTTATCTCTCTCTTTTCGTACTGAGCGTTGTCGCCCCTCCCCCCGCCCTTGGCATCCCCTTTTTCCGGTTGGACGTGAGGGTTCTTGTAGTGTTGATCCAACTCTGCAACTCGGAAGTCTGTTGTTGACCGAACTCTTCCGTTTTTTTTTTTTTTCTGAGCTAATTCACAGCTGTCGAAAACAGCTTTTTTTATTTCACTCAGTTGTTTATTTATTTTTACAAGGCATACCGCCCCTTGTCAGGGCTTGGAGGGCCAAGCTCGACATTCGGATATGCTCTTTTCGGATTTTCAGGTCCGTCCATCTTCGTCGGGCTCACCCCCTGCCCCCCTGGGTTCGGCCCGGTTCGTACCAGTTTCGACGGACTTTAATGTTTGGCATGCGACTGTTCCCATGTGCGCTGGCTTAGGTGCTTTTGTCACCTTCTCCTGGCCGCCTCGCCCCTCCTCCTTGTCTCAGTCGGGCCTGTTGCTCTGTTCCCCACTTAGCAGTTTTATCGGTCCGGCGGGGCCCTGAGTCTTGATTCGTGGATGTCGAGTTCCGTTTTCTGTACACCCGGTTCCCTTCCTTCTATGTATCTTTTCAGTCCGAACCGGTCTCGCCGATTTTCCTTCATGGTTTCGGCTTCATGCGGGGAAGGCATTATCCCTTGGTCCCGCTGTCCACCGTACTCGTTTCCTCCCTTCTGGTTTTTTCCTGGACGAACCTTCCCCTCGTTCACCTGGTTTTACTCTCTTTTCCCTTCCACGTACCCACCGGAATTTTTGGGTCTTCGTCCCTTTCGTTCCCCCGTTTTCTTCCTGGTTTGGTGGTATTGATTACTATTTCCTGAATTTCGTGGGTTTATGCCCGCTAATGCCAGGGCCCTGCTTGCACCTTTGTTCAGGTTCTCAGTCAACTTGCGGAGTCCGAGGTTGGTCCCCCCCCTCTTTCCCCCCCAATGGTTTTGCTTCCCCTGTTCTTTCGGGTTTAGGAATCCTTTGCCGACGCTTATGCAGTCGTACACCCCGCGGCCATGGAGTTTTTTTCCTCTCTGGAACAGCGGTCCGCCTTTTTTCCTCTGGCCATGCTTTCCTCCTGTTGCTTCGTCCCCATCGTTGCTTTGTGTTTCTGTCCCAAACGGTTGTGATTTTAATTTTACGTTTGGCCTATGTTTTTCTGAGGAACTCCTTTCCCTTTCTTGTTACTTTATGCCCTTCTCTATCAATAACGCTTGTACTTCTGACCAGGGTGACCAGCCCCGGTTTCTCGTTGGCCCTCTGCTCTCTACCTCCCTTTTTCTTGCCTTTCGACCTTTTACTTCCACGTTCAGGGCAATGCCTGCGTCTTATAAATGTTTTTGCCATGCCTCGTGTCCTGTCTTTCTTCGGGCCTTTTTCCTGCCGTTTTCGTCATGGTTCCCCAGCTCCTTCTTTTTACTTGTTAGGGAACCAGTAGCGTGCCTTTTTCTTTTTCTCTTCTCCTTTTGTCGTGGCTAGTCCGGTCCCATGGACACTTGCGTTGGTGAGGAGTGAAAATAGTCGGTGCTGTCGAGGATTTATTTCCCCTTTGTCCAGACTTTTTATATTCGTGACGACTGTCGTTCACGTTTTTTTTCCTCGTGTGACCCGTGACCTCTTTTTTTTTTTTTTTCTGTCTCTAACGAGCACTCCGTTTGCCTTATTGCGGTTCCGGCGTACCACGGGTCTTTCCTGCTGTTCTATCATGCTTTTTTGTCGACTGTATTTAATCCCCTCCTATGGTCATTTTATGCCTCCCTGTCTTCCCTCACAAGGCCGGCCCCCGTTCTAAGTTCCAATTCCCCAATTTTTCGTCTTTTTCCCCCACCCCTTCCCCGAGGGTGCCTGGGTTGCCTCCGGGTCCTGTATTGCGTGTCTCTTGAGATTCCCGCCTGGGCTTTTCTTGTTCTTTCCTTCCTTCCGTGGTCATTCTTGGTTGACCCTTTGGTCAGTCAGGAGGCGGGGCTTCGTCCTGACCCCTTGCCCGTTCTTTTATGCCTCCGCACCCTTTTCGGTTAGTGGCAGTTAGGGCTTTCCCGTATCGTTCCCCGAATTTTCCTCAGGCTTACGATTGGGTTGCCCGAACCCCGTTGTTTCTTTTCCCTAGTGGTGTCCCCCACCCCAGCCGTGTTTTTTTTGTTTTGGCCTTCTTGGTTTTTTCTTTTCGTTCCCTTTAGTCTTGGGTTTTGATTTCGGCCCGTGTGTCTCTCTCCATTACTTTATGACTCCAGGATCCGGTCTAATGCTGACCCGTAAAGCGGAGACGGTCTCCCCTTTTGATTCCGGTTCTCTCCCGTCTTCGACTTGAGCTCCCCCCGATGGTGAGTCTCTGGAAGGGCCTTCCTCCTCCTACTTGGACAGACTGTATGTCCCTCCTTTGCCCGCGCCCGATTATCATCGCAGCAAAGTGGGTGGGGACCCACCTATCATAACAAATCCTTTCCTTTCTCCTTGCTTGCTCCCAATTGTAACATATCCTCCCGGTGAGGCGGTTTCTGTTCAGTGCACTTTGTCAGTGTAAGTATGCCGCCAGTTGAAAACCTTAAGGAATCCTCGCCTGTTTCATTCTGTCATCACTTGCAATTTTCCCGATGCGTGTTGTGTTTCGTTCCGGACTTCTTTAAATTTTTCCTTTTTGGCACCCCACATCGTCGTGGTTCTCTCCCCAGCCATTACGACGTGTTCAGCCCCACCCCCCTCCCGTCCCTGGTCTTTGCCATTCCAGTCCCCGCGGGCCAAATCCCCCCCGTTCCCATTCCCCTCTGGCAACAACAGGGATCTAACACTTTCGGAGGTTTTTGGTCCCGGCGCTCGCCACGTCCCTCCCCCAAGTACGGCTTAAAATATCCATCCGACGCCCATGTTCCTACGCCCCGTCCACAGCTCCCCCCATCTATCGCGCCATCTCGCTTGCGTGGCCTACGTCTTCGATTGCTCGTATTAAACCCCCTTTCACCCGCGGCGGCCCTACTTTTCAGAGCCTCTGACAGTGTCGGTCAACCTTCAGTCCCGGCGCGAGAGGATTCCGTTCCTCCCCTTTTGCGGTTTATAGGGTCTTTCTTGTCCTAGTCATTCGCTTTTTCCCACTTTCCCTTGGCTGGCGTTGCCTTGGTAAGGACTGGTCTTCTCTGCGCCCTTTTTTGCCCTCCTATTCTGCTGATGGTTTCTCCCCCCCCATTCGATTTTGGTTCGTTTTTGTGCCCAGCTCCCATCCGTCCCCGTCGCCTTTTTCCTTTTCGACCCCTTCCACTTGTCGTACCTTTCCTCCCCTCGTACAGCCGGGGCTCCTTTGGCTGTACCTTGAGGGACCTCAACAGGTGCTATCTGTTGTCCCGACCCCTGCTGTTGGTGCCTTCCCCACGCACGCTGTTTACTTCGTGCCAGTGATTTAGACACCCTGTGCGAGGTCAACGTTCCTTCCGGCTCTTTTCCCTTCTTAGTGGACGCCGACCCATCACTGCTTTTCCCAGTTTGTTCCTTGTCATTTGCCCCCGTGTGATTGTAGGACAGGGCTCGACCGACCCCTTATCCTTCCGTGATTGTTTGCTTTTTTCTCTCTTTGTCCTGGTGTTTCTCCTTCCCTTCTCCAAGTTTGCAAGGGGACCTTACCCTTTTCCCCGTGGTTATTTGAGTTCCCCCCCTTTAAAACTCCCTATGCTTCCAAGCTTTTCGCCCCGGGGATGTACCAAACTGTGCTTTGTCCAGACCTAGGCGGAAGCTCTCTTACGTTTTTTAGCCATGAGGTTATTGTATTCTTAAGCACCGTTTCTCTGTGACACAGTGCAAGTCGCTATTTTTTTTATGGTCTGAGGGACTTCGACCCGTTTCTGCCTTGTTAGCGCTACCTTGTCCGGCTTCGGACCCGTGTTCTAGAGGTTTTTCCTCACAAGTTTCATGCCTTGACCCGTCGTTATCTTTCGAGTCGCTGCTAACAACACTGCCTCTTGTTGGTAGCACCGAAGTTGAGCCGGACCCCGGAATGCGTTTTGTAGGATCCTCTAGTGTCCTCTCTTCCTCTTACGACAACCTGTTCTCCTGGCAACGCCCAGTGAATGTTTCCCATAAGGATGGATTCACCCCTGGCTAAGCCCTTGGCGCTCACTTGGATTCCTTCCCTCCTTTACGGTTTGTGCGCGTATTGTCTCTTTTCAAAGTTTTTGTGAGAGGGGGTTTTCCTGGTGCTTGTTTTTTTTTTTTTTTTTTTTTTGTTTTTGTGACAAACCGGTTTTGCGCGCGATTTGTCTTCCACTTTTAGCCTCTTTTTTTTTTCATCTCAAGTTTTCCTCCTCCGGGTTCTGACGCCCTATTCTTTTCTTCGACTGTTTTTCCCCGTTACCATTAACGGAATCAACTGGCGTTACTGCCTTCCTCTTGTTTTTATGCTAGCTTGTTGCGTTTTGCGGGTTTTTTCCTTAGATACCGGTACTATCAAGCAGGTCTTTCTCTGTGATTCGGCCTTTGCGGCCCCTTTTTATTTACCTGGTGTATGGGGTTTTACGTTTGAATCCTACCCTTTTGGCGTCGGCACCTTTTGAGTTGGATTTTTTTTTATGAAACCCACATTTTTTGGGGGGTCCCGATTGGTCATTGTCTCCCAGTCCCCATATGGGAGTCCCCACCCCAACTTAGTTGCAAGCTGGTTTTTCCCCGGTGCACAATTATCCCGTATTACCCCCCCTTGTCGATTCTTCCCGCGTGGGAAACGTGGCAGGATTTCTTCGATCACTTTTAAAGTGGTCGGTTGAATTTGTTTTTTTCTTTAGGTCATTCCCCGGGTGTCCCTCCCTTCGGAGTGGGTTGGAGGCGTGGTTGGAAGCCTCGCTCGTCCCTACTGTGTTCTGATGACTAGTTGCGCTTTGTGGCAGGATCGGGATTCCGTTTCTGCTTGACTTCTCTCTTCAGGGATGCCTGTGCGAATGCTCTTTATGTTTTGTGAAGGAAACTTTCGCGCATTCCGGCCCGGACGTTTCACCTCCCCCTTTGGCCTCCCTCCTTTTTTTTTCCCAGTCCGTCGAACTGCTGGCTGGATCCAGCTTCGGCCGGTTTGACAATCCCCCTTTTTTTGAACTCCCCGGAACTCCCCCGCCTCTGCAAACAATACGTTGGTTTTTTTTCACACCTACCTCCGATTCTTGCCCGACTGGTAGTTCGGTCCACCTCATTCATGGAGCAAGGGAGACTCCCTCATTCCTTCCCGGTACGAGGGCTTTTTTTCCCGCTTGTTTTTGGAGGGGTAATTGGACCCTTTTCCCCCTTTTTAAAAATTGTCCAACTTTTCATTTACACGGCACAGTGACTTTCACACTGCCGTCGCCCTGCGTTTGGGCTACGACAGGATGAATGACCCCCCGAGTCAACCTCCGCGATGTGTTTTGTTTATGCCCTGATGACGGTTCCTCCGTTTTTTCTGTCCGTTGGGGTCGGCGTGGTTGCAGGGATTTTCTGCGAAGGATCGACCTGTTTGTGGATTTAAGGCGCTTTCCCTGCCCAGTGCTACCTCTGATGCCTTCGTTGCCTTTCCGGCCCACCAGTTTCTTGCTTGGTACAGGATATCTTCTTCGAGCGCCGTTTTTTTCTACATGACTCCCTCTTTTATTTCTCGTCGTCCTGTCCCGGTTCTCTCCCCCTCGACCCCAATCACTACGAGGTCTCGCACATACGACCGAGAAATGTTCCCAGGCTCGCGCCCGGCAGAGAATTAATTCCCCAAGTTCCCCTTCTTCTGTTGTCCTTAAGTTTTTTTTTTTCTCTCTGTTCTGGACCCACATTCGACATTCCTGCCAGTGCCGCAGAACTCGTTGGCCCCCCTGGGGCACAAATTGCCCGTTGTTTTTGAGTTCCCTCTCGGCGGGGTTTCCTGCGTGGCCAGGTCCTTCCCCGGCTGCAGGTGTAAGGTTTTTTGTCGGCTCTTCGTCCCATTACCCCTTACGGCCTTACCCCCGAGCTCATTCTACACCCCGGTGCAGATATTTGTTTTTTCTTCTTCATCCTTGGCACCCAGGTCTTCGATTTTCAGAAGACTGCTCCTAGTTTGACCGGGCCTTGGATATCCCCGTCTCCCACCAAGAAAATTCATGAACCTTCTTTTTGATTCCCCTGAGGGACTTCTTTGTATTCCCCGAGACAGGCTTTGGACTTAACGTACGACACCCACTACAAAAGGTTTGGCTGGTTGTGTCACGACTTCATTTTCCTCCTTTTCCGGTCAATTCTTTTTACCCCCGGCCGACAGGTGGGAGGCGCTCTTTCGGGTGCCGGTTCGCCCCCCATTGGTACGCTGTTGTGGCTCAGATCGTGGCGCACATGCTTTTCATACCCTTCTGTTCATTCCGTTGGTCAACCACCTTCTTACCTGCTCATTCGGTGGGGGGGGTTGGGGGGGTTGCTTATAAGCTTTCCGTGTTCATTGCCCCTTCCTTTCCGTCCCCGGACGTACGTTGCGCTTTATTCTGAAACAACCTTCCCCCCATTCGCCACGAGTCCCGTTTTGTGGTTTGTTTCCTTGGATTTCCCTATTTTTTCTTAATTCCCGAGGGTCTTGGTAGTACGTCCCCCCCCGGAATTTGGTCATAATTCAGTGTTTTTTTACCCCTGCCGGGTAATAGGTTACACCGAATCACGCGCGGTTGTTCACATCTTGTTGAGGGCCGTGGTAGTGGACTGGAGAATCAGAGTTTTGATGCGTGCAAACGGTTCGTTGTTAGTTTCTCGAACTAGTGAGTGGACTTCTTCTTGATCGCACTTCCGCCGGGATCCCCATGGCGATGGTCAATCTGTTTTTTCTGTCTTTTGCGGCAACCCTGCCGCTCTCCGGAGTTGGGATTTTTCTGTTTTTTTTTTTGCTCTATTCCGCGTCCCTTGGTTCACTGCCTCTTGAATTTCTTGTGGTTCCCCATTTGCGCAAGCCTTATTCGACGGTCTCTTATGGTCGGCTTCCACCCCAGTTTCTTGTTTCGCCCTTTTTTTCAGTGCTTTCTGCATGGACAACGTATTCAACGGTTTACTTTATCTGATGTACGGGTTTTTTTTGGCCCGCAACCTTCCAGAAGGGTTCCGGTAGGTGTTTTCCCTTTGACAAAAACTCGTGACTCCCTGTTCCTTTCTTTTTTGACCGAATTTTCTCCTTTTTTTCCTCCCGCGTTGTGTTTTTGTCTTTTGATGTGTTCGGTCCAAGAGGCCGAACAACTCTTTCTCTCCTTTTTATAGTTCCCCACGGCCTATTTCGGAGGACCCTGGTTGCGGTCTCTTCCATCTTTGTTTCGTCTTGGTTTTGAGACGTTCGGGACAGCCCCTTTCGTTTTGGTACGAACCCAACTTTTTTTGCACCTGGGTGTTCCGCCTGTTTGCCTTCCTTGTCTCCCGTAGTACCCATCACTGCGCCTGGACAGCTTGTCCTCCTTTCCTCGGCCTCCTTTTTTTTTTCCCATTTCTTGCGGGCCCTCACCCGGAAGCCTTCCCCCGGGTGCGAAGTCGGGTTGCCGAGTCTACCCTCGAACAGGCTCCTTTTTCTAGTGCAGGCGGCTAAACAGGACGGGGCGTTCCTCTGCCGACCGTTGTCGTCCCCTTTCCATGTTTCTTTTTTTTGCCCCCCCACCCCCGTGATTATCGTTCAGTTCCGCCGGCTAGAGAGGTTCTTTCTGTATAGGCTTGACCCTTTTTCGGGTTAATTAGTTTTTTTGGTAGGGGTCCCGCATGTACGCTCATGACTCGTTCGTTCTTTTGGGTGTTGAACTTTTTCCCAACGACTCGGACATTTTAAGACTATCGGTCTTCTTTTCCCCAGTACCCCCCACCCCGTTCCAATAGGGGGGTATGTACTTGTTAAATAGTTTTCCAGTTTCGTGCCTTCTTTTTGATTCCTGGTACGATGTTCAGTGGGCTTGGATGCCCGCTCCTGCGCCCCATGGTGGTTTTTGCAGCGCGTGAACATGTGGATCTAACATGCTTCTTTTTCCAATTTATGGGTGCCGAAGCTCTTTCGTTCCACCCCCGTCCTTTTGTCTCATCCCTTTTAGGGGGCGGGTAGGCACGTTCACTTTCGACTGAGTTTTTTTTTTGATGGTATTTCGTACCAATCTTCTTTTTATTCGTGGCGGGTTTGGTTTCCCAGTTCGTGTTCAAGCCCGTTCTCGGGTCCATGTTCGTCCCTTTGGTTTGTCGTCCTCCCTGTTGATTTTGATGTGTCAAATTGTGATACTGCCTCTTGTCACTACTGTTTTTGGTTTGAGTCCTTTTTCCCCTTTCTCCTCGCCCGGCCTTGTTCCCCACTATTGACCTTCCTAGATCTCCCCGACGGTTGTAGCTTTGAGCGTGCTTCAGTTTTTTTGACCGTTTGTGGTATTTCTCGCGCTCCCCTCCCCCGTCCCCGGGCAGTCCCTGCCCTTCCTTCCCTCAGGCACCGCCGTGTAGGCTTCTCAACTTTTTGTTGCCTGCGTTTCCCCCGAGTTTGCAGTTTCCCACCTCTGTTTCCCGTTGTTCCTGTGGTCCACGTCAGAGGCTCCTGTGGTTAGTGGACCTTCTTAAAGTGTTCTGGATTTCTTCGCGCCTGTGTTTCCCAGAGGCCGCAAATTGCTCTGTTTTCTTCCTGGATTAACCTTTCGTGTTGCCCCGTTTGTCTTTTTTTCCGACTCCTTTCCCGCCTTGAGCTAGAAGCCCGTCGGGCCCATTGCCTTTTCTTTTTCTCGACCCGAAGATTCTGTGTGTACCCCCCCTTCCTGGCCCTTCTTGGGTCAGTTTTGCTTTCAGTTTTAGTTTAATGGGGCCCTCAGCTTTAGGATGTGCTTTTTCACGTTTTTTCTTTGAGTTTTCGATTTTTGCTCTGTTTTCCCTCATTTTCTTTTCGTCTGAACGGCCACTTTTAAACCGTCTCTTTCCATCCACCACCATTTCCGGTGGGATGTTGGGGTTTTTGAAGGTTGGTCGGTATCGCTTTTGTTCTCCATTTTCCAGTTGTCCGCGGTTTCGATGTCCTTGGCTTTTTAAGGTGCTCTGTTGCTTGTTCCGAAGGGTTCTTGCGGCGTAGTCCCTACTTTTGTCGTCCTCCTTGCACTTCTTCTCACTGCGGTCTTCGTACGCTGTTGTCCTCTTCCGTTTAGCCTCTCCCGGATTTCGTTAGGTGCGATTTTCTCCCAAAAGTCGGGCAGTAGGTTGCCACCCCAGCTGGTTTGGCCTTTAGTTCGTTTGAGGAAGGTTCCGATCCTGGCCTTTTGTCCGGCAACGGTCCTACTTGTTTTCTTTGATCGACTTTAGGAAAGCCTGCTTCCTTTCTGTGGCTCCACCCTTTTTTTTTTTGTCTCATCCTGTCTCTGATCTTTGTCCTTTGGTGGTCATACAGGATGTCTTCGAGGGCCTTCACGTAAGTTGCCGTGGGCAGTTTTCCCGTTTGCTAAGCACCACTGGCGTGAGGTTTTCATCTGCCCTCCAACCAGTCGGGTCTCTTCCGCAGTAGTTTTCGCCCAAACAAGTCTAGGACCCTTCTGCCTCTGACCCTGGTCTTCTTTTCTCCCTCCCTGTCTCTCCTGTTTCCTTTTTTTCGCCTCAGTTAGGGTACTTATGCAAAGAGGCAGGAATTCCCTGCAATGTATTTTGCACTTTACCCGCTGTTTTCGTTCGGTGTGTTGGTGGCGTTTGTGTACCATCTTGTGGTTTCTGCCCCCCCTCTTTGACTTCTCCACCTCCCCAATGAGTTGTTGTCCACAACCCACAAGCTTTGCCCTGTTGTCTAACCATGCGTTTTTTTCCCCCTGGAATTACCCCCAGCCAGGCTTTTTTTCACGTCCGAGCACACCACCTCTTTTTCGTGGCTCCTGATGTGCGAGCACCACCGCGAAATTGGTCACCCCATGAGAGGGGTCTCTCCTCTTTTTTCTTTCTCCGTTTTTTCCGGTCCCCCATTGCTTCTGATTTTTTCGGCGCGGCGTCTTTCTACTGAGCCTACCTTCCTCCTATGTACAAAAGAGTTTTTGGCTTGCTGTTCAGGCGAGATTTTCACCGTGGGGGCGTTGGCGATGCCCTGCGCCCGCCTGTGGAGATCCTTTTCCCTCGAGCTGCTGTCTCCGGGTTGTCGCTCGCGGTCTTATTATGGGCTTGTTTCGTTGCTTTACGTGGAGCCACTCTCCGACGAGGACGGGCATGGAGGATCACTTTCGGTTTTATGCATTGTCCGTGCTACTTCCTGGATCCCCCCACCTTGTGTACTTTCGTGTTCGTTCTCGGTTTTGAACCCGTTTGCTCCCCCGACTTCCGTTTTTGACTTGCCCTTGGGACCCCCACAGCTCCCTGGTCGCAACGGAACTCGTACTCCTCAAAAGGGATCACCTTCCCTGCACGTTTTGAGTACCATATGTCCCCGTCGCCCCTTTTGCCTGACCTTGTCCGTGCCTTCTACTACAGCTCTTGTTGCTTCTAGTCGGACGCGTGGCTGCTTTTTTCCAGCCCGCGTTAAACCTTTCCTGTGAGTTTCAGTATTTTTACCTCCGCGACAGGCTCCCCCTTTGTTTCGGGCTTTCCCCCCGTGATCGGGATAGGAACCTTGGACCCTCTTTCTATATTTAAATCCTTTTCCTTGTTTTTTCTGAGTTTTTTCTTGTTTCACGGGCCTGTCTTTTTTCCATTTTTGTTCCCCCCCCGGGTCACCGGTTCATCCGGCCTTTTCTCGGGAAGGTCACTATGAAAATCCCTAACCAGGTGATCGTTGCTGGACGGCAGGCATTGCCCAAGGCGGGTCTTTTTCAGTACTTTTTTTTTTTTTTTCAAGACAGCGTGTTTCTTTTTACCCGTTCCACTTTCCTTTTTCGGGCCAGTGGCACGCCCGCGGTTGTGTCGTCGTTGTTACTGCCGTGAGCCCTTAATGCTTTCCCCGATTTTCCCCTTTGCCGCTTCGTCCCCCAGGGGAGTCGTGTGTTTTATCCTTGACATTGCTGATATCTTCTGTTAGTCTTTTTTTTCCTGGACCCCATTTGGCCCCCCACACTTCACGGCCACTCATTGTTCTTTTGCTCTCAGTTTTAGCTCGTTTCAGTTGTAACTCAAATGTGTCCTCTTCACGTACGCAGTTACGTATGCGTCAGGGCGGCATGGTTTACCTGTTTTCTTGTTCTCGCCACCTCACCCCGATCCGCACGCCTCTGTCGTTGCCTTCATCTCTGTTACTTTCGGGAAAAAACCTCTGTGCACTGGAATTGGATTAGTGTGCCCCACCACTGCTCAGTCCCGACATTAGTGGCTAGGCTTGTCCGCATTCTCCCGTCTTCCCTTCCATCCTTTGATTGTCCGTGATATCATTGGATTTGGCTCCTCTTTTCCTTAAGATGGTCCGTAAATCGATTTGCCCTTTGTACTATTCGTTGTCGGTTTTGCTCTTTTTTGGGGACCTCATTTTGTTGCTGTCCCCCCCCCCCCCCTTTCACACGACCTTTTGGGGCTGTCGATTTGGAAGCGCTTCGAGGCTGCCTTCTCCTGGTGTTCCTTGTTGTCAATTGCTGGGACACTCCCTTTTTTAGTCGTCCTTTGTGCCCCATACATTGATTATTCTTACTTTCGGCGCCTTCGCACGGTTATTCTTGTGGCCCCCTTGTTGTTAACCGTGAGCTCCCTTCTCGCGAGGCTCAGTGCTATGCTCACGACGGTTACCATCACGCGCGTTGACTTGGGTCGATTCCCTGACCTAGTTCAGTTGTCCTTCCTCTGTTCTGCGTCCCCTCTGTCCTCCGGATCCTTTTTATTCTGTTACATTCACGTATTCCATAATCCGACGGCAGGCGTGTGCTCGGCCGCCTATGTTGTTGTCCTGCTTGTTCCTTGTTTGTCCTGTCCTCGCACCCGGCCCGCTTCTTTCCTCTTCTTTTTTTCTTGTGGACGGGCTCCTCCCCCTACTCCGCTCCTGCCCCCGTGTTAAGTGGCGGGTTTTGGGATGGCTACGCCCCGTCATTCGTGTCTTCTCGGTTTTCTTGGTTCTTATTACCACGACTGACGTTTATGACGTTTTGACACCCACGTATTCATTTGCCGTGTCTTTCCTTGTGCGCGCCCTCGTTTACACCCCACACGACCTCATGCCGTTCATACTTTTTTTTGCCGAGGTTAGCATTTGCCGCCTACGGTACCACTTCTCTTCAGTTTTATAGCACGAGGTTCGTTGCTTGCCTTGTTCTTCCTGTACCGTCTGGTACTTGTTTCCTGCACTTAGCGGAGTCCAGTCGCCTCCTTCCTGTGCACCTTCGTGCTGTTGTTACATGCCCTCCCTGTTTCTCACACGGGTCCTCCGCTGTAGGTGTTTTGACTTGGCGTATGCCGCAAGATGTTGGTCGCTTGGTCGGGCTTTTCTTTATCCTTTCCCCGCAGTTTTCTTAGTGTACTACTAGGAGTGTCGGATGTGCTTTTGTGTCTTACAGTTGCAGTGCCTGTTGGGTCTCTCCCCACATTCACCTGACCCCGCGTCCTTTTGCTTTACGCATTTTGTTGCGCGGCTTTGACCCTCTTTGCTCTCGGATGCATATAGATGTCGCTTGCGTACCCCCCGGTTTGACTAAATTTTTGGACCCAAGAAGTTTTTCACTCTATTTCTTGCCACCTTGTGTTCCCCCTCGTTTTTGAGTTTGAGAGCCGCTCTGTCCTTGGACCGATGTGTTGACTCATTCCCCAGTGGTAATTTTAACGCGGCGAAGTGGAGGATCTCTTTTTTATGGGTGGCACTGGCACCGCCAAGCATGACACCGTCGCTGGACTTCGTGTGGCGATCCCCCCTTGTTTTGCCCCTATTTTTTTCTTTGATAGCCCTTATCCAGCCTGTCAGCCGACGTCTCGGTGTACGCCTTCCTCAGTCTGCATAAGCTCTTTCATCTTAACTTTTGTGTAATTATATGCGACCACCAGCGTTAGTGCTGGCTCTCGAGGCTTTTTGTGACCGTGCATCACCTCGCCGAGGTTCTGTACGGGTGTTCCCCATTGTCTTATTTCCCTTTTCCGGAGATATGGATTCCCTCTTACCAAGAGCAAGTTTGACTTTTGGACGCCAACCCATTCCACCGATTACCCAGGTCCATGCAGAGTTTCGCAAGGGATCGTATTCCCACCCGTTATACCTCCTCTCTGTTCCTGCCGAGTTTCAACTGTGTCCTGTCTGGCCCGTTCTTGCCTCTTTTCTAGGACCGACGCGATCTCTGTGCCTTTACTGTGGTGCAGAAGGGATTGTTGTCAGGTCGGGACTTCCCCGGAGATCCCCCCCCCCTCCACCAGGTGAGCGATGGTCCGTTCTTGCTTGTGCCCACTTTCACTTGTGTCCGACTGTCCATTTCCCATCTTTCCTTCTCTTCCCTTCAACATGATGGCCTTACCTCATCACCCTGGGGAAAGTTTTTGGCGGCCGCGGTCTTGGTACCTTTTGCGTTAGACCACCCGGGGCATTACTTCCTCAGCCCTCTTCCCGCACGGCCAGGGACGCTCCTTCTTCTACCTTTCTTCGAAATCGGACAAACGTTGCCTGCCTGTCGGGTGGTTGCTTTTTGAGATTTTTGACGGTTACACATTCTGACCCAATGGAGAAAAATTCTCAATGAGTCGGAGCTCCCTTTTTATAGATCGGTTGAGTCCGGTCTCTCCTTTTCCCTTCTCTATCCGACAAACGAGCGGCCTGGTGTGCTGGTATTTTCATGGATCTATTGTGCTTGGACACGGTTTTTTCACGTGGAAGGTGTGTTGGGTTTCGGTGCGTGGCTTTTTTTTTTTTTTTTTTTTTTTTGTTCTCCCTTGGTGGTTGTATCTGTCATTTCTTTTACCTCCCCCTTTATGTTGTGGTTTTTTTCCGTATCGGTGGGGATTACTTTGTTGATTTTGGCGCAACATCTTGGTTTAATTTTCTTTCCCTTGGCAATCTTCCTTTGTGTCTTTTCGACATGGTGTTTGTGTTTTCCCCCCTTTTTGTTTTGTCTGTTGTTTCCCTGTCGGGTTCTAGAATTTCGTTTATAGCGTGTTTTTTCGTCATGGTCCTCGTTGTTTTTCCTTCTCTTCGGTCGGTTTTCTCTTTTTCTTTGTTTTGGGGGCCCATTGTTCCGGATTTTTTCCGACTTTATTTTCCTTTAAACGTTGATTTTTTTTTCCTTATTTGTGTTTTTTTTCTCTCCCCTTCTGGCTGTTTTTCTAGTTGGTTTGATTCACTGTTTTTTGCCTCCTTTTTCCTCATTTGCGTTTTTTTTTGTGTTCATTGTTTTGTTTTGAGCATGAGAATTGACACAATTTTATTTTTCCTACGCCGGGATTGTTTTGTCGAGTTTCTACTTCTGTGTGTGTGTTGTCCCCCCCTCTCTCTCGGTGTTCTTTTTTGATACTGGTTTGATTTTCGTTGATTTTGTCCCCGTTACACTTTGGTTTTTTCCCGTACAAGGTTGAGGGAAGCTTAATGGACTGGTTTTTTTTTTCTTGTTTTTCGACGACTGGCGGGTGGCTTGAGTCCTTCTTGCCAGTTTTCCTTGCTTCTGGTTGATATGTTGTTTTGTTTCATGTTTATTTTTCTGGCTGCGTCACACACATTGTGTGTTTGTGTTTTCCCCGCACGTGATTTCCCTGCGCATGGTTTTTTCTTTTTTTTTTTTTTGGGCTGGTTTTTTTCTGTTGTTCTTGCTACCACCTTTTTGTTTCCTCTCTGCTTTCCTTCCCTTATTGTGCCCCCCACTGGCCGTGTCCGAGGTAGTACTTCCTGTCCTTGTTTCCGCAGTGGGATTTTGTTCTTTTGTTTTGGTTTATCACCCCACGTGTGACAATTGTGGCCCTTTCTGTCAACCTTGTCTTTGACTGAGCACCCTGTGAGGGACCTCTTCTCCATTTGAATCACGGCGCTGGGTCCCGTCCTGTCGTTTTTTTCATCTTGTGTGTGTCCCACCCCTTTTAAGACCCGGCGCTTTCTGCATCTCTTTGGCGCTGTATTTGGTGTTATACTAATATTCAATTTCAGTTGCGGTCCTTATAAGGGTTTCTCGTGCATCTTAGCAGACCTGATGCGCGGGGCCCCCTGTTTCCCGTTCGGTGTGTCCTCGTTTGTGGGATTGCTTCCCCCGTGGTCCAGCTGGTTTGTTTTGATGTGTTTGTTTTAGCGTTTTGATCCCCCCTGTTTAGTATGTTGGTTCGTTTCACCGTTTTTGTGTTCACGCATCGGCTCTTGGGCTGCCCGGTTTGAGTGAGTTTTGTGTTTCTTGTCTTCTTTCCTGGACAGTTTTTTGTACCCTTCGTTTTGTATTAAGAGTTGTGCCGCTTTTTCTCACAGTGTATTTTCCGTTTTTGTTTTTTTTGAGTATTTTCATTTTCAATCGTTATTTTTGGCTTTGTCCCAGTCCATATCAAGTTTCCGTTTGGGGTGTTTCTTCTTGTACAATACCTCATTTTTTTTCCCCCTGTGTCTTCGGGTCTTTTTGTCCAGCCCACCCCCAACTGTTCTGTTTTTGGGTATAACGAGTTCCCTTCATTTTTTATTACCGCCGTGGCCGTAGGTTACCCGCGTTCAGCTTACCCTCGTTTTCCTCTCCTTTTTGTTCTTGACGCTTTTTTTTGGTTTTTGTTTGGTATTGACTCTCTTTGCTTCGCTCGTTTGCATAATTTTTTTTGGTAGTTTGAATGGTTTTTTCCATTTTGCCGCAGTCCCTGGTTGTTGTTTATGTCACTCTTTCCTCTGTTTTGTTTGTTGTGGGTCCTTTTGCTGCTGTTTTTCCCTACTTTTTGCAGCTACCTGTATTATTTTTCCCTATGTTCAACGACCTTTTTCCCGCTTCTGATGGGTTTTTTGCTGGTTGTGGTTGTCCTGTTGCCGCATTGTGATTCCTCTTGCTGTTTCCGTGTGATGCTCTTCTTTTTTCTCCCCCGTTTTTCCCCTTCGTCTTTTACTTGACTTTTCTCGGAATGTTGTCGAACAGCCCCCATTAGGTTTCTACACAGGTTTTGCACCGGTTTTTTTCCACGCTTCTCGCGGTGTGTCTTCTATGAGTACTTTTTTTTTTTTTTTTGTTCTCGCCACGATCAGCTATGATGTAACGGTCCGGTCCCCGGCTGGTTTTATAACCTTGTTGAAGGTCTTTTGGTCCCCTCCGTGTAGAGCCAATTTGTTGCTTGTCCCCTCGTCGCGGTGTTCCGTCGAACAGCTCTGTGTTTGAGTTGTATCTCTTCTTTTCTCTGTTGGTCCCTTTTTTTTTTGTTGATCTGTCATATCGTTTTTTAAGGAGGTTTAGAACCTTTGATTTTTTGTTTGTCTCAAGAAGTGCTTTTCGCTTTTTTGACTTGTGGGTTTGCCAGCCCATCCCCAGTATTTTTTTGGGTACAGGGTTTGTGAGTGTGTCTGGTGTGCCGCTTTCGTTTAAGCATGTTTCTTCGGTCTGTTCCGTCTGCGGGGTCAGTTAAGACCTTCAGTTCTTTCCGGTGTCTCTTCTCCCTTTTGCACCTGCTTGATCTTCTTCTATGTTTCTCGATCTTTCCCTATCGACTTGCCCCTGTCGTTTGTTCGAGTATTTCTTGCGTGTTTCCTTTTGGTTTTCCAGGGGGTGTCTTGGTTGCTGTGTTCTCGTGTCTTTTCTTCGCGGGCAGCTTGTATTTTTTTTTCTTTCGTGCGTTACTGTTCGTTTCTTGGTACAGTTACCGGTCAGACATATAAGTGCTAATCATCTTTTGCATTCGCCGGGTTTTTTGACTGTCCCTCTTCTCCATCCTACTGTCTTGACGATTTCGTGTGTTTTGTGTAGTTCTCTTGTGGGGGTCCCTCTTCGTTTTCTCAATTGTGCCCCCTCTTGCAACATCGCTGTGAACTCGGGTCAGGCGTGGTCGCTGACGTGGTCTTTTTGTTGGGTTTGTTTTTTTTTCGTCAGTCGGCCCTGCTTGTCGACGATTCTTTTCCCCCCTCTTGTTCCTCTGTCCGCCTCTTTTTATTGGTTTCTCTTTTCGGTCCGTCTTTGTGTGGTGGTGTCCTGGACTGAAGCCCCTGTACTTTTTGTAATTTCTTTATTTTTTCTTATTTTTTACTCTCTGTTCTTTTTCCCTGTACACCCCCGCAGCGATTTTGATTCTTTTTCTGGGGGGGCGTCTTTTTTATTTTGGTCACTGACGTTTTTCTTTTTTCTTTGTGTCACCCGTTCTTTTTTTTGGTATTTTGCATTTTTGGTTTTTTAATTTTGTGCGTGTTCGTCCTCTTCTCACCTGGTCTTTTATGCCCTTGCATATTCTCCCATGTGTTTGTTGTTCGCTTTCTTTTTTACTCTGTTGTGTATGGTTTTTTTTCAAACCGTGAGTTTTTGAGGGGCACATACCCTCTCCCGGCTGTTCGCCCTCCTCTCTTTTTTTTTTCCATTTGAACACTTCTTTTCCTGCCGTGCTTATGTATTACTTGTTTCCCTTCTTCAAAAACGCGTAGAGTATGAGGGTTCTTTGGTTTTCCTCTTCTTTGATTTTGTTTTAAGCCGTTTCTCTGTGTTTTTCCTCCCTCCATTTTTGCTTTGTGGTGTGCTCTGTGTTTTTTTGTTGTCTTGTTTTTTAGATTTCCCCTTTGGTTGTATCCAACTTTACGGTCAAAGTCATTTTCGTGTGTTGCTTTGGAAGTCTGCCATTTTGCCGTGCGTCTTTGGGTGTTGGTTGTTTCTGTGTGATTGAACTTCTTCTATCGTTTCTGTTTTATGACGTTTTTCGGCGGTCCTCCGGTCTTTCCTGGGTTCGGCGAATTCGCTAGAGTTTGTTTTTCGTTTTATGTGTCGGGGCCTTTTACTCCGCCCTCATGGGCCCTTTTCACCATCGCAGTCCCCTGCCTCTTTAGTTCGTCGCTCCCACTTTTTTGTTTTCAATGCCCTGGTTGGCCAGAGTCTGGTTGCCCCTTTTTTTCTTGCGGAATGTGTTTGTCAGCGTTATTTTTTCGTAGGGCCCGTTCTTTTCCCCTTGGTCTTTGTCTACGTTGCCTTGCCGTCTTTTAGGCGAGTTTGTTCGGTATTCCGTCTGTTTTTTTTTTCTATGTGTTTTTTTGGGAGAGCCCTCGTCGTTGATTGGTTCTTTGCGGAGGTCTATCCTGTTTTTCCATGCCTCTATCTCCGACTCGTCGGCCTCTTTTCTGTTTAGCCTTTGTTGTTGTTCTCTCATCGATTTTAATGTCAATTTTGTTGTTTGTGATATGTTGTTCTGTGTTGGTGTCTCCGCGTTGTTGTTCTACATATTTCCTTCCTTGTCCTTTGTTTTGTGTTCGGTATTTCGGGAATTCATTATCAGGATGTTTTGGGTCTTCGTGGGCTCTTCTCCAGTGTCCCCTTGCTTTGTAGCCCCCCGTTCCTCCCCCGCCGGTTGCCTTTCCCTTTTTTTGAACCGTCACTTTTTTTTTTGTGTCGATTCCTGTTTGTTTTAATTATTGTCTAACTCATGTAACCTCCCCCTCCCATTGTTGAGGTAAGGGGTCATGGATGCAGATTTTTTTTTTTTGGCCTCCCTAGCGCCTTTTCTTAACCTGGTTTTTTTTTTTATGTTGGTTCCTTTTTTGCCGTTTCTTGGTGCGGGTTTGTCCTTTTGTTAATGTCAGTTTTTTAGCTTTTTGTGGTGATGTATCTCGGTTTCATGTCTATTGGGTTTTTGTGGTTGATGTTGTCATCACTTTCCTCCTTTCCTCCGTTTTCACGTGCCTTATGAGTTATGCCCGCTGATAATTCTCGAGGTAGGCTGAGGACTTCTCAGTCGTGGGACCTGCGAGCATCCTCTTTTTTAGTTCTTTTTTGGTTTGTATCATTCCCTAAGCCGTTTCTTTTGGATCCTCGTGAGTTCCCGTGTGATGGAAGTTGTGTTGGGGTTTTTTTGTTCCCTGTCGGTTCGGTTCTTACTCTTTATCGTTCCCGTTTTTCCGTTGCCCTCTTGCTGTTCTTTGGTGTTCCGAGGTTCTTTTTAGGCCAGCCTGCTTTTGCGGGTGTGTTTTGCTCCTGGGTGCACCCTCGTCGTGTTTTTTATTTTATCCCATTTCTGAATGTCCCCCAATCCTGTCTTTTTGTTGCTCTCTCGTGTTCTTTTGTTTTTTTGGCCTCCCTACTTCATTTAATGCGGGGGGCGTTTTTTGGTAGCGTTTTCATTTGCCGCTCTAACCTTTCTTCCCTTTCCCCTAGGATCATCACCCAGAAACGTCGGGTTCGTTCACCGTCCCTCCTGGTTTCTCCTATTACTCCCTCCCACCTCCCTTCTTTTCTTTTCTTTGTGCTCGCCGCAATTGCCAGCGTTGCCCGCACCGCTTGTGTTTATTTCCGCGGTTTTTTTTTCCTTGTTTTTGCTTTTTTGTGCTGTTGTTTTCTCTTTTTTCATATTTTTTTTTTTGTTTCCCTAGTGTACCCCTTTTTTGTGAGTGTGGGGTGTGTTTGTCTTTGTGGTTGCCTGTGGAAACCGCGTTTGTCTCCTCCCCCTGGCTTAGTTGGTGGTCTAAGACTGTGTTTTTTTGTTTTTTTGTTTTATAGTGACATTTATTCCTAACGCGCCTTGGTTCTCACCCTGTTTTCCCCCCCCCCGAGTGTCCTTCTCTTGGTTTCGCCATTTAGCGGTTTTCATCCGGTCCCGAGCACAACATCCTGGCTGGTGTTGTGTCAGATGTGTTGGATTGTTGCCCTGCAACAACAGTCTTGTGTGTTGGTCCACCCTGGCATTGAGTATTGGGGGGCTTTGTGTGTTGGCTTCCAGTTCGCCCCCGTTGTCCCCGTCTCCCCTTATCGGCGTCTTTTTCTTTCCCGCGCGTTCGTCCGGCGGTACCTTGAGTTGATTTTCCCGTTCTGAACTCCCTTTGAACGTCATCTCAGCGCGCTCAGTGGGGCGCCCGGCTTTTCTTAATTCCTTCCGCCGACTGCGGAGGGGAGCTCCCCTGTCCCTCCCCCTCTCCTTTTCGGAATCCCCTTTTTTCGAGAGTCCTCACTTCTTACAGCGTTTACTGGATTTGAGTCGTGGTCGCCCGACCACCGATTGGTTTGTTGCTTTATTGTTTTTGTTTCATGCATCGTGCTTCTTCTCTTCTAAGTTCCCTTTTTTCTTGTCTTCTTCCCTATTTGTCCTTGGATTGCTTTTTTTCGGGTTCGTTTTCACAGTTTTCCTATCCCTCTCTTCTGACGCGCTTTGGTCCCGGTGGCTTTCACCCCCCCCTTTTTCTTTTCTTACCTTGTTTTTTTCGACATTGGTTCTTTTCCGATTTTTTGTCTTTATTAACTTTTGGGTTTTCTCCTTGTTTGAACAACGTATCCCCCCCTTCCTCTCCCCGTGCCCCTGGCTGCACCTTCCCAGTTGCCCGCTCCTAAACGCACCTTTCGTTCTATGTTCTATACTGTGTGTCCCTTTTTTGCTGCATCGCCGCCGCTTTCCACCGTTGTCATTTTCTTTGTTCAGTTCTGTCTCCGAGCTGTATCATTCTAAGTTTGTGTTTGTCTTCCTTCCCTTGGTTCTTCTTGGGTTTTTTTCGTTGCACCCTTGTTGATTTTTGATTGATCTTTTTCTCCCCCATTGAAC
>Ga0179593_1429141_pt1 | contig 24617 bp, 22 predicted proteins | sample CZODoug2_1_08_16_FD_185931 | JGI IMG/M metagenome (GOLD analysis project Ga0179593, IMG submission 185931) | Vadose zone soil fungal communities from Angelo Coast Range Reserve, California, USA - CZODoug2_1_08_16fungal (PacBio error correction) | ecosystem: Environmental > Terrestrial > Soil >... | reverse complement strand
TTTTTTTCGCTTGTTACTCGTGCAGTTTTTGCTCCCATCTCCGCTTTCTTTGGTGCTATCACCAGTCTTATGGAATCACCTTCGATTTTGCTTTGTGTTAGTGTTCGTCTCGCTTTGAAGGATTCTTCCGTGACCTTCTTTGTCCGAGGTTGTCAATCCGGTCCCAGCCGATAGTTGCCGTCGTCGTGTTTTCTGAACCCCTGTATAGTGTGCGCCATCCTTTGTTGATGGCTGTAGATGCATTTTTCTTCTGTCTCCCTGACTTTTCCTACTCCCTGTCAAGTTGATCCTCTTCCCCCGTGTAAGATGGTGTCGTTTTTGGTTAATGCCTCAAGTGACACGGACCCCAGATGGGTCTCCCCTTCTAGCTTACACTCCTGCTCGCGCGTCTTGCACGGTGAGGCGACTTTGCCCATTGGTGGTTGGTGTCGTTGCCTCTCGAACCCTTCTGACAGGTTTCCTGGCTTTTGGTTATTACTTGAATACCCCGGTGCATTTTGCCCCCCCCTTATTTCGATTCCTTATGTTGTCTATGTCTAGTCCAAGTTTTTGTCTTCCTTTTGGAGCGGGTTCTCTCCAGCAGTCAGTTCAGGCGTGGTGTTGGACTTCTGATTTTTGCTAGTCCGGTGCCCTGGTGCAGACCGAATCGGCGTTTGCTCTCTGTTTTCCCGGGTTTCCCAGAAGGAACTCCCCCCAGACGAGCCGGGGGCGCGGCCAGGACCAGTGGCATGATATTTCCGTTTGGTGGTTGGCTTCGGTATCCACGGGCCCTTTTCTGTACGGCACCTGCAGCTTTCCATTTCCTCCCTTCGTGTTTTTTACTTACCATACATCCTTTATCCTCCCTTTGGTAGTCATTCAGTTTCAAGGGTAGTTTTGCTCCCCCCCCCCCTCCCCTGTTACAGCCGATCCATGTATATTGCAGCCGATGCCCCTTCTTTTCTTCCTCCCCCCTTGTACCATCCCTTTCCCTTTTCTCGTCCATTGTCCTTGAGAGAGGTGCGCGACGACCCCCATGAGTGCAAGCAGGCGCCTTCCCTCTCCTTTTTCTCGGAAATAGGAGTTTTTTTTTTCCATCTCGATCTCGTCCCTTCCCTCTTGCGTCCTCCCCACGAAGGTGATTCACGCTCGTTCGTCGCAGCTGGCCCCCCCAGATCTCCCCGCCAGCCGCCCAGGGCTACATAGCGGGCTGCGATCGCAAAAATGGTTCCCTCGCTGGCCCCCCCTCCTCTTACTATCTCTCGTTCCTTTTAAAGAGTGTGTCCCCTTGTGCGAGCGGCATGGTCCACCCAGCCCCGACCCTTTTCTGCCCCCTGCAGGAATCGCCGCCTTGGTCCCCTCCCTTCCCCCTCTCAGCGCTGTATCTCGCTGATATAAGACCTCCCTCAGAACGCCGCCGTCGAAAAACCCCGGCGCTTTTACTTCCGTTCCACTTACATACTCCCTCTCCCCAGCCTTCCATCTCCCTGAAGTTTCCCCTGGGTATCCCTCTTCCCTCTCAAGGGAATAGTTAGGTTTTTTGCAAGAGCCGGCGTTCTAAAAGATTGTCGCCTTTTTCCTTCAGAGAAGAAAGGACTTTAGTTGTCTTTTCCTCTTTTTGGTGTCGCAGGAGGAGCGGGAGCCCCGACCCTGTTCTAATTCCCGCTTCCTTCCGGTCTTCTTCGTTCCACCATTGTTCCGGGAAGAAGGTCTGATTCCTGCGGGGGCTTTTTCGGTGCTTAGGCTGAACCGGGAGCCCGTCATCCTCCTTTTCACATGCGTCCTCGGCGGCCAGAGTCGGCGGAGACCCGGTCCCCTTTTTACTCCCCTCTCCCCCCTCCCTATCTCTTCCCTGGCATCTTAAGTCCCAAATATAATCTTAAAGTTTTCTTGAAAACCCTAAGAGTTGCCCATCAGCTTTCTTTAAAGTCATTTCTGCCGAGCCCTTTTTTAGTGGTTGGATAGTTGTTGAGTACATTCTTGTCGTTTCTTTCTTGGACCTTTGCTGGTCCCGCGACGCCACGTTCCCGAGATTTCTCTGTCTTTTCTGCCGGGAATCAGCAAAAGTGATGTAAGCCCGCTCTGTAAGGGCTGCTACCCTGTGTGTTAGTTTACGCGCACCGCCCGGTTCTCCTTTGTAGTTCCCCTTTTCTATTTCCCTCTTCCGCCCTTTTCTTTTCCTCCCGTCTCTTCCCCAATTAGCTGTGGATGTGGAACACGTAAAGTGGGCGCGCTTGTCAGACCAGCCGGTCTGGCACTGCTGGCTTGTTTGTTGACTTCCCCTGGCGCCCGACGGGAGCGTGCGTTGTGCTTGGGTGTCGGATTTCTTTCACCTCTCCTTCAGAGCCCGGACAAAGTTTATATTCCCGCCGCTGTTTTCCGGCACCGGCCTTGCGTCCGCTGTCCAATGTGGTGACGGAAACCTGCTCAGCCTCGACGGACCTCGACGTGACCGTGCTGCCCTCCTTGTCAGCGATACCGTTCAATGTTTGCTTTTCCTCCCGCCCCGTAGCCTTGGTACGCTGTCCGCAGCATTGATATTCTGGTCCCCCTTGGCGGAGGCGGAAATTCTCCCCGCCCGCCTTTTAATCTGCAACGCTGCCACCTCGCCCCCGATTTGAGGATAACTTAATTTTTCCGAAGCTCTCTTTCTAAATCGCCCCGCTTGGCCGTTTGGGGGAATTCCTGTTTCCCCTTGGTGACCAGTACGGTCGAGCCGGGGCACGGCCGATGTTGGTCTTCATTACGCGCCAGCTGATGGTTTGATGTTTCGCGAGACCGAATCCCCGTTTACTTTCAGTCTGCGTTACGGCTAGCACCTCCCCATCGGTCTCTGTTTGTCCCTGAACTGAGCTGGAATTGTTCCCCTAAGCGCGCCTCGGCGGGCTGTGACACTCGGCAGGCCTGTTGCTTGCCCATTCTAATATTTTTCTCTAGGCTTTTGTTTTCTCCTCTAGCGCTTTTTGTGGACAAATGCTGATCCCCTCCTCAAGGCACCCCTGTCCTCGCATGGCTTCGAGTACCTCGTCTGCCCTCACGCTTCCTTTCCAACCCCACTTTAGAGGGGCCCGACCGCGAACCAGTTGTATGTTTTTTTGGTTTTAGGCTTGCATCTTTCCCGGCGATCGCTCTCTGTACTTTTATAATTTTTTTTGTTTCATGCAGAGATCTCTTCGATGTCATCTGCGTTCTTCCCCCCGTCATCCCCTCGGGTACTTGTGGGGGTGTTGTAGTCGCTCCGCTAGCCGAAGCGTATGTGGGACGCATGCCCCTACTAGGTTTTTCGTTGGTTTTTTGTCTTTTTCGGTGTTACTCCTCCTCTGTAGTTGGGATTTCCCGTACGTGGGAGCGGCGGAGATTTTTTCTGTGCAGTCTGTTGAGAAAGCTTGCTTGCCTCGTGTGCCTCCCCGGATGAAAAGAGTTGAAGAAGCAGCCCGGCGCTCGTGTCGTCTCCTCTTGTTCTTTTACCCCCCCCTAAAGGTTAGTGTTAAGTTCCTCGTCCTCTTTATGTGAGCTTTCCGCTACTTTGATTATTTGGTCTGCTCGTCCCCAAGCGGAGACCCGTCTGCGAGGACAAGCATTCTCAGGGACAAGGGATGCCTGGCCTCACTGCCCTTCCCCTCTGAAGGTTTTTTTCTTATTCGTATTTTCCTTCCAAAGAGCAGTTTTCACCTTCTGTTGTTTTTTTTTTTCCTTGCTTTTTTTAGTGATTTTAAGAATGGAGACCGATGTTTTGGTCCTTTTGCGTTTGAGGGCTATAGGGCCAGGGAGAGGTCGGGCTTAGGATAGAATACCGGTGCTTGTTCCGCACTTGTTCGTGTTTCAGAGAGTTTCTTTTCGGGACCCATCTGCAAAAAGCCCCGTGTGCAACAACCCCTCCAGAGGCGGTAGCCGTATCATGGGCCCCCACGCCTTCCCCACGGTGTGGCCGAGGCGGATGCGCGACGCTTTTTTTGTAGACAGAGTCCTAATTACTGATCCTCCTTAGTCCCCTTACGTCCCATTTCCCTAGGCCGCATTCCCTAGGAGCCATTGTGGCCAGAATTGATTGGTCGTCTGCCAGGGAACGTTTTTTTCCTTCCTTTTAGTCGCCCCCCCCTTCCAGCGCCTCTTGACTAGAGTTTTTTGATGAAGAGTAATCGGCTTCGTGAGATCGTACAGGTCACGTATTTCTTTACGGGATTTGGGTTCTCTTTGCTGACGACCGGAGGCGCAGTTTAATTCATCTTGCTTCCGCCCGTTGCTGGTTCTTTTCAACTTTAGGCTCGTTTTTTTGTGTACTCATGCTGTGGCCGCCCAGTTTAGCTCCTTTGTCACCGAGCAGCAGGTAGGGAACTTTCGCCCACCCTCGGTCTTGGCTTTGCCTTTCTTTTCCCCCCCCTTTATCCTTTTTCCAACACGATAGTCTTTTTATTTTTAAAAGTGTAAACTTTCCCTTTTATAGTTCCGTTTTGATAGATGGCAGGGACGCGGGCTGGAATGCTTTTGTTTGCTTTCCTTCCGGAGCTTCTCTGCGGGAGACGGACGGCTTGCTTGAAAGTGGCCCTTCCCTCTTTATGCCTTTTTTCTCCCACTCAAAAGAAACTGAGGCTCAGCCAGGCCTCCGGCAACGGTGTTCCCGCCGTTCCCTTAGATTCCATTTCCGAACTGGGTGCAGGAACGGCCTTCGACGACTTCCTTTCCCCCTTAAAGACCTCTAAACGTCACACAGAACACTTGCGGGCGCCCGATCAGGAAACAGTCCCGTTTAGCGTCTTTTTCGGCCCCCCCTTTTCTCCAAAACTAACACTCGTCCGGATTTATTGACCTTTAGCTCCCCTGTGTAGTCAGGGAGCTCCTTCTTGTGAGGGGCGTAGTGGTCTTAGTTCCTGATGTTTTTCCCCCAGGTTGTTGGTTTAGGCGTGCTGAGGGCGGCGCTTGGATTCAAGCGCCCCCCAAGTTCTCGTTTCCTTTGCCTGCTCTTGAAGTTCTCTCCCCGGTTCCGACACAGGTCCTGAGGCTTGTCCTTGACTTGCAACAGGGAGCCCACTGTCTTTTGTAATTCCCCGTCGGGGGGCCAGTCGCTGGCCCGGTGAGATCGGATTTCGTCTGTTTAGCCTTCTTTCTCTTCTGTCTTTCTCTTTGGACTTCATTCTCGTACTCAGCGATCAAGAGTTCAGGGCGGCCTGTTTTTCCTTTCTCTACCCCCCGCGTGCCCGCCATGTTTTTTCCTCTTGTTATTTGGTCTTCCGGCCGTAGGTCGATTCCTCTGGTTGAAACCTCTCTTAATGTTCGAAGGTGTTGTGAGTTTTTATCCCCCTCTCGATGATCGATGATAGCGGCCCCTTGAGGATTATCACCCCTTTCTTGATGCCCTTTGTTCTTTTTTCGGGAACTCTATTCTTGAATATGTTCCCAGTCACTACCAATCGGAGGTCCAAGTTACTCTCATAGTTAGTAGACCTGGTGTTTCTATGCGTCTGAAATTCCCCATAATTACTTTCGTACAGCCTTCAGGATGCTTGGCCTTCAGCGCCCCTGCCTGGGGTTGAGAGTTCGGTCCTGTTGCCGCCGATTAGTCGTCTGTTGTCTTTCCTTTTTCCCCCTCTGATTTGGAAAGCGGCTCCGCCCTCCCCTTCTCCCCGCCCCTGCCCTTTGACATCATGGCCCTCCCGTTACTCCTCCTGATTAAGTCCGCGCCCCTCCAGAACATCGTTCCACGCACCCCCGGATAGAAGTGTATTTTTTCAACCTACGGTTTGGGATGTTTCCGATTTTTCACCCGGTGTATTGTAGAGCTTTCTCGCTCCCACCAACCCCCTGTTTCCCCAGCCCTCCCCCTGCTGTCCTCTCCGAGATAGAGGATGATTTGGACCCCTCTTGTTTTCAGTACCGCCCACCCTTTCTCAGGGACCCACCTTAGGCCGACAAGCATAGATGAGCTTCCTCCCTGGTATTGCGCTCTTCCCTCCCCCCTCTTTTTCACCCTAGTTATACCCCCCTCTTTGCAAAGTTCCGTATGCGCGCACGCGGGCCCCTCTCGCGGTCTTCCTCAAACCTTTGCCCGCAGCCCGAGAGACGCAACCCTCCCCCTGACTCCCCTCGTCTTTTTAAGTGCGTTTTGCCGGAACGCCGTAGACTTTGCGAACTTTCCCCAGTGGATTTAGCCCTCCCAAAATCTAAATACTCAATCATTTGTGAGTTCTCTATGGGGTCGGTAGACAGTCCCCTGGCCGTTAATTGCTTGGTCTCCCCCAGCGCCGTACAAGGAAGCGGCTATTCGCCGTTGGACTGTCCGTTAGTGGCGGAACTGTTTCGTCTCCTCTGGACCCCGCGCGGCCATCCCCCCAGTTCAAGCATCGAGTTTCCTTCCCAGGTTCGCCCGATTGGATGTTCTGAGTATAAGGATTTCAGATCCCTACTTCCTTCAGACCTTTTATTTCCTGTCACTGACTAGGTTTTTCCCGTATGAACCACACGAGGGCTCCCCAAGTCAGAATAAAATCTCTTTTTGAAGTCCCTGCCCGTGCGAAGTTCCCCGGTGGTTTTAGAGAGGAAGAACACCGACCCGGTTGCCTGGGTTTGACATCCCCACGTGCTGTCCCTCGTCGCTCCTTTGGGTTGTGTTCTGTCTGCCCTCGCGAGGCCTAATCAATTATTTCCCCCTTTCGTTTCATGATCGGCCGGGGGCGGTTGCAAGCATGCTTTTCTTGCTCTTTCCCCTCCCTTCCTTCCCCCTTTGAAGCAGACCATCACCCGCTTGCGTTTTCGTCAGGAACCGGGCGCCCCTACCCCCCCTTCGTTCGCCGGAAACACGGCACGCCGCCCCCCCCCCTTTTTTTGTTTCCCTTTTTTCCTTCCGCTGGCTTTACATGACTCCCAGTCCCCCCCCCCCTTGACGTCGTCCTAACTCCGAAGGCCTGGTTTTGAGTTTCAAGTTTCAGGAATCGGGCCATTCCCTGCGCACTGAGGCCCTTGTCTGCTTCTCCCCTCCGCCCGCTCAGAGAAGCTCATTCCGCCTGCCTGGTCCCCCCCTCCTCCAAATCGTGGCCGCGGAGTGCGGTGTCCCCGATCCTGGGCGTCTCTACACTTCCCCTTGAGTTGCAAGAGAACTCGCCCTCCCCTTTTTTTGCATGTTTCTCCCTTTCGTTCTCGAGTATGTCCGTCTTACGGAGCTGACTGACGAGGCGTTCTGTCGCCCCGCGGTTGACCCCCCCCGGTATCGCGTTTTGCCGCGCGTTTTGGATCTCCCCTTAGCCTTGTCGTTCTACCAGAGCGGCCTCCCTGTACTTGCCCCCTCTTTTTCCCGAGGCTGGCCCCCCAGCGACGAGTCCTTTCCCTGTTCCCCCAGACTTTTCCGCCCGCGGTTGCGCTGCTTGCCGGCCCCCCAGCTTCTGAAACGATGGGTCCCCTCGGGACCGTTAGCGGACCAGCCCTGGCTCCTGTGTGGCAAGTCTCAGCGCCTTTATTTCTCGTATCCCCTATCCCCGTGTCCCTTCCCCTCGAGCACCGAGCCCAACCCCCGCCAAATAGAGCGTTTCGATCCCATGCGCAACCTCGACCCAGGTTTGTAGTGGTCTCCAGCCGCGCCGTGCCGTTCGCGTGGTCTCCCGGGCATGAGCCACCTTTCCCCTCTGTTTCTGTTGTTTTTTGCTTTGGCAACGCTTTTCGGCCCCTCCCTCGTTGGTTGTTTACCTCTTACTTGTAGGCGCAATCATCCCTTTGACGGGGGTTCTGTGGGGACTTCCCTCTTCTTTGGCCCGTTGGCATGCCGGCGGCCTTCTCGTTACCAGGCCCCCCTTGTCACGTCGAGATCTCGAGGATGGCTTCGGTGCGGTGACGCCGGAGCTCCTCCGCGCGTGTCTTTTTCTTTCTACTTCAATGCCCGGGTCTCCAAGTAAAGAGTCAGGCCTTCCTATACGGCGGCGCCGTCGGGCGGCGCTCCACCTTTTCTCCAGCCCTCAAGAGTCCTCCAGCGTCCAATATAGACCCCATGAAACTTATTTCGCCCTTCCATTTTAAAGCCCACGGCCCCCCCCGACTCGCCCTTCCTGCATGCCATCTCCCATCTTCGGACTTTTTCTTTCTAATTTCAGCATGTGATTGCTCGTGCGTTGCTCTGGACATTTTCCCGACTCACCGCTCCCTTTCGTCTTCCCTGCCCTGGGTCAACACCGTTCACCAGTTCCGGACCCTGAGCCCCCGTTTCTTCTCTTCTCCCCCCCTCCCGGGCACCGATCGAAGACCATGATGTCCCCGTCAGCTCTTTTCCCCCGCTTCTTTCCCCCTTCTTTTTCACCTTCAGATGCTGGATGGTGTTGATACTTTAATTGACCGTACACTTTGACGCGACAAGCCCGATTTTACCTGCTGCGCTTTCGCTTTCTCCCCCCGTCACGCAAATGCCCCTACTCGGCAGACGTTGCTTCTCTTTTTGGTTGGACCACGGAATTGTTTCCGGCTCCGTCCCCGGCAGGCAAGCTAACCTCGCCGCCGCGCTCCTTTTCCGGTTCGTTTTTGTCCCCGCGTTGTCCCTCCCCCATTCTACAATCCTGACCGTATTTCTTGTAACGACTTGTCCCTCGGCCCGGACCCGGGGTCCCCTCGTACCGTCCCGTTCGGGATCCCTCATTTCCTTTCGCCTTTGCCGCAAGCTCAAGCCGTTCACCATCTGAGGAGCCACTTCTTCCCTCCTCCCTCTCACACTCAGCCCGTCCCGAGCCACATGTCCCCCCCACCGAAGGAGAAACACGCTGCCTAAAATAAGATTCGTCCCAACCTCGCATGTCATTGCGGAAGACCTAGGTGAGCAAGGGCCAGTCCCATTGTTCCTCGCCTCCTGACCCCTCCTCTTTTTTTGGGATTTGACGGAAAATATCTTTTCCGCGCTGAAGCACAATCCCGCTTTCTGCCGGCCCCTTCTTCCGGCCTCACGAATTTGGTGGGAAACGAATACTTATCCTTCTCTTTGCTTTCTCTTCGTCCTTTCCGTTTCCTACGTCAAGATGTTCATCTTTTGGATGCATGCTGTGCCCCGCTCATTTTTCGGTGTTTTCGCCAAGTTCCTCTTTTCACGCCCGCGCGTTCCGGCGTTCTGGGAGTTGCCGCCAGGCGTTGCGTTCACCCCCCCCCCTTCCTCTAAATCCCTCTCCCCTTTGCGGCTTTTTGAGTGCCGGACGCGATTGTGCATTTTTAGATTCCTTGTCCCATCCTGCAGACGGTGGTTTTTTAGATCTCTTCCGGATGCTAGATCGGGGGACTGCATGCGCCCCGTGGCTGGAGGGTACGTCTGTAGGTGTTTTGTTCTATCTGACCCCCCCCCCCCCCTCCCCTGTTCCTTGGCTGTGCGCGCTAGCAGACGCCGATGCACCTCTTCCTTGTTTTTCAGATAGTTAACTTTCGTTTGTGTCTAACCTTTGGGTCTGGGTGCAATTAATCACGGCTCTGACCATCTTGCGGATTGACGACTGCATCCCTTCCGGCCGCGGCGACATTCCCTTCCGCCCTCCTCTCTCTGTAGGCTTTAAAAAAAATAAGTTCGTTCCGGACCAGCAGAGCGCCCGCTTTGTGCGGCAGAGAGACGTTTCTGGCCGCACACCTTCTCTTCCCTCTGCGACGTACCATAGTTTTACATTCATGTTTTTTTTCATCGGCCCGGTCTCCCTCATTAGGTTCCGTTACGTTGTTTGTTCCTGATAGTATTTCTGATTTTTATTCCCTCAATCAGGTTTTTTAGGTGGTCAGTTTCTTTGCTGCTGGGGGCGGGCTGATTTCCTCTTATCTTCCGGCGGTTCCTTTCTTTGCTGAGGGCAAGTTGTTAAATTTTTGGTTCTTGCGCGGTTCCCTCTCCCTGTGCTTTTGACTATGGTCCGTTCATCGATTACGGCTCAGCGAGGTTCGTTGTCCATGGTGACACCTCTTCGAAGGTTTCTTTCGTATTCCTGTTTATCTCCCGGTATTTTCTTTCGACTACTAATCCTACCGGAGACTGCACTGTTTTTTCCTTGGTCATTTCAGGTAGGCCCCTTCCGCGTTCCATCCCGGAAACGTGCCTTGTCTGAACGTCTGCCCTTTTTCCGTAAGGGTCCCCCTTCTCCGCAGGCCCCCCAACTGTAAAGAAGATTTCTTCTGGGCCTTACGCGCCTGCCTTGAGGTGAGCTGTCGGGTCACTTCTTTTGTTATGGTGCGCCGGCTGACGACCCGGCGTGACTGAAGGTCCTCCCGGTTCTTTGGCCAGCCGTTTTCTTTTTCTGCTATTGTAAGGCGTCCGGCTAGTGCGTGGTCCTCCTGGGTAGTACGTCGTCCGGCCGAAATTCGCTCCCTCCTTAGCCGAGGCTCACCCCTTTTGCCCCATCTTTTCTGGTTCTTTTCACTTCAGATGTACCGGCTCTCTCATATTTGGGTTCAACGACAAGATGTACGGATTTTTTAATAGTTGTCAACTTTTTTCTCCGTGCGTGGTCCTGAGTTTTTCCTTTTGGAATGCCTCTTTTTTAGGGCTGATCTTTTTTTCCCTCTTCCCGGTTGCGGGGCCCTCTTTCGGCTTCTTTTCTTTTCTTCCGGTGATTCGCCCCCTTTTTCCACCCACCAGACGCGCTTTTTGCCCAGATGCGGCAGGCCCTGAGGTGGCCGCCCCCACTCAGCGCTAGGATCCTTTTACTTCTAACCTTTTTCCGGTTCCCCTTCTCTCCCCGCTCTTCCGGACGACCCCCGCCGCTTCAAGTCTCTCCCACCGTGCGGGCTTGGCTCTAGGCTCCGTCTGTTCCGGCACGCTAGGTTCGCACCTACAACCACTTCGCGTGACCCCCCTTTCGGCCGGCCCTCTCCTTCCCGGCTGGCCCGCTTCTTTTGGCCTGCGTTCTTTCCGTGTCCCCCCGTGTTCGTGGTAGATGTGCGTGATCTTTGTTGCGGACTCTTTTTTTTTTACCCTCGGGTCTCCTTTTTATTGTCTCGGATGAGCGAATCCCCCCAGCGCTGCCTCCAGCGCTCTATTTTACGCGGTACTCGAGGCCGTTTCATGGTTAGGTTGGCGTCACTTTGTCGTTGTTAGAGCTGCGTGACCCACTTGCCCCGTTCCTTCTCCACGGCACCGCGCTGTCGTTCCCTTGGTTGTGGCTTCCTCGCTCTTTGATTCAGTTCTACCCTGGTGTCTGCAGATTCCTCTATGCCGCCTTTGTATCCCGATTTTTTCTGCTAGGGGTTATTGTAGTGGTGTACCAGCTAGTCGACGATTCTCCGTGCTTTTCGTGGCCTTTTTCCGTCGCTTCGCTCGTCTCTTCCGCCTGGCTTTCTTTTCCCGCTGGGCGAGTTCCCTGCTTTGCAGCCGGGGACGTGACTTTTCGGTCGCAGTGTGCACTCTCTCCACGGACCCTTTTTGCTGAGGTTGTTCTTTGTTTTCGCCACCGCGCTTTTGGAAGAGCTCTTCTTCCTTGCTACCTTTCCTGTTAGCGGCTGTTAGGTTTGGTTGCCCTCTACTCCCTTGATACTGATTTATTGTACTTCACATCCTCCCATCGGAGTTCCTTTTTGCGTCCCCATAGTATAAGAACCATGTGAGGTTGATAATTAAGGGCGTCCATGATCCCGCATTCTCTAGTGTGCACGGTCCCTCCGGGCCTGTAATTGCATTGGGGTTCTACCCGTCGCTACCACCCTTCCTGGGTCGAGCCGCCCTTCCTTCAGAGCGTGAGCGTCGTTTCTCTGATGAGGGACACCCTATCTGGTCCCTCCTTTCCTCCCCCTCTCCCGTCTTTCCCTCACCCCCCGTCCTCGGACCTCATTGTCCAGACCTACGACCCCTGGAATTTTCCGTCCGGCCACATCAAAAAACCTTCGGGCCCCCTCCTTCGACTTGTACCAACCCCTGTGGTGCTCCAGGACAGCAATTGACGTTTTCGTCGGACCCAACACCTGGGGCACTACTCTGATGGCCTTAGATGCTTCCCCCCTTTTCCCGGGTTTTTTGACTGTTCAGCCGTACCGCCCCGCCTTTTTATCACCTCCCGTTGACCCTTTTGTCCACTCCGGATGCTCTGCTTAAGCAACCCAGTGGCTAACCTGATGTATCCCTCTTCAACTTTCTTCAGGCCGGGGCCCCCCTCCCCCCTTGCGGTTTCTTTCCCCCAACCGGGATTCCTTTCTACCATGCCCAAAGCCTTCAGATCGTCTCAGTCCTTTTACCCTCTTTTTGCTTGGAGCCATTGAACTGGTGTCTTTCGCTTTGGTTGGCGCCTTCCTTTGACCGTCCTCCCATCTCTCTCTTTCCCTCTCTCGGGCTCATTGTGGGTTCCCCCTTCTTTTGTTTTCTGGCCCGGCATCCCGCGCCTCTCTCTCTGTGTTTTTGTTAGTCACTACGTGGCGTCGTATTCAAGTACCTTCTGGATCTCTGGGGGGTCTGCTCTTTTGGTTTGTGTGTTCTTCGGTTTCTTCTTACCCTCTGTTCTTGCGCGTTTCCGTTTTTCCAGTTCCGCCTTGCAAGCCGGGTAGGTGAACACTCGGGTTCTCCTTGGTGCTTGTTCTCCGCATGGCTGTTGCGGTCCCCGTTCCGACTGGTTCCTCGAATGTGCCGGAACCGGTTTTTTGTTACTCGTGGTTAATGCGGTCCCGCATGGGTATCCCCGGAACAGGTCCCCTCCTCGTCTAAGATGGTTACTGGGCGAAGTGCCCCCGGTTATCTTTCTCGGTGCCAGTGCTCTGAAAACCTTCCACAGGTTTTTTGCCTGCGGTTGTCCATGGATGCCTCGCTTCCCTGTCTGTTGTGACCATCACGTCGATCCTTTTAGTAGCAGGTGGAGTGCGGCCGGCGCCGGACGGTCCCCCGGTAGATCTCCCTCGTTTGTGTTTCCCCTTCGTGTTCTTCAGGTTGGGGTGGTCCTGGACGACGCCGTGCGGCTGGCCCTAGTCTTGCCTTTCCGTTGTCTCATTCCTATGCCTCACTTTGCCGCTGCTGCGGGCGCGGCCAGTACAAGGGCTTGACTTGCTCACCTGGACTGGTTCGCTGTCTTGGTCCACTCCTCGTTACTGATCCTTTTGCACCAGGTGAATGCGTCCCCTCCTGTCTGGCCTTCGCCTTCCTGATCCCTACAGTTAGCCTAACTCTGCCTATACTCCCTCGATGGGTTTTTGGATGTCAAACATAGTCATTTGCGATTAGCCAGGCCCATCACTCTTTTCCCTCCCTATAATCTTATCTCCTTTTTTTGTTTCGGCAGAAGACTCCCTGACTTTTGCCAGCTCGGGTTATACGACATGGTAAGGGAGTGCACATGCCTCGACTCAACACTTCCACTTCCCTGTTTCAGTTCCCCTTGTCCCTCTGCCCTCCCCCATCTTTTTTTGTTTTTTTTCGACCTGAGACCGATTGAGCCGTTACGAAGAATTCCGCCTCCATGACACCTTATCGCGCCACGTCCGCGAGGGAACATCTCTATCAGCATTCTTCGACGTGCTTTTCTGACCCCTCTCGAGGATGGGTCAGAGTCGCAACATGTTCTTCTCTTTGACCCTCCCCCCTACTAGTTGTATCCAGCAGGACCTATCACTAGCCCCGCAGTTTTCCGCCCTTTTCCGAACGGCAATGTAACAAAGCCTCGACCCCCCGGGATAGACCCCTTCTTCCTGCCCTACGGACTTTCCCAATTTAGAGCTTTCGGATTTCGATAATAAGAAGACTCCTCCAGCCTGCACCTACAGCAACCCCCACAAACGATAAGGGCTTCAGAGACATCGAACACCCCCCCTAAGAACGCCCCCATACTCCCCTCCCCTTAATATTTTGGCTTTTAATTTTTTTCAGAGAAAATCACGTTTACCTCGTGTGAGGGGTGTGTGTGTGGGGTTGGTGGTTGTGGTATTTGATTTTTTCCCACTTATTCCCCCCCAAGGACAATTACTGCCTTAGGTCCTTCTCGCAGCCCTCCAAGCGTGGGTGTTTGACGTCACCTGCTGTTCTTAAGTTGTTTTGGTTGAGGAGTCTCGTAGGAAACAAGTGTCGTCAAGTAAGACCGGATCGTCGGCATTCAAACATTAGGTTCGGCTCAGGAGTTGACCTCTGCTTTTTGGTTTTGTATTGCGAAGGCTTCCCTTGACGCACCTCCAGCTCCCCCTCCTTCGATCCTTAGGACGACGCCTTTTTCGGCGCTTTCACAAGCTTTTTTCAGAAAGCTAAACACTCTTCATTTTCCCTTCCGCGTGGCTCTTACCCAACGGCACTATAATCACTTATGCCCATTTTCAAAATACCGCTTATCTTGAACCCCCATGACTCCTCCTGACAGGCATGCCACGTCCCGACGTTTAATTTGGTTCGTCCACTTTGTTGGAGGCGCTATGTGATCTTATTTCGGAACTCGTCCCCCCCCTTTCCTCCCTCCCTCGATCGGCATGCTTTTTTAACCAGTCCGTGTTTTTCGCACGCTGTCAGAATGACAGGACCCTACCCGTGTAGCAGTCAACCCTTCCCGTTTCAACCCAGTGAACCACTTACTCTCTCAACGAAGCCTCTCTCGATGTCTTCTTCACCTGATCTTTTCTTTTTTCGTGCCTGTCCTTCCCCTTCCCCGGGCCTCCGGGCACAGAAGGCCTGCCCCACTCTTTCTTAGGGCCTCGAAAGTAACTGTCCGGCCTTTCCCTCTTCTTGGGGGACCGGAGTTCGGTCCTTCTTTCCCGCGTTGCCATAAACAGTCCGACATTTGGTTATTCACCGGACGGTATCCTCTTTTTGGTAAACCTGTCCGCGTGGTGCCCTCATGCCTTCGTAGATAGATCCGTGCGCCATCGTCCCTCATCCGTTCTGCGAGCGTTCTCTTTCAGTTAGGCGGCTTTAGCAGAGGCAGCAGGTTTTGTACGTCTTAGGTCGCCAAAGGCCTTGAAAGGGAAATATACGCGCTCCCCCTCTATGTCCACGTCGCCCCTTACGACATCACCACTGGATTCCTAAATGTCCGAACGGTATTTCTGAGCTTGGCAAACCCGGGGGCACTCCGTGACCTTTCGTTTTTTATTTTTATTGTCGTTGACTTAGTCAGTCACATGCGTTGTCCTTCGAAGCGTTTTTGGTTGTTTCCATAAACTTTCACCGTTCCTTCATCCCCGAGTTTTTCGGTATTTTCCTTTCGAAAACTGGACCTTTTTTTCAGGTCCTCTCTCTCCTTTCTTGGGATGATTTGATACTGCTGTCCTGTTTTGACCGCCTCAATATGTATTGGAGGATGATCTCCGCCAGTCCTTTTTTCTTTTCCCCAGCCTTTCTCTCACGGCCGCGAGGTTGATTCTCGGCTCGTATAGTAGACATAGTTTCGCGTCTGTATTTTCTGACACCACCCCCTCTTCCCTGCCGCGCATTGTCGTGGATGTGGTATTTTAGGTGTGAGGCATCGCTCTTCACTGTGTGCCGGGTTTTTTTTAGTGATTGATCATCGTGCGATGCTTTCATTCTCGGCTACAATCCCCCCCCCCCCCCTCCTCTCGGTTTTTTTTGTTTGGCATTTTTTTGGGGTTGGTTCTCCGCTGACCCTCTTGCATCCGTGTTCTACTTCTTTCCATCCTTCACAGTTTTCGGGCCTTGGCGTCCTCATGCCTCAGGCTATTTTTTTTTAGCCCCTGCCGAGCGTTGGAGGTGGCGGAGAACATGTCTCCCTCGCGATTGTCCTGTGCCCCCCGGGCGCGTCGAGGCAAGTCACCCTTTTCCCCTTTGGCACCGATCCTCAGCCCGTGCGAGCGTTGCGGAGGTTTGGACCACCCCTCCTTTTTTCTTTCCCGTTTTTTTCTTCTGCCCGCTTGTGATGTGGTTGCTTTAATTCATGCGTTCCTCTTTGACCCTCTTTTCGCAAGCAAAAACCAAAACTCTTTTCTTGGATGGCCACCTCATGTTCTGAACTGTGGGTCTAGGTCTTTTCCTGTCCTCTTCCGTTTATTCCCGTTTGTGGTTTCTGTCTCGTATTTTCCGATGTTCTCCTCATCCCGTTTTTTTCGATGGAGACGTTGAATTGCGATTTGGTCTTCACCCTGTCATTTGATGCGCATCCTATTTTTCCTTTTCTGCTTTCTGCTTGCTCCAGGTCGCTGCTTTCGACCGGGCTCGTTTTCTCGTTGCTCGATGCGCGCTTCCCTTTGCTGGCCGGCAGTTTGTTTTTAGACTGTTTCGGCGGGCCCTGTGGTGTCAAACGTTCTCCTCGAGCACTGAAAGAGTCGGATTGCCTTTGCGTAGTATGAGCCGATTTTTTTTCTCTAGACTTTCATACCCGGAGCTAGCATTTTCTGGCTTCCCTGTCATTTCGGCAGGACAGTAATCTTCTCTCAGTCTTTGCAGGCCTGGCTGTTCCGTTCAGCTTTTCCCGGTTATTTTTCCTGTGTTCTGCAGGGGGCCCGTCAGCTCTTTTGTTGAGGCTTTGGAGGTGTATTTGCACTTTCGCGTGTGAGCGTCGCCGCTTGGTGGGTTTTTGCCTTGTCTTGGTGCTGTCCTTCTTTGACCCCCTTGGCCTTGTGGTCCGCGTGTGGACTGTTCGCCCTGCATTTGCTTGTTGTCTGCCTGCCTGATCTCCCCCCGAGTTGGTCGCGTGGCTACGGCGTCTGGACGATACCGTTTTTCCGATCTGCTAGCATCCACGTCGTTCCACCCTCCTTCTCTGGCGATGGTGACTTTTTCAGTATAGCGCTTCAATTTTTAAACGACCTTGCTTTTTTTAAAGTGCCAATTTCTCTATTCTTGGGATAGGTTCCCCTCTTTAGTCGCGGCTTACTCTTTCTTTTTGCTCTTTGTTTTTCCGGCTGCGGCCGGCTGATGTTGCCACGGTGTCGAAGGTGCTTGTGCTTGACGTTGTGTCTTTTGCTGCGTTTCTAAAAAACCCCCGCAGGTCATGGTCTTTCCTAGTCCTTCCCCGGGCACCTTAGGGTTGGATAGAAATTCCTGACTTTTCGATTGGATGTCTTTTTTCGCCGTTTGGTGCCGTCCTTCCGGATTCTACTTCTTCCTTCCCCGGACGCAGTCACGTCCCCAGCCACACGGTGCCGTTCTGCGGCTCAGTTGCCCTAGAAGAATTTCTGGCCCTCCTTCTGTCAACCCAGACGTCAACCCCTCGTCCTTGTCCTATACATCTGGCCTCTGTTTTACCGTTTTTTTCCCGCTCTGGAGTTGCGGCAGTTGGTCTGGAGGCGCGGTGCTAGTGGTCGATTTTATCTTATTTGATGCGCTCTTTTTTTTTGTTGCAGCTTGCTTGGTTTTGTTCGTTCTGCTCTTGCCCTTGTGACATCGTAGCGATGGTCAGGCGTTTGCTTTTTCTTGCCGGTCTGTTTTCCCGCAAAGGCGGTATTCTGTTACCAGTGCCCCTCGTCCCCCCTTGTCCCGAGGCCCTTCAGTGAATTCTTTTTTTTTGCCTTGCTCAGAGGGAACCCCCTTTGGAATCCCTCCTCTTTTGTCGCCCGAGAGTTATTTTTCTTTATAGGGGCTTCCTCGATGGGATCGCGAGGACGCGCCTCTCAACGGGTGTTTTTTTTGCCTTTGAATCTTCGCGCCACCTTCTTATGGATCGCGTTTTTTACTTTATTGTCCTCCGGGGACTTGAAGGAGGTCGCTCCCTCTGTTTTCGACCTGTGCAAGTCTGGTATGGTAGTGGCGTGGTATAGACGTGCGGAAGTTCTTCTCTACTGCGATCTTTGCGCGGCTGTTTTTTTCTTTTTCCCTGGGCCCTCTTTCTATCCTTCTGTTCCTCTTTGGACGTCACACCCCCCTTCTGTTTCACTGTTGTAGTCATAGTTAGTTTAGGGGGAGCATCCTTCCGCCATGGACTCTTTCTTCTTTTCCCCTGGTATTTTTCCTTTTGTTACATTGCGCGAACCCTTGGGTATGAATAGAAATTTTCTTGTCTCCCACTTTCGGTTTTTTCTGGCCTTAGGGTACAATATAAAGTTTCTTTTAAAATCTCACGTATCCCCCCGCCCCCTGAAGGAAATTTTCCTTTTCCCCCGAACCTCCTCCACTGGCCCTGGATCCTTTCATGAGCCTCCCCTAGGCCACTCCCTTATCCCCTTTCTTGGCCACCCACTCTTGGATGTTACCGCCACTTCATCCACCTGTTTCCTTCTTGCTGTAGCTCTTCAAACAACCAACCCTGTGACACCTTCGCCCTCATTTTTTTTTCTTTTCGTCCTTTATTCTGCCGAGCTGCCGGTCTCCCTCTTTTTTACTTTTAAAAGTAAAGAGACCCCTCTTCTTGCTACTTCGTCAGACCCTTCCCCTTCTGAGGCTATCGATGCGCGAGTACAGTCCCTTCCAAGTTATGGCGAATCCGTTCTTGATGTTTCTCTTAACTTCCGGAGAGTTCCCCTCCCTCGCGGTCGCCTCCAAAAAGGGTCCTCTCCATCACCTCTTTGAACCTGGACCCCTACCTCACATCGTCACCTTTTACTTCGTTCCTGATTTCTGACACGCTTTCTTGAGCGACGAATGAGTGCTGAAATGACCTCACCCCATATATTATACTTTTACCCCCTTCCTATTTTGCATCTATTTTTTTCTTTCGCGGCGTCCATACTGAGGTTTCCTCTCTCATTTGTCTACCCCCTCGCGTCCCCGGAAGATCCCCCCCCCTGATCTCTGTTTTTGATTTTCATACTCTGATGAGACCCTTTTGTCCTGACCTGCTTTTGTTTTTTTTTTTCTTTTTCCGCGATCCCCCTCCCTGTTTCTTACGTTAGGTGGAAATAAGGTTCGTCCTCTTTACTTGTCTTGACTCTGCAATGGTCCGTGCCACCAGCATTTCCGATCAGTCGGCATCGTTTGTCTTGGCAGGAAGCGGAGTTTCGTGGGTAGCTTGCCGTCCTCATCTTTCTCTTCCTTCGACCGGTCCTCATATGATTTAGAGTTAACCCTCCCTGTTTTTTATTCCATGTTCCCAGTTTTTTGTTCCTCATTGTTTCCGACCCCCCTTCACCCTTGGGCAGCCTGTTGGTTTTTTTTTTCCCCTCCTTTGTGGCTCACGTCGATCTTTAGTTACTCTTTTTTTTTTTTAGCAGTTTCTGTGCCTTTTTGTCTGCCCGTGGTTCTTGTTTGCTGGCGTGACATCCAGTTTTTTCCACAAATCCGGTGGCTCTTTTGCCTTTTTATTTTTCTCTCCGGTTTGGTCACTGTTGGGTTTGTTAGGACGACAAGCTTTTGTCGTTTGCGGCGGCTGCATGTTCGAATTTCTGGGTTCGGTTCCCTCTGTAGATTGTCACCAATCCAGATATGAGTACTGCTTTTTGTGTGGAGCTCGTTTCTGCTCGCCTTGCCGGGATTCTAGACCCAGACGGGTTGTTAGCCGCCACTTTTGTGTGCTTGGCCCCCCAGGAAGCCTTCCCCTGTTTCCGTCACTTCATGATGAGACCCTTTTCTCCTTTAACCCGGTTCTTCCATCTGTCATGAGCATTCGAAATACTCCTTCTTTTTCATAGTTCTCTCAAGGCTTCGAGTCTTCCCCGAAGAAAAGACCTCCTCTCCATTAGATAGCCCAGAAATCACGATTCTCGAAAGCCCGGACTAAAAAGCAACCTCCCAATATTCCGGTATCGTTTTCCCCCCTGAGGGCACTTCCTTCAACCGGCGTGGAGCTATGGATCGCTCCCGCCCCCCTCCCTTAAAAGGGGGCTGGCCCTATGCTGATGACTCGTTCGGTGAAGAGGCCTCATCCCCGACCTTTCTGATGCCCCTGGGACTCTGTCCCGCGACGTATGGCACTCTCTCTATTGGTGATGGATAATCTGCGGTGGCATCCCCCCCTTTTTCCGAGTTTTGCACAGAGAGAGTCTTCCTGTGTCTGCTTCTGTTAGGCCTCGAGTTTTTTCTGCCGGTGGTCTCGCTTCCCGTGGCACGTCCTCTCCCCCTATTGTTATCACACGGACCCGGCTTAGGGCCTCTAATTCCTGTCTGGGTTTTTACAGTACCATCTTCATCGCTGAGTGTGCTCACTTGTTCCCCTTTATCGTTGCCGCATTCCCCTCTCCGTTCTCACCCCACAACGCTGCCGCCAGCTCTACGACACTGCGTCCCCTGCGTGGTGCCTCCCTTACGTGCCTTTTTTACTCTCTGTCCGCCAGGCCGTTGACCTCTGGTTTTTTTATGAGGTGGTCAACTGCTGAGTGGCCGTGTTCACGCTCCGTCCAAGCCAGAGTTTCTTTGTACTTCCTCCAGGGGACTGGGTTGAGTTTTGCGGGCGTTCTTTGCAGGCCGCGGAGCGGGCTACCCTTCCTTCACCCGGTTCCCTTCCAGCGATCTTCTTCCTAGCTTCTTCCCCCCCCACCGGTGCCCGTTGGGTCGCGCCTTTCCGTGCCGATATTTGGTTGTGTGTCGTAGATTGTTTTCCCACGGCGCCCCTCAAGATTTCCCGTCGTTCCTAGGACGATTGATTTCGCCTGTTTCACATGCTTTTTGCAAGTGTCCACATCTCTCCTTCACCTGGCATCTAGCCACCTCTATAATGTAAATTTGTCCACTTTTTTCTGCCCTAAGATTGATCTTTTTTCCCATAAGAGTTCCTGGACAGTCCTTCACCCATGGTTCTGACGTGTTCCCGTTGAGCGCGTGCTCCTCTGCTTCGTGCCGTGAGCCTTTTCCCCCCTCCCCGACGACCTCGATCTCCCTCCCTCAGGCATTTCCCCTCCCTTGCTTGGAAGTAACTCATTACCTTGCACTTCTTCTGGTTTGGTTCAGTCCGTCCCCCCCCCCGGTTTCACCATCGATTGACCTTTCCTTCTCTTCACCCCTGGAACTTCCATTTTTCTCTGTCAGAAAGAGAAACGTCTTTTAGTCCCGCCCGGTCCCCTTAACCGCGTTTCTCTCTGGCCCTGAGCACGATGGCGTTTCCGCAGTCACGGTGCCCGACGTTTCAGTACTTGACTTTTGTGCTTCCCGAGTTTCTGTTATAGGATCCCTTCCCCTTCATCTGTTTTACTCCTTTCACCGTGCGGTCTACGTTTGGTACAGGAGTGCCCCCCTTTCTACCTCTTTGTCCCGCTGTACTCTTGCCGGTCCCCCTTTTCCCTGCCACCTTCGAATGTGAGAGACCGTTGCTTTCCGTCCTGTTTTCCTGTCGCTGTTTTCCTTTTTGCCCGGTAGCAAGGCACATGTCCGTGCCTCCACTGAGGCGCCCTGTTCCCTGCCCCTTGAGCCCACGTCCCTTCCCCTCCCATCCCCTCTCCCCAGCTTATTGAGGTGAAGACTTTTCTCATTGAAATTCCCGTGCTGGCCACGCGCCGGCTTGCTTGCTCGCCCTACGTGGCCTGAGGCCGCTCCCTCCCTCTCGAACTGCTTTTTTTTCGCTATTCCATTTCTCTATTCCGACACGTCGCATGCGTGCCCAGTGCCCCCCTTTTTCGTGGCTCGGCCTCCCCAGGACCGGGGTTTTTTTCACACGCCCCCTGCGCTCTCATCTGCGGGCTCTTGTTTGTGCGGCCGATACCTTCTTCCTCCCCTGTTCCTCTCCTTTTTTTCTGCTCGTTCTCAGCCGCCTCTTCGCGTGTTCCGTTACATGCGTTTCTTCTTCCTACGCTGCGCTTTTGCAGTTGATTAGTTTCTTCCTTCGGAGACCCCCACTTCTGCTTCTCTTATTCCCCCCCCCTCGGGTTCCCTCCTCTCCCCCTGCGTGGACTTGGTTTCTTTATGTGCCGCGATTTTTTCCCATTTCGGCGATCTTCTCTTCCGCGCCTTGGTCTCCGTCTCCGCCTTTTTAACAATCCGCCCCTTATTGCCCTTCCCCGCCTTTTTTTTTTTTTATCTCCCCCTGCTCCGCGTTGCGACGAGCGCTCCTCCTTATCCCCTCTATGCTCTTTTGTCCCGAATGTTCGCGTTGGCTTTTAACGACCGCCGATCGGTGTGATTGCTTCACCTTTCTCCGGAGAAACATCGTTTCGTCCTTCCCCTCGCATCCGCTTCTTCCCCTCGTCCAAGTACAGCATGCCTTCTGTCCGGGCATATGTTCGGTATGGCGTTTGTCCCCCCCTTTCCAGGTTCGTGCCGGTAAAAGAGGGTCGAATGTCGCAGCGCAGACGTTGTACCTATTTTCTGCCTCCCCCCCCTCTGCTGCTAGGTCCCGGCTGAGGTACACCGTTGCTTTGATTACGGGTCTGTCGACGACGTCTTCCCTGAGCCTGACCAGTTGTTGTGTTTTGGATACCGTACTTACATTATTATATACCTTCCTTTTTTTTTTTTTCCTCTTTTTTGCTCTTGATGTGATGGGGAGAGGGTCTCCTTTTCTTTGATGATTAATGAGAGTGCCCTCGGCCATGGGAGCGGCTTTGAGATCCCGATAGAAGTCGTTGTTCCCTTTGCGCTTTAAAATTCTTCTTTCCTTTTAGGGTATGAATTTTTCTTGAATGTTGAAACTCTCTCCAGACGGTTCCCATGGCCTTTAAGGTTATTGATTGAAGGATTATGGAGGTGAGAAATTGTCCCTTCTTGATTGCCCTGTTCAGTCCTCCTTCCTCAAGAGTGGCTCCGGCCTTTTCCCGCCCCGCCTTGGGACAGTTCCTTTGCGTTCGTCTCAGGACTTTTAGTCTGGGTCCTGCTCATTCCCTGATTAGGTGTATAATCCATTTCCCTTTCTATACGGTGATAGGTCGTTTGCTCTTTGTTGACTGCCCCAACCGTTGGTCTTGCCGCGTTTCTCGGTGCTAGGCCTGACCCGAGTTTTTCGGGTCCGTCCAGATATTATCCTTCGTGGTGTAGTATGGTTTTTGAGTGTGAAAGTAGAGCTACCGCTCTTCAAGGCTCTATTTTCGCCCCTCCACGCGCCTAGGGTATGCTCTTTTGAGCCTTGTTTATTAGCTCTTTTTTTCTTGCCCCTTAATCCTTTTTTACCCGTGGAAAATTTACTGATTCTGCCGTTTTCCGTTTTTACGTGCTTGTTCCTTGTTTCCTTCGGTGATTTGTTTACTTGCTTCAAGAAGGACCTTCTTGTCAAGTTCGCTTTCCTTCAGGGGTTTCCCCTTTTTCCCCCTGCCCTCTAAACCCCAGACTTTCACGCTGATGCAGCCCCTTTCGGCCTCACCGCCAGATATCTATCCTGACATTCTCGTCTTCGTCCAGGTCCGGACGTTTGCCTATGTGATTAAGTAAGGCTTCTTTTTTCCTCTTCAAGCGCTTTTTCCACACCAGACAGCTTTCGGTCTCATCCACCTGCGTCTAGCGGTTGTCTTCGTGGCTCTTAAACCGGTACACATACCCTTCTTGGTTTCGGTTTTCTCTGTCTCGCGTCTTTCATTCCGGCGGCCTCTATCCCGGCGGCGTTTAGGTGGGAGTGCGTAGTGTGTCGATTTGGCGCTATTTTTATCTCTTTTCCTGTCGGGTTATGGTGTTGTGGAGCGGTTCTTTTTTTGTGGGGCGGCGCTTGTGTCTCTGCTAAGCGCTCTTCTTATTGTCCCTTCCGTCTTGCGGGCGCGTCGTGACGTTGCCTCCGTTTCTAGCTGGTGTGACACATTTTTTTCGGCCATTTCGAGTACGTCGTCGAAGGCCGTTCCGTTGGTTCAAGGCTCGTCTCGGTGTCTCGAGGATCGTCTTTTTTGTAGTCGCGGACACCTCTCCTGCTCTTGGTTAAACGTATTAGATGTCGTATTGCGATTTTTTTATCGGGGCCCGCGCCTGGTCGACGCCTGTCTACGGTCGGGCTGTATATCGCGACTAATCCTCTTTTGGTGGAATAGCGTTCTGTTTCTACTGGCCCTTGCGATTTGTCCTACTTCGCGGTTATATGTTTCCGAGGGGGGTGCACTTTGAGTGCGTATATGGGTTCCCGCCCTGGAACCATTTATTCTGTCGTTCGTGGAGTGGTTAGCCCCTTTGCTTTTTGCGTATCTCTTTATGTCTGTGCGGCCCTGACTCGGGAAGGTTGTTTGGATCCGGCCTCTTATAGTTCTCCCTTTACGTACCCACTTCCCCTTCGTTAGTCGAGCGTTATAGTTTAGGACCCTGATTTATCATGAAGGTTACAATGGAAAAGCTTACTTAAATTCCCGCCTTTGGATGGTTCCCATCTTTGTCTCGTTTATTGACCACTCCCCCCCCCTGTCCCCCTGGTTTCGGATAGAAAGGTAATGCCTCCTTCCTTTCTTTTTGTTGTCAGCTTTCCCCCTCTCTTTGGTCATTCGCCGCTTCCAAGACCCTGCAATTCCAACCGCCGGGTACACTGTTCCCCAGGCCCCCCCTCTACCTTTGGCATGGGTTCCGTTCCTCCTCAGACCGATACCCCCTTCTGGCCACAAACCCAGTCTCTCCTTGTGGTCAACCCCCTGTTTTTTCGTTTCCGTACCAAGGCACTTCCCCGGTGAATGGTTCGAGTGCTCCGTCAAAAACTGGCCCTTTCGTAAACCTTTCTTCTCTTCTGAGGACTTTGATGCAGGTGCTTTTGAGCCATTTTGACGTGTAAGTCTCGTCACTCTTTTCCCGGCGGGTCTACAACTTGATCTTGACGCGCTCTCCCCTCCCATTCAAGATGTGATTCTTTCACCTACAGAGAGTTGTTTCCCCGGTCGGCTGTCCGTTGCGCGGGACTCGCGGTACTCCGCCACCCGTTTGCATTCCTCCCCCACCGACACAAACGCGATTTTCGCCGCTAGTTTCCCCCTCTCTGGTTATTCGCAAGAAGTCTGATGGGCGCCCTCTGCCGTTAGCGCCGCGGAGCCCCCCCCCC
>Ga0179593_1430399_pt1 | contig 24619 bp, 42 predicted proteins | sample CZODoug2_1_08_16_FD_185931 | JGI IMG/M metagenome (GOLD analysis project Ga0179593, IMG submission 185931) | Vadose zone soil fungal communities from Angelo Coast Range Reserve, California, USA - CZODoug2_1_08_16fungal (PacBio error correction) | ecosystem: Environmental > Terrestrial > Soil >... | reverse complement strand
CCCAACCTGCCGGATTGGGCCCCCTGCCCCCGTTTTAGCGGCGCCGTGAAGACAGGATTCCCCCGAACCACACCAACCCCTCTCTTGTTCATCCTTTTTAATGGTCTTTTTAACGGCGGATTTGTTTTTCTTCTCCCAAAACCGGTGCACTCTGTGTCGGCCCCCCGAAGTATCCTTCCAACCCGGAACAGAAGCGTTTGGGCCCTGTTTTCTTTTGTTTCATTTTATATCCCTGAGTTTTTTTGTAAGCCATCACTTCTCCCCAAGTTTTCGACGTGACCCACACTCTCGGCCCCATGACCACCCCCCTTCCCCCCCAACCCAGTTGCCTTCCTCCTCCCGTAAACAACCTTCCCTTTGAGACTACTGGTAAACTCACGTGACCCTTGACCCCCGGAACCTTTTTCTTGGAGCACCCCAAAAGATTCATGGCGCTGTTTCGAGGTTTTGCACGAGAGGATCTGATCTCTTACGCAGCCTCTTTTTTTTGGATTTTTTTCGCATTTGTTTGTGATTATCACTCATTTCCTTATTTCCTTCATTTTGGGACCTTTTACAACGTTGGGGGCAACGGTTTCTTTGACCCCCTCCCCAAGGGCCCTTTTGGGTGGTACTTCCTTCTTCTTTCTTGTTCACTTTTTTTTTTTTGAACGCCATCTTTTCGTATTTACCTTTTTGTTGCCCCCCCGGTTCATCACCCCCTCCGGCTCATCGTTGACCTCCTTTTTTTCCTTTTTTCCTTTCCGTTGAATGGTCGTTGATTATTTCCACCTTTCACACTTTTTTTCGACGACCCCCCTACCGTTCGTTGGAACCCTCCCCGTCTCTTTTCATCTGCCAACACCTGTTTTTCGTTTCTCTATTGGCCTATTGTTTCCTGCATCCCCCACTGCTCTTTCGTTTTTTTCCAATTAATTGAACCCCTTGTAATACCAGTCGGACAGCTTTTTTCCTTCCGATTTGAATTTCTGATTGATTCGCATTTTTTCTGCTCGAGTACTCCTTTTGGAACTTCCCCTCCCTTTTTATCAATCTTTTGACATTTTCGTGACCCGGCTGCCCCTTTCCGCCAATCTCCTCTTTACTTTTTTCCTGGTTTTTTGGTTGCGTTTCCAGCCTCCTTTTTAATTTTTTAGCCTTCGCACCCCCCCCCTGGCCCATTCCTTAGTTTCGGAGGTGCTTCTCCGCCGGCACGCCCCATTTTTGATCCTATTCACGCCGCTTTTGTGCGTGGTTGTCATTTCTCCTCTCCCCCCCCCGCTTTTCACCCCAAAAAACGGCCCCCTGTTCCCTCTTTCACGTGTTATTTTTTTTTCCACCCCCAATTATCCAAATCGTTTGTTCAGATAGTGTGATATGGTACATTCTTGATTTTTGCCCCCCCGCTCGTCTTCTCTCCCCCAACTTTTTTTTGCCAATGGATCTCTCTTGCCTTTTCTCAAGGCGTGGGCATTTGGCCGGTGGGACGTACGACTTTTTGTCCGGCCCTTTTTGTCTTCCTCCTGTATCTGGGTCTTATTTCACACCACAATCGGGCTATGGTGGTCACCCAATCTACCCCCTCCCCCCTTTCTACGTTCTGTCTGAGTCATGGGTACAAACCCAATACCGAATTCTTACTAACCTCGCTATCGGTTTTTTCCCACATCTTCCCCCCCCCCTAAAGAACCCCCTAAAAAACCACCCTGGCGTGGCCCCCGTTCCCCACTGTCCCCCGAACCATCCCAACACATTAACGTAACCTGTTTTTTTTCTTGTTCTCCCCCTTGGTTCATGAAAAGCCGCGCCCCACAACCAGTCCCTTTCTGCCCCCCTCGTTACGGCTATCTCCGTTTTGCCTTGCCCAGGCCACCCAGGGGTTCCGTGTTCTTCTTTTGACAGACTTTGGCAATTTTTCCCCCTTCTTGCTCCATTCTAGCCCCCTTGTTGCTCCCTTGAACCCCTAATCGCCAACAAGCCCCAACTTCCCCTCCACGATCCCCTTTTTACGCCTTTCATCAACAGCTCCCACTTTTCCACACTTCGTTTGAACTTTTCCCCCCCAAATCACAGGCGCACCCTGCACCTTCAGAGCTGGCTATCTTGTTTTTTCTCTTCCCTGTCGTTTAGTTCTTTTGAACGCATAAGGACCTTTTTTTTTGTTTTCCAGGTTTTAGTTTCCAGGCGCTTTTCTACGCTACGCATTTTTTCCTTCAATGATGGGTTGAAACCACGTCCCGGCCTACCTCGCCCCCCCCCACTTTTTGATGGGTCTGTGCCACTGTAGTTTTCGATTTTTCCCGGCTTAAGGCACTTGTCCGGGCTTGTTTTCCGTTTGTTGGTTTTTTTTTTTAATTGGTGGGCGTGGCGCGGCATCGAGGCGTTTGCGCTTGTCTCTTTCCTTCACTTGAACCTCAGGCGGTTTTTTATGGCGGCCTTCTTTTTTTTCCAGATAATCGCCCCCTTCCCTCCCTTTTTTTCGTTTGCTTTTCTTTTCCAAACCACCTTGTCCCCCTTAGTTTTTTTCTGTTCGGCCCTGGTTCGCCCTTTCTTTAGTGGGCCGGTTGGTAGTTATTCTGGGAGGAGGCCCACAGTTTTCTCCGCCTTTGGAATCCTTTCTTTCGACTTACCAGTTCCTTTATTTTGGTTGGTTACACCTCATTCCTCGATCTGACCGACTCCTCCCTTTACCCACTTCCCTGACACCCCTCTAGTCCACTTGACCCCAGGTTTACTTTCCCATCTCCCCCTTCCCGGTACCATTCCCCTCTCCAGTCTATGTGCCCATTCCCCTATTCGTCCATCTGCTCTAATCGCTCTCCTTCTCGGTTTGAGGGAAACCCGATCACAAAGGTCCCAATACACCAGACACCCCGTCACGTGATCGGTTTTGGTTTCCGCGCCTCTGTGAATTTCTTATGATGTGCACCTTCCAGCTTCCCGAGCCTTTTTTTTTCCGATTCCGTTTGTTTTTTTACCGTGGACACCCCCCCCTTTCCGTTTTCCTTTTTTACCGGCCCACTTACTTCTCTGGTTTTTTGTCGTGCGATCTTATGTTGGGCTGCCCCCCCCCCGCCCCGCCTTAAGGGGGCGCCTGGGCTTGTGCGTACATGACTCTTTTGTTTGCGCTTGCTTCATTCCCCCCTCATGCCTGCCTGTCGAAGTCCGACTCAGTGATGACGCTGCGCCCTCTTTTTTTTCTCCGTCACGCATCATCCCCCTCCTTCCATTTTTTCACCTCTCTTTCTCTCTTTAATACCACCCGTTTGTTGTTTTAGAGGCCTTGGTAGACTAGTGCTTCTTTCTTTTTGTTTTTTTGGCCTTCTTGGCTTTTTTCCACTTTCCCCCAAACACTCCTCTCTCCTCGTTTTTAGAGTTTTCTGACGGGCAGAGGGATTTCTTTTTTCCTTGATCTTTGACGTTTAGCCTTCTTTTTTTCCCCAAGGGGCATACAACAAAGCTCCCGTTTTTATGCCCACTTCCTGCTTGATGTCACGGTTGCCACCGACCGGACCCTACAACTCGAACCCCGCTTGGTTGCAGTCTAGGATTTACTTTTTTTTCCCCCCTTCAATTGCTTTCGTTCACCTTCCTTCGAGCGAAACTTTTCGTCAGGCGGTTTTTGAACATTTGAGCCTCCGGTTGTGGGCCGGTTTTCAATCGTTCCGTTGAGTGTCCCTTCCCCCTTTCTTTTTCGTTTTTTTTCACACCCCCCTCTTTTTTAGCCTTCCCTCTTTTAACCTTCTTTGTCCTTTTGTTTCGCCCACGACGCCATTTGGGACTCACCCCCCCCACCTTCCCACTTTTTTGGCGGCCCCCGTCGAATCTTGTTTCCGTTTTTGGTGTCCCCCACAGGTCTTTTTTCCCCCACCTTTTTCGTGAAGGCCGTCCTTTCTGACTATGTTTCCACGCTTTTTTTTTTTTGGTGACCCCCAGGCCCAAGGGCTGTGCCCGCCGATCCAAGCGTTTGCCCTAAGTGCTTCGGAAGAACCAGCCCGAGTAGTTTCTGCTGACCCTTACCCTTGGAAAGGTACATGACCCAGGTCCCCCCCCTTTCTGAAAGGGAGTGGCGGTTCCCCTGGAAGGCGGTTGATCCGGTTTTGATTTTGCGTGCTGTTTCCTTTTCTTTCTTTCCTTACGGGATTTTCATCCGGTTGCCTCCTCTCTTTTTCTCATCGGTTTGCGTCCAAGGATAGCCCCACTGCTTTTGCTGTTTTTGCTCCCCTTTCTTTTGTTTTAGGGGCAGACTTTGTGTTTGGCTTTTGGACCCTGTTTCGGGTGCCTTTTAGATTTCTTTGGAGGTTGTGTTGGGTTTTTGTTGAGGTTTCCCCCCCTCTTCTTTGTTACCAACACCTGTTCTATCACTTGCCCTGTTCCACCCTTGCTTTCCCCGTCGTCCATGTTTTTGCTTAAACCCCCCCGCTAACCCCCTTTTTCCTGTGCAACCCCACCTTGGCAAAACGGCGGTCATCGGTGCTTTTTCCCCTTTCTTCTCTTTTTTTTTTTTTTTTTTTTTTCAATTCCACCTGTTGAGTCCCCCCCCCGTAGTTCCTTCGGGCGTATTGTGGTGGACTTGGGTTCTTCTTTTTGGCGGCGGTTTTTGGTTTGTTTTGAAATATGTGCGTTGCCGATTATCCCGATTTTTTTATTTCTCCTTTTTTTTGTTGGTTGTTCCTGCTTTATCCCGTTAAGGCTCTGGTGTTTGTATTACTTGTTTCGTTTTTGAGGCGTCCTACTCCCCTCTCTTTTTTTACATTAACTTCTCCCCCCCTGTCAGTTTTCCATTGACTGCTTTTCGTTTAACGGCCGCCGTCCCCCCACCTCCCCCTCCTGTACACTTGGCAAAAATCGATCATTCCAATTTTTTTTCAAAGAAGTTTTTGTCCCTTTTTTTCCCCTGTTGTTTCTGGTTATCAAGAGACCATTCCCTATCTGAAAACCGCTTTGGATTTGTTTCTTTCCAAATTACCTCCTTTTCACCGTCTTTTTTGTGTTCGTCTTTTTAAGTTTAACCACACGTCTTCCTCACGGGCAGACCGGCAGCTCCTCCCTTTGTTTGAGTGGCTGTCCCTACCCCTGTTGACCATTTGCCTGAAAACCCCTCAGTCAAACTGTTTTAGGCTACCATTGTTCTTTGAGTCCAATTCCCTTTCCCTGATCACGCCCCTATTTCTTTCTGGTAGAAGTATTGGCTTTTTTGTTTGCTGAAGCTTGACTTTTTATTTCAAACATTGGCCTCTTTCGGGATCGTCCCATGAGTTTCACTCCGAGCCCCCTTGTTTTTCAAGCCCCCTGCCCCGGCCTTTCCCTTTTAAATACACCGCTGGTCGTGGTATCTTTCTTTTCCTTTTTTTTTTCCCAACTTTATTCCCGAAAGAGCGGTATTGCACTTTCTGTCCCCAAGACTCATTCTTCCTTGTTTTTTCCTCTGAGAGAATGAGTCTTGCCTTATTCCTCCTTGGGTCTCCTTTCTATCCCTACCCACCAAACTTTCCTTCACTCGCAACCCCTGAGTCCCCACCCTCGTTTTTGCGTTGGCCCTTTCAGGCAGTGTTTTTTCCACTTTACCCTCATTCCGTTCGCGGGCACATTCAGAGGGATTCACCCCAACCTGGTTCTTTTGCGGACATCTCTTTTCACCCCCCCCCCCTGGTACCATCCCCCCTTATCCTTTTCCGTATCTTTATTACACCTTCTTCCCAGTCCCCACGCGGCCGAGCGTCCCGTCCGGAAGCTTCCTGTTGTTCTCCCCCTCGGAAATTTGTTTTCCCACCTGTCGCTCGTAAATTGGTTTCTTCTCCTTTTCACCCCCGTGCGTAGTATCGAACGTCCTTAGGCCGTTTTTCGTTTTTTTCACTTCCATCTTTGGTGCGGGTTTTGTTCTTTTGCCTTTCTTTCGTTATTTACGTCTCCCCTTTTTAAGTTTTTTTGTCGAGGACCCTTTTTCTCCCCGATACCGGTCGCTTCGGCAGTTGGGGCCGTGCTTGCCCCCTTCTTTTTGCCCATATTTTCCTCCCCGGTTCCGAACTCGCGTTTTGCATCCCATGATGTGCCCCCCCAAGTGGTTGTGTTTGTTTTTTCTTTTTATCTTCTGTCCTCCCCGCCTCTTTTTCACTTTCGGTTGCATCCTTTCCTTTTCCTCCTCCTTCGTTTTTTTTTTGTTTCTTCTTTTCTCGATGCCCACCCCCCTCCTGCTGGGCAGTTTTTTGCCCGCTTCTGCCGTATGCACGAACACCCCCCACCAACACCGTTTGTCAGCATCATGTTATTGGTCGTTCCCCCTCCTTACAGTTTCGTCCACTTTGTCTTTCATCTGTCCTGACCCCGCTTTTGCCAAGGTATAACTGTGCAATTGCCCTCCCCCCCTCCTCTAGACCGTTGCCGTATGTCTTTCTTGTGGCTGTTCAGACAACCCTAGCAACCCATTTTTTGGTCGTTACTTGTACTCTCCCCTCCGGCAACACCAACCAAAACCAAATTGGTTTGACCCCGTTTCAAACGTTTGCCCCGAAAACCCTCTTCCCACCGTTTTGGCCGTCTATCCGCGTGACCCCCCCTCTAACACCTTGTCCTTGATAAAGTTGTCGTTAAAGATTCATGCGGATGTCATCCTTCCCCGTGCCGTGCGTCGGACACTTTCTCGGCGGAGTTTGGCGCTCCCGCATTTTATTCCCTCTCTGTAGCACCTGTCAAATGGTCATGAACTGTTGTGGTGCTTTCAAATCTTTTTCCGTTCCCCTTTTTTGGCCCCCAATTTTTTTTGGGTTCTGCTGTGTGTGAGTTCGGCAACCACCCCTTCGATGGCGCCCATTGGTCCCCTTTTTTGTAATGAATTTCGCTTTGCCCTCTTTTTTTGACTACTTTTTTGTTTTTTTTCATTTCGTTGACCCCACCGGTTTTTTTTTGTTATAAAGCCCCCGAACCTGTCCTCTCCCCCCGTGGTGACGCCCCTTCTTATTAGATGCCACAATTCAGTCCTCTTGTCTCTGGTATTGCATTTCCTGTTTTTTCAGAATAAGCTTTTTTTAAACCCCCCCCCCCCCCCTACCCATACGAATACCCTGCCTTTTTTCCCCGGACAGGGTAATTCGGATTCAGCTCTTTATTTTTTCTCCCCCCTTGCTCGAGTTTCTGGGCCTCTCCCACCTCTTACTTTACTCCCAATTTCATTTCGAACCGATTTCATCCACTTCGCACTTTTTCGTTTTCGAAAGCCCCCTTTTCCGTTTCAAAGCGTTCCTCCAATGACTTTTTTTTTACAAATTTGTCTTCCCCCTCTCCGTTCTTCTTGTCCTTGATGTTGACCCATTCCACGCCATGAGATTCGTGTGTTTTTTTTTCTGGTCTGCCGTTGCCGGGAGAAGAGTCACGTGGCGTGCTCTTCACCCCCCCCGGGCGAAGAGGTCGTTAAGTTCGGCTGTACTATCAAAGCGGTTTGTTTTCCTATCTTTACAGGTGTCATTCCTTGCCATACGAACATCCAGGTCGTTCCTTTTCGCTCCCCAACTTTTTTTTTTTTCCCCACAGGATCTTTGATATTGCATGACCCCGGCGAGTGGGCTTTTCTTCGTGATGTCCTTTTCTTTTCCTAGTCCGTTTCCTTTTCCCCTTGCCTTCCCTGTCCTATGTCACAACCCTCTATGTTACTGGAAGCTCTGCACTCCCAAGTCTTCAAGGGGGGATGTAGGACCCACCCCCCTCCCAGGCTTCCTTATACCCAAATCTTCTCGCCTCCCCCCCCCCACTATTTCCACACTAAAAGCTTGTTTCCCCACACCCCAACAGGTCCCGCCCCCTCCCTTGAAACAATGGTTCCACCGTTTTTAACCCCTCCCCCCGAGCCTCGTCCCTTGTTTTCTCCTCTCCAATTTGCTGTCCCTTTTGGGGAATTTTGAACCCCCCCCCAATGCGCCCCTTACTGGTCTTCACCCCTGACGGATTTCGTTTGGTGCCAGGAACATTGGTTTTTTTCCCTCTTTTTTTCCCTTGGTTCCCTCTTTAAGTTGGTGCGACCTTTTCCAAATTTTTTTTTCCGCATTATAAGCCCACCGTTTTTTCTTCACCATCTTCGTCCTTCCCCCAGCCCACAACCACCCCCTTCCTTTAAAACTTTTCTTCTTCCCTTCCCCCTTCCGCAACTTCCATCCACCGGTCTGCACCGGGTGTGGTTTTCCAAAATCCCTTTCCTAGAGTTCCCATCTTCCTGGTCCCACTCATTTTTGTTTTGCTATCTTGTTGAGACTCGCCCAGAACTTGTAAAAGAGACTCCTTTTTTTTTCCGTGGCTTCTCCCTCTCGTTGACGCTTCGTATTGGACCCTTCGCTGTTTTGTTTTTTCCCTCCTTTCGCGCGCACCCCCCCCCGGTTTTTTTTTCCCACCCCCCATGGTTCTTTTTTTTCCTGATGCGTTTTTCTCCCTCCTTTGGGTGTTGGTCGTCGTTGACGCCCTTTTTTTTGTTCGGCTGTCCTGGCTTATTGGAGTTTGCTTGCCCCTTTTTTGTCCCTTCTTTTGTTCCTTAGTGTTTTTTGGGGCCCAGGAAATTGCCTTTCCCTCCTCTTTTTTTGGCCATTGATCCCTTTGGTCCCCCCCCCTTCAATCGTCGATTTCTTGTTCTTTTGAGGTGTCGGGTTAGTGGGATTTTATTTCTGCTGTGGCGGGCAGGCGACAAGTTTTGCAGGTGACCGGGTACCGGTGTCCTCTTTCCATCCCTTCCTCGTTTTGCGTTTAAGTTTCATCTTTTTTTTTTTTTTTTTTTTTTTCCGTTTTTTTTCACTGATTTCACCGGTCCCAGTTTACCAATTGGGCTTCATTCCTTGTTCCCCCCCCTAGGAAGCTACGCACGTTCTTTTTTTTCGCCCCCCTGACCCCCCTTTGATCCCCGCCTGACCCCCTTTTTTTTTCCTCCTCCTTTTTTTTTCGTTTGCCCAACGGTGTCGTCTTTGATGTTTTTGCCATCGCCTTCTCTTTTGACAAGTTTTTTCCTCTGGGGAGAAGGGAGTTTGCTTTTCTTTGCCACCATCTGCCCCGCCCCCTGCCGGTTTTTACACACCGAATAATCCGGGCGTTTTTTTTTTTTCCTTCCTTCTCTTTTGAGCTGAGATCGTTTTTCGCTTCCTCCCTATCAATCGTTTCTCCCCAGCCTCCCCCCCAGCACAGCCATACTTTTTTTCCCATTTTTTTCCCTTCCCGTTTTGTTGTTTAGTGTTTTTGAGGAGATCAGTTCTCTTTTTTCTTTGCTGGGATTTCGGGTGATTGCTCTCTGTCCCCTGAAGTTGTCCTTGGGTTTTTGCAGAGTGAATTTCTTTCGTGGCGGCCTCGCGGGTGAGGAGGGTCCGGGGTCATGTTTTGTCTTGTTGAGGGGAGCTCCCACTATTCCCCCGTGTGCGCACCCCCAAAGTTTTTGATCCGGGAGCCCCCTTTCGCGCTTCCTTCCCCTGTTAGACCTCCCCCTCCGCATTTTCTTTTCGTCTTGTTGTTGCACACCCGGTCACGTTGTTTCGGCAAACGGATTTAGTCGTCTTTTTTCCCTGAAGTTCCTACTTTCTCTTTGCTTGCAGGAGCCTTGATTGTGGGTTGCAGGTGCATCTTCCCTTTTTTATCGTTTTTCCCCGTCATTCTGACCATTGCGGGGCGTTTTTTCTTTCGTTTTTTTTTTTTTTGGTGCTTCGGCGTCCGGTGGTGCAGCTGTTTTCCCTCCGTTTTTGGCAATACCTCCCCCCCCCCCCCCTGACCTTGACCCGATAGTTTTTACGCCTTTCTGTTTTTTTCACAGGGTCGGCTTGCCATCCTGAAGTCGTGATTATTATCTGGTTTTTCGTTTTCCCCTTCCCGACAGTCCTTTTGTACATTTCCCCAGGCCAATTGGGCGCAGCACTCCCCTGTGAAGCGAGTTTCCTGGAGCCCCTTCCTTCTGTTGTGGCGACACTGACCCCTTGAATCCCCCCCCCCCCCCCCCCCCCCCCCCCCCCCCCCCCCCCCCCCCCCCCCCCCCCCCCCCCCCCCCCCCCCCCCCCCCCCCCCCCCTCCCCCCCCCTCCTCCCCCCCCCCCCCCCCCCCCCCCCCCCCCCCCCCCCCCCCCCCCCCCTCGCTCTTGGCATCTTGCCTTCCAAGGACGACCCCCTTTCCCCCCTGAATTGTTTTCTTTTCCCCTTTGTTGCAGCCGTAGGCTTTTTGAAGGTTTTCTTCTTCGTTTTGTTTGGCTTTACCAATACTGTTCGTTACCGGCATTCTCTTCTCCGGCCGGTTCAGGTATGTCCCCCCTGACTTTTTTCTGGTTGTATTGGCGGCTCCATGGTCTTGTTTTCAAAGGTTTCGGCCGTCTTTCTTTTTTTTTCATTTTTTCGGCTGGGATGCCCCAGCTGAGCATGGAAGCTGGGGTCTGTTTGGTGGTGTTTTGGATCTTATAGGGTTTCACCAAACACCCCCCCCTTCTGGTTTCAGCCATTCGGAACTCGGTTACCCCTTGCTTCCCAAGTCTTTTCCTTTTCCCTCTTGCAAACCGTCTACCCCCCCCCCCTTTTTTTAAGGTGGCCCCCCGTCCCCGGAGTCGTTTTCTTTTTTTCCTGGCCCCTTTTCTTTGTTTTTTTTCTGCCACATTCCCCAAGGGTTGTCTCCCCCCTGACCTCGTCGTTATTTTGTTTTGGGATTGTCCTGTTTTTTTCCTGGAGGTGCTGTTTTGTTGTTCTTTTCTCCGTGGTTCAAAATATGGTGGTCGTTCCCCGCCCCTCCCGCGATTTTTATGAGACTTTTTTTTTGTTTCTGTTTTTGGTCATTTTGCGCCATCATCCCCTTTTTTCTTTTTTTTTTTTCCTTCTGTTGTATATGTTCGCGGCGCTCCTAGCCCCCCTATCCTGTTTACTACCGTGCTTCTCCCCCAGGGATTTTCTGTTGGAACTTCGTGTACTTGCCCACTCGTTTTTTGCCAAACGGTTTCCCCCCCTCTTGTACCCCGGCACCCCCCCTCCCGTAGAACATTTTTCCGCCACTTTTGTTGTTTCTCTCCCCGTTCCCCCCCAATTGCTGTTCTTGTAAATGTTTTTTCCCCACGCTGGCACCCCTTCACCTATTGAACACCCCGTTCATGTGTGGACCTTTGTGCTTTGTTCCTTCCCCTCTCTTGTTTCGCCGCCGTTCGTTTTTTCTTTGACGCACCCCCACCCCCCCCTTTCTTTCTCCATTCTTTTTCAGTTTCAGCTCTCCTCCCGGCCCAGCGACTTCATTCCGTGTTTTTTTCTTTCCCGTTTTGTCCCCCTTCCGTACTTCCCCCAAGTCAACCTTTGAGTGTCTTGATTGATGGCTAACCTTCCCAGTGCCTTGCTGAACGCCACATTGTTTTTCTTGTCATGGCTTTTTGCTGCCAGTCCTTTAGCTGCACTTCCACCCATTTTGGCTAACGAGTGCGTGCTTTTTCCCCATGAGTCACCCCCGCTCCCCTTTTTTTTCCCGGCCCATCATTTCTCCTCCTCCCCCCTATGTTCCGGTTTTCTGCGATTTCATTCGCTTTCAACTTTCGCACCCTCCCTATCCTGTATTTGATGTCCAAATAGGGCCAAAGCTCCTTTTCCTTTTTGTTTGGATCTTTCGACTGCGTCGTCCCCCCTGTTCTACGTGTTCGCTTAACCTCCCCCAACCACCCCCAGAACCCGTTTTTAATTACCCCCTGCCCCCCCCCTGCTCCAAACATCTCCCCGTTCTGGGACCTTCAGTTGACCAGCCCCTTTTTTTGTCCACCAATGAAACACTACATCGTTGGTTTCGCTGTCACCCATTCGCGGAGACAAACCCCCCTTTTCCCCCTTTTTTTTTTTTTTTCGCATCTTCTTCCCCCAACGTTTTCCTTCCCCTATTTGACCGGAGACTTGACCCTCTCATGCTGGAACGTGACAACTTTCGGTTTTGCGTTATTTGGTCATTCAACGCTCCCCTCCTTTCTTCCGTTATTCCCGCTGAATTTTTTTCTAACGGGCTCAGCTTGTTCTCCCTCCCTCTTTTTTTTTTTTTGCCTGTCCTTTTCGGTTTTCGAGTGTTCCACAATGGCTTTCTGTTTTTCTTTTTTGCCGGTTATCGTTTTTTAACGCGTCCCCTTATACCCATTTCCCTTGTTCTGGAACAGTGATAATACTGCATCCCCGGTCTTCCCGTCTTCGCGTTTCTCATTGTTAGGTGGGCCACCCCGGACTACTTTTCTTTTCGTGAACATTCTTTTGCAGCCCTTGTGACGAAAACCCTCCTTTTCGGAAACCCCATCATGATGAACACCTTTTTGGTTTTTGTGGTTTTTTCCACATTTTCCCTGGAGGCAAGAGCTGGGCACCCGCCCCTTGGCCGTTTTATGGAATCTTCCCTTTTCTCCCTAATACGTTATGTTTGTTGGTTTTTTTTTGAGCGTCTGTGAAGTTCCTTTCCAAACGTTTCCCAGGGGCCTTTTGAGGTCGTGTTGGTTGTTGGTCCGAGCATTCCCCCCCCGGACCCCCCACCCCCCCCCTTGTCTTACTTAATTTGACTGTTGGCTCCCCCCAGTTTTCGTTGTCCGTTTCTTCCCTTCCTCGTCCACGTTGTTTGCCCCGCCTTCTGTAACCCAGGCCAGGATTTCTTTATGGGCCCCCCCCTCTTCTCGAGGGGCGGTTGGTCAGCCATTCCACCATATTGAGCAAAGGGGGCGACAGTGACCCCCATCTTTCACAGTGCACCCCAGTTTCAACAGTTTGACTTAAAGGCCACCCCCCTCGTTTTTTTTTTTCCCCTTCCTTCTTGGCCAACCCAACCGTGTTGTAGTGATACTTTCCCTCTGTTTGATGAAACCCCCTTATCCGACACTTGATTTTCCGTGCACCCAATGTGAGTCCACAATGCTTACTCATCCCTGGAGGCATGAGACGACCGGTTTTTCTTTTTTTTTCGGTCGAGTCTTTAACGCTCGTCGTCGTGTTGGGTTTCTCCCCGATTTGATGTCCAAGATAGTCGCACGTTTTCCGGATCCCCTGGGTGCCTAGTGTGGACCCAACTCTTGTTTGTCCTCAACAACTTTTTTTTTCTTTTGTGTTTTCCCTCCTTATTATGGGCTTTCGCAACGAGATTTTTGCCAATCTCTTTGCCGTCTTTGTCCAATTTTGTATGGAATTCCCGCGTTGAGGTGTTTTTCCTCAGGTTTTTGCCGTTTGTTTTTTAAGTGAACCGGTGTTTCCCCTGTTTTTTTTTGTTCTTGATTTGCTCCACACTTTGTAGACGTCCCGTCGACTTTTTACTTCAGAGCCCCCCCCGTTTAGTCTGTTCTTTTGCCTACTTGCCCAGATCCTACGCTCTTTAGGTTTTTTTGAATACCGGAACCTTTTCCTAATTTCCCCTGCTTCCTCAGTTCTTTTCCTCCTGTTCCTCCAGTAGCTGAAGCCCCCCCCTTGTAGCCTCTCCTTTGGTTGGTACCCGATCGCATAGAAAATTTTTCCTTCTTTCGTCAAGCTGCAGCCTCTCCCCCCTTTCTCCAGTTTAGCTGTTGTTCTTAACCGTCCTTTTACCACTTTTTTTCTCCTTCTTTTCGACCTGGTTGAAAACAATTTTTCGGTTTTCCGTTCGTGGTTGCCTTTTATCATTCCGCCAGAACATTTTGGAGATTCGCTTGCCTGCTTCTGGTTTCCGGGGAAGAATTTAAGCATTCCCCCCCTTTTTGATGCAACGTGGTTCCTGTTCGCAATCTTTCCCCCACTGTCGTTTCTCTGATTTCACAATATTTCCAAATCGTTTTTTTCCCCTATTCTTCCCTGGTCATCTTGAATTCCCCCCCTCCCACATCAGGACGTTTTCCGACGACAGGTTGGTTCACTAGGGTCGCTCTTGGTGCCGTTTTCCCCCAATTCGTGTGAATTTTTTTCTTTTGGAAGTACGCAGTTCTTCGTCGCCTGTCGCTTCCCCACCAAATTCTTTTTTTTTATGGCCGCTCACCTCCCCCCCCCCCATATCCCACAGCGTTACCCTTGGGATTTTCGCCTCAGGTCCACCCAGTAGAATTATTATCCCCCACTCCAATTCTATTTTTTTTTCTTCGCCGCCCCCCAACTTCTTTTTTCCCCAAGAAAGAACCCCAAACCCTTCCTCCACCGGCTTCACAAATGTGGGACTTTGTTTAACCAATTAACACACAAGAGCCGAGTCCCTCTGCTCTGTTTTGCGGCACTTTGGGGTCTTCTGTGTAAATCCGGTCTTTTACCCCCCCCCACCCCCAAGTTGGGCCGCGTTGTTTTTTTTTTTTTCCCACAGGCATACCTGAGCCCGTTTTTCCTTTTTTGCAGTTTTTCCTTAACCTATTTTTTTCGCTTCTTTATCCTTTCCCGTACTTTTTTCCTTTTAAACCTTCGTTCTCTGCTTTTCTAGAACCCACAGTTTGTTTCTCCCCTTCTCTTCCCCCCCGCCCCCTTCCCTGTTCCCTCACCTTTCTTTCGCCTGCATCCCTTCGGGCACATTCCCAAACTTCCGGTCTGCCCCCGGGGCCAAATTCCCTTTGTGACCAGGCTCTTTCCTACCAGCCCCTCAGTTTTTTTTTTTTTAACTATTGTTTCCCGCCGGAGCCCCCCGATGAAGAGTTTCTTGAACTTCTTTTTTGGATGCCCCGTTAGTCCTCCTGTACCCCCCCCTTCTGCCCCCCTCTTTTGATAAGGGAGCCCAACCCTCCCTTTCTTTTCCCCTGGTCCCCCTTTTCTGTCGGGCTGCCGGTCGCGTGACACCTCCTTCTTTTCGTTGTTTCTTTTTTAAACCAGACTCCTTTTTCAGCAGGCCGTGGTCGTTTCCTGGTCGTTTTGTTCTCTCTTGCACTTTTTTTTCAATTCGATTTCTTTCTTTTTTTTTGGCTTCCTCTATTCCCCCCTGCAATTACGGGCCTCCTTCCAGGATGTGTCCGAGACCTTGGGCCCCCATGTTCATCTTAGTCATTGTTTGCTCATGTGTCGGCTTTTTTTTCGTGGGTTCTTTAGACCTCTCTTCGGAGGCGCAAATCTTTTCCCATTGTTGAAGGTCCCTGTCCTATAGTCCCCGTCCCAGACCCCTGGTTGTTTCCCCCTGAAGGCCAAATTCCTTCCTTGCGGTCTTTTGCCCCCTAGCAGGTTTTTTTGCACCCTCCCCCTTCCCATGGTCCGCTCCTCGGGGAATTGCTTGAACAACGGACTGTTCCCTCCCTCGCCGATAGTTGTGCCCTCCATGACTGGAAGTCCTTCGTTAGACCTTTCCACACCGTTTCCTCTTTTTTTGGTTCTTTCCCTGTCCTGGTTCTTCTGGACATTTCCTCATTTGTCAGTTACGGGCTTCTTTCCGGCCCTGCAACATAGTGTTTTTTGCGTTGAGTCTATTCCTACCCCCGCCTCTCGTTCATGCGCCCTGGCCCCCGTCGTTTTTTAGCTTTCCCCTTCCCTTGGTTTCGTTGTTTCTTCGCTTTTTTCCATCAGATCCTGACAGACCGATTCAACGGATTCTTTTTCTTTTCTTCCCCCCCCCCCACTGTGGTTGTGTTGAGTTTTTTTCCTTTTGACTTTTTTTCTTGGGTTTTATGCTTGCTTTTTGGTTGTATTGTCTGGCACGCGTAATCCCCTTTGAGCCTTCCTTTCATTTTTGGATGATCTTGCGTCTTTCTTCGTTTTTTTTTTATTTCCCTTCTGCAGCGAAAAGATTTTCCCATGTTTTTTCCTCCCCATCCTTCCCTTCTTTTACCACTCTAGGGTGCTCTTCTGGTCCAATACCTGACAGAAACCTGCGAACTTAACTGTTTGCCAGGGATCCCTTCCGAATGCCCAAGTTTTTTTCCCCTTTTTTTTTTTGTTCTGTCCACGTGTACAGTGGGGCGCTGCCTCCCCTTGGCCGTTCCATTAGTTTCGCAGGGTTCACCGTTTTTGCAAGTGGTGACTGTTCGTGCCTGTTGTGATTTGTCCCTACCGGCCCAACTTTTCTTTTTCGTCCCCAATTGCCTTTTGTCGAAACTCCTTACCCTGCTTTTTTGGTCCCATTGTTCGTGCCTTTGGCAGGTTTACCCTCTACCCCCACCCGAACCTCCGTTTTTTTACACTAAGCCCCCTCTGAAGATGGCTCCCCCCCCCCCGGGTTTGGTTCCCCACCCCCTTTGCCGGGACCCCCCTTCAAGGATTGCTGCTTTTCCTCTCTCTTGGCCTTTGGAGCCCCCGAGCCGTTTCCCTTCTTAACCCTTTGCTTTTCGCACCTCCGGGACAGCCCCTGATTCCATCGTTTTTCGTGACCCCCCCGGTTCTTCGCCGTCCCTTCCCCCTCACCTACCCGTGTTTTGTTCCTCGCCCCCGTAACTCCAGGTGGCCCCCGCCCCCTGTTTACCTCCCCCCCCCTGGTTGGACTGAAAGTTGTCCCTCCGTCGGCAGGCTGTTTTGCCGGGGGTCCCCCTTTGTGGTAAGATGTGGATCTGGATTGTTTGACTTTCTCGGGATCTCTGGGCGGTTTTTGACCTTTTTTCCTAGTTTTTAGAACCCGGCTAGTCCACCTTATTTTTGCCTGGGCGGAGGCTTTTCCCTTTTCTTTTTGCCCCACTGTTTTTTGCGGTTTGAATGTTGTTCCTTTTTTCCCGTCTGGAGGTTCTCTTGATCATTTTCGCGTGTTGGAGGGTTTGGTTGGGGCTGGTTTTTTGAGATTTATTTTCCCCCCCCCCCCCACCCATGTGGCTCTCATTAGGGACGTGTGCTTGGCCACTGGATTTTCTGGACAGCTGCCCTAAACCACTTTTCACCCCGTTTTCCTTTGGACAAGTCAAGGCTCTTTCTTTTTTCTGCCAGTTTTTTTGGGGTTTCGGCTCCTTTTTCAAGTAACCCCCATTGTCGGTCCCCCCCGCTCCCGGGTGGTCGAGTTTCACTTTTTTTCTTTTCCTTTGTTCTTTCCTTTCTTCGTTTTTTGGTGGTTCTTTTTTTTGAAATTATTGCGGGACCCAGCCCTCTCTTTTTTTAGTATTTCTTATGTATTTTTTTTTTTTCATTCCCCAGTGGCTTTTCCCGCTTTTAATTCCTGTTTGGTATTGTCTGTGCGGCTTTTTTCACCTGCAAATCGGATCCTTGTACTATTTTATGGTTCTTCACTTCTCCCGGTACCTGCGGCCCGTCCGTTCCCCCCCTTTTTTCGCCTTGTCCCCCTTCACCCCCAGACTCGATCTTATGGACACCTCCTTTGGTTGTCCTCTCCTCCCCCTTTTTCTTTTTCCTTCTTTTTTTTACACAGATGGCCCATTCCCCTCTGAACAACGGATTTTTCTATTGTTGAGTTAACTCCCCCCCTCTTTCCTCGCTCGTCGCTTTTTACCAGCCCCCCCTTTCTCTCTATCCTGTTTTCTTTTGCAGTTTGCTTCTTTCGCTATCCCCCCCACTGTCCTTTTTGCTTACTTCGACAGCCCACTTTCTGTCCCCACTCGACCTTTTTTTTTTTTGTTTACCATTTGTCTTCCCCCCTCTTATTTACTTCCCTGCAGGCTTGACAATCAAATGGTTTTTATTCGTCTTCTGAGGATGTCAGCTTGTTTTATCCTTCAAACCAGGCATACGACGTTTGGATCTTACCAGATACTCCTCTCCCCCTGTGATTTCACCCGTGCCCCACTTCAGTCCTGCCTTCCCTCCTCAATTCCCCTCTTTCGTCCTGTATTCTGCTTTTATTTTCCCTTTTTCTTTTTCACCTTGAACCCCCCCCCTCTTTGAGTGGATTTCCCTGCACCTTCTTCCCAAATGACTCTTTCCTTTACCTCTGATTTCTTCCTTATTCCCAGTCCCCCCCCCCTTTTTCGTTCCCCCATGTTTTAGTGCCTTCCTTATCCCACCGAAAACTCACCCCCCTTTCCTTCCAACGGTTACCCATGATTTTTTTTTTTTTTCCCACCCTCGCCCGGGTGTCGGCTGAAGGACCCCGCCTTTGGACCAATTCTGAAAACGACGTCCCCCCATTCGACCGTTTTTTGTCGCATTTTTTCCCCTTTCTCCGTTCGAAATCCAACACCATTTTTGTTTTGCTTTTTTTACCTTTCCACCACCTTTTTTGAAATTTCCCCCCCCCCCCCCCCCCTTTTTATAGGGCGTGACGATCTTATCTATCCGCCCAATCGTGGTGAAGCCCCCCCGCTGCCGTTTTGCCCGTGACTGACCGACTCCTAATTCTTTTTGCCCTTCTTTTACATCGCATTGCCATCTTGGTCTCCCCGTTTTTCTTCTTTCCTTTTTTCTCTTTCTTCGTAGTCTCCCCCCTCCCCCCCTAGCAAGGTTTTTTTTTCAGGTTTCCTGTCCATTTTCCTTTTTTCCTTTTTTGGAGGGATTTTTTTTATTTCCCCCCCGTCGGCCCCTTTTCTTCAGGTTGCTTTGTTGCTTACCTGCCCTCCTTCCATTCCACCCCCCCGTGGCGCGTCTGGCTTTTCCGTGACTACCTTAGCCGTCCAACCAATCCTTGCATTTTTTTTTGTCCTTTAGACGAAAACTCCCTCCTTTTTTCTAACCTTTCTTTCTTGCAACCGTGGTTTTGTTTTTTTTCCCTTTGTCCTATTGGAGCAGCGATGTCACTTTTTTTCTTTTGGCATTTCTCTCTCTTTCTCCTTTCCCCCCCCTTGGTGTATTTTTTTTCGATTCTTTGACCGCTTTTTTTGGCAGAGCGGCTGTTCCCTCATATTTCTTGTCCCCTCACCCCCCCCCCACCCACTTTTTTTCCCCTATCATGGATTTTTTCTTTCCCCCTTGAGGTTATTTTTCCTTGGTAGGACACTTTTCTGCACCCCTCATTCAACTGCCCCCTGGACCCCCTTACTTCGATGCGGACACGTTCTCTCTCTCCCCATGTTTATGGTATTATTTAACTCCCTCACATTTTGGATGCACCCTTTGACCTCCGGGTCTTGAGACCTTTTGGTTGTTTATCCCCTTTTTTTCAACCCCAGGACACCTCCCCATTTGGTAATTTTTAACCACCTCAAACCACCTTTCGTTTGGCCTACCGCGTTGTTTTTTTTCACTTTCCTCCTCCAACAAGTGTACCGATTTGCCCCCTTTGTGCCCCCAAGTTCATGCGGCTTGAGCTCGGCCCACGATCCCCTTCGCCGTCGGCCCCTTTTAGGCCCGCTTGTTGGAGGTCCACGTGCCTGGATCTTTTCAAGTTTTTTTAGATGCTTTTTCCCCCTGTTGGATCCCGGTTGGTTTTCAAATGAGGATCCCACCCCCCCCGGGCCTTTTGTTTTCTCCTGCGACTTTTTCCGGGGAAGGTTTCCAACTTCTTGTTGGCTTTTTCTTGTTTTCCACCATGGTGAGTGTTCATAAGTCCTCCCGAGCGCCGAATTTCTTTTACTCAGGTTTTTTGACCGGAACCCGTCTTCTTGTTTTTTCTTTTCATATCACCGCACCATGTAGACCAGTCCGGTACGTTTCCCAGGTTTAACGTACCCTCTCCCACCCAAGTAGAAGATGTCTTTGGTCCTTCTCCCCTGCCAGACACTACGATCTTCGGTTTTTCCTCAACTGAAAAGCCTTTACTTCTCCCTTTTAACAGTGCCGTTCCCCTATCCCTTGCATGCTGATTTTTTTTTTTTTTTGCCCCTGTGCTTCGTAGTTCTTTCATTGGGTGCCCTCTCCTCCCGTCAGTAGACAAATTTTTTTGTGACTCGTGCAAGCTGCAGCGCCCCCCCCCATGCCGTTTTTTCCCCAACTTGTGAGTGTTTTTCCCTGCCTTCCAATGACTTTAGGTGCCCCCTCCTTTTTTTTTTTCCTTGTTCCCATAATTGGTAGTCTTGTGTTTCGGCGTGGTTGCTTTCGAAGCCTCCCCCCCGACACCAATTTTCTTTCTGCGCGCTTTTTTCTTTTGCAGGTACTTCTCAGAGCCCGTTTTTCCCCCCCCAAACGTTCTCCCCTATGTCTCGTAACGTCCCGGATTGGACTCACCTCATCCCCAATTCAATTTTTTTTTTCATATGGTTTCATGGTGAAATTCCTCCCTAAGTCGTTGCTTTGAAGACACAAGGCGTTTTGCCACTGTCTCGATCTTTTTTTTCCCCAAGGTCTTTATTGGTCCCTTTTGCTGGAATTTACGGCCCCATGATTCCTGTGTTTTCCTGGCTCCTCCGTTCTGTTTCCACCCCACATCTCTGGGGCTAGGCCGCTCTGCCCAAACTCTCCACCCCGCCTCAACGTCGTTCGGCTGAGTTCCCCCATTCACCACACAACCCGACGAATTTCCTCACCAGCTCCTATCGTGCGGCCGCCCCCACCTATTTTCTTTTTTCCACTAATTCCCCCCCCCCCACCCCCTTTTTGCAGGACGGCCCACCCTGTGGGGGGATGTCCCCCCCTTCCCACCAACCTCGCCTAGCCACTTGGAGTGTCGTTTCCTTACCCCTGGGTTGAGTTTAACCCCTAGTTCTACCCCCCCAACCCAAGGCGTGGCCGGACCTTTAAGCCTCCTCTTCCCTTTCACTGGTTCTTGAACCAGTTTTTTGGTAGCGTTTTTCCTGGACGACGTGTCGGCCACGGGTGTTCCCACAATCGGGCCGTTGCACTCCAAATTTGTGGTTTATTTTCCCAACCTCCACACCTCCAAACCCCCCCCAATCCCTCCTCTTTTTTTTTCATACTCCCCTCCGGTAACCCCCCATTCACTCAACCGTTCGGCCCGGGGCCCCATCCCTTTGTTCGAATCCTTTCCATGCCCCCTCACTGGGTCTTCTCTTGGCTTCCTTTTTTTTTTACACCAACACAACCCCGTAACCTTTCCTGGAAGTGTCCCCCCCGTGGCTTGTTTTTTTCACTTTTAGACAATGCCTCTTTTTCCCCCTGCAACCTGCCATGCACTGGCGTGTCACCCCTTCTCCCTTTTTTCGTATCCGTCTGTCCCCCCCCTATGACATCTTCTATTGCTCTTTCCGTTGGTTTTTTTTCACGGGATAATTTACCGTTGCGCGCTTATGGAGATTCTGTTCTCCCGATTTTTCCTGTGTTTTCCTTACGAACCGTTGTTCCGTGGTTTTTTTGCGTCCACTCTCATCTGACCTGGCCCTTCAGCGGCCTCCTTTGAACTTGGTGTCCCCAAACCGTGCATCGTTTCTATTTGGTACGGCCCATTTTGTCTTGATGTCAATTTTCTTTTTTTTTTCGTTTTCGCTGCCGGTGGTGCGGTGGCGGCCGCCACAGCTCCCACCAGCCGGGCGCTTTTCCGATTCCCCTACAGGAGGGTTTTCCTGGAAGGCCATTGCCGTCCCTTTCCCCGGACCCGCTTGCCACTTCCCTGCCCCGTCACGGCCCTCGCCCTAGGACTATTTGAATTTGATTTTTCTTCTCTCTACCGTCTCACTTGTCACGACACCACCGTGACTGTTCGTCCCGTTTTGAGACCGGTCACACTTTTGCCCTCTGTTGATTTCCGTTGCTTTTGTGGCAGGACAGTCCCCTGTCCTGTTGTGCTCTGAAGTTGGACGCTTGTGCGGGTCCCCCGGGACCTTCAGTGTTGCCGGTCGTGGTGCCGTGACGAGCAGTCTTTTTGACATAATAGCCCCCTTCAGTCAAGGAAGCTTGCCCTTTTTCTTCTGTGCTGAGCTCGTGCTTTCCCTATCCGTCATCAGTCCCGCGCCAGCTTCCCCAGCCATAACCTCCTTTTTTCTTTTCCCCCCCTCCCAGTTGGTTGTTTTTTCTTAGATCGACTTTTTTCTTCTGTTGGACTTTTGATGGCGCTCTTTTTATTGTAGGATGCTTACGGAAGCCCCGCCCCCCTGTGATTCATTTCCTTCCGCGACCTTATTCTCCCTTCGATTGAGGGTCGGGTAGATATGGTTTATGCCTGCCACTAGTCAGAGTTTTGACTGCACACGCTCACTTTTCCTCCCTGTGCTCGTTTGTCCGCCATTTCTCTCCTGCCCTTCCCCCTCCAGCAGCACTCTCCCACCGTTTTTTTTCGTCGCCTTGGCCGAGGTTACCTAATGGGTTTCGGTTTGTTTTCCCCCTGCCAAAGGTAGTTCTTCCGAGGACCCTGGCCTTTTCCTTTTTTTTGAACCCTGCTCAGGCCGTCCCTGACGTTTGGGAGTGCCGTTTGTCCCTCACGTTTCCCGCAGGGACCGTCCAAGGTCGTACGTGTCCCCCCAAGCGGCTTTCGTCGAATCCCTGTTTTTCTTTCCGGTTGGCCGGCTGTTCGCCCTTGAAGGCGTCTTCCAAACATCAATCCGAACCAGCAAGCGATTCGACTCTTTCTTTTTTGTCGGTGGTTCCCAAGGGTTCTTTTTCGGACCTCTTGTCAGGATTTTTTAAGTAGGTCTTTTCGGTCCCGCTTCCCAGCCAAAGACCCCCGCTTTCAAAGTGCCCCCCCTTGACGCGTTCTTTCTGCATCTCCTTCGTTCTGCGTAAAGGCTTATTTCTTTTCCAAACTGACCTTAAGCGGTCCTCCTTCGATGCACATTTTCACCCCTGGACAGAACGGTGACGTTTGGGGAAGTTTTTCTACGTCTGCCGCGTGGGGACAGAGGATTTGACAGCGTGACTTTGACCAGTTTGCTATGCGGTGGCCCGGTTTTTTGTCTTCCCCAACGCCCCTGGCGAACCTTGTTCGTATAGGTCCTACCGCCAATCCAAGGACGTCAAAATTGTCTTGTTTTGTATGGTTTTGCCGACTTTGGCGTGATGTCGCTCATGTATTTTGCCCCGGGGCATGGAAGGTGCGATGTGCGTATCCAAATTGTTTTGCAGCGGTTATTTTTGCAGCGATTATTTTTTTGGATTTTTTGCTTGTTTGGAGCTATTCTGGTTTTCATACTCCCAACCCCCCACCATTTTTTTTTTTTTCTTTCATGGTCCCTGAAGGTACCCCCCTTTTCCCCCCTACACCTTTCGTCCCCCGGTTGCATCCTTTTTAAAAAACTTCGTCCCTTGTTTGGGCAAAAAAACCAAACCCCCGGCCCAACGGTTCTATTCCTTCCCTTTCGTGGAACCGGCCGTCTTGGTTTTGGGATCTCTCCCCCCCAGGGTTTTTGCGGCAACCCGAAAGTCCCTTTTCCTCTTCTGCTTGTGGAATTTTTTTTTTTTGTTCATTTTTTCCGGGCCTTCACGACTTTTTTTGGTCTCTTTTAAATGTGCGTCCCTCTCTATCGATTGTAGTATTTGAAAATTCGTTTTCTTTCTTGTTCCTGCTCAGCTCCAATTTAGGGCTTTGGTATCCTTTGCTGGTCTTTTGTCCATAGCCCTCTCTTTTTTCCCAATTCTTTTTTCCAGGCGCCCCGTCCCTGCCTTGGCTTTTCTTTTTACGGGCCAGGCGGCCCAACCAAAATGCCCCCCCTTTGTACCTTGACCCTTTTTTCACACGCCTGCTCATCTCTGCAACTCTCCTTTTTGTTTCTGCACTCCTGATGTCTTCCCCATTTTCGCTGACCCCCTTTTTTCCCCTCTCTTCCCCAACGTCTTTTTCATATTGTGCGTCGTTTTCCATCCGACTTGCCCGATTCTAAGTCTTCCGTTTTTGACCAAGCCCCCGGGATCTTTATTTTTTTTCCCCCCTCATTTTTTTTTTTTTTAGTTGTGCCTGCGATCTTCATTTTGGGTTTCTGCTCGAACAGCCTTATACCAATCCCAGAACCTGGCGGTTCAACATTTTTCGATTTTCCCACGTCGTTGAAATTCTATTCCACCGTGTGTCCCCCCCGGCTTTGGCGATTCTGCGGATTCTTCCCAGACTTGCGATTTGAATCCCAACATTGGTTAAGTTGATTTTTTGTATTCCCCCGCTTTACTCGAGAAAACTGCTCCCTCCCTTTTTTCCAGCGGCCTTATCGAATATCCCGCTTTTTCTGGGTCACGTCCTTTCAATTTAAACCGAATGTTTCCAGTTCTGGGGATGTCTCCTCCACAGTATATTTTGTCCTTTGCTTTTTTGTGCTTAGGAATGTGTTTTTCCCCGGACCCCTAGTCGTTACAGGTTTTTGTCTTAGGTGAATAGCCCAACCCTTTTTTTCCCCATAAATCCATTTCCCCTCCCCCCCTGTCATGAGTAACCACCTTTTTTCTCGGGCGGTTTTTCGGACAGACTTTGACCCCTTTTAAATACGGTCTTTTCCCAGGTAACCCCCCTCTTAGTTCCCCAACCAAAGGGACCCACGTTTTTGTCAGCATCGTTGCCACCCTTGGAATCTCTTTTATTTTTCCCTCACCGATCCTTTCTCCCCCCACTGCTTTTCCTCCCCAACCGTCCCGGCAGAGTTTGTTTCACCTCCGCGCCGCTCGTGGCGGCCATACGCACTTGGAACGGGATGTTTTTTCCCCCGGTGCTTTTTCAATTGTTCTCTTCCCCCGTTCCTTTTTGGCTCCCGTTCAGTTATCCGTCCCCCCCCCCCCAACGGAGCCTTTGTTGTTCGTTTGAGGTGGATTACCCACTTTTTTCTGTGGGGTTCATTTTGTTTACGGGATCCTTTCCTCCAGTGTCGTTCCTTGCGGTGATGGATTCCCCCCTCCCTACTATTCCCCGGCTCCCGCGCGTTTTTGGGACTGTCTTCCCCGTTTGTGGTGCTTTTCCCCATCTTTTTTCCCTCCGTTTGTGCCACGTCCCCACTCAGTCTTCGTCCCTATGATTGCCCCCCCCACCGTTTTTTGGTTGGTCTCGTTTTTTCTTTGCATCTCGGACCAGCGCCTGCTTGGAACTCATTGCTGGGTGTGGC
>Ga0179593_1603760_pt1 | contig 24628 bp, 43 predicted proteins | sample CZODoug2_1_08_16_FD_185931 | JGI IMG/M metagenome (GOLD analysis project Ga0179593, IMG submission 185931) | Vadose zone soil fungal communities from Angelo Coast Range Reserve, California, USA - CZODoug2_1_08_16fungal (PacBio error correction) | ecosystem: Environmental > Terrestrial > Soil >... | reverse complement strand
TCGGGCTCAATTCTCTCCCAACCCCCATTTTTTTTTACAATTTTCTTTTTTTTTTTCAATTGCAAGGCCTTTTGTCCGTTTCTCTTCCGAGCCAACTTTTTTTTCCGATTATTTGAATGTCCCAAGTTTCCCCTTTTTTTTTTCCCTCTGAAAGTACTTTTTTTTCTCAGCCTTTCCCTGGTCCCCGCGCTGCCCCTTTTGAGTTGGTCTCTTTTTCAAACCCTTTTTCTTTACTTTTCTTTTCGTCCCCCAATCTCCCTGGATGATCCCTTTCCTTTCCCCTCCACTTTTCCCCCCCGTGAACAATTTTTTTTTTGTGTACTTCTTCCGCCTGGCTTTGGTTTTGCTCTCCCCCTTTTGTCTTACCGGCCCAACGCCCCCCATAACGTATGTGTCTTGACTCTCCCAATTTTTTCCCTTTACGGCTTCTTTTTGTTCGGCGTACAACCATCTCGGAAAATTTAACCATTGCAAGCCCCACATTTAACCACCCCCCTTCCCTTGACTATTTTCGAGATCTCTTCCCCCAGTCTTCGCCATTCGTTAACCCTTTCCCCTGGCTATTCATCCTCCCTCTTCCAGATTTGAAGGTTGATTACGCGCTCTTCTTTCGTCCATTCCACTTTTTTGTCCCCCCAGATCCCAACCTTTTTTTTCTATTCGTCTCGTTGCCTTCCCCCCTTCGGTGGTTTTCCCTTCAGCCCCCCTGCTATCTGCTTCCCCCACCTTATGAGCTTTTTCACCCCCTTTCCACCCGTTGTCCAATTTTTAAGCCCCGCGGACTGTTTCTCAATTTTCCCCCTTTTTTTGACTAGATTTCTTTCCCCCCAGGTTTATTATCGTCAGCATGATCTCAGCTAAGACTTCAAATTGCAGCTCCTTTTCCCTCCAGAGGGTGAGCTTCCCCTGCCACTTTTGCGGATTCTCTTCTTCCTGCTTTTTTAGTAACGCCTCCACTCCCCCTCCCTAGTTTAACGACTTCCCCCCTGCCAGTCCTTTTGACCCTTCTTTTGAAAGGGCTCCAACAATGAGGGAGCACCCCCCACCCCCCCCCTAGACCGCCTCTTATCTCCTTCCAAAATGAGGACTTACTATTCTATTCCCCTTGTTCCTCTTTTTCTTTTTGTCATTTTCCCCCCCCAGAGTTCTTTAGCCATTCTCTCTATCTTCACCTACAACAAACCGATAGGTATCACGGGGGGTCCCTTTACATTTTTGATGAACTCCCCCCCTTATCATCTGCCCCCGCTTTTTTTGCATTTTTTTTTTTTTCGTATTATTTTTGTTAACCTGTTTCCCTCGAAACACCCCGAAACATTCGCCAAAGTTTTTTTTTTTCGTTTCCCTTTTTTCTGCCAGCCTCGTGTCGATCCTTCCTTCCTTGGTTTCGCTTTGTTGTCCACGTTGTGGTCCCCCGTCGCAACGCGCTCCCTAATCAGGCGTTTTTCTAAAATCCCCCCCCCACCAGGGCGGCTATTAACCCCCCCCCCCACAAATCGTTTGGGAACAACCCCATAAAATCGATTGGGTTCTGTAGTTATTTTATGCAACACCCGATTGGGTACTATGTGGTTTAACTCATTCCCCCCTGCGCTTTCCCCCCCCCTATCATTTGCCGGTCTTGAACATGCTTTCCCCATTTGGGAACCCCGATTTTTTTTTCCCTCCCCCAGAACCGGGCGTATAAATCTTCTCAAGACAACTTCCCCTTAGTGACATTTTCCGTGTCGGCCTTGTGTTTTCTTCTGCAAAAACAGCACAGAAGGACCAATGTTTTTTTTCAAAAGCCTTTCACTAGAACAGCTAACACCCCGAAATGTTTCCCCAGAGATCCCCCGTTTCCCAAGATCCAGGGATGCAAGTGACTTCACGGCTCCCCCAAACTTACGTCACACCTTTTTGTATCGTTTGCCGTTGTGGTCCTGTCCCCACAAACCCCCCCCCCCATTCAAATACTAAATTTTTTCTCATGCTCCCTTACCATAGTCACTTCCTGCCTTTTTCGCTGGGCCCCCCCTTGGAATCTTGTTTTCTCGTTCACAGTCGCGACAGGTGGCCCTTTTGCAGTCCTCCCGATCATATTTGCCTCCAATTTTTTCCTTCTTCTAGAGCGACTGACCTTCAGCGAGTTATCTCTAGACCCCTTTTTTAGAGGATGTCTCTTACCATTGTTACACTTTTCATTCGCCTGTCACGGCATTAAATGCCCCCCCCCCCCCCCCCCCCCCACAAATTCCGCTCCAGCGTCCTTCCCTTTCAGGTTAACACCATTTTTCCGTGAGGCGACCCAGCGAAACACACAATTCCCAAGCCCCCCCCCCCCCCCTTTTTCCTTCGCTTTTCCCCCCCCTCCCCATGGCAGGGCTGAGTTTGCCCCCTCCACAACCATCGCATTGCCACCTTTTCAGCCTTTTCTGGACCTTCTTGTTAGTGCGTTTTTTTTTTTTTTCCGGCCTACCCCCGTTAGAAATTCGTTACCCCCCAGCCATGGGATAGATTTCCTTTTTTGTAAGAAGTATGAATCAAATCCACTTACTTTTGTCTGGTTCCCCCCCCCGTCCAATTTCTTTTTTGAAAACTTTCTTCTCAAAGTTTTTTGTTAGTTTTACTACCGTTAATGTTACTTCAATTGAAAAAAGTCCCCAACGAGGAATTTTTCCCTCCAATTTCAACCCCCCGCTCTCTCAAATTAACTTCGTCCTTTTTCCGTACAATTCTATAACCCCCCACTTTTACGAATAGGTTGGACAGAAGACCCTACCCCCCTTTTAGGTCCAACTTAATAGCTCCTTGAAAAGGTTCTAGTATGGGGAGATTCTGGTCCCTGAGGTGAGTCCCAACAAAAAGTCCATCCCCAGTACCAAAACCTCTTAATTACCCCTTCCTCCCAAAGAGTCTTTCCGCTATCGGAAGCCAAACCCCCCTCTGCTCGAAATCCTGATATTCCCTTCCTTGCAGAAAACAGTTTTACGTCATTCCAGATCCTCCCAAGTCCGGTCCCTGGTACACGTTTTCCTTTCCATGAAGTGGTCGGATGCTGCCTCGCAATTCTTTTGTTTTAGCGGAAGCCCCCCTTTCTTTTTTTTCACAGAGAACATTTTTTCATTCGCTTTTTTGTTTTCTTTCATAGGTAAACCGGTCTAACTTCCCTTTTTCCCGCAAGCCAGTTCCCCTGGGGTGCCGTCGGTCCTCCCCATTTTTTATAGCCGTCTGGGCCTTTTTCTGACTCCATTCTTCAACCCGAGCTCAAAAAAACTACTTCGGAGGGGTTTTTTCCTTCCCCCCACGACCCCTTTTCTCTATTTTTTTTTCCTATTTTCCTTTTTTTTTTTTTTGAGATCGTTTTTTTCTTGATTCTTGGATCCTGATTAAGTTTTCCCCCTGATGGTTGCCTCCTTGAGAACTTTTTTTTACTTGCATCCCGGTCTTTGAAGCCAATTTCCCTCCGGGTGGTCTCCAGCATGGACTTCTTTCTTGTAATAGGGCTGGCACCAAGCTGATCTAACTTATACGTCTTAATCCCCCTTTTTCGTGCTGAGCCCCCCATATGGGATTTTGCTCTAGACATTTTTTTCCTGATGATAGTCCATTTCGTGTCTTACTTGATGATTCACTCCTGCAAACCTCCAACCCTTGTTTTGGCCCCTGCGTCTGCTTGATATATTCGATAGCGTTTTTTGCGTCTCCTCTTCGGGCCACCCTCTCATTTCTAGTCCTACAATGTGGGGTCGTTTTACGGGCTAATTGGCAAGGGTTCTTTTCTCCCCATGCCTTTTTAGATCTCGTTCAATCCAAGACTCTCTGTATATTTATGATTCTGTTTTTTATGATTTGCTTCGGCCCCTCTTTTGTCTACATGATTCTCCCTTCCCCCTACCCCCCTTTCCTTAGAGTGTGAATGTCGAGTTTCTTTTTCTTTTTTCTTCTTTGATGATGTCTGCCTTTATGTTGTTTTTTTTTATATACCGCTTTACCCCTTGATGGACAAGTTTAGACAGCCCTTTGGACCCCCCCTCCACCAGAGTGTGTTCTTTTCCCCTTGTTTTTTTTTTAAAATTTTTGGTAGTTTACTTCTTACCTGCCCCCAAAGCCTTCATCCAAAAAATAGTCTCTGTTGCCCGATTCCTTTTCCTGTTGTCTTCCTTTCCCCTTCCCCGACCCATAACTTTTTGGTGATGGGGCTCACCTCTTTTTTGCACTTACATCTGTTTTCTGTTGCTTCCTCCCTCCCCCCCCTTTTTGTGCCGCTCAAGGCCTGGTTTTATGTTTTCTCTGCTACTTTTTGTTGATTGTTAAGCTTTTAGGGTTGACCAACTCCATCGTACTATTTTTTAGTGCTCTTTTTTTTTTCAGTTATCATAGGCACGTCCTTTCTTCCCCTTTCGTACGAAGATTTTTACGTGTTTTTAATTTCTTTTTCGTCTCCCGGCTTCTTTCTCATTTTTTTTCACTCTTTTCCTGGGCAAACTTACATAGGAAGGCCTATATCCTCTTTCATGGCTTCTTTTTTGGCGCGCCTCGATCGGTTTTTCTGATTTTTGTCCCTGATGACTTTGCTCCCCGGCAAGTCTTTTTCCCCCCCCCAGTGACAGGCATACTTTACACCCCTTTTTTCACATCTGAGCCTTTGATAAAGCTTTTTGCTTCTTTATTGTGTCCCCCTTCCCCCCAAGCCGGTTTCCTTTGAGGGTGGAGTTGTGCCTCTTTTTTAGTGTTTTTTGTTCAGGAGTTTCGGTTTTGAGGCCCCAAGTCGCTCGCTTTGACATTGGGACGGTTTTTTTTTTCTTCTTTTGCTGGCTTTTTTCCGTTAGTTGTTGCTGTCTACCTTCCGTTCCCCCCCCCCTGACATGGGGCATTTTCCCCCACGGCCGTTGTTTGTTTTTTTCCATCAAGTGCCTTAGGTTTTATTCAAGTTCCCCATGACGCGTTCCTTTCCCCCCCCCTGACTGTTTCTCCCGACCTTACTCAATGTAGTTCTTCCTCCGACTTTTCTAACCTTTCCCATTACCCCAGGTTGTTCTCCTCTACTTTTTCCGTGCTTCTCTTTTTGGTCCCAAAGTCCTTTTTGGTTGACCTTTTTCCTAAACTTTAGAGGCCGCTTCTTCTCTTTTGGAAAGTTTTTGGTTCCTCATATCGTTTCCAACAACCTTGTCCCCCTTATCCTTTCCGCTTTTTTTTCCCCCTTTCATGTTCACGCCCCCCCCAATTTTTTTTCCGCTCATTTTGGTTTTTTTTTCGCTTTTTCTTTTAAACACCCATCTTTCCTTTTCTGAGGATGGCCTGGGACTCCTTTTCCCTTTGGGCATTCCCTTTCTCTCTTTTGTGTCCGTTCATGTTTAAAGATTTTTTTTTCGGAAGTACCTTATCCCCTGCTTTTGTTCTTTTTTTTTTGACCCCAGAGCTGACCAATTCCTTTTTCTTGATCCGCTAAAGCTTCTGCCGTATTCCCTCAATCCGTTTCTCTTGATTTTTTCTCAATTTTTTTTCACTTCGTCCTTCCTCCCCGTTTTTTTCATGTGACGCTCGCGGGCCCTCTGGTTTCTTCCATTTCCCCCAGTCGGCTTAATTAACATCAATAGCACCGGATTTCACATGTTTTCTTTCGCTCCCCCCCCCCCTGGTTTTTTTTTTTTTTTTGTGAGCCAAGTTTTATTCTCTACCGCTGTTGGCTCAGCTTTCTGGCCTGCTCCCCATTTCCCCCCCCTGACTTCGTCGTCCCAAAAATGTCTCCCCCATTGAACCTCCTTCCGGCCTAGCTGTTGTACAACGTCCTTGCCCCTGATTTTTTTGCCGAAACTTCATTTTTCTCTCCTTTTTGTCTGCCTCTTCCCTATTCCTGAACGAGTTTTTAGTTACCCCCCCCAGCGCGACTTTCCCTCGGTATTTTAACAAAAAATTGTTTTCCCCCTAAAAAGAGCGCTATTCCCCTCTTTATCGAATTCCTTCGTGCAATTTCGGTTTTGGTCCCTTTTAGTGCTGACTAATGGGAGATAGATTTTGATCTTTTTCCCTTCTTTAGTCGCCAATGAAATAGCGGTTGGGATTCTGCTGGTCGGCTTTTTTTTTTTTTTTCTGGGAGATATTTTTCCAGTCACCAAACGCCCTTTTTCGCTTACCTTTTTTTCGTCGTTTCTTACCCTTTACGTGCTCTTTCCGGTTGGCTCTCTTCCGGTGACTAGTCACCGCGCTAAGGAATCCTTTCCCCCCTCCCCAACAGGATTATAACTCTCCCAAACATTTACCTGTTGTAAACCCACTGATCCCCTTTACCTTCCCCTTTGGTCGTCCCAAATCCTCATTTTTGCTTGAATCCCTTTGCAAAGCCCGATGCAGCTGCGGGTTCGACTTTCTGAACCCAAACCCCCCGTTTCTTTTTTCCCCCCTTCCATTCCAAGGGCCCCCCGAGTATTCCCTTTTTCCCGGCAAGCCTATCTGACCCCCAGGTGGCTCGTCCACTCTAACGAAAACAACCTTTCCTCCCTTTGCTTAACCCCCACCCCCCCTTTTTGTTGTTGAAGCTCCTTTAACTTTTGACCGGTTGTCTCTTTTCCTTTCCTAATCTCCCGTTGTTTTGTCCTCGATTTCAAAGGTCGACAACCTGGCGTTACACCCTTTGGTCAAGTTTTCCTTTTAGTCGTTCCTGTCCTCTTCCTTTTTCAGTCTAAGGCTTGCGGAACTTCCCCCGAACCTTTTTTTGACCCTGACATTTTTTTTTATTAGAATCATTTGGGGTTTTTTCTCGTCTGACCCCCCCGCTGTGGGCCCCCCCGGGTTTTTTTTCCTTTCAGTCAAAAACTTTTCTTTTGTCGCAACGTAAGATTTCTTCCCTCCTGTTCATTTCAGTTCAGGGACTACCCCTTTTTGGGGTACTTATTTTCCTCCCCTTTTGGATGAGGGTCGGGTAAGAAAGTTCCTGGTTTTCCTTTTTCCCTTGGCAACATCCAACGTTCCAAATCATTTTTTTTTCCTCCTATTTTTTTTAGTTTCCGGACCAGTTTTTCCCCGACCCTTAACTGGCCTTGCGTACTCCACCGCTTCCCCTCCCAGGTCAGCCTGTTGGTTTTTTCTCGCTAATAATATATGCCCCCGCTTCCTTCTCCCCGGGAGAGCGGCTACCCCCCTCCGCGCCATCCAGACCCTTTAAGTCCCCTCTTCTTTTTAGAACGTCCGTTTTGTTCCCCCCCACCCATGCGGTTCTTAATTCTGTTCGTGTCCCACTCCCCCCCCCTTTTTTCTTCAGTGGTTTCTTTCCCTGGGCTATCTGTCGGGACCCCCCAATCCAATATTTGCTTCCCCCCTCCCACGTACTCCCCTTTTCCACTTTGTTCGTCCCCCCCACATTTTTGGACGGACGTCTCCTCGTCCCTTTTCCCTTTTCTTTCCTGCACCTGCCGTCTCTCCAACCGCGCACTGGCCATTTCCTGGCTTCCCCTTGATGAGCTTCCACTCCCCTGGCTGTCCCTCCTTTTTTTTTGATTGTTGGCCGTAAACCCCCCTAATCCCCCCTTCCTTTTTCCCCTCCCCTAGTGTCTTTGAAGGACCCCTGCTCGTACGACTCCTGTCGCCACCAAAACCCGATTTCCCCTTTTTCCCTACCCCAGCTCGGCCGATTTCGGCTTCTTCCTAGTAGTTCATCTGGTTCCCCCATTGTTTGAACCAACCCCCTTTTTCGTATTTATGTCTTCCCCCCCCCTTGAAAATCACATTCCCCCGACCCTTTTTTTTTTTTCCCTGGTCACCGGGCCTTTACCCCTTTTCTTGCCCCGTCCTCTTTCGCTCACCCCCCCCCAAATTTCGAACCCCCCATCTCAACCAACACGCACCTTTTCCAAGTTTTTTTGGGTCGGTTTCCCCAGTCTCGTGGCGCCGATACGATTGTCTTTTTTTCGATTTTGTTACTCTTTTTTCCTCCCGTTCCCCCCGCGCGGACCACGCCTCAGGAACCCATTCGGTTTTTCCCCCCACCCCCCAAGGACCCCTTTTTCACCCTTCCCCCTGCCGTCTTTATCGCTGACCCCCCTTTTTCTCTTTCTTTTGTTTCTCCCTCTCTCCCACTATCATTTCGGAATTTTCTCTGCAGCACCTGTGGAACTCATGGGGCTGTTGATACAGCACGCGCTTTTTTCCCCGCAAAAGGCCCAACCCGCCCTTCCAGAGTGGTCACTTTTTTTCCCCCAGGCGTTTGAGTCTTTTTTGATACCCGGCCACCACCTCCCCTTCCCTCCCCGCAGCCGTTCCCCCGACAACAATCCATTGCGAGCCCCGTTTTTTCCTCCTTAACCCCGTTTTTTTTTTAATCGTGCCGACCGACTTCCTTTTTCCGCCTTGGCCCAAACCCATCCGCCATTTCCCATGCCCGTTCCTACTCTACGTGTTCTGTCTTTGACTGCTGGCCTCCTTTTCCTTTTGGTTCGTCCCGCCAATTTTTTTTTTCCTTCCCCTTTTGGACCCCTCCCCGTCCTTTTCCCCCCCCGAAACTCCGCATTTCATATTTGATCTTCGGTTGTGCGGCCCCTCTGGGACCGTCGAGGGATTAGTTTTTTCTCCCCCCCAGCTGACTGATATGGCACCAACCTCTTTGAAAATCCTCGATCTGAATTGGTCCAGCCCATTTTTAAGGATGAAAACCCCGCGTTCCCTCCCCCCCTTCCATTTGTTATCTGCGTCCCCCGTTGAATCGTTTTGCTGAAGGTACCCAAAATAGCCCAAAAACCCATTTTTTTTTCGCGCTCGAACTGCAATTTTCCCTTCTCCCCCCCCCGTCTGATCTGCCCGCAAACGTCATGTGACTTAGGTCTCAGTCTGGTTCCCCCCGGAATTTTCTTTGGGCCGCCCCCCCTGCAGTTTCCCCCCTGCTTTGAGGAAATTCGTCCCACCCTTCCTATTTTTTTTTCCTGGTTGCGTGTCCCGTCCCTTGGTACGTCCCCCCAGCTTCGATATGTTTTGGACCCCCCTCCAACATTGTTTTTCAAGTGCTGGCGACCCTCTTTTCCTTTTTTAATAGCCCTCTTTCCCCCCACAGCAACACTGCCCACCCTCAGTACACATAACTTGCCCGACTCCCCCTCTACCCATGTTTTCCCCTTGTTTTATGCCCTGGTCGATGCCTTGCTCTGGTCCGGTATCCCTAGCGCGATGCACACCCAGTCGGCATAACTTCATTTCTTTCCCGATCCGGTCTTTTTTTTTTTGTTCACTTTCCTGCTTATTCTTGTGGCCATCAGCGGCCGCACACCCCACCTCCCCCCCCTTTCCCCCCCTACCCACAGCACCCCAATGGTGGCGCCGAAAGCGTCCCCAGCGCGGTGATGCTCTTTTTTTTGACGCGTTCCCAACGCGGATCGAATCCTCTCTCTTCCTGCGCCCACCCCTGACGGCAATTTGAGGGGCCATGGAATTCCCCTCTTAGGGCCCCCCCTCCTTTTGGAATTTTGTCTTTTTAAGTTGGGGCTCTTTGAAGTTTCTCCAGTTGTTTTGGTCTTCACGAAATGACACCTCGGAGATGGCATCGCTGGCATGGACAACGCCAGACAGTCCACGTTTCTCCTTCCCCTACGGCTTTTTTCCCCCTCCAAGGGACAAGCGGCTTGAAGTAATTTATGTCCGTATGGATTGCCCTTCTCTCCCCTATTACAAAAGATCCAACCCCTTTTTCCTTGTGATTATGTGGCATTACCCTATCCTCTTTTTAGCCTCAGTTTGTTGGTTGGCTAGTCTGAGGTTGGACTTACCTTTCTTCTGAGTTTCCTGTTCTTTTGGTAAGGAGATGTGTCTTCAGAATAGTGATCCCTTCTTCGTTTGGTCCCCTTTTGCGTTTGAATGGCTTTTCCTCCCTTTTTTCTGGCTGTAAGTGTCCATAGGGGGCTTCTTCCCCCCAAGCCTTTTTCCTTCACTATCTCGCTGAACCTTTTTCCTTTTCCTTGACCACCACGCCGACCTAGATCACTGTTTGATAGCCAAACGGCCTGGCTCGGCAACCCGTTTGCCCCTTCTGAATTTGATTTTTTCCCCTATAGCCTGGGATCCCCTTCTGGTGTTGCCGTCGTGATTCGTATTCCCCCTTCCAGTTTGTTTTTCGAACCTCCCTTTCGTCCTCTGCCTTCATCCCCGTCCTAAAGTTTTTTGCCGGGATTTTTCTTTCCCCCCTTGATCGTCGTTCTCCCCTTTCCTTTTCTATCTACGGTCCACAACACCGTTCGTCAATCTTTTTTTTTTCAGGTTGCTTTGACCTGTGGTGACTATGCTGCTCTTTGTCCACGTATCCCCTGCCCTGTACGGCCAACGTAAACATTTTTTCCAACCCGGGAATGGTTAGAGTAGGTGCCGGTTGTTCTTACCTGATTTCCCCCCCTTTTTTTTTTCTTGTTCTAGTTCTCTTTCCCCCTGATGACGAGACCACGTCTTGTAGCCCCCCATCCCTTTGCCCCCTCTTTTTTGCTGTCTCGCGTCTTTATCGGGGCCTCTGGTTTTCTTGTCACTGATCCACCTTTCTGGACTCATCCCAACCCTTTCCCGTTCGCTGGTGGAAATATCTTTTTGGTGCCCGCCCCCCCTAAACCCTTCCCAGTTGATTACTACTTTGACTGATTTTTTGTGCTGGTTCCTTCTTATCGATACGTATTGCCTTTCTGCCGTCTTCCGTTTTTTATGCCTTTTTTTTTTATATCTTTTAAAAATAGGTTTGGGTCACCGTAAGCTGACACATGTCATTTTTTGCATCCGATTCCCCCCTTCCCCTATTAATGATTTCACATTTTTCCCAGAAAAGGATCCCGCTGAACCCCTTAGAGGAGTGTAGGAATTCGATACCTTTTTGACCCAGAAAGCTTAGGGCTAGGCTTTTCTTGATCTCCATATTTGAGTTTCTCCCTATTCTGCAGTGCCTCTGGCCCCTGTGTGATGATAAGTATTTATTTGGCCCCCGACAATTACCATATCGTCAGATATCTACGTCCCCCCCAGCCCCCCCCTCAGTAGATGTTTTATTATCCCTTATAACTCTTGGCCTTTAAATTTTGTCTTGAACAAGAGCAATTCAACGGCAGGTCCGGGTTGGGTAACTAGGGTCCCTTTTTCTGAGAGAAGGTTTGGGGGACCGTTAGTTCCGGCCCAACCCGTGCTATTCCCATTTTGTCTTTTGGCTCTTCCCTTTTTTCCTGGGCTTTTGTTTTTTTTCCGCCATCATCCCGAGATTTCTGTCACCCTTGGGTACCCAACAGAACTAGCAAGTTGCTTCGACCCGACTATTTCTTTTCTGTGGAGGGGTGTCCTCCTTTTTCCCCCCACCCCCCCCAAATTGATGCATTTAAAGCTTACCTTCTAGGGTTTCTTTGGCTAATCGTTATTAGAAAACCAAAGATTTTCTTTCCCTCTCTTTTTTTGCCACGATACCTCCTTCCCCTTTTTTTTTCGGGGAGGATTTTCCCTTTTTCCTTTTACTTTTGGGTGTTTTTTTTCTCAATTATTTCTTTTTTGACTCGCGGAGTTTTTGGCGGACGTGTCGGGGTTTCCCCCTCATCGTTTCACACCCCACACTTTTTTCCCAACCCAATGGTCCTTCCTCATCGCCAGAGCTTTTGACTCTTAGGCACTTAAACCAAAAACAACCCCAACCCCCAAAACAAACAACCACCCTTCTCATTTATGTTTGTTGTTTTGATTTTTTTCGATCCCCCCCCCCTTTTTTTTTGCCAAAAGGCGGGTCGGTCGCTTTTTCCCCTCCTGCATTCGAATGTTTATTTATTGACCTTCTTGTTCCCCGTGAAATCTGGTTCTTACCCAGTTTTGTTGGGTGTCCCCCTGAATTTCCATTCTGCTCCCCCAGAGTTTTTTTTCTCCCCTTTTTGACACACCTTCTTCTTTCTAGGGCGTTGATGTAAATTTCCGCGTCTTTTTCTCCTTCCTTTCCCGAACTTTTGGGGCGGGGTTGGGGGGGGATCATTTTGGTCATTCTGATCCCGGCTATTCCAGGCGCCCTGAATTATAGAGGCAACAGTGATTTAGTCTTCTTTGTTACGTCACCCCCTTTTCGGCCAAAGTCCCCCCGATCGCCCCTTGCCGTGGAAGCTACCCCCCCCCTCCCTTTTTTTTTCTTTCAGTTAAACTGCCAACTTTGAGGTGTGATCTGTAAGCGATTGCCCCCAGCTTTTGGAGGTGACCCTTCCCTTACGTCTGATCAGCCCCAAACTTTTGTAAATTGACCAAGTCCCGCCCTTTTACTCCCGGCGGGGCTTTTGTTGATGGTAATCATTCTTTTTTGCGTTTTTTTCCGGCAGATAGCCTTTGCTTTTTTTTTTCTCCCTCATCCTTCCGATTGTTCCTTTGCCCCACCCACGCTCCGACCCGCAGTTATTGGTCCCCAAAACGTTTGGGTTTGTTCAGAACCTTTAGTCCTTCTATACGTCAAGGGTCCCCCGCTTTTTCCGTCAAGGCCGGGTTCCCGCCTTTTTTCTGACCAGGTGGCCTCTCCTCTTCTCAATCGTAAGCTGAATTTTGTTGTGAAGATTCTTTTCCTGTGTCTGTTGGGCCACAAAGTGTCGGTTTTTTCCCCTAACCACAGCTACATTTTCGCCCTCCCTTTTTTTTCGTTCGTCCCTCGCTTTTCTGTTTTGCCCAAGGGTTCCGGTCCGGCCGGCGGTTTCCACCGCCCGCTCTCACTTTTTTTTCTCCCGAACCGCTGACCCCCCCCCATCTTTTTATAAGCCCTTTTTTTGGTAAAAGCCTTCCGTTCGTTCCCCTTTGGCGTGACACCCCCCAATCAAAAACCGCATTTTTTTAAAACGTTTGCCCGTGGTCCCCCCCGGTTTTCCCGAGAACCTTTTTCTGCACAGTACTCGACCCGTCCAGGACCTGGGTCCCATTCCCCTACCAATACACCTTTTTTTCTCCGCTCCCCGAAACGACGTTGCTCCCAAACTTTCAAACCCCCTCTTGTATCTTTTTAACCTGTGTTGAAGTTGTTAAGATTCTCCTCCCCCCTCCTGTTTGTTTTTGATCCCCCCCTTGTCGACAAACACAGGCGTTTCCTTCCGTGGTTTTTTTTTTCCCCCGGTTCCCACGTTTTTTCTTGCCCGAGACTTCCGATAGGTTCATTGCAACCTAAGTTCGGGTCCCCAACCCCCTTGACCCAATTACTGTATCAGGTCCTTTTGTTTTTTCTTCGTGTTTCCTCCCGCGCTCTGGATTGCGGATCCCCAATATAACTGTTGGCGTGGCCCCTGTCCAACCTTTTTGTTTTTCACGTAATGTTTCCCCCCTTCCCCTTCTTTCCCCATATAGGCTCCTTTTGGAGCTTTCTTCGCCTATGTCTCTCTGGAGGTCCTACCGGTTGTCCTCCCCTTGTTCACCCCCACGGTATGCTCTTCACCAAGGTTTTTTTCCCTCCTGATTGTAATGTAATGTTGGTTTTTTTTTTCAAAGAGTCCGGCCCCCCCTTTCATTTCCCCCCCCCTCCGCCCCTCTTTCCCTTCAGTTCCTTCTGCATTGAGAGATAATCCTTTTCTCCCAGTCTACTCTCGGCCCCCAAAAGTGGCTGATCTTGGCGCATCGAGTCCTTTCTTTTTTTTTTTTTTTTTTTTTTGGTGTGTTTTTTTTTGTTGTTGGGGGGGTGGGGGGTTGGGTGGTGTGGTTTGTTTTTGTGGAACTGTTTGCCTAAGCAGCTTCTTTCCAAGCGTTTTTTTTCCCCCCCCACCTGGATCGTCTTTTTCTTCCCCCTTCTCAACTAGTTCAGTCCTACAACCGGTTTCTCTTATGGCTCCATCTGAGCTTCCCCGGCCCAACCACCGTCCCCTCCGGAACTCTCCCCCCCCACACTTTTTTTGTTCGACGAGGATATTCCCATTTTCCGAAGCCCTTCTTCTTTGGGATGAGCGTATCATTCTTCATTGTCCCCTAACACCCAGGAGAGTTGTCTCTTTACCGCAAATGTATTCGCTCGTTGGCCGGTTCTTTGCTACAAAAGATGCTGGAAAGAACTCCCACCACCCATCAAACCCACCCCCCCCCCCCCCCCCCCCCCCCCCCCCCCCCCCCCCCCCCCCCCCCCTCCTTTCCCTGCGATTTCATGGCCAGCCTTTGATCCCGACTTCCGGACGCCTTCACCTCTTTCCTCCAACCAACCCCCCTCTTGCACTTCTACCAAAAGCTTGTCTTCCTTTTTTTCTCTTCCCCTTCCGCGATTTTTTAGCTTTTTTTCCCCAGGAAAAAAACTCTGCTCTGAGGTCTGGCGTCTCCTTTTTCCCCAGTGGACCTGATCTCTGTTTTTTTCCCCGGACCGGGCCTTTCCATTTTCTCACTTTTTCCCATCCCGCTCTTGCTTTCTGTTTTTTGCAAACCCCCCCCTTTCGCCCAATCTAACACCAAAACACAACCCAACGAAAATTCCTCAACTTTTTTTGGGCTTGCCTTTTAACCCTCTTGCCCCCCCTTTTCCCGTTACGAAGGGTCCGTTTCTTTTTTTTGTGTCACCCTCCCTTTATTTCACCCCTCGCCCCCCGGGAGGCTTTTTTTCAAAAACGTATTCAGTTCTAACCCTCTCGTTCCCCAACGGACTCCCGCAAATTAGGTTCCGTCCTCCCCCTTCCTCCCCCCCCCCCACTTTATAATGTCCTCTTCCCTACTGATCGGTTTGACTCTCCTTTTCATTGAACGAACTTTCCTGAAGTCCCTTTTGGACCCCCCCCATTAGTCCTGGTTGACTCAGTCGCATCAACCTCGCCCCCCCTTCCCCTTCCGACGGCCTTTGAACCCCTTTTGTCGGCGGTAGCTTCCCAGAACAGCCGCGGCCACCTAGCAGCACCGCCAAAATTTCCCAATTTTAAGACGATTTGGCCTTTTTGCCAACCGTGTTGCCCTTGAGCCGGACGCCCCCCCCCTTTAACGATTGGGTTTTGCTGAGCTTTGACGGCCCATCCCTTAACGCTTATTCCATGGACCCTCGACGCTTGAACGTTTTCTTTTTTCCCCTTTCCTGGGAGCTCATTTTGAATGATACTTGGTCACGCTGCGGCCCGTCCCCATTTCTTCGCCTTTTTCTCCCGCAAAGTGGCCTCATTCTGGCATAGGCGTTTGTCTCCTTTTTCGTTTGCCCGCGTTTTGTCGTGTTCGACGCTCTTTACTTTTCCACCCACAGCCTCTGTCCGAATTTGGCCTTCCTTCCCCGATTGGGCCTTGATTTACCCCCCAATCGCTGGATTGGCTCCGTCCTGCCGCTGCTTCCCCAAAGACGTTTTGCTGAAAAAAGCGTACCCCCCAAACCTCCCCCACCCACCGAACGCGAATCGACAATTGCCGTGAGCAGGACGACGAAGGTCGGTTCCTTTAAAACAAGCGGGCCTTCTATCCGGAGGACTTGTTTCCCCCCCCTCTTGGAGGCTTTCCATTCTAAAACTCGTCCACCGCCCCGACGAGTGTGGATTAGGTGCTGTCATTTAACTTTTTTTTTTGGCAGATGTCCAGATCCCCATCTTTGTCCCCCCCTTTTTTTTCAAAAGTCCCCCCTTGTTCCCATTTTTTTGTGTTTGGCGACTTTTACCCTGGAAGACGATCACCAAAACCCCGTTTCCCAGCTGCCATCCCCCCCCTTTCCTTTCGCTCCTTTTTTTTGCCTTTTTTTGCGTTTGGACCTTTAGAGCTTTGCCAGATCATTGCCCGCTTTTGCAGTGAGCAAGCCATTTCCCACCCATCCTTGCATCACATTACCCCATCCCTCTTTCCGTCAGGTACGCGGGTGTTTTTTTTTGAGAGTAGGACCATGAGTGGCCCATCAGGGTCCTACCCCACCCCCTTTTAAATTAACCCTCCCCCCATTTTCGACACGTAGCCTTCAGAACTGCTCCCTTTCCTTCCCCGTTGCAACCCCCCCCTCCTGATCGAAATCTCGCTCCCTTCTTTTTTACCCACAGCCCTATTTCCTTTGCGGAAAGTTCTTCCACTTGGTTCCCGTTTCTTGATTTGTGATAGAATTGCCTGGCTATGCTGTTTTTCTTGGCGCGATAAGTTTTTATGGTCGCGAGCCCTCCCCCTTGATGACCAGTTTTTTTTCTCCAGGGCCCCCTCGGATAATTTTTTGCTGGGACCCCCGCTTTACCCGGCGCAGGTTCGAGGAGGAAAACCCTTTCCCGCCTGAGGGGCTTCTTTCTTGATTTCAATTCGTTTATTTTTTCTTTTTGGCCAGTAGTAGTAAGCCCCGGCTGATGGTCAAACCCCCTCTTCCCCACAAAGGCGTCGGTCAGGCAAGTTGTTCTCTATTCCTCCCCCCCCAGTGGTTGTTGAGAGCCCTTATGTGTCGGTGTTTTGCAACTTCCCCTTGCGAGTTTTTTCGGCTTTTTGACGACCTTCCCGCCTTTCTTCTGCCCCACTCCGGGGCTCGCCCCCCTTCTCTTGTTCCCGCATCAATGTCGTTTTTTTTTTTTGAGACCCCCCAGACCGGTGGTCCCTTCCTGGTGTAGTGCCCCCCTCCTGATTTCCCCTGAGTTTTATCGTTTTTTTCCTCGCTGCGGACTTACACCACTTTTCCAGATCGCATTTCGCCCACCCCTTTTCCCCCCTGCTGCTCGGCCCCTCGTGTTCCGCCCCCCTTTCTGATTATATTCCGAAACCTTATCCCCATGGTGGGTGCTGGCCTCGTTGGCTTTTCGTTATATTAGATTCGTGTTTTTTTGAGGATTTTTCCCTTTAGGGCGAACACTTTTTACTTCCTTTACGGTCAGAACTGGGGACCTTTTTTTTTGCTTTCCATTGTCAGGGAGTTATTTCAAGCTGCGCCTTCAATGGTCTCTCTCGGCACCTCCCCGCACCTTCCGGTTAACGGGGATGGGCTTTTTTGTTTTTTGCTGACGCGGATCCCCTCCTGCCTCTCCCAGTTTTTTAAGCCATGGGGCTTTCTGGGCAGGTCGGTTTGATTGATTTTTGATTCTGTTGGTTGGGCGTTGGCCCCGGGTTTCTGTTCTGTCTTCCTGCATTCCCCCTCACGGGTCCATTGCCCAGGACTGCCCTTTGTCAATTTTCTGTTACCGAATTATTCGGTTTTGGCTGGTTCCCTTTTTATTACCACCCCCCAATATGACAGGTCTTCCCCCCCAACCTTCCCTTCTGGGAATTCATCTTCGTTTCGGCATCTGGGCGCCCTCCCGTTGTAAGATGGTTTTTTTTGGAACCCCCCTTTTGTGACCCCTCTGTTCTCTCATCTATAGCTGTCTTTTCCTTCCCCGATCCGCGTTCGGTTTTTTTCTGGTGATTTCTTTGTTCCAATTTTGTGGGGCACCGCAGTCCAATGCTTTGGCCTGCTCCGTAGATTCATCGGCGCCTCGTCCTTTCCTGATTTGAGATTTGGGATTTCAACTCTTTTTTGTTTTATAAATTTAGCTTTTTTGTTCCCCATTCCGCCCAAGTTGCCCCCTTTTTTTTCCCAACCCATTCAGCCAGTATCCTTTTCTTCTCTCATTGCCCGGGACTCTTTGGACCAGCGGAGCGTAAGCCTTGCGTTGGTCCCCCGCGTTTATTCTGGCACCTGGTGCGCGGCGCGTACCCGACTCCCCCCCAATTATCCTTTGCATCTTTATCGACGGTTCTTTGTTCTGGACTTCTCCCCCCTTTCCAGCACATTTCGGATGATTTTTGCCGTTCAAGGCTCCCCCCCGAGTCGGGCTTTTCTTCCACGCTTTGCGTGTTTTTTTTTTTTTTTTTTTTTTCGGTTTGCCCCAAACTTTCTTGATTGAACAACTTGTTTTTTTTGGTTCTCGCCCCTCTTTCGGCGTCTTTTCTTTTTGAACCGCCCCCCCCGGCGCCCCCCTCATGGGCCTTCCACGCACCGACCCGTTTGGGCTTTGTTTTCCCTAGTGTTGCGCCCCTGTTCTTGGGTATTCCCTTGTGACTAGTTTCACCCAACATATTTCAGTTTTCCCCAATGATAGTTAGTTCTTCCAATCTCGTAGACCACCCTGCTTTTCTTTCCTCTTTTTAGCCAAAGCCCCCGTTTCCCGCTATTGTTTCGCTATTTGTGGAAAACAGTCTTTGGGTTGTTCCCCCCAAAGGAGACCACCTCCTCCTTTATGGATGCGTTTTCGGCGCTTTGTCACGTGTTTTTGGGCCTCATTCTTTCCCCACAAACTCCCCCCCCACCACAACTGGATTTTAAATCGGGTTTTTTTTTTGTTTTTTTTTTCTCCCCTGCGCTTTTGCCTGGTAGGTGCAGCCAACCCACACGCGATTTTCTGTCACTTTTCAACACCAACCCCTTTTTTTTTTTTTTCCACGTTGTTTTCCTGATAGAATGACCCCGGTAACGTTCTGGGTTTCTTTGTGCGTTCCTCCTTGAAACAGCATCTTTTTTTTCTTTCCAGTTTTGTACCGTCGATGGTTTGTTGGAGGCCGCTCCCATGCGATCGAACTTGGTCCAGGCAGTTTTCCCTTTTTTGCTCTATGTTTTTTATCCTTTCCTTTCAATTTTTTTGTTCTCTGACGCGGCGCCGACCCAGTTTTTTGCTGGCCCGCTCGTTTTTTCCCTTGTCGAAAGCTTTACCACTCTTCTTTTTACGTCCACCCCCTCCCGGCACGATAGAATCCCTTTCCCCCTTTTTTGGATTTCGTCTCCCCCACAGGTGCGTTTTAATGTACAGGAGGACGAACACTTTGTGATTCGCTTCACCCCTCGTTCTGGGGGGTACCCGAGAATGGCCGGAGCGTGATCTGTTCCCCCCCCTTTTGTAAATTGGTCCTGCAAAAGCTCTCCTCTCGTTTGGTTTAAGGATCATCCTTTTTTATTTCTCCCGATGGCAGGAGGTTATGGCCGTGGCTTACCACGCATCCTGCCGTCTTGCATTCAGTTGTTTCACCCAGGTAGCTATACCGTCCGGTTCTTTTACAAAACCCTTGCGTGACCCTTTTTCTTATCCCCAACTTTCTCTCAGTGCTTTAGGGCTCCCGTAATCTGAATGGTCATTCTAGAATTTTTTCCCCCTGGACTCTCAATCCGCAGGTTTCCCTTTTTTTTGCGGGTTTTTTTCCGCGTGGAGGTGTGGGCCCTTTGTGAAAAACCTCTGTTGTCTGAGCCTCCACAGTCTTACCTTTTTCGTCTGTTTTAACCGTTTCTATTGCGTCCACGCGTTACTTTTTTGGGTTTTTAGTATAAGGTCCCCCGTTTTCCCCGCGTCACTTTCCCATCACCGAGAAAGCGGGGTACCCCAAGTGATTGTTTATCTTCATTCTTGACCTGGGGCTGGACCTTGGCCCCCCTTCAATCCTTATAAAATTGAAGTTTGGTTACCCCCCCACCTCCCCTTTTTCGATCAGAAGCCCCTGTGCCGTTGTCGAAAGAGTCAACACCCTGGATTAGCGGCCCCTGTACCCTTCCACCTTTCAAAGACTTGTAGGCGGGACTTTCTTCCCCAAAGCTCTTAAGCTACCCCCGCAATCCCCCGTTTTTCATTTTCCCCCCAGCCGGGTATCTCCCTGCTTTTCGTCTTTTTTGACAGGGTTGATGGACCACTTCCTCCTTTCTTTGTTTTTTTGCCTTGATTCTCAACCGGTTCCTGCACCACCTTTTCGTTAATCTCCCTCTGTTTTTTCCAGTTTCCCCTTTGTCGTTTAAGTTTGATGGCTTTTCTATGTTCAGCTTTGCAACCAATGCAACCGACTTCCTTTTCGGAAACCTTCTCTTGTTAGTCTTCCACCCGCTTCCCACGGGCTTTTCTTTCTCACGGTTTGATGGTCAGTCCCCCCAAGTGACGATTATCTTTCACGGTTCCCCCCAGGCCAGGGACTTATAACCACTTTTTCTCTTCTGCCGGCGCGCCTGACTAAACGCGTCCACTTGTGAACCCAACCCTTTCCCCCCCAGAGTATGAAGTGCGGACCCTCTAATTTTTTCTGTTTTTTCTTTTTCGAAAAACAATTGTATTTCCCATTGCCCTACGAAAGATTTTCTTCAAACCGACCCCTGGCTTAGGAAGATCTTCCACACGTCTATTCGCCATTCGGAATAGGGCTTTTTCGAGTCGAACTAGGCTCATTTCTCTCCAAAAGGGGGGAATACCTCCTCTCCCCTTTGAGCACTCAAAACGGGTTTGCCCTCCCCGTGTCTTCTCGTCTTTTTTTCCCCAATTTATGCCAACCTTTTCTTCTCTTTCTTCTTTGAAAACCGGATATTTGATCCAAACTCCAATCTGCTGCTTCCCCCAAGTTCGCGCTGTTAGCACAATTTACAAATTTTCGATGTGTTGTTTTTTTCACCAAACTTTCCCCTTTTTTTCCTTCCCGCAGGAGCCGGTGCTCCTCCGTGACCCAAATTTTTCCCCCCGCCAAATTCTCCTAGGAATCCCACCGATTTTTATGCCCATCCAACCGGTCCTTTCTCTTTCTCTTTTTATTTGGACGTCCCCTCACCCTTCGTTCCTTTTCCCGTCTTCCCTGGCCCCCGCACTGTGAGCTCCCCCTCCCTTTTTTTTTACGGCCCTGCCCACCTGATTTACCAAAAATTCCTATTCCTGCGTAACACTTCCCCTCTTCGAATGCCTTTTTTCTTGCGAGTTCAGCTCTGTTCCCCCCCTGCACCACACCCCTGTATGTTCCATTTATAGTTCCCCCCTCAACACGGCATTCCCCGCGAGAGGGGTTCTTCACGGGTTTTGACCTTCCTACTTCTAACCCCATCTGCTTTAGCATATTGGGAAAAACGTGTGATCTCCCCACCCGATCACCCCTTTTTTTCCGTTTTCCTACCCAAATGTCTCTCTGTATCCGGTTCCTGGTCCCCTTTTTGTAAAGTTTTTTGTCTTTCCCCTTTCCGTTCGCCAACGGCCAAGCCTCAGCGTAATTTTCGGCCTTGTCCCACCCCCTTTCCTTTTCAAAACCCTCCCCCCCAGTGTTCTTGAGAATGATCTTTTTTCTCCCGGGCGATCCCTATCATTGGAAGCTCGGCACATCGTTTTTTCAAAGCGCGCGGGCTTCTAAGCGCCAAGGCAATTGGCCTTCAAACTCCACGCTTGAAGTGCCCCACTTTTTTTGTGTTGATCCACCCTCCACGGACTCAACAATATCCCTCCCTTCAAAGCCACAAGAACCCATCATGTAATCAGCACCGTCTCCTGAACACCCCTTCATCCTTTTGACATATGAAAAAGACGCCAGGCGGTTTCGCCGGCCCCGCCCCTCCCCCTCAATTTCATTTCCTGTTTTCCTTGATCGAGTCTAGTTTTTTTTTTTTCTCTTTTCACTGAGATAAATTGGCTTTTGATTTGGAAATTGAGGGAGGGTCAGGTGCTGCAGCTGTTTATTTTCACGTCATGGAGAAGAAGAGGGCTCCAAAAACCAAGGGGAGAGACCGATTATTTATGCTTTCGGAAGAAGTTCGTGATTGCGTCACGAGAGGAGCACCGGTTTTTATTAGATGCGACTTCTCTTGGGGGCAAAAGAAGGTTCAGTCAAAGTTTTGCTGCAACTCCCGTGATTTACCCTCTGCGGAAGATACATATTTAGAGGGGAAAAAGAAAAAAAAAAGGGAAGAGCGCGTTGGGCGGACATGTTGAAGTTCTTCTTGAAGGAGAAGGCAACGTTTTTCGCGAAGGGAACAGGTGATTTTGGGCAACCAAGTAGATTGAACAGGGAAAATTGATTGAGGATTTTTGAAAGCAACAGGGACGAGCGGGAAGAAAGTGAGTTCTTGGAGTTTCAGCCCGGAAGTCGGAGAGGGCGGTTTTTGGTTTAGAGAGAGGGAGGGGGAGACGACTTTAGCTTTCCGAAGGAGCGAAGACAGAGTTTAAACTAGGGGGGAGGAGAGCGAACGGGTTTTCCTGTTCCTTTTCTTTTCAGAAGAGGGAGAGGGGAGTTTATCTGACTAAGGAACAAGCGGCGACGAGTAGGGGAAAGTTTTCCTCGGTCCTGCAAAGCCCAATTATAGTGGGCAGAACTTTTGGAAAGCGAGCAAAGAAGAAGGGTGGGTGCCAGGTTGCCTGGGGTCTCGCGTTGCCTTGGTTTGGCAGGGCGACGGGGGATCACAGAGGCACGCCTCAACGCCAGGGTTGCACTTTTTCCTTGCGCCACGCCGTATTCGGTTTTTCCCCTTTGCATTCTATTATCTGTGGGGGGGGGGGGGTTGTTAATGACGGCGCGTTTAGGGTATCCTGGAATTCCCCAAACTTTTTTTTTTAGCGATGATGCTCTTCCCCATAGAAAGGATGTAATCCCGACATCCGATGAGATGAAATCGCACGTGAGTTCCCCCCCCCTTCCCCTGGGTCATGATTGAGTTCCCCCCCCCCGAGCGGTCTGTCCCTCCATCCAACTCAACATCCCCCGTAATCGCAATTTGCGAGTTGTGGCTCTTTCCCGTGTAGAATGAGGCCCACAGTTCCACAACAAACGTCCCTAGGTTTTCCTCCCATGGCAACCGTATGGTTTTGGGTGGTGCAGTCAGCCAACCCGTTCCCTCCCCCGGCACAAGGCGTTCACCGATGGTGGTCAGATTTTTAATTTTTACTAACAAGCACAAGACCCCCGTCGAGGAACAGCACCCTTGACGTGTTTCCTTTTTTTTCCCCCGTTGGTTTCTAGTTAATAAGGTTAAAGACTGATCCCCCAAGCACATCACACCTAGCCTCCCTCCTTTTTTACGTCACGACCTCCCTCTTCCCCCAGTACAAAGTGCCCTATTCCCCTTTCGATGACTTTTCTCTCCCCTAGAACGATTTTTACGCAGGACCCTGTGACCCCAAGTCGGAAGATCAGATCCCCCTGACAGTTTTGAATCCCCCACTTTTGGGCCCCCTTGTCCTGACCTCCCGGTCTTTCTTACATGGATTACCCCCCCTGCTTTGACCAGGCCAACACAGGCACTTTTTCTGCCCTGAAGAAGACATGCTCGGTTCCTCTTAGATGAGTCCCCCCCCCCCCCCCACGAGGATCCGTCATAGCTTCGTATTTTCAGGCCAAGTCCCCCTTTCTCTTCCGGGTTGGCGAAAGGTCCCCCCCGGTTTTTTTTGGTGAGAGGGGCCCCAACGTCTGTTCCTTCGACCCGCTTTTTTTTCTTGGTTTTCTCGTGAGATAGCTTTTTGGAACTTTTGGATGAAACAGAGTCTCGGGGCATCGAAAGGCCCTTTACTTTGCGAGTTACACAGGCTTCCTCATTATGGTCGCCCTTCCCCTCCCAACTCGGCTCCTTTGGACTAGCCTTTTTCTGTCTCAAGCATTGTTTGAGTTTCCTGGCTTCGTTCCAAACCCATTTCTTTTCGTAACCGGGAGCCGGAGGTCCCCCCCCCTATCTTCTTTTCCCCTTTTTTGTGTTGAGGTCAGACTGTTTTTGTACCTTTGACCTCAGTAGGTTCGGCGTTTTGATTCGGTTTTGACGCTGTTATAACTGACCCCGCCGTCCTCTCCCTCTTTTTTCGATTTTTTTTTTGGCCTGTGAAGACCGGGAATGTGGCAGTGTTATTTGTGCCAAGTGGTATCTCTTGGGAAATCATCTCTTTTTTTTTCCCATTTTTCTCGATACAACCACTCTTTCTTTTCTGACCATAGAAAAAACCTCTTCCCCCCCTTTTCTGCACTTTCCGATTGATTATATTTAAGCAATCACTATCCTCATTTCTTCTCTGAAGGAGATTTTATATCTCAGTTCCCCGCGTGGGTTTTCGCTTTTTTTCAACCCCCCCTCTGGTAGGCTTCTCTTCGTCCCCCTTTTTGGGTGTTGTGGATGTTTAAATGGCAGGTCCGTTTGACTCCAGGACGTCTTTTGGCCCTTCTTTTTTTATTTTCTCCCCTCTAGTCCTTGTTTCAAAATCGTCCCTTCTTTTTAAAGGGCGGGAAGACAACTTGTGCGGGGTTGTCATTTAGGCACAATAGGTTTTGGTTTACTGCTATATCTCCCCCCCTTTTTTCCACCTAGACCCCTTTTTCTCTCGTGGAATGTGATCTTGTCTCAGTGCCTGGTTGATTGGACGCTTTTAGGGAGGTTGATGTTTACTCCCTTTGAATTAACTTGAACTTTTTTCCCCAGTATTGGGAACAAAGTTCTGGTGTTTTTAGTCAAATATCTGTCCTATTTTTAGTATCCTTGCCTTTCCAAAACCATTTCCCCAGCACCCACTAGGTTGAAGATTTTTTTCGAATTTACCCCATTCTTTTTTAGGAATGATGGCGGACCCGATCGGTGTTGTTACCTTCTGTCTGTTCAAGGTTTCAACTTGACTGTTTTTTCTGGGTGACTCCCTCGATAACGATCATTCCCGAACTTTGGCGAGGAAGGAGGGGGGGCTTATTTGTGTTTTTTTGTTTCCGCTTTGTGCCAAATCTGGGGTTTTTTTTTCTCGCAACCCCTTTTGCGCTCGTGTCATTTATTCGGCCCTTAATTTCTCGATTCGTCCTTCTTTCCACTGGTTGGTCTACATGGATCGATGGATAGTTTCTTTCGAATTCCGATACATCTCTGTAACTTTTTAATTGGCCCGCTTATCAATCTTGAGCTTGTTTGTGTCGCTGAATGGACCTTTTTTGAGTACGGTGTTGGCGCTGGGGACCCTTTTTTTTCCAAGCATACCCCCCCCCCCAGCCAAGAATATACCCTCCAGGGAATCGTACTTATTTCTCCCAGATCAAGACTTGGTCTTCTTTTTCAAGTCCCTTTCCAAAACAGGTT
>Ga0179593_1568883_pt1 | contig 24629 bp, 33 predicted proteins | sample CZODoug2_1_08_16_FD_185931 | JGI IMG/M metagenome (GOLD analysis project Ga0179593, IMG submission 185931) | Vadose zone soil fungal communities from Angelo Coast Range Reserve, California, USA - CZODoug2_1_08_16fungal (PacBio error correction) | ecosystem: Environmental > Terrestrial > Soil >... | reverse complement strand
GCACCTCGGCGGCTGGGACCCCGCGCCGCGGTCTCCCCTCTTTTTTTTTTTTTTCCCCTCCTCTTTTTTTTCCCTTGTTTTCTGAAAGAGGCCGATTCAGAGAGCCTTCTTCCCTTTTCCCCTCCTTTTTTTTTTCTTCCCCTTTTTTCTTCGATTTATCCTTTTGAAAAAAAGAGGATGAGAAAGATCTAGCGGAGCTGCGCCAATCTCCCTTTTTTTTCCTTTTTTTTTTTTCCTCTTCATCTTGCTTTTTAAGGAGAATATTAAGATCCCTTTGTTTTTTCTTCTTTTTCCTTCCCTAGTTAGCCTCCTTGGAGGGAGGGGGAAGAAAGAGAGAAAAAAAACGGACCGTCTCCTTCTTTCCCCCCTTTTCTGTTCCTTGTAATTACCGGTCGTCGACATATCCGTCTTTGAGGGGAGGAGGAGGAGGGGGAAAGAGGGAGGGAATTTTCAGGCAAACATCCCCACCACTTCTTCAGGTATGGGATTTGTATTGATTTTCACCACTTTTTCTTTTTCTTTTTCCTTCTTTTCTCCTTCCCCTTTTTGGTGAGTTTCTCTTTTTTTTTTTCATAGTATGTGAATTGAGTTTTCAGACCCGTCAATGTTTCCTCTTCACCCATTCTTCTTCCCTTTGTAGCCTTTAAAGGAAAAGGGGAGGGAAGATTATTTGGAGGAGGTTAATTGTGTTAAATATTAATGCCTCCGCTTTTTTTTCCCTTTTTTTCGTCTATTGTCTTTGTGGACTTTTTTCTTTTCAGGGGTTCAAGGTCAGCTTGGTGTCATGAATTGCTTTTTTTTTTTCCCTCTTCCCCCCCTTTCTTTTTTTCTTCTTCTGATGGAATTTTCTCTAAATGGCTTTTTTTTTCCTTCCCTTTTTCTCCTTTCTCCCTTGTTTTTCCCCATGGGTTAAAGATAGGTCTTGGGTTTTTCTCAGTTGTGGTTCCAGCCTTTCCCTTCCGGTCCTTTTTTTTTTTTCCCTTTTCCCTTTTTTCCCTGTGTGTGGCTTTTTTTTTAAGAGGTCAGTGGTTTCTGTCATGCTATACCTGTCGTTTTTCCTCTCCCCTCCCCTCCCTTTTTTTTTTTTTCCCCTCCCCCCTTTTTTCCCCTTTTATTTTTTCTTCTTCTCTCCCTGAAAGAGGGTTTAAATAGTCATGAGTATGTGGACAATTTCTTTTTTTTCCACCCCCCCTCTTTTTTTTCCCCCACCCCTTTTCTTTCTTGGCACCCTTTCTTTCTTCTCGGGGAAGTAGAATGGATTTAATTGTTTTGCTGGTTTCCTTTTCTTTTTCTTTCCTTTTTCCCCCTTTTTCTCTTTCTTCTGTCACTCCCTTCGGGTGGGTGAAAAGAATAGGTTTGTCTTTGCCTCTTGTTCATTTCTTTCCTTTCTTTTCTTCCTTTTTTTTTTTTCCCTTCCTTTCTGGGAGGAAATGTGCTAATGCTGCCTTTTCCCTCTTTTTCCTTTCTTTTTCCCCTTTTCCCCCCCCTTCTCCCCTTCTCCTTAGGTGCCGGCAACTACATTGACAAGCCATCCATTGGCCTTTTATTTTCTTTCTTTTCTTCCCCCTTCTCCTTTTTTCTTTTTTTCCCTGAAATGGGGGAGTTGTTGAACCAACAATCTATTCTGCTTTCCTTTTTTTTTTTTTTTTTTTTTCCCCCCCCTTTCCCCTTTTTTTCTTCTTTTCCTTTTCCTTCTCTTCTTCAGTTTAGGGGAGATGGGGAAGGAAAACATGTTTGTGTGGGTGTGTTGACACATTTGCTATAATTACCTTTTTTCCCCCTTATTTCATCCTTTCTCTTCTTTTCCCCCTATTCTGTTCTTAAGGTGAAATTTTAAAATAAAGGAATTGTTAAAGGTTTCATCTTTCTCTTGTCGTTCCTCCTCTTTCTTTCCCCCTCTTCCCTTCCTCTCCCCCTTCTCTTCATTGTTCCTGCTTTTTCTGAGGAAAAAGTGGAAGAGGATAGGCTGACTGCTGCCAGCATTTCTTTTTCTCCTTCTTTTCTTCCTTTTTTCCGTGTATCCACTTTTCTGAGGAGAGAAGAGAGCGATTGTACTAGACTAGTGTTGTTGTTGAGAGAATTCATCCTCTTCCCCCCCTTATTTTCCTTTTCCATTTTCCCCACTTTTTTTCTAAATGACAAGAGAGGACTGGCGTTCCCCTCCCTCTCCTTTTTTTCCTCTTTTTCTCTCTTTCTTTGATTATGCTCCCTCCCTTCTAGGGAAGGAGGAAAGGAAAGGACAGGGAAATGGAGGAGCCACCTGATAGAGGCGCCTCTCCCTTCCTTTTCTCTCCTTCTCGCTCGCGGAAAGGGCTCTCTCTTTCCAAAAAACCCCCCTTTTTTTTCCCTTTTTCCCCCCCTTCTTTTCCTTTCCCCTTTTTCCCCCCCCCCCCCTAAAAATGTTGAATTTGTAAAAGAGAACTAACATGACTCCTCTTTCATTATTTTCCCCTTTCTCCCCCTTTTTTTTTCCCCCTTTTCTCCCTTCCCAATGCAATCCTCCCTTCTGGTGGTGAAAAAAAAGAAAAAATGTGCACAAATCATTTTCCCCAACCATCCCCTTTCTCCCCCCCTTCCCCCCCCCTCCTCCCAATTCTCTGGGAATTGTAATGTAAAGGCACCTACTTCCCCTCCCCCCCCCCCCCCCCCCCCCCTTTCCCCCTCTCCATCCTTTTCGAAACCATGGCTGGTATCCCCCTCTCCCCCCTTCCCCCCCCCCCCCCCCCATTCCTCTCTGATGAGAGCAAACAACCCCCCCCCCCCTTGAAGATATGCCACCAGATCCCCCCCTTTCCCCTTTTTCCCCTCCTCCTTTCCATTTCTCCTCCCCGGAAGGAGGAAAGAAAAAGGACACCAGCCCTACCCCCTTCCCTTCCCCCACCTCATGAGACTCAGAGAAGAATGGACAGATGCCCTCTTCCACTCTCACCCCAGAATTCCCAACATGAAGACCCAAACACCCCCCCCAAACCCCCCCCCCCCCCCCACACCCCCCCCCCTCCCCCCCCCCCCCCCCCCCCCCCCCCCCCCCCCCCATTCCCCCCCCCCCCTTCCCTTTTTCTTCCCCCCATGAGCCCCATTTAAAAAAGAAAAAGAGGTGGGAAAACACTGTGGGACATGTGCACTCCCTTTCCCTCTCCTCCTTCCCATGTGGACTTGGAAGAGCCACCACATCCTTTCTCCTCCCCCCCCTTCCCCCTCTGAGACAAAACAGCCAGCCCTCCCCCCCCTTTTCTAAAACATTTCCCCTCCCTCCAAGAACAGATGACGACAGTGATTACCACCCCCCATCCCTCTCTTTCTTTTTTTTTTCCCTCCCTTCTCCCTCATACCCCTTCCTCGAAAAGAGGTGAAAGAAACAGCAAACCAAGGGCAGGTCCCTTCCCTTCTTCTCTCCCCCCCCTCTTTTCCTTTTTCCCTCCTTTTTTCCCCCCTCTTTTTTTTTTTCTCTTTATTAACTGTCAACTTCATGACAAACAAGATGAAAATTGGACCCTGACAGTGCTACCTCACCATTTTCCACCATCCCCCTTTTCCTTTTTTTTTTTTTTTTTTGGTGTTTTTTTTTTTTGGGGGGGTTCTTTCTCTTTGGTTTGGGGGGGGGATGACATTATAGCTTCCCTTTCTCCTTTTCTCTTTTTTCCCCCCCCTTTCCCCCCCGCTCCCCCCTTTTTTCCGGAAAAGAACCTGGAATGTCACAAGAAAGGACTGCTACACCCATTGCCCTTCCCATTCCTTTCTTTTTTTTTCTCCTTCTCTCCATTTTTCCCTTTTCACGAAAGTAAAAGACGATGGCCAAAGACACACCTCCCAAGAAATGGTTCTGTCTCCCCCCCTCCCTTTTTTCCCTTCTTTTTCCCCCCCCTTTTCCAAGACAAAGCACCATCCCTTTCTTTTCTTCCTTCCTTCCTCAAGAAGAAATTACCATAAAAAGACTAATGTAGAGGACAGTAAAGTACGCCGGGCATTCTCCAAACTCTCCCCTTTTCTTTTTTTTTTTTTTTCCTTTCTCTCTTAACTTCTTTCCTTCCTCTTTTTATGAAAGTTACTTGAGCCGCGGCCAACATGCTCTTACTCTCCCTCTCCCCCTTTTCCTTTTTCCCTCCTCTCGCTCTCCTCTTTGGGTAGGAGAGGGATATAAGAGATAAACCTTTGAGGCGCGGCGGGATAATTACTCACCTCGTCTCTTCTTTCTTTTTTTTTCCCTCCCCTCTACCCCCTCTTTCTAGAGAAAGTAGAAAGAGAACGAAGTATGATAAATTATTTGACCCGCTTCGCGTGTTTTCCCCCCCTTCCCCCTTTTCCTTCTCTTTTCCTTTTTTCTTACTTTTTTCCCTCTCAAGAATAACGTTGTGAGTTAGCGATCGGGCTCAATACCCCCCCCTTTCTTTTTTCCCCTTCCCTCTTCTTCCCCCCCTTCCCTTTCTCCCTTTTTCCCCGAGTAAGCGTCGAGTAATTAGTTCCGCCATGGTTTTTCTCCTTTCTTTTCTCTTTTTCCCCTTCTTCCCCTTCCCCTCTCTCCCTCCGTATAATGGAGTGTAGGAGAAGTATAGATGGAAAGCATTTTTTGCCTATGAATTTCAATCATCTTTTTCTCCCTTTTTTTTTTTTCTTCTTTCCCCTCCTTCTTTTTTCTTTTCTTTTTTGTAGAGAAGAAAGGTATTAAAGAAGCGCTCCTTCTTATTCTGTACTCTCCCCACCCCCCCTCCTTCTTTTTTTTCCCCCCCTCTCCTCGAAACCCCTTCAAAGGAGTAGTGGATAAGATTAGGCTATCTCGATCATCCTTCTTTTTTCCTCTCTTCCTTTTTTTTTCTCACTTTTTGAAGAATTAGAGAGGTCCAGACAAAATTTGTCTAACTTTTCACTCCTCCCCTTTCTCCTTCCTTTTTCCCTCGCCTCCCGAGAAAGAAGAGAGGTTTGCCGCGCAGTTCTTCGCCTCTTTTTCTTCTTCTTTTCTTTTATTTTTTCTTCTTTTCCTCCCCCGTCCTTCCCTTTTCCGCGGCAGAGGACAGAATTCGGCCCGGGATGGCGGCCTTTCCTGTCTCCTCCCCTCCTTTTCTTCCTTCCTTTTTCCTACTCCCAGGATTGTCGAAAGCGCGATGTCCTTGTGCCCCCCACCCCCCCCCCCTTCCTTTTTTTTCTCTTTTTTCCCACTTCTAAAAGACGAGGAAGATGCGATGAAGAAAAGTCGCCATGCCGGTCCCTTTCACTCTCTCCCCCCTTTTTTCCTTCCTTTCCCCCTTCCCTCCTTTCTGGGAAGGGATTAAATGTGCCGAAACCACCGTTCGAGTTTCCTTACTTTTTTTTCCCCCCTTCTCCCCCCTTTTTCCCATTTTCCCTTCCCCCCCTCAGAGAAATATGAAAGAAGAAAGCCAAGTCGATCGGGCGAGGCGCGCATCTCCGTTTAGCTCTTTCGCTCCCTTTTCTTTCTTTTTCCTTTCCCTTCTTCCCCCTTCGCGACGAGATAGGATCGCATTCCGAATGTCTTCCCACCTTCTTCCTCCTCTTTTCCCCCTTCTTTCCTTCCCCTTGAGCGTCGGCACCTGACCCTTTTGGATTGAGCTGCATCCTTTTCTCCCTCTTTCCCCTCCCCCCTTTCACTTAGAGCGCAAGCATTACCCGCCACGCGAAGGGACGCCGCTGCCCCAGTACATTTCTCTTCCCCCCTTTCTTTCTTCTCCTTTTTTTTTCTGCTCCCTACCCTTTTTTTTTTGGGGAAAACTAAACAAGGAGTCCAATCATGGCAATTTTTTCGACTTTCCTGTTTTTCTTTTTTTTTTCCCTCCTTTTCACCCCTCGTAAGAATAGAAAATCATGGAGTTTTCCAAGAGCGCGGCTCCCTTTTTTTTTTCCCTCCCCTCCCGCTGCCTTTCCCTTTATGCCGATAAGGGATGATCGCGATCGCAAATATCCCTGCCCTCCCTTTTCCCCTTCCCCCCCTCCTTTTCTCTCCTCTCAGGCGAATTCCTATCTCGTAGGCTCTCTCCCCTTTTTTTCCCCCCCCCCCTCCTAGAGATTCAACAAGCGGCGCAGACCGCTTCTCGCCTCTCTTCCCTTCTTTTCTTTTTTTTTCCCCCTTTTTTCCTTACGAGAGGAATCCAAGAGGCGGGAGAAGCCGTCTTAATCTCTTTTTTTCGTTCCTCCCCTTTCCTCTCCTTTCCCCCTCTTCCCTCCCCACTGGAGATAATAAATTAGGTCATTGATTCGGCCAGATTTGCTCTTATTTTTCCCCCCCCCCTTTTCCTTTTTTCCTTTCTTCCCTTTCCCTCCCCTTTCCCCGATTGGTTATTCAACAATGGGCAGACGGCCGTGGTTTTGTGGTTTCCACTTCCCTTCCCCCCTTTTTTCCCTTTTTTTCCTTCTTCTTTTCCCCCTTCCGATGATAGGAGGCGAAGTACAGGCAGCCATCTCCGTGGTCCTCCTTCTTTTCTTCTTCTCCCTCTTCACTTCGAAAAGAGTGGTAAATAGAGGCGCCTGTGTGTCCCCTCCTCTCCCCTTTTTCCCCCTCCTTTGGTCGCGCTTCTTCTCCTCCCCCCTCCTTCTCTTCTTTTCCCCCATTCTTTGAAAGTTAGCAAAATGGGCGGGACGCTTGTCCTCTTCTTTTCCTCCTCCCCCCCTTTCTTCTCCTTCCTCCTTTTCCCTTTCCCCTTTTTTTTTTCCCTTCTACGAGATTTTACACGCAGGTCGCGGACACTTGGAGAAGATCTTTTTTTCTCTCTTTCTTCCTTTTCCTCCCCCCTTTCTTTTTCTCCTTTTCTCTCTCCCCCCCCCAAAGAAAACCAGGCGATCGAAGGCCTCTTCCCCCCTTTTTTCTTCCTTTTCCCCCTCCTGGTATAAACGATGATTGAATTAATAGGCAAAAAGGCTTTTCCCCCCCCTCTCCCTTCTCCTCCTTTTCCTTCTCCCTCTCCCTAATAAGAATATCTAATGTCCCGATTCCCAAGATCTTCTTTTTCCCCTTTTTTTTCCTCCCCCTCGAAGATGACTGAATGTGAGCGAGACCTTGAACTTATGGTCTCTAGCCTCTTTCCCCCTTCCCCCCTTCCCTTTCCTTTTTTTTCTCTTTCCCTCTTTTTTTTTGATATTGCGGATTAGGGAAACAAGTCGCTCGAAGATGCACTCATTATTCAATGGCTTTTTTCTTTTCTCTTCTTTTTCCCTTTTTTCTTTCCTTTTTTCCTTTCCTTTTCTCCTCCTCTTTTTTTTTCTCTTGGATAAAGAGGACGGATCCAGAGAGCTGATTTAATTCTTACCCCTTACTTTGCGCGCCTTTCCCTCCCCTCCTTTTTCCCCTCTCCTTTTCCCTTCGCAAAGAAGGTTTGGCCGGGGCGATTGTGGGGCTTCTACGCCTTCATACCTTTCCCCCTTTCCTTTCTCCCCCCTCCCCCCCCTCTCCTGAAAGGAGTTAGGAAGGATTTCGCGGGTAGATTGGGACTCATGCGTAAAACCCTTCACCCTCCTTTTTCCTTCTTCCCTTTCTTTTTTTTTTCCCTTTTCCTTTTGAAGGTAATTATTAAATTATAGGATGGTATGGTATGGCTTCTTTGTCCCTCTTCTTTCATTCCCCCCCCCCCCCCCCTTTCCCAATGTAGGTTGATTGTATTGAGGTAAAATGGGAATTATGTTTTCTTTTCTTCCCCTTCTTTTTTTTCTCCCCTTTTTTTTGGGGGAGTTGGAAGAATAGTATGCTGAATTCGAGTTGCAGAACCCAGGTTCCCTCTTTTCTTCTCCCCTTCCTTTTCCCTTTCCTTCCTTCTTGGGTGTAGAAGGAATTCTTGTGACATTCCCAGGTCTTCTCTTTTTTCCTCCCCCCCCCTTTCTCGATAATGTCAGACAAAGAACTTGCGTGGTGGTCGGGAGTGCTTTTTTTCTGGTCTTCCCCTCTCTCCCCCTTTCCTTTCTCTTCTTTTTCTTTCTTCTCTTGGTGACTGTCATAAACATTCATTGTTTGTTAGGCCATGCTGATGGCCACTTTTCTCTCTCCTTTTCCCTTCTTTTTTTTCCCTCTTCTCATTTTTTTGAGTTCAAGCCATGCAACTGCAAGTCCGCTTGGATGTGGTGGTGTTTTTTTTCCCTTTTTTCCTTTCCTTTTTTTTTCTTTTTTTTCTTTTTTCTAGGAAGGTAAGGTGGGTTATGTAGGACTTTTCCCTTCCTTTCTTTTCTTTCCTTTTTTTTTTTTTCTTCCTTTCCCCTTTGGTTCCAAAAGGAGTTAGGTGGTATTGAGTGTCTTGGCACGTCATTGGCCAGGGGTTTCATTCTGGTCCTTCCCTTTTCTTTCCCTTTTTCTCTTTTTCTTCTTTTTTTTCTTCTCCCCCCCCCCCTTTTCTTTCCTCTCATGGAGGGAGGATTAAGTCGCATGGATTTAATTGGTTTCTTCTTTTTTTTCCTTTTTTCCTCTTCTTTTTTTTTTCTTTTTTTTTTTCCCCTCCTTTTGAGAGGGGGGGAATATAGTAAAATATTGGGTGGTGTTGTTGTTGCCTGATCATCATATCTCTTCCCTTTTTTCCTTTTCTCTTTCTCCCCTCTTTCCCTTTTCCCCCGGAAAGGGGAAAGTTGAAAAACTTCGAAACTTGTATGCTTCTTTTTTCTTTTCCTTTCTCCCTTTTCTTTTCTTTCCATCCTTTTTCCTGGAGAAGGGGGGGGAGAAGGGGGTGGGGAGGTGTGTGAAAATATTTGGGCACATGTGTTTTGTTGCCCCCCCCCTCTTTTTTTTTTTCCCCTTCTTCCTTCTCTCTCTGCTTCCGGCTACATTTCTTTTTTTTTCTTTTCCCCAGGCTTTCTTCTCTTTTCCTTCCCCCTTCCTCCCATTTTTTTCCCCTTCCCCTGATACTCTGCTGATTTTGTCCTTTTTGTAATCTGACCCTTGTCCTCTATCTCCGTCAGCTATCTATCTTCTGGTTTCTTTTTTTCTTTCCTATTTTTTTTTCCTTCCCCTTTTGATAAGACCCCATTTCCATGGTCAGGGCCTGTTAGCCTGACCTGCTTTGTTCTTCTTCCCTCTCCTTTTTTTTCTTTCCTCTCTTTTTTTTTCAGCAAGTGGAAGAGAGGGTGAAGGTATCGTGGAATGATATGCAGTGTCTGAGACTTTATTTCCTTTTTTTTTTTCCTTTCTTTTTTTTTTTTCCCTTTTCGAGAGAGAGGTGAATAATAATCGTTGTGTTGTTGAGAGAGATTATCTGCAGACAAATTCCCCTCCTTTCTCCCCCCCTTCCCCTCCCGGAAAGGGAGTGAAATCTGCAGCAGTCAAGCCCGAAGCCGCTTCCTTTTTCCCCTGCTTCGTATCTTTCCCATACCAAGAGCAGGTCAGGTGACCGGCCCTTGTGCCCTTTCCCCTTCCCCCTCTTTCTTTTCGGAAAAGAAGAGACACAGAGATCGAATAGCTGACAGGAGATAGAGGACAAGGGTCATCTCCCCCCCTTCCCTCCTTTTTTTTCCCCCCCCCCCCCTTTTTTCCCTTTTTCCTCCTAAAGGAATTACTCATGGCAGTAGATGGAACAAGGACACGGAGACCACCCTGCTGCCGCCTTCTTTTCCTCCCTCCCTCTTTTTTTTCCCCCTCTTTTTTTGGTTGCAACAAAGACACAATGTGCCCCCTCCTTTGCCCCCCCCCCCCTTCCCCCCCCCCCCCTTTTCCCCTCCCCCCCATCACTACCATCCAAGGCCAATGGATTTTCTCCTTCTTTTCCCACCTCCTTCCCGTACAGATCATACTGGCGGAAAACCATGCTGGTCCCCCCCTTCCCCCTCTCCTCCTTTTTCCGGGAATGGATGAGGATAAGAAAAAACAACACCCCCCCTTTTTCCCTTTTTTCCCCCCCAGGAATGAAAAGCCAGAAAGCAGAGACAATTCATTTTCCTCTCTTCTCCTTTCTCTCCCTTCCCTCCCTCCTTCCCTTTAACGGGAAAGATGACCGACTTGTCCCCTCTTCCCCCTCCCCCCCCCCCTTTTTTCCCCCTTGAAAAAGAAATGCAGGACAGATGAAGACCAGATGGCAATGACGTGCCCTCTCCCCCCCCCTCCCCCCTCCCTTCCCTCTCCTTCTCCCTGACAAGAAAGGACCATGTGGAATGAAGTCAGGATCCCCCCCATCCATTTCTCTCCCCCCTCCCTTCCCCCCTTCTCCCCTTTTTCCCCCCTTTTCCAGGAAAAGATGAAGACCGTGATTACACCACCACATCCAGCTATTCCTTCCTTTCCTGTTTTTCCCCCCTCTTTTTTTTTTCTTTCCCCTCCCCTCTCCCAGAGGGTTTCCCTCCCCCCCCCCCTTTTTTTTCCCCCCCCTTTTTTTCCCTCCTTTTTTCCAGAAAAAAAACAAGGAATGGATCGACAGTCACCAATCTCATAAAGGAGTACCGACATTTCCCCCTCCCTTCCTCTTTCCCCCCCTCCTTCTCTTCCCCCCCCTCAGAAAACAAGCACGGAACCACCAACGCAAGTTCTTTGCTGCCCTCTAGGTGCCCTTTCTTCTCTTTTTTCTTCTCCCCTTTTTTCCCCCCCTTCTTTTTCGAGAAAAAAAGAAGCAGGCAGAACCTGGGCCTGTCCCCCCCCCCCTCCTCTTCTCCTTTTCCCCTCTTTCCCTTCCAATGGGAAAGGATTATGGATGAAGGAGACCCTTCCTTTTTTTTTCCCCCCCCTTCCCCCTTTTTTTTTCTAATTCAAGGACATCAATTGTGGTGGACACAAATCCCCCTCCCTTTCCCCCCTTTTTTTCCCCCCTCCCCCTTTTTTCTTTTTTTCTCCCTGCAGAAGGTACGTTGCAATATAAAGTGGAACAAAGCAGTCCCTCCCCCCCCCCCCCCTCCCCTTCCTTTTTTTTCCCCCTTTTACTTAGTGCGGATTGATGCCGCCCGCGATCGCGTTTTCTTTTTCTCTCTTTTCCTTTTTCCTTCTTTCTTTAATGGAAAGTTCCTGCGCCGCGGCCCAAAAGGCTTCCTTCTCTTCCCCTTCTCTCCCCACAAGACAAACCTTTCTTGGCGCAGTCCGTAGATCTGTAGCCTCCCTTCCTTTTTCTCTTTTCTTTTTTCCCCCCCCTTTTTCCTAATTGTAGAAGTGAAAGAAGGCTATATGGAATCCGGTCCTTTTTAAACCCCCCCCTCCTTCTTTTCCTCTCTTTCCTCCTCCTCCCGATGCCGAGGCCCCAATATTCGGGGAGCGATTGTTGGCCCCGAAGCCCAAGATTTTCCCTTTTTTTCTTTTTTCTCTTTTTTCTTTCTCCTATGAGGCGAGATATTCGATATTTTGCCGGCAGACGCTCGCGCCCTACGTTTCCCTTTCCTTCTCCCCCTTTTTTTTCTTCTCTGATTAGGGACCGCTTCTTGTAACCTGAGCGATAAAAATTTTTTTTCCCTCTCGCCCTCCTCCCTCCCTTTTCCTCTCTTTTCCCCCTTTTGTAGACAAGCGGAAACCGCGGTCGACGTATTTGAAAGCGTCGTTGTAGATTCTTCTCTCGCCTTGTTTTTTTTTTCTTCCTTTCTTCCTCCTTCTTTTCCCTCTCCTTCTTCTCCAAAGTGTCCGGCGACCGGCGTTTACCCTCCTCTTCCCCCCCCTCCTTTCCCATTTCTTTCTCCCTCCCCAGAGGAGGTTGCATCGTTTTTTCTCTTCTTCTTTTTTTTTCTTTAAGAAGGAGAGAGTTAAAGCCCAAATTGGCAGAAAGTTCACGCCTTTTTCCATTTTCCTTCCCCTTTTTTTCCTTTTCTTTTTCCAGAGTTTGAAAGAGCCAGTTATTCGACAGCGGTTTATCTCTTTCTTTCCCCCCTTCCCTTCCCCCCGGAGAAAAAACGAGTCCTGTCTCTTTCTTTTTTTCTTCCCCTTTCCTCCAGAAGAGACAGTTGTTTTTCCCGAGGTCGAAGAAATGAAACAAGGTGGGGTCGACTCCTACTTTTCCCCCCCCTATCCCGGAAGATTTGTAATTGGAAAAAAACAAACCACGTCTTTTCCCCTTCATTTTCTTCTTTTTTCCTCTTACTCCTATGAGAAGAGGAAGTATGACCAAGACGAGTGAATATCTCCTTTCCTCCATCTTTCCCTTCAAAGAATTATTATCGAAGTGCTGTGTCTCCTTCCCTCTTCCTCTTTTTTTTTTTCTTTTCCTCCCAAAGAGATTAGCGGCTCGCCGCCTCTTTGGGATTTCCGCTCGTTCCCTCCCTTCCCCCCCCCCCCCCCCCCCTTTCTGCAGAAGCGGAAATCTGCCCCTCTCCCCCCTCCCCTTTTTCTTTTCCGAAAGATTGGTAGCTCTTCGCGCACTCGTCCTTCCCCTCTCTTTTTTTCCCCTCTTTTCCCTTCCCCTTCCCCAAGAGTGGGAACCTCGCCGGCCCCCCTCTTTTCCCCCCCCCCCCCCCCCCTTAGACCCGTTTCCTCCCCCCCTCTTTTTTTATCGGGTATTGTGCGATCGATCTACTCCCCTCCTCTCTTTTGGAAAAGGAGGGTATTTTAGTCTCTTCTCTTGAAGAGAGGAAGGCGCTTTTTGCTCTCCTTCTTCTTCTTCTCTTTTTTTCTTTTTTTCGAAGGAAAAGAAAAGAGAAAGGGATGCCGCTTCCCCATCCCTTTCCCTTCTTCCCCCCCCTTTGAGAGAGAGAGGGGAAGAAGAAGCAGGTTTTTCCCCCCCCCCTTTTTTTTGCAAGAGAACTTTACTGGGGCAAGCGGAGTCCCTTCGCGTGGCGTATCCTTCCTTTTCTCTCCCTTTTTCCCTCCCCAAAAAGACGGAATATCTTCAGACAATCAAGGGCAAGGTGCCGACCCTTCCCCCCCTCCCTCCTCTTTCTTTTCCTCTTTTCTTCAAAAGAACGGAGGAGGAAGGAAAGGGTCTCGTTTGCAGGACCGCTTCTTCCTTCCTTCCCCTTTTTTTCTTTCCCTCTCCTTTCTCCCCTCCTTCCTTAAAAAAGGGGGAGAAGAAGATTCGCGAAGAGCTAAACTTTCTCTCTCTCCTCCCTTCTTCTTCTCTTTCTGAGGATATAATGGTTTTACCGTGGTGCCATTTTTTCTTCCCTCCCTTCCCCTCCTCTTTCGAACAACGATCCGAACTCGCACGGTGTGTTCGGGCAAATTCACTCCCCTCCCCTCTTCTTTTCCCTTCGGTATTGATCGGACAGATTGCGCGGAGGTCAAATGCACCTTCCTTCTTCCCTCCCCCCCCCCCCCTTTTTCCGGAAAGAGCAAGATGACGATTGGTTATTCCACAACTGGTGCCTACTTCCCCTTTCTTTTTTTTTTTCCCTTCCCTTCCTCCCTATGGGTTGAAGGTAGTAGAAGAAATTCTCCCTTTTTACAAGGACGCATCGCCGGGTGCGAATGCGGTATTCCCCCCCCTCCTTCCCCCCTTTTTTTCCTTTTTTTCCGAGAAAAAAAGAGTTAGAAGAACTGCGCGGCAACCCTTTTCTCTTCTTTCCTTTCCTTTCTTGGAGGAAGGGAAAAAAAGGAGTGAACGTTCGCCCCTTTTCTTGTACTCTCTCCTTTTTTCTTTTTTTTCTCCCTTTTTCAGCGAGCTAGACGAATCCGGCATACAATTACTCCATGGGAAGCTGTTTTTCTTCCCTCCCCCTTCTCCTTTTTTTCCCTTATTGAGGGCGTTAGAGGTGTTGCGCGATCCGAAATCAGAGGCGCGCGTCTCTTGCCTCCCTCTTTCTCCCCCCCCTCTTCCCTCCTTCACCGTCGACAGACGTTAAGCGTGTCGACGCCGTCCTCTTTTTCTTTCTTCTTCTCCCCTTTTCGGATCGTGAGGAGGGATTTATCGATAAGGTTTACAGAAGCGGTAACTAATCCTCCCCCTCTTCCCTCTCCCCCTCTTTTTTTTTTTCTCTTTGAGAGAGACATTGAAATTATGGCGCGAGCATCTTCCGGCAAATATCCTCTCCCCTCTCCCCCCTCTTTCTTTCCCCCTCTCCCTTTTCCAAAAAGGGAGCTTGGGCTCGGGGGCCAACAACGTCGCGCCTCCTTCTTCCCCCCCCCCTTTTTTTCTTCTGGGAAAGAAAAGACAGGATAAGGGAGGACGGAGTAGCGGGCGACGTGCTCTCTACGATCTTTTTTTTTCCTTTTTTCTTTTTCCCTCCTTTTTCTTTTTTAGTCATTTATCCGCGCGCCTCAAAGGTTAGGTTTAGCGCTGATTTCCCCTCTCCTCCCCTTTTTTTCCCCTCTCTTTTTTTTTTCCCGGGAGATTTGCAGTTTTAAGCGGAATCTTACGATCACTTTTTGGCCGCGGCGAGGTTCCCTTTTCCCCTTTCCCCCCTCTCCCTTCCCTGGGGCATCAATTCGCACGAAGTCGAAGGCACTTTTTCGACGTGATCATGTCCTTCCCCCTTCCCCCTTCTTTTCAATATGTATTGAAAAGTACCTGGATGCTAAGTCAATAACACTCACCCCCCCCCTCCTTCCCTCTTTTTCCCTTCCCCCCCTTGATTGGAAGAAGAAAAATTATTGGGAGGTGGTATTTTGTGCTCATCTTCTTTGACTTTTTTTTCGCCCCCTCTTTTTTTCTTTTTGGGGAGAAGGACGTATGGGGACATTCCCAGGGTCTTGCCTGCTTCTTTGGGAGCAGGTCCTTTTTTCCCTCCCCTTCCTTCCCCCTTTTTCTCCTTCCTTTTTTTTTTGTGGTTAAGTGATTGGTTGTGGTGGACTTGTTAGGTCTCCCCCTCTTTCCCCTTCCCCTTTTTTTTCCCCTTTTTTTTTTTTTTCTCCATTAATTGTTTGGTTAAGGTCCATTCTGATGGAATTTTCCTTCGAATGGCCTGTCACCCTCCCCCTTTTTTTTTTTCTTCTTTGGTGCAAGCCACTGCCCATGCAGTCATCTCTGGATGTGGTGGTTGTATCACTTTTCTTCCTCTTTTCCCTCTTTTTTTTTTTTTTTTTCATGTACTGTAAGTTGGTTTCTGGCTGCTGCTATTACCTGTCGGTGGTGGCTTGGACTCAGTTCCCCCTTTCCTTTTTTCTCTTTTTTTGTTAGTGCCGTCTTGATGGTTATGGCACGTCATTGCGCTGGTCTTTCTGGGTCCTTCTTTCTTTTTCCACTTTTTTTTTTTTCTTTTTTTTCTGGCACCTTCTCATCTGTTCCGTCGCATGGCTTTCCTTGGTTTTCTGGCTTTTTTCCCCCCCCCCCCTTTTTTTTCCTCCTTTCTTTTGGCCAGCTCTGGTTTGTTCTTTTGCTCTGGTGCATTATCTTCCTTTGTGTTGCTGTTTTTTTTCTTTTTTTCCCTCTTCTTTCCTGGTCGCAATGGTTTCCCCAGGATGATCTGAAGGCACTGTGCAAGTGGACCCTTTTTTTCCCCTCCCTTTTTTTTTTTTCTTAGGATTGAATTTGGATGGGGCTCAGTGGGTGTTTCCTCCTTTTTTTTCTTTTCCAGGGGGGGCCCCCACAGGTGGATCCATTTGCAGTATAGACTCGCTTTCTTCCCCCTTTTTCTAGTAAGTCAGTTGGCCTGGGACCAATGGAAACTTTTGTTTTGGTTTTCTTGTACTTTTTTGTCATCTGACCCTTGTCCTCTATCTCTGTCAGCTATCGATCTCTGTGTCTCTCCTTTGGCCCCTTTTTCCCCCTCCCTCTTCTTTTTTGCCTGGCAGCCTGACCTGACTCTTGGTATGTTCATACTCCTCAATCTGCTTCCATTTCCTTCTTTCTCTTTTTCTCTTGTGCAGTATTCTTGGGCATGATCAGCGTCGTCTGAGGAATGGTGGGGAAGTGTGCATCATGCTTTTTCCCTTTTTTTTTTCCTCCTTTTTTTCCTGCTGATCATGACAAGAATACCTTGCACAGCGAGATGGGGTGCAATTGCAGCAGTCAAGCCAGAAGCCGCTGGCCCTCTTCCCCCTTCCCCCCCTCCTTCTCTTTTTTTTCCTTAACAGCCAGCTCTCAAAGATGAAACCTTGAGACAATGCATGGATGGGAAAGGCACCGTTCCGTCGCCCCCCTCCTTCCCTTTTTCTGAAAAGGAGGGAAGGGACAAACACGGGAGGCTCCAAATTTGTCCCACACACCCCAACACAAAAATGTTGCCTTGTACCCCCGACTGCCCCCCTCCTTCCCTTTCTCTTTCCCTGGATAAAAATGTGGGGGCCCACAAACGGGGAGAAAGTCCAAATGCAAGCAGGAAATAGGGTGGTGCCCCCCCTAACCCCCTTCCCCCCCCTTTTTTCTTTTTTTCCCCCTAACATAAAAGGCAAATGGATGGGCCATTGTCAATGTAGCAGGCACCTCCTCCCCTCCCCCCCTTTTTCCTCCTTTTCTGAGCCACGTTCAAGCAGTACACAGGTACGACAGCTGACAAGATTACCTTCCACCCCCCTTTCCTCTCTTTTTCCTTTTTCCCCCTTTTTGGAACAAACAAGAAGGCATGCACCAGAAGCAAGAGCAAGGCAGGGTAATCTCTTTCTCCCCTTTTTTTTTTTCCCTTTTTTTTTTTTCCGGTGAAAGATGAAAAGAATTGAGAAAGTGCAAAAAAAATTACCACCATGACTACAACATCCACCCCCCCCTTTTTTTCCCCCCCCCCCCCCTTTCCCCCTCTTTTTCCCCTGTGGAAGGACCCTTTTAATGACGACCAAGCAGACCACGCACACCAGGGCCCTCCTTCCCTTTTCCTTTCCTCCCTTCCCTCCTTTAGACACCACAGCCAGCAAGCACCACATGGACCAGGCCAGATGCCCCCCCCTTTTCCCCCCCCCCCCTTCCCCCCAAAACAAAATAAAGAGGGATGCAGGGGCCAGGGTGTCCCCCCCCCTCTTTCCCCCCCCCCCCCTCCTTTGTGAAAGAAAAAGAAAAAAACACAAGGGCATGTCACAGGCCATTCTATACTCCACTTTCATTCCCCTTCCTCTTTCCTTTTAAAGGAGTACCAAGACATCTTCACACTCAGTATATCCAAATTATTACCTGTCAACTTCCTTCCCCCCCCCCCTCTCCCCTTTTCCCCCTTCCCTTTCCCCCCCTCCCCATGGAGAAAGTGGGAGTGGATTAAGGGCAGTACCAGCTGAGTTCATTTAAATTCTTTACCCCTTCCCCCTCTCTCCCCCCCCCCCCCTTTTCCCTTTTACAATGAAGGAAATAGGACTACCAGACTACTGGGAACGATGCTGGCACTGACGTCTCCCCTTTCCTTTTCTCCCTTTTTCAAGAAATGGTGAGTCTGCCAAGCTTCCATGCCATCAATGTGGTGACCCCCTTCTCGCAGGGAAGGGGTGGGTGAGGGGTATGGGAATTAGCAGCCAGGTACTTTGCAAAAATATTCCCCCCTCCCCCCCCTGAGGGCAAAAGTCGAAAAGTGCCTTCGACTTGCGTGCGAATGATGCCCGCCTCGATCGTCCCGTTTTTTTTTCCCTTTTTTTTTTCTCCCCCCTCTCCTGCGAAGAGAGGAAAAAAGGGATAGCATGAAGATTCGCGTAAAACGGCCCCCACCTTCCGTCTTTTCCCCCCTCCCCTTTGGGGTAGTAGAGGATAAGCGCTAAAACTTTGATTGCTCTCTTTCTACTTCCCCTTTTTTCTTCAGGCTCTCTGGAATTCCGGCCTCTTAATCCAGAAATGCGAAACCCCAGAGTCTCTCGCCTCCCTTCGCCCCCCTCCCCTCTTTCCAGCCAGACGAGTGGAAGACTTTCAATAATTCGTGCAATTCTTCGACGACTTGTTTCCCCTCCCCCCCCCCTTTTTGTTATGCGGTTTTAGAGAGCGGGACTCATAAACCACCCTTCTTCCCTTTATGATAGAGAAATAAGTGAAAGGGATCGAGAAATGGGCGGAGTCAGCAGTCTAGTAAATTCTTTTCCTCCATTTTTTTTCCTTCGCCTCCTTTCTTCCCTCCTTTTTGTCGGCGAAGGTCTCGATGGGCAGCCTTTTTTGAATAGGAATTCAAGCATCGTTGAGACTCTTCCTTCTTCCTCCCTCTTTTTCCTTCTTTTTTTTCCCTTTTGTCTTTGAGAGGGGGTAGCGAGCCACGGGTCTTCAAGACTCTTCCCTCTTCTTTCCTTTTTTTCCTTGTCGGCGACCGGCGTTGAAAATCGCGCGAGACAACCCTGCTTTCCCCTTTTTTTTTCCTCGAGAGAGTAGCGAGCAACGAGCCGTCGATCTGGCCGGGGTCTAACTTTCCCTTTTTTCCTCTTTTTTTCCCCGGCGCCAACAGGATTCTCGTCAAATTGTCGTGGGTCGAGCCCGCTCTCCCCCTTTCCCCGCAGTTCTTCGACGCGGGTGATCTCGGGTGGCCCACAGGCGTCATCTACTTTTTTCCCTCTGAAACAAGCGCGGCGACAACGAGGACGGCGGCGATTCCCTCCTTTTCCCCTCCCCTTTTTCCCTTTTTCCGGCTCGACGAATGAAAACAAGAGGGGGTCTCCTCCTTTTTTCCCTCCCCTCCCCTCCCCTCTCTTCAGCTTAGCGCGTTCCGCGCATCGAACCTGCGCCGCGATCAGTATGACCCAGACTCGTCCTCTCCCCTTTCCCTCCGCGCAATCTGCCGAATCAAGGACCGAATTATTTCGCCATTTCTGTGTATTAATTTCCTTCTTCTCTTTTCCGTTTAGACAACGGAATCAACGAGAGATTAAGCGGCTGCGCCGCCTCTTGGGGTATTCCTCTTCCCCTTTTCGGAAAGCTGCGCGACCAGCCAAGTCGATCGGGCGGCTTCCTCTCCCCTTTTCTCTATTCGAATTTGCCAAACCCTGCCGAAGAAAACCGGCCGGCCACTCTTTTTTTCCCTTCCGAGATCGTCTGCCAAACTAGCCCGTTTCCTCCGGGCGTTTTTGCCCCCCTCTTCTTCTTTTTCCCCTTGCAAAGTCGTCGTCTTTGAGCGTCGGACCTGCCCCGTGGCTTCTTCCCCTTCGCTCTTGGAAAAACTCCAGGAGTTCGATTCGTAACCAGCTTTTCTTACTTCTCTCACCTCTTTTTTCGATTGCCATGATTGGACCTCCTTGGTTAGGTTTCAATATCCCCCCCCCCCCCTGAGAGAAGGAAGGAGATAAGCACTGATGGGGTTAGATTGAAACCTAACCCCCCCTTCTTTTTAGGCAGAGGCAGTCCCTTCGCGTGCGGGTAATCTTTCCCCCCCCCCAAGCTGCGCGTACGAATCGAAACTAATGGAGTTTTTCAAGACCGGGAGCCCCCCCCCCTCTTCCGGTGCGACGCTCAAAGACGACGATTTGCCGTCTACGAACGATCGCGATCAGGCTTTATCCGATCGCCCCCTTCCCCCCCCTCCTCCCCTCCTCCTCCCGATTATCGCGGAATGCGAATCCTATCTCTCGGCGAGCTTCCCCCTCTTTTCTCGGCAAGGGTTTGGACAAAGTCGAAGAGAGTCAAACACGCGGCTCCTCCCTCTTTCTCTCCTTTCTCCCTGCGAGCCTCGCACGATCGAATGGCTGTCGGCGGGCAGATTTCCGGCTTTTCTCTTTTTTCCCTCCCCCTTCCCTTCCCAAAAGGCGGCAGCAGCCGCGTAATCTAGTTTGATGCCGTTTTTTCCTTGGGGGGAAAGGAAGAAAGGCAAAGGAGAAGAGACCTCCTCCCTCCGGTCCTTGAGTAGGAAGATTGAGCGGAGGGCAAAATGCACCTCCTCTTCCCTTTCCCTTTTTCGATGCCGCGGAAAGCGCTAAGCTGACGATGTGGGTTTATTCCACCCCTTTTCCTTCCCTTCCCCTTTCTTTCGACAAATACGCGTCGGACCAACTCTTGTTTTTTCATTTCGTCGAGCCCGGTTGATGTTTCCGTCCCTTTCTTCCGGGGCGAATGCGGTCATGTCGCCGCAGTCAGGGTGGCGCCCGCCGCGATTTTCTCTCTCCTCCTTTTCCTTTTCGAAGCATGCGCGGAAAAACTCTCGGCGGGTCGCGATTCGGCTCGACCACGGACCCTTTTTCCTCTCCTCCCTTTTTTTACGTGACGTCGCCAATTGGGCGGGGACCTTCGAAGTCGGCCTTGCCTTTCCCGCCACCGCAGATCTCCTTCCTCTTTTTTTTTTTCTTTTTCTCGCAGCTAGCGAACGGCATCCCAATACTCCATGGACAGCTGTTGTCTCGCGCGATTTTCAACGCCTGGTTCTTCCTTCCCCCCCTTTTTTCTTTCCCTTCCCCTCCCGCGATCCGAAATTCGAGGGAGCGCGTCTTGAAGACAGTGGCGCGCTACACCCGGCTCAAAGAACCCAGTCTCTCTCCTTCCCCCCCCTTTTCTTCGACTCGCCACGCGGTTTCTAAAACGATGCTTGAATTAATAGGACAAAAGGCTTGCCCATCGAGACCTTCGCGCCCCCTCCCCCTCCTCTTTTCTTTTTCCTCTTACTATCTAGTCCGATACAAAGAGAGCGGAGGAAAAAACCATGGCGGAAAACTAATTTACTCGCCTCTTCCTCCCTCCTTTTTTTTCCCTTTTCCCCCCCCGATATCGGCCAGCATTTGGGAGACGGAATATCAGGGACCGGCCCCCGGCGCCTGGTTTTTTTTCTTCTCCCCTCCCTCTCTTCCCCCCGGCAACAAGTCGCTCGAAGAATTGCCACGAATTATTGAAAGGCCTTCTCGATGAGGCTCGGCCCGCGGCCCTTCTTTCCCCCTCCCCCTCCCTCTTTTTTCCCCTACGACTCTGGGGGTTTCGCATTTCTGGAATTAAGAGGCCGGTTCCAGAGAGACTGCTTTCAAGTCTCCCCCTGACTTGTCTCCCTCTTTCCCCTTATATCCCTCTACACCCCAAGCAGGCTGCTACAGATCTAGCGGACTGCGCCAAGGGAAAGGTTTGCCGGGGCGATTGTGGGGCTTCTCCTCCTTCCTCCTCTTTTCTTTTCCTCAGGAACTTGCAAGGCAATAAGAATGAAACCCGAGTTCGCCCTTTTTTCCCCTCCTTTTTCCTCTTTCTCCCCCTCCTCGGCGGGCATCAATTCGCACGAAAGTAGAAGGCACTTTTTCGACCGTTGATTATTCCTTTCCTTTCCCCCCCTTCCCTTCCATCTTTATTGCAAAGAGTACCTGCGATGATAAGTCAATAAACAATCACCCCACCCACTTCCTTTCCTTCCTTCTTTTTCATGATTGGATTTGTGGTAACAAAATTGATGGCATGGACTTCCCTTTTTCCCCCCCCTCCTTTCCCTCCCTTCTCTGTGACTTGAGTTTCAGGAACCGTTCAATGGTCTCTTCAGTGCCATCAATCCGTTCCCTTTTCCCCCCCTTTCTCTTCCATTGGCACTGGTGTATAAGAAGTACGTCTTGATGACATTCCAGGTTCTTGCCTGCCTTCTTTGGGAGCTAGGTTCCTTTTTTTCCCTCTTTTCCTTCCCTTGGGACTTCCCGTATCACTCCCCACTTTCTCCATGTCATCTATAATGTAAGCAAGAACTTGCGTTTGTGGTTACTTTTGTCTTTTTTGTTTTTTTTTCCTTTTTTTTGGTAGCACTATGTCAGGGTCAAGTTAGCTTGGTGTCATGAAGTTGACAGGTTAATAATTTGATAGATGAGTTTTCCTCTTCTTTTCTTTTTCCCTTTTTGTTATATCCATTCTGATGGAATTTTCTATAGAATGGAATGTAAAGGAAATGGGTGTGATGGGTCTGTCACCTCTGGCTCACTTTTTTCTCTTTTCTCCTTTTTTCTTTTTTTCCAGACCTGGCCCCTGCATCCTCTCTGGATTGTGGTGGTGTATCACTGTAGTCAGCTGTTCTTTTCTTCCTTTTTTCCCCTTTTTTTTTTTGGTGCTTGCTGGCTGTGGTTGTCTCATTACTGTCAGTTGGTTGCTTCTGCATATACTGTATGTGGTGGATAGACTCATTTCCCCTTGTCCCTTTTTTTGTGTCGTTGTCTGCTTTGTCGTCATTCGTTGCAAAATGTCCACAGTGGTAAAACCTCGGTTATGTGGTCTGGGCTTTTCTTCTTTCCCTTTCATTTTTCCCCCCCTTCATTCTTTCCTGTTGCCATTCTTGTTTGGTCCACACGTTTTGGGTGGATGTGGGAAGTAATAATGGTGGGTAGGGTGTTGCTCTGTCCAATTCGGGTATTTCCACCCTTTTTTTCTCTTTTTTTCCTTTTTGGGGGTCCTTTTCTTTCCTCCTGCCGGTCTTTATCTCTTCACACGACATGTATATTGTTCTGTGAAGGAATGGTATGGTTGTGACAGCATTTGGTTGTTCTTGCTCTGTTTCCCTTTTCCCTTCTTTTTTTCGGATTCTCTTAGGCCTGTTGTTTGGAAGCGTAAATATGGTCAGTGTGTGAAATGGGTACTGCTTGAACGTGGCTCAGCCAGGTTCCCCCGGATTCTTCTTTCCTCCCCCTTCCTTTTTTTTTCCCCCTTTTTCGGAAAACTTTCTGTCCTTCCCTGTGCCTGCTACATGACCAAGCCCATACAGTGGAAGGGGATGGTATGTGATGGTTATATGTGACCACTAAGGCTTCCTTTTTCTTTTTTTTGTGAGCCTGTGTTTATGTGTGTGCCACGGAGTTGTGAAAATTGTGTTATGTGTTGAACCACCATCTATTCTGCTTGCATTTTCCCCCCCTCTTCCCCCCTTTTCCCCCTTTTTCTGTATAAATTTGCCTTTCTCCCAGCCTGCATCAGTGTGTGCTAAGTTGTATTGTCAAAGCTACTGAAAGAGTAAGTCAGTAGTTATGGGCTTTTTCCCCTTTTCCCCCCTTTTTTTGGGGAACACCTTTTTTCTCTCAGAAATTGTGTTGTAAAATTCAATAAGGGAATAGAAGGGCATGATTGTAATTTTTGTAATATGACCCTGTAATCCTTCTCCCTTTTTTCTTTTTCATATGTATGTTCCTTCCCTCCTTCATGGTATCAAGGTTTAAATATTGAGAGCTGGATGTTATCCTATATGAAGTTGGATAAATAAAATTTCCATGGTCAGGGCCTGTCACCTGACCTGTTCTTTTTCTCTCCCCCCCTTTTCCTTTCCTTTTCCTTATTTTGTCTTTCCGCAGTTGGAAGAGGATATGGATGACGGCTGCAGATTGCACGCCCTTTCTTTCTTTTTTCCCCTTCCTTCCCTGATCATTCCCTTCTTTTTCCTTTTTCATTTTCCTCACTTTTGTTAAGGTTAATTTTGTCTGCCTTCTTTTTTTTCTTCTCCCTTTTTTTTCCTTTTTTTTTGTTGAGATCTCTTCCCTCCCTCCCCCCCCCTCCCTCAGTATTCCCACTTCCCCCATCCTCAGACGACGCATGATCATGCCAAGAATAAAGGCCACAAGAGAGGACAAATGGCGTGCAATCTGCAGCAGTCAAGCCCGCGCCTCCCCTTCCCCTCCTTCCTTTTCCCCCCCCCCTTCCTTCCTCCCCTTCCGCAGATCTTTTCCTCTCTTCCCTCTGCCTGTCAGGCTGACAGGCCCTGAAAGGGAAAGGGGGAGGAGAAACTGCATCTCTTCTCCCCTCCCCCCTCTTCTCAAAGATTCCCTTTTTCCTCCCCTCCCTTTCTTTTGCCCCCTTCCCTTAAGAGGACACAGAGATCGATAGCTGAAAGGAGATAGAGGGACAAGGGGTCAGATGAACAAAAAGGACATCAGCAGAGTAGAGACCCTCTTTCCTTTTCCCCCCCCCTCTTCTCCCCCTCCCCCCCCCCCCCCCCCCAAACTGTGCCTTGTACCCAGAGCAATAACTGACTTAATCCTGAAGGAGATGGACAAGGACACTGATACCCCCCCCTTTCTCCCTCTTCTTCTTACTGCCCCCCCTTTTTCCTTTTTTTTCCCCCCCTTTTCGGACAGTCCAAATTGAAAAAGCAGAAATAGATGTGGTGCAACAAAGAACACAATGTTTCCCCCCCTTCCAGTGAGCCCCTTCCTTTCTCCCCCCCCCCCCCTTCTCCCATCCAAAGTCCTCCTTAGTGTAAAGATAACCATCACATAACATCCAAGGCCAAATGGATGGCATTGTCACTTCTTCCCCCTCAGCCCCCCTTTTTTTCCCTTTCCCCCTTCCTTCCAGATCATCTGGGGGGAAAAAATGGCTGAGAAAGTTCAAGCAGTACACAGGTAGCCCTGCCCCGAGTACCCTTTTTCCTCCTCTCTTTTTCTTTCTTCTCAAAACCCCACCACACAAGAGGAAGATATGCACCAGAGCAAAGAACAAAACCAGAGGCTGGCACAAACAAGACCAGGCAGCACAGCCGCCCTCTCCCCTGCAGGTGCTTCCTTCTTCCCTCCCAAAAGGACCACAGCAGAACAAAGAAAGCCATGCGAAGACCAGGCAGAGAAGGTGCCAGATGCCCGACTTTTGACCGCTGCAACAACCCCCCCCCCCTTTTCCCCCCCCCCCTATTGCCACAGACATGCAGGGACAGATGAAGGACCAGCTGGCAATGACGTGCCAGAGACAATCAAGACCAAATAACACGAGGTCTGGAAACATGTGGAATGTGAAACGAATGACGACAAGCCAGACACGACACACCAGGATTTTTCTCCCCCCCCCCCCCCTTCCCTTAGAGCAGACAGAAACCAAAATGACAGTAATGAGGACCACCAAAGCCAGCAAGCACAACAGGTTTTTTTTTACAAGGACCAGACAGACACCTTTCCTTTTCTTCCCCCCCCCCCCCCCCCCCCCACCCCTCCAGATGTGACTGCACCGCGCGCCAGGGCTGGAACAACAAAGAGAAACAAAAGACGAAGATTTCAACAGGAGACTTTCCCTTCCCCCCCCCTCACCCCCTTTCATGTACAGGCCATTCTAGAGAAAATTCCA
>Ga0179593_1355337_pt1 | contig 24632 bp, 24 predicted proteins | sample CZODoug2_1_08_16_FD_185931 | JGI IMG/M metagenome (GOLD analysis project Ga0179593, IMG submission 185931) | Vadose zone soil fungal communities from Angelo Coast Range Reserve, California, USA - CZODoug2_1_08_16fungal (PacBio error correction) | ecosystem: Environmental > Terrestrial > Soil >... | reverse complement strand
TTTTTATCCCCTTCGAGGCGATTTTTTAAAGTTTTCCCACCCCAGAAGAAATTTTGTCTGGCAGTTCCTCCCCGTACGTCACCCGACCAGCCCAGTCTCGGCAGATCCTGGCCAGATTTTCTGCCGGTGTACGGAATCTTGCAAAAGTCACGGTGCAGCCCACCCCCCCCCCCCCCCACGCCCTTCTTTCCCCCAATCATTTTCCTACTTTAGTTCCACCCTCGCGCCAGAAAGTTAGATTTTTTAAAGTTGACGGTCGCCCTGAGGATTTTTTTTTTTTGTTCCCTCCCGCCTACCGTGACGCAGATATTTATCTGGGAAAATGCCTAGCGAGCGAGCTCTTTGCTTTCTAGGGTAACCCGCTCTCTCTTGTCTTCTGTGAGAACTCCGGTCCACTCCCCCCTTTTTGCTGCCTTTTGTCCAGGCTTATCTAGTCTATCGCCTGCCTTTGGACGTTAGCAAGTTCTCCCCTGCCTCCGTTTTCTACTTCTTGACCGTAGCTACAGGATACGCGAGGCCTATCATAAGACTTGTTATTAAAGGCCGTTTGAAACCGCCGATCTGGTGACTTCCTCCTCTCGAGCACCTATGCCGTCCTGACCGCCGTTGTGAAAAAGAACCCTATACTTTTCCATGTCGCCCAGTGCCAACCTGCTTTTCTGACTAAAATCACATTCTATTTGAGCTCTTATATGTACCTCCCCCCCTGCAATGGTTTTTTCCAACCTGCAACACTGCAAGACCGCATCCGTCGTATGTTTCCGCGGAACCCCCGCTCAATTGAACAACCGCGCCTTCCAATTCAGTCTTTCACACGAAATTTATCCTCCTTTTCGCTCTTCTCATTGTCGCCCTGCGGTCCCCTGCCCACGGCAGTCTACGATTTCCTTTACCCCTCCGATGATGTTAATCTTTTTTTCCCTATACGATTTTCCCTCGCTCCTTTTCCTACCTCCCGCCTCGTTTCCCAGCCTCGGACCATCGCGGGACCCAGGCCTGAAGCGACATCGGCTCCATTGACCAATCCTTTTTTAATAAGGTTGACATGGTTTTCCCCTTTCTTCTGCGGCTCCAGACTTCCAGACGATACAAACACAAAATTCCCTTCCGCCCCTTTTTTCCGACTCGCAGCAACAGCGTCCCGAAGACCTCAAATGCTTGTTGTAATTACGTTTTTTGGCTGCCTTTTTCATCTTGAAGTTTCTTTTTCCGTTCGCTCCATCCTTTCCCCCCGGACGAATTAAGCGCCGCCATTTTTTTTATTGCAACCCATCGGCGTAGTCCCGTACGTTTTACCCCAGTCGAAGCGTTCTGAATTTGACTCCCCCTATCCTGGGTGAGGGCTGTCCTGCCTTAATCCCGATCGTTCGGATCTTTTTTGTTGACCGTTTCTTGAGAAAACACAGGAAATTTTGACTCTTCTCGGTCCCTCGTTTTCTTTTCTTCTTTCTACTAGGACTCTTCCGGGTGGTCTGGCACATTTAGTATTTATTTGTGTCGCCTTTCCGGTTTCGCCCCATCACAACTCGTTTTTATCGAGTGCACCCCGTGCGGCGTTCCTTACGTCTTTTTTTTGCCAAAGACCACATCGAACAGATCAGCCGCGTCCATGCGTAAGGGAAGTCGAAGTAAGGTAAGTATTAGTTCCGATAATCACACGTGAGGCGGCCTCCACTTTTTTTTGATCCATTTCCTCTAGTCCTTCGCCTCGCTCTGATCCTATTATTTTTGCCTTTATTTACAACTCTTCTACTCATACTGTTGTGTGTAGCTTTTGACTTGCCACACTGACGAGTGTTTTTTTTTTTTCCTTCCCTTCGGCCATATTTCTCTGTCGTACTTTGCAGACCCCGTCAAGATTACAGGATTAATGGTGTACCTTTTCCCTCTCAAAAGATACTCTCCCTACGCCTTTCTTTTCCTGCCGCGTTCGCAAACCTATTTGCAATTCATCCTTTTCAATATCTTCCTTCTTGGAAGAGGTATCAGACATATGTTGTGTATGGCTTCTCTCCTTCTTAACGCCAGTGGCGCCACTGATAGTTGCATGAAGTACGTTACTCTTTCTTTTCCACGTAATCGTTAATTTGTTCTGTGCGCATACTTTAGAAGGTGAGTAACAGTTTTTCTCCTATACCTACTTTTATAATTAGATAGTTCGTTGATTATTTGCATATCGATTTCGTTCCCCCCTGGCCCACTTCTTCCCCTCCCATGAAGACCCCTTTTAAGAGCTTTTCTTTTGGCAGCAGTCATCCTGAGATAAAGACCGTGATACCTCTGCATTGCACACGGAGTTCAACTCTCCCTGCAGACTCCCCCCCTCCCTCAACCCGGCCGCCCCGCGTCCGCTACGATCTTACTGACTCTAAGTTTTTTACTTGACCAATTTTTTGCCTGAGCATAATGACTGAAGGCCTTACTGACTTCTCTCTTTTTCATTTTCTCCCACTATCTCCACCCATTACCTATTCCCCTTTTGACGGCATTGTACATCTGGCCCTCCGGATTAGTAGCTTTCACTCTCCTTTCCACCCCCTTCACGCTGACAACCCCCCGAGACTTATCACTCTTTTCTGATTGGGCACATTTTTTTCATAGCCTTCAACGAGATCTTTAGCCCCACACTCAACAAGGTGCGGGTCCATACTCGAAGGACATCTTTTCCGCATCTAATCATACCCTTCGACCCCCTCCCTAGTAGCAGCTAAGACACCGAGCTTCCCCGATTGATGACATTCTTTCGGCCCGAAGCCTGAAGTCCACGCTTCCCACCTGCAGACCAAAGAGCTTTTTGAATCCCCCTTCCGTTCTGCGCCCCAAGAATAAATACTACTTTTTCCGACCACCACTTTTTTCCGTCTCGACTACTAAGACGCAGTCTTCCCTCTGGAAGTCAAGAACTGACTCTTTTGGCAAGCCTGTCAACGATTTTCGATGATCGCTCTCTGCTTCGTTCAGCACCCTACCCCCCACATTTTCCACACGTTCATGATCTTCATACCGCGCCCTTCCGTCTTCCTGGGACCGTTCGGACTGGAACGCCCGCGTTTGAGCTTCCAGGCGTTCACGAATTCGCTTCCTTACGGCTGCATGCAAAACGTCCCTCTTTGCACCACAACTATAGAGAGACTACCTGACCAGGATTGCGTTTCACAAGGGCGATAACAGGATCGGGACCCACGTCGATACACACACCCCAGGCCGCGTAGGTTCCCTTGCATCGTTTCTTTTTAGCTACGTCGCAGGAACACATGTCATTTTTTTTATACCTTTTGTCACCCGCTCCGCTTCGTTCCTATCCTCTTGAGTCCCCCCTTCGCGCTTTAGTCAGAAGGTTCCTGGTACTGAGAAGGAATACCCCGCTTAGCACCCCCGAATTACAATCGCGGTCCCCTTCTTCGTTTTTTTTCCCGCGTACCCGCATAAGCCGTACGGTGGTTTCTTTTACTTCCTTGAGCGACAAGTGGCCCCCCCCTCTGACAAATTACGTTTCAAGTTGTCTTCCTGCCTTTCCCTCCTCCCGTCTTGGTGCCTTTTTCCCTTTCATTTTTTGATTGGCCCCTACATGCGGTAAGGCACTCAACTTTTTGCCCAAACCAGTCCCTTTTGGCACAAATACACACCCCCCCAGATATGAAAAATTTTTGACAGTTATGAGTATCTCAAAGCAGGACTTTTCCCCCTGACTTGCGAGGGGACGATTTCTTTTTTTTAGGACAAACTTTTTTTTTTTTTCCGTCCGTGTTCTGCATCGGACCCCCTATAGTTTCACAAGGGCCTCGTCCCTTAGGTCCTCGGATCAGACCCCTTCATGGTCCTTTTTTTCTTTTTCCCTGTAATTGGAGCGTTATTGCGCATTCAGAATTTTGTATCCAGCGTCACAACAGCGCTACCTCGTCAGATCTTCGTATACGAGCACCGAAGCTAGTCACGCCCATCCTCATTTCTAAGAAAGTCACCCCATTTCGTTGAACCGGATTTAATCACCCGGACTCTCCCTGCCCAATGCCGAACGTCCCTCTCACATGACTCTTCCCCTTGTGCCCCTGTGATCCACCTCCTCTCTGCCTCTCGCAACAGCTGCTTGACCAAACAACCCTTAAACAGCCCCCCTCCCTTCCCCCTCGCGTCGCCTGGTATGTTCTTTTTTTTTTTTTTCAATTCGGCCTGTTTTACATTTTGGTCGCAATTATGCCCCCCCGCCTGCACAGCTTTCCGAAATCGCCGTCCAAATCGCCCTCAGGACTTGGTCCGGGCGGTCATGCCCTCCAAACAATTCCAGAACCCGGTTTGCGTGTCGGCCCCGTTTCACCAGTTTTCACGAATCCTCCTCGAAAGTGCTCCTCTTACCAAGGTTTATTAATGTATTCAATGTCGACTCCCCACTCCGGTTGTCCCCCTCCGAAGCCCGTGCAGCTCCCATCTTTTTCCCTTTTTGGACCCTTAGAAACAGTTAAGAAGGCCTAACTCAGTTTCCCAGCCAGATAATGAAGACCCCTCGCCAACTCCTTTTGACTACCGCAATGACCACAAGAGAAACCCCCCTTCATCCTGTTTGCTCGCGCTTGAATCTTAAAAACCGCTTTCCCCTCCCCCCTCCAGCAGTCCAATAGCGTGTCTCTCCTGCTTTTTCCGGATTTTCGGTCTTTGCCCACCCCCGATTAGTGTCCGTTGCTCAGAACCGCGTTTCCTGAAATTGCACGTGAGAAGCCGCCCCAGATAGCCAGGGCTTCTGCCCCACATGTCAGCACAGTTCTTCGCGTCAGCATGTCCCAAGGACCCCAAACCTCCCTTCTAGACACAGGCCCGACCCAAGGGCGACGATTTCCTTAGTAGATGAATTTGTTTTCGCTGCTCAGTGCTTTTTGGGTCTACCAGCCAATGAAAGCTTGCAATTATGTGTATGTTTTTCTCCCTCGCCCCTCCTTTGTGCCACCCCAGCCCCGTGAAGTTTGGCTCTTCGAGTTTGAGTAGTCTTTACTCTCGACTTTGCTCAAGGAGATGACAATCTCTGGCCCCCCCCTCTCTCGCTTTTTCATATAAATAACATCAAGCAAGCCCCCCTCCCCTCTAGGAGGTTTGTCTCGGTTGCTCTCGCTAAAGGAATCCTTTTCCCCAGGCCATGGCTTTCATTTGATTTTGTCTCATTGAATTGAATAGCTACCTCCCCCCTTACTCATAGTTAGTCTGATAACCCCGGCAGACAGTCCTAGATGTGTTTTGAAGTTTCGGCTTAGACAAATTAGATTATTCGTGTTTCCCCCCCCCCACTATGTCCGGAGAATCCTTTCCTTCCTCTCCTAGACACTCAAACCCGCGGGCTCATCGCAGGTAGCCCCTAGCCCTGAACCTGGCGGTGCACTCTCCGTGTCTTTTTCCTTGAGCTTGCTTCATCTGATCGTGCCAACAAGGATGCTAACTTCTGGTGAGACCATCCTGCTTGAAATGCGGGTAAGATGAGCGATCCAATAATCAAGTTGAGATGCCAGACTTTTTCTTTCTGCTTGTAGCTATTCCAAGCTCCTCCCCCTCTTTACCTCTCTCCTGAGACCCTTTTCTTATTCTTCTTCCTACCGGCTGGTTATATAGTGAATCAATGGTGGCCCTCGAGTCGAAGCTGAGTTGAACAAGCTCGGGTCAGCAGGCGGGACATCCATCTCCTATTTTGCGCCCTTCCTTTTAACCGGCGCGAAGGGTGTATGACATGACAGTTTTTTTTCAGGCCTGAGATCGTCCTTGACTCAGATTCTTGTGGTGTTTGTAGAAGATCTAAGTGAATAAAAGGATGAATAAGTAAGTTTCAAATAAAGATAGCAGAAAGTTACCCCATTCTTTATTCGGGTTGGGGGGGTAGATCAAATTCTTTGCGAACGATTGAAGAATTCACGGTGTAATATGAGTCCATGTGAGTACATAAAGAAAATAAGAAGCGGGTTTCTTTAGAGGGCGCAAGCAAAGAGAAATAGAACTTAGGACCTTTTTTTTTTTGTGTTTTTGGTGTTGGAAAGTTTTATGGCGTGTGGTTGTTGTGGTTTGCCTGTTTTTTTTTTTGTTTGGTGTAGGGTGTGGTTGTTTCGTTTTGTTGTTTTGGGGTTAGAGCTCTCTTTATTTTGTTGGTGTTGTGGGTGTATGGAGGTCGCTGGGTGTCGCTGCTAAGTTATTTCTGTTTGTGTTTGTGTTGGTGGGTGTGGTGTTTGGGTGGTGTTGTGGTGCTTTTGGTGTTTTGCGTTTGGTGTTCTTATTTTCTTGCTCTGTTTTGGTGGGTGTTGTTTTTTTTTTGTTTTGTTTCTGTTGTGGTTTTCTGGGTGTTTTTTTTTATTTCTCTTTCTTTCGTCTTTTTTGTTTTTTCCCTTCTTCTTTTTGTGGGGTTGTTTGTTTTTTTTTTTTTTTTTTTCTCTCTTTTTTTTTCTTTTTTTTTTTTTCTGTTTTTTTTTTTTTTTTTTTTTTTTTTTTTAGGAAAGTATTGAACGCACTTATCTTTAAATGGGGTTTTTTTTGTTCCCTCAGCCGAACTATTCCATGGATATGTATCGCTGTTTTTTCACCCCCCCCAAACCTTTTCCCCCCCCCCCCCCCCCTAAACTTCCCCCCATCAAAAGGGCTCCAAACGTTCAACCACTTCCCCCTCTCAGATTTTCCACCCCATATTTCCCCCCTAATTAGTTCCCCTGAATCTTTTACGCGACCCCGATAGCGTTTGTTAGTTGCTTTCCCTACCCGAAATCAATTCAGGAACCTCCATCCAACCCCGACGAGAGAGAAAATCCGTTCCGCCCACACTTTCTTCGTTCTTTCCCCCAATTCTCATTGCTGACATTAAAGGCGTACTTCCATAAATTCCTTCCTCGTGAGAGTTCATGCCAGCCAGCCTTGGTCGCGTTTTTTTTCCTGTCTGTTTATTTACCTTGAAAACTTCCCTTCTAAAAGTGTTTTTTCCCTCCTTGTTTTTCATTCTTGTGCCGCCGCTCGCGCTCGCACCTTTCACGTACCGTTGCTATCGCCACATTGACGCAACAATGTAACTTAGCGTCTCCCACTCGCGGACGGATAACCCCCAAGAACCTTCATCCTTTCATTTCCCCGTTACACTGTCATCCCCCAAACCAGACCCCCACTTAGAATCATCTCCCCCAAACATATCTGATTCGTCGAAGTAATGGTAGAACCTGCGGAAGGACCTATCCGCGCAGAAATTCCTCGGGCTTCCCCCCCTCTAGCCATTTCTCCTCCCCCGCTTCCTCCTGTGTGAGCCTTTTCATTTGTAGCCTTCGACTTCTCCCTACACGGTAGAGTAAGGACACTTTAACCCATCTTCTTCCCTACGACCCCCCGAGGCTCATTTTACTAATGCAAAGGCGAAACACTTCCTCTCGTCGTCATCCCATCGACATGATTTTTTCCTTGGCTTTCCGTTTCATTCGCCGTCCCCCGGAGGGTTATGGGTGGTGGGTCTTAAGATGAGCGCCTTACAAAGAACTCGTAGGACTGGTCCCCGTTGTTCCCTTTGTTGCCCGCCCCCATAGGTCCCCAAATGGTGCTATTTTTTTTCTTTTGCGGCTCAAGCGACCAGAGATTAATGCACTTTCTAATCCAACAATTGTCCTCTCATTAGCTTGCGGACAGAAGCGTTATCTGTTTTCCCCTTTTCCGCCTGAACACCGCACACGACTTATTTAATTGTTTCTTAGATTACACTTTCCCTCAGAAGGAACAGTCCCCTCCAGCTTCATCTCCGCTACTGCCGCAAGTTAGATTACCGCTTTCCGGTATGACGGATCGAGTTTGGAGTTTTTTTTTTTTTTGTGTGTTGAGTTGTGTGTTGTTGGGTGTCTGGTTTTTTTGGGGTGGAGGTTTGTTGCTCCGAGTTTTCTTGTCTTTCTTTGTGGCTTTGTTTATTGGTTTTTTTTTGGGGGGTTTTTTGGGTTGTTGTTGTTTTGGGTGGGGTTGCAGGTTGTGTTTAGTGTGTGTTTTTTTTTTGTTTTTTTTTTTTTGTTTGGCGGTGGTGGGGTTGTGTTGTGGGGGATTCGACAAACTTTTGCACTCCGCACATCCGACAATGATAAGTTCCTTTCCGCGCCAGCTCCTCCTCCCTCTCTTCGCATTTTCATTTATTGCGTTTATCGTTTTTTCACCTTTCCTCCTGTGCGGACCCTTTTGCTCTTTCGAACTGGCAGTCTTCTTTAGCTTTAACGGACAGTTCCTCCCTTCATTATAGATCTCGGTTCTTTTCCCCCATCCATGGTGCCAGTCGCAAACTCCCCCGTAGCGTAGGCCTTCCTTCGCTTTTTCTTGTATTTTTATATCGCAAATCTCGAGTTGTCTCAAGGTCACTCTTTTTTTCAGTCGCCCCCACCGTGAACTGCCTCTCACCCCCTCCTTCCTGCCTGTTCCGATCCCGAATAACATTTGACTTTTTTGAAAAGAAGCGATCGCGGGTCCCCTTGTCGACATCGCGCCGACGACGTTTGCTGACCAAGACATCCCCCCCCTCCCTTCCCGTCGCCACTGCAGCCTAGATGTCTTCCCTCCCCATTTTTTCTCTTTTCTTCGCAGGTTCTTCGTTCCCAGCCCTTTTTGCCGTTTTTTCCCCCCCGAAACTTGCACTGCCAGCTTCTCCACGCGGGCAATCACGAATCCGCGCGAATTCCCCAATAGTCAAGCCTTTTCACTAATTTTTTCCGCGAATGTCTTCCTTGTCGTCCCTGCGTCGTGGACTTCGAAACACGGCATTAACGTTCCCTTGCCGCCGCGCCTTTTTTAAAATTTCAACTAGCGCTACTTTAGAAGTCCAAAGCCCATCCAGCTTTCCGTCGAGTAGAGTTGGTTTTCCTCTTTATTCTCTTTACTCTCCCTAATCTTTTCCGTTTCACCTTAAATGCGACTTTTCTTTCCCCTCAGTTCTCGTATCAACGACCTGTATGCCCCTGACCCTTTTGCCCCCTCCCATATGCAGCACCTATTTCACCAGTCCTACATTCTTCGCCCTTCTTCCGTGCTCACCCTTGTTGTGCGCTTTCAGTATTTTTCCCAATAGCCGCCCCCCAGAGCAGTGAAGTACCTGCCGATGCAAAAATCGGCCCTTTCAATTAAGAATTGGCGCCAAGTCGCCGGATTTTATGCATCTTCCGTACAATTGACTCCTTGAACCGCTTTTTTTTGTGGAAGGATTGAAGTCTTACGCCTTATCGCCAGAGTGCTTGCAACCTGAAAATTCATTAGCTCTCTAATGTTTATTAGTACCTTTATGCGAACTTCCTTTTTTTCGATCGGGTTGTCTGAAACCGAGTTTCTTGGATTCCAGAAGAGTCGTCGAGTGCCTAAAACAGTATTTTTTCTACCCGGCCGGCCGGACGTGCCTTTTTCCCCTTAGCCGCCCAACTAAGACACTCCCCCGCATTCTCCTTCTTGAACACCTTGCTGGAAGTTTATTCTTAGTTGATGGAAAACCTGTCCTCTCGGTTTGCAATTTTCCCCCTTAGTTCCTAGATCTTAGTCTCCCTGTCCTTTCCCTCGTCATCATCATCTTCGCTGTTTTGTATTTTTGGGTCTCAGGTTTGCTCCCACATACGACCAGTCAATACAAGACTAGCCAGAGCAGTTAGAGTGTCCTCATATAAGAGAGAAAGAACCCCCCCCAGATAGGCATGCATCCGCTGCCTGTTGGCCTGCCTTCTCCAAGGATGATTCCCTTTCTCAATTCTTTAAGTCGACTGAAGGAAGTTTACCTTGTTGATGAGTCCCTTCAACTCCCACGAAGATTTAAGACCCCCTGGATCTGCTCCGCCGATCGATATGTCTTCATCTTAAACGTTAACGAGTTCTTTTTCTCCTGGTAAGACTTCCGGTGAGTTTCTAATTCGTTAGGAGACGCCTAGTTTACCCGCTAAAAATTTCTCTTCTTTTATTCACTCCTCCCTTTTGTTGGTTTTTATGACTTTTTCCTTGTCCGTGTTTTTCCCAAAGATAGCAAGTAAAGCGAAGGCAACAAATTCCTTACGCCCTCCAAAACCCGGCTGTTCACCTGCCCTGCTAGCCCCCCCCCCCCCCCTAATCCGTCCGTCATTTGCATTTTTTCCTCTATCTTCCCATGTCTACAGTCTTTCTCCGCTAGAGCCATAGCCAAATCCTACGGAGAAGCGAGAAGAGCGGAACTGTGAAGGAGATATCTGAGAACCTAATTTGCGTCCGTTGAACAGGTCCCCGGCCCAGCGGCTGTTTTAGCCTCTCTCAGTTTGACGTGCCTCTTCCACCATCGTTTTCAGATTTGACCGCATGTTCCTAAATCGGAACCTCACGTCTCGTAACCCTCTTTAAGAGCCATGAACAACTTTACTCTACCCCTACAACATCGAAGATTTTCTGCTTACATCTTAACCAGAATTTCTCTATCACGACCGCGATCGCCCGTTTGATATAATCATACGACGGCATACTAATCCAACAATACGACCTCATGAATTCCCCCCCAGCGTCACTTTTCAGCCCGCGCTGATTCCTCGATGTGTTTTTCGAGACAGTTAAGCCTCGTAACCTTGGTTTTAGGAGGTTGTTTGAAATCTTCCCCCTTTAGGATGCATTACCATAAATACTACCTTCTTCCTGACCCCCCCCCCCTCCGATCGGTTCTACGTAATACATCTTAAACACGTGAGGCGCTCTCCAGTTTCTTCCCCCTCCCCCCTTTTCTTTCCAGTCCCACACCCCCCTTTCCCCCCCCTAACTCTCCCCCCCCCTCTCTCCTACACCTAACCCCCTCCCTCCATCCCTCCCCGCCTCCCCACCTTGTTCCCTTCCTCGTTCTTTCCCCTCCCCCCCCTCCCCCCCCAGACCTCCTTTTTCCCCCCATCTCTCTCCCTCCAAATTCCTCTTCTCCTCTCCCTTCTCTATCCATCCCCTCCTCTTACCCCCCCTCCACCCTCACCCCGTGCTCAACGCCATTCCCCCTCTGAAGATTCACTTGCTGTTCGCCCAGAAGCATCCCCCCCAATCCTTTTTTAAGAATGACCATACGGAGTATAGGCCTTCGTACTGCAAGCCTCTTTTTTTTTTGATGGCAATTTTTAGAGTTTTTCCAGTCGATGGTTATCGGTATACGCCCCCCTTAAATTTAATCACCCAACAACGGTTATTCTCCTGCTCTACTTGCCACCATTCTGGTCGTTCCTCAAAGTGCCGAGGTAAACCAGTCCGACGACTGGTCTGACATCAGGCTTTCCGTTCTTAGTCGTCGACGCGGAAATCTACCTGGACCCTGTCCATTATGACTATTGTACCCTTCGACAGCTTTTCCGCTATCATGATATGAAAGCCCCCTCCCTAGATGAATCCTCGTTTTGCGGCGCCTCGAGAAGGATCGCGATCGTCTGACACCCTCGACAAATCGCGTTGATTAGCAGCCGTTCGATTTTTTTTTTTCTAGTCTTAAGCCCGCCACGCCAGGGGGACCCCCTATCTGAACCTTTCCCCATTCCTTGTGCTTTTCCCCGTAGCGGAGGGCACCCCCTTTGATTTTTTCGGGTTTCACCTCTCCCGTTCAGATTTATGTTTCCCCCACCAACCTAAGCGGGGCCTCCTTTTCCTATCCCCACAATAGAAAAATTAGTTCTGTTTTCATTGTCACCCTAGGATAATTGGTCCTTGCGTAGCGGTACTTTGTCTTACTTTCTCCCCCGGCGTCCGCGTTTCTCTTGCTGCAGAACGTATGAGGAACGTGCCCCTTTTTTAACGACTGGTTCTCCAGTTCCCCGTTCCGAATGAGTTTATGATTTTCGTTTTCTTTGGCTTTTATCGGCGCTTCTGCTTATCCTCGCTGTATCCGATGACCAAGCGCATTCCCCCTCCTTATTCCGATACATCCAGCTCGAATGGAAGACGAACATTAGCCTATTTCGCCGACGGCCACATGTCGTAGGACCTGATTTCCCCATGCCTAATATTCTTTTTCGTTATTTTCGGACACATACAAGCAGCGAATTTAAGGTTGACTGCCCGTGTGTCAACCTCTTCCTCTCTCCAAGCAACGACGTTCTTTCTTTTTTTTTTTCCCAAACAACCGTCCAAGGCACCTGTAACCCCAAACGAATGCGTCGCTCTGATGAGAATGCTTCCTCACGTGCCCCTCGTCTCCCCAACTCATCTTTGATAGGCCCGGCGCCAACCGCAGTCCAGTCCGAACCTACTGGCAATCTGAAGGTCCGACCTTCCTTGGGGACTGCCGCCGGGCGAATTACCCGCCCCAACATACGACTTGTTGCGGTTCCCCGTCTAACAGGCCCCCCCTCTATTCTACTCGTTAGAAGCGCTACACGGTGTGATTAGAAAGTAGAACCCCTTCTGACTTTACGTTTCCGTGCCTCTCCTCCACGGTCCAGAGCCTGACAATTGAACGAACGACGCCCCGGTTACGTCCAAGGAACACTGGAAGACCCCCCCCGAGGGATCGCCCCCCACCGCTTTTGCCACACCGACCGATAGACCACCGACTTTTCTACGAATGAAATCAAAGTCTAGTCTTTTCTGCCTGGGAAGTAATCCCTACTGATTAGCCCCATTTTCGGCGAAATACTCCGGTTTCCATGCGTTCTCCGCTTTTTTTTCTTTCAGAGCGCGGGCCATCCGGTTTGTTCAGAGCCGATTTAGTCCCACAACGACCCCAGAACCAGGGCAGCGTGCTGAACATGTGCGAGGCGGACCCTTTTGATTTCCTTTTCTCTCCTTCAAAGCGACCCATCTCCCTTTGACCGTTTCACCCGGCCGACACGTTTTTCTTGTGAAATGTCTTCCCCTGGTTTTCTGTTTGGTGTACCTGTCCCATCAAGACTGATTTTTTTCATTTTTTTTTTGGCGTACTTTGCCCGCTTGATCCGCCCCCCTACTTTCCTCCTTAGTTTGCTTTGTCGCATCGACTGATGCGGCTTTAACCTTTCGCTGTCTCAGATGCACCACCCCAAACCCTGTGTGCACTCTCTTTGCGTCCCCGTCCCCCATTCCATCAGCAAGTCGGGAACTACCCTTCTTGTAGTCGTTCTGAAATCAAGGAGCTTTCCTTCCTCAACACGGAAGTTATTGCTTCTTTCTGAATAGGACGACCAACTGCCATAGACTTTGTTGACCCTTACTTTTCCCCTTTTTTTTCTTTTGGTCTGTTCGTTTCGCCACTGCTATATTCCCTTTTTCCTCTTTTTGCTAACTACTCCCGGAACATTCTTGCACCCCCGCCCATCGAATTCACGCGGCTTTCGAGTTCGGGGACATGAATCTTCTCGTGGATGTGGAAGTGGTTTTTACCGGTTTTACTGAGGGTGCTTAATCTCTTTCCCCAAACCGCACCGATCCACTATCATTGCTTTCTCCGCCTGAAATTAGACTTGAACCCAAATAGTCTCCTTCTGAGATGTCCCAGCTTCCCCTTGCGTCCTTACGTTTTTCTGAGCGCTGAGACACTTACGTTCCCCTCCTTTCCCCTCCTCTACATCGATGCTCCGCGTTTTTTGCTGAAGCAGCAATGTTCCAGCATAAGTAAGCAACAGGTTTGAAGACGGGCATGTGAAGACTTCGAATTTTTTCCTTCCTTTTTCTTGTACCCTTTCGACGCGCGGTCCTCCCTCCTTGATCTTTAGGAGCGATCGTAAAGAGACTATTACTATACTAAGGTTTCAGAGCGCATACCTTCCTCCATTCTGTTTTTCGGTCGAACCTTTTAGCCCTTTTTCCCTTCATTGAGGTTAATCGTGAAGTCCGGTCCCCTGTCTGACCTCCCTTGCCGTCGCGTCACTGTTTTGAGAGTTTACGCAGCTAATCCATAACTACAACAATACCCCCCTCCCTACGACGTTGTCTTTTGATGGAACGCTTAGTGTTCATCTGGCTCCTCCCCCCCCCCCCCGTTCATCCTGGAGAATCACCTCGACTAGAAAGCTAGAGTCTATACGGCTCCGCCGCATTTCTGACTTCTTTCCTGGTGGTTCCTGGAAACCCAGTTCCCCCCTCTTGAAACGAGTGAACCAGATCATTTATCTTACAAGGCATTTTCCCTTGTGTCGGAGAACCCTTCCCTCTTCGCCTTCCCCGTTCTGTTGGACCTTTTTCCCCCTTCTGCTCCGAAATAGACGACTAACAGGGCCTGTCCACCGGTAAACCAACGCCATCTTCTTAGACAAACAAGTCAACAATCTTTCTTTTTCTCCCCTCCATGCAGACCCTCCACAAAGTCCTTTGTTCCTCCCTTCCCCTTTTTCTGCTTTCACAAACAAACCGTCGCGCTTGAAATCTTAAGTACCCTTCGGCATCTCTTCAATCGATGGTGTTTTGTTTTCCGGTAATCTTTTTTCTCTCCCTCTCTTTTCTCCCACCCTCGAAGAATTGACAACAGTCAGCAAAAATCTTAACGGACGTCTAAGAGATCTTCTAACCAATCACACAGCATTTTTCCCCCCCTTTTGTTTTCTCAATGGCCCCGGGATTGTGTGTGGTGGTCTTTGTTTTTTGGGGGGGTTGTGTTGGTAAGCAACCCCCACCCCTCCCCAATTTCACAGACTCCCCCCCATATACATTGCCCTCTTTTAAATTAAAAAACATGGTTAGACCCCTTTTCCCTTCCCGGGTCCCTTACCCATGAGCGAGAAAGACATCCGGCTGCTCGCCATTTTTCCCCTCCGTTTGCCGTTAGCTTTAGTGATCCCCTTTCCTCATCGACTGTCAGCCTGGGCGAATGAACCGTCAGAACCATTACAAAATCTTCACCGACGCATTGCGCACCCCCCTTGCCGATTTCTTGTCTGCGGGCGCCCCTATGAAGAGCTATCCCCAGAAGACCTCCGGATTGAGTTCATTACTTTCCAGTCTACCCCTTGACGTGTGGCATTTTCTTCCAAAATGCCCGCTCCCCCTTCTAGGCCTTCCTCCCAGTTAACGAGGATTTTTCCCTGGTCCACCATGGCCCCCTCCCCCCCCCCCCCCCCCCCCCCCCCCTGACTCTGATCATTCTTCTCCGAAGTCAGTTTTTGGGACCCTTTACCCCCCCCCTGTCCCTTTCCCTTTCCAATTCCTATCAATGGAAAGAGACGTTTTTGAGAAGTTTCGACTCTTCCCTTTTTTCCGCGACCCCTCCACCGATTGAATGTTGGTCGGCCCTTCCTTCCAGTCTAAAGAACAGTCTTCCCGGCGGCGATTTCCCCCCCCCCTTCCTTTCTTCCGGTTTGTCTTCTTCCCCCCCTGGGAGTTTTGGACAATTTAGTTTTAACCTCCGAAAAGGACACGTAAGTTGCTTCTCAAAGCGAGACGCCTTATTTAATTTTCATTTCTCCCCTTGGCTAGGATGCGTTTTTTTCACCTCTCCCTTTAGACGAGAGTCGTGCCCGTGAACTTCCCTTAATTAGAGGTGGCCGGCTGGGGTTTGCTCTCTGATCTGGACCCCCGTCAGGCCGGGTATAGATAAGCTGTAGACCAATCGGCTCCCCGCCCCTTTCTGTCGGTAATTTTATGCTTTTCCTTCGAATCCAAGGGCGGAGGTGCATGCCAATATTTGACGTTCCGTGTTTTCTCCTCTCTATCTGGTTCTATCAGCCCCACACCAAGAAAATGATAAGGATTGCTACATGTAATTTTTCTGATCACAGTAAATGCCAGCCTCGTGACCGTTCGCCTGTTTCAGTCCCTTCCCGTCGCTCAATTACTTTCCCTCTCCCGTGCCGAAACTACCCCCGAACGGCATCCCCCTCCCCATCACCCCACCCCCAAACCCATAGTCATCGCCTGCCCTTTGTCCCATGACGCCACCCCCCCCTTTTCTATGGGCGAGGATTTTTTCCCCTCTGCCCAGTGTCGTTTGGTTGCAAGGAAATTTCCCTGTGCCGACAAGTGTTTTTACACCCAAAGCACTTGCCCGAGCCGGTCCATTTCATATGCAGAAATTTATTCTCCCCTTTTTTCCTCGATTGAATTGCACTTATAGTGGAGAAACTCGAGCACCCCCGTGCGAGCGATGACGCGGGCTACAGCGCCGAGATTGTTACCAGTTTTTTTTTTTTTTTGTTTCGAGCACCCCATTAGAGAAAAATTATCCCCCCTCCTACGCCCTCCCAGCGTAGCTTTTGATTAGCAGCTCGCCGAGGCAGACTATTTCGCATCTGATATACTCCTCCTCGGTAGTTCCAGATGGAATTTACAATGTGGGGTTCTTCCATAGAACCGGTCGACCCGACGACTGCCCTTATAAAGATTCCTTCGCCCCCCCTTTTTTACGCAAATAGCTTGACACCTTTGCAGTCCTTTTTCCGACCTTATGTAGTTAACCAGTTTTTGTGTTTCTGACGTATTTTTGCCGTTACGCCGTCCCTATCAGGGCCGCCGCTCCCCGACGATCACTTGCCTAGTATAACCTAAGGAGGGCAAGTATCACGATGGAGCCCTAGTCCTGACGCCTGTCTGCATCTTCATCAAAATTTTTGTTGTTAGCGTCGTTTGTACTGAACCCCCTCCTGAGCATTCCGAGCAGTCGATTGCCCGGCTGGTCAAGCGCCTTCCTTCGCGCTCTTTCCCCATGTCCTTCTTATTTATGTAATTATACATATTAGTGAAGGTCGGACCCCTTTTAGTTATTTCTGGTTTCCGGCCCTAGACTCCGAAGCGTATCACACCAACACTTGTTTTCGGGTACTGTCGGTGAAAAGGAGTCTACAATTTGGAATTCGTCCTTAACCACCAGCAACACAGAGAAGAAAAAGCCATTCAGCCGTTTAGGGCTGCCCCCACTTTTCTACGATCTTGGAGTTACGTTAGTAGATGTTCTGGCCCCTGTCCCCGATTTCCTGGCACGTCACCTGTGACATTAGACATGCGTTAGTGCTTGCCTCTATGCACGCCGGCCTCCTCGTCTCTTCCTTCACTGCGGTTGGTGAAGTCGTTTGGTGCTTTAATCTCCTTTTTTAGTCAACGAGAAGTCTTCGCCGATTTCTTCCTCTCTGCCCGCTCTCCCCCCCCCCCCCCTCATTTGAGGCAACTGAGCGTAAACCCGATAACTTGGCAATGAAGAGATTGCCGACTGCCTCGCGGTCCCAATTATTGATGTTTTTTTTCTGATTCGTGCCTCACATAAAGTCAGTCCCTTGTAATGGCCGAGTCCTCGTGGTGGCGAGGATCTGGATTCCCTCCCTGCGCCCATGGATGCCTCCTTCTCGACGTTCGACGCATGCCACTACTACAACTTTTCTGTTTGTTTGTGTGTTGGTGGGGTTTGTTGGTTTTTGTTTCTTTTTTTTTCGTCGTAGTAATTCCCCTTCTGCCTCCCTGGCCTGACTTCCTTACGTTTATCGCCAGAGAGCGTAAATTTTACCCTTCTCCTTCCACTCCTTGTTTTTTTTTTGGAGAGCTCTTCGGAAACGTACTTGGGAAAGACCTCCAAGAGCAGGTCACCGTTGGCCAGTCCGTCCACTGACCACGCGCTTCCCTTTTCCTCCTGCGGCCTCTTCGTCCACGTCGCTCCGCGCTTCAGGTCGCCCCCGTCGTTCCTTCCTCCCGCGTAATTAGTCCACCGCTAGTAAGCCCAAGCGGCAGTACGACGTTTCCCTACGGCGTTTTTTTCCCCAGTTAGCCTGCGAATCCCTCATTTTTCCGCGGCATTCCGACCCTTCCCCCGGTCAATGCTCTCCAGTTATATTTTTTTGTTGAGTAGCACAATGATCCCCCATCGAATCCCGTGGCTCCCTTTAATATCCTGCAAAAATAGTCTGGTCTTCCTGGAAGAGCCTGAACACTCAACCTCTACCCCCCGACCCAAACAGCCGACTGTCTTCTTCCTATACCCGGCGGAGGACCCCCTGCCCCTTCCGCCATCCGCTGAGAAAAAAAGCGCGTGCTGGCGCATCTAGGACTTTCAACGACCCTATATACACTTGATGACAGCTCCATTTTTTCAAGCCCGTCCGATTCCTCGATGTTTTTTCTTCCTTTCTATCCGCCACCCCAGTCACCAAGGCGTCAAGTCGTCCCCCGGCCTTTTAACTCACCAGTTCTTTTTGCGCGACGTCAACAGAGCCCTCCTACCTTTCCCCCAGACACCCGACGATTTCCCTTCGTTCCCTCTCCCTCAATGGAGACCTAATGCCCGCAGTCGTCTCCTCCTTTCTGTTTCGCCACCCGTTTCCCATATGCGATAATGCGACTTTCTTTTTTCTTCTTGCCTCACCCCATTCTCCCCCCTAGTTAAACCTCATCCCTACCCTGAAAAGTATACGATTCATTTCTACTTAAGGAAAGCCTTCATTTTTGCCTTCCCCCCCCCCCCCCCTCGTCGCTCCTAAGTCTCCCAGCGACCCCTAGGACCATAAGTCAAGCCTGAAGCCAAAATTTATAGAGGAACCTTTACAAATGTCGTTCGACAAGTCCTTTTGCAAAGCTAGTGCCCCACGAGGCCACCCGGCGTGAGGACCTTTACCTTCTGCCTCTTTCTCTCGGTTTTGCTGAAGTAGATCAAGTGTACTTTCTTACCTTATAGACACCCTAAAACGAACATGTCAGATACTTGAATTACGATAAAGCCTCCTCGAGTAGATCCCCGACCGCTCATTTTTTGGTTTTCTCTCTTTTTTTCTGACCTAGATGTGTCTAGACACCATGTCTAACCCGCGCGGACCGCTAGCCGCTCCACGTAAGTTCATTTCCACTTCGCAGAGTGAGTTACACTTTCTAAGATGAAATTCTCTTAAAATTTCTTGTACGATTTTTTTTGCCCGCTCGCTTAGGCGAAAGCCCGTACTATGAGACTTTTTCTTTTTTTATCCCTTCTACCGAAGGCGCTTCTTTCAATGTTTATTTTCAACCACAATGGCTCGTTTGAAGAGAAGCAATACCCCCCTTGAAATTTTTGACTGGTGGCCGTTAACATGAAAAGGCAGTCTTTCCCTATTGGAACCGATCTCGGAGGACCTTTTCTTTCTTCCCCAGCAGGTGGAGCATCGGCGTACTAAGCTGTCCAATTTTCAAATGCGTTCAGACGCGTCAATGAGGCCCTCTCTCGAATCGCCCCTTCCGGCTATCGGTCCTATCTCGAGGGCTGTACCCAGACAAACCCCCTTCTCCTTGAGACTTTTTTTGAGCCCGCTTCAACCCGAAGGCATTTACCTCCTCCTCCTCGCCTTGCGCCGAGCTCCCCAGCTAGTGAACCATATCTAACTATCAAAACCCTGCCAGCAGGGCCCCAGACTTCCACCTCAATTTTCCCCAGAACCCCCTGACTTTGCCGGTCATCGTCCTCTATGTGAAATGGACTGTCTTTTCTCCACAAACCATCCTAGCCACCAGCGCAACTCCCCCCTAGCCTCCGCTTTAGTTTGGCGACCTTGAATGAAAAGATAGTGTTGCCCTGATGCTTCTTCCAACCTTCTTTTAGCATAGATAAGCCATTCCCCCCCTTCAACTGCACCTTTCCCTCTGCAGCTTTATGAGTACTCGTGTCTCGGGCTTGTACTTGATGTCAACCTAAGCGGCTTTGGTTCGGAGAAAAACGACACGCCCTGATCACCTCTTTCTTTTTTCCTACAACCTAATTGCTTACAAGGTTTTTTTCCTCCAATAGCCGTCTAAGTCCACCGAAAAAGTCTCTCTCGAAGGTCGTTGAACGTTCCCCTTTCTTACTTCCCCCTCTCGGACAGCCACCGTTTGAATTAGTCGCGAGAATCCCAGCCCCGGTGTGCTATCACGCTTATCCAGATTGCCACCCACGACTATTCACTAGTAAGCATACTCACACGGAAGTCCACAGCACGCAAATCCTCATTCGCTGTCCTCTTTTCGAGCCCCGCTATATATGCACAGAAGGACCCACTCTTGTTCAGAGTCTCTAACTTCCTTAAGGTGATCTTCCTTTAGAATCCAGGTGTGGTCAAGCCTAGTCTTTTCTATATCTACACTAGGTCGTTGTTTTTTTTGGTTGAGTTTTTTTATCCAATCCCTAAACCCCGATCTAGTTTTCTTACAATGGAGGTTTTTTTTCATTCATCCCCTTTTTTAGCATTTTATACAGCCGGCACTCCCCTTCAAAAATTGAACCTGCCAGGGCGAACCCCTTCGACAAGGGCGACCTCCCTTATATGTACTTTTTGTAAGTGGAGATGCATTTTATCCCCCCTTTTAGGGCTGGCATTTTTTGTCCAAACATTCCCTTCGCATTGAAGACCTTTTGCGTTTCTGAATGTCGGCCTTTCTTTCGCAAAGTTCCGCTTTGAGTCTTCTTTTTCGAGTCGTCTCCCGTCCCATCGCGACTGCTGCGTCGCCCTCATAATCCGTCCCAGGATCTTATTGTCCAGAGAGGGACCCGAAACCGATTTTCCCCCTGTTTAATACCTTCCCATCCAAGCAAAGCGTTACCTCCCCTCAGTGAGTTTCTCTTGTTTGTGATATCCTAGCATTGTTTACCAGAGCTTTTTCCCTGGTAGGTTTTGAGATTTGACAGTTTTTTTTTTTTTTTTTGACACCCCCAGCCAAGATTGTTGAATAGAACGTCTACTAACTTGTTTAGTTATTTTCCCGAATCTTCGCTTATATTTTTCCGGCCAGTCCTCCCCTCAAATCGTAAGCGCATCTTCCTCCGAGGCATGTCGCTCATGACATTTTTCTCCATTTCTCGGTCTGGGAGTCGTTTGTATCGTGCGCAGCCCAAGCTGAACTGGTACTGGGGTTCCAGGGAATGAACCCCCTCTTTGACCGACTACAAGATTTTTCTCGTCGCGCTTTTTCTTATCCCTCCCTTGTCGGCAATCAGTAGATTCCTATCTTTCCCGTTCCTGACGCGATTAATCTCTGCTTGAAACATCCTGCCCGCTTACCATTGCGCAGGCGTCGCGTAGTTCTTTTTTTTTGGTATGCCTGAGCTGGGACGCATAAGATTGATGGCTCGACATTCGTTGTTTTTTTTTTTCAGTCCGATTGCCGCAATCATAAGCGACGGTTTAACGTATTCTATAAATGCACAAGTCTTTTCAGTCTTCTCTGAAGATCCTCTATTCTCATCCTCGTTTTTTTTTTTTTGTATCTCTCTCATTCAGACAGTCTTATATCCAGAAGCCTTTCATCCCCCTTTGAAGCCACGGGTAAACTTTTTTTACAATGTTTGACTTTCTGTCAGCGCGCTGCTCCCCCCTTGTAAACGATATGTTCCTTTGAAGTGAGTCTTAACATGAGCTCTTAATACCCCCCTCCACCCTACCTCCCTACTTTTGGTGATAGGGGAAGATAGTTTTATACCTTGCAAAATCTACTTACTCAGAGCTTTTTCTCCGAATATCCGGCAGCAATTGACCGCCAAGATGCGCAAGTCTTCCGCAGATCCTTTATAGTAATCGCTTTTTTCCCCTTGGCCCCCCCCAAGTCACGGTTCCCCCCGTAACACCCCCCAACATCAGATTCACCTCCCCGACCTCATGCCTCCTTTTCACAATCGGCGCCACCGCCCCCCTCTTCACCCCCCGATTGCGTTGGATTTTTTCGTCTCCCTTCTGAAACACCCCCGAACCCAGCCGGAACCGCCCAGCAATTCTCCTGGACAAGTTTCTCCTCCTTACCCATTACTCTTCCTTTCGTACAATTCTTTTTCCCTTCAGTGTCCCCTCCCCTTCCAGGACCTTCTTCCCTTCAAGAGTGCCTGAGTCCAAGAACCCCTTTTAGTCCACGACTTTCGGAACTAGTTTCTTAAGCACCCCCGCATCCCCCCCCTTCTCTTGATCTTTTTTTCACCTCTCTTTTTTTTCATATTTCCGCTGACGCCCTAGATCCACAACAGTTCCAGATTGCTATCCGCAATGTCCAAACCCGAAGTCCCACGCATTCTTTACCCGTTAATTGGCGATCCAATTTCGGTCCCACCAAACACCCACAGAAGAACTGCTCTTTTTCCATGCAATGTTCCGAGTCGCCAACCACCTCCACCCTTAAAAGCTTACAAACCAAGATTTACGGGCCCTTGACTTTTCCCCCTTTGTGCGATGTTTCCATTTGTCTTCTATCCCCCGTCCATCGTGTGGGAATTCCTCTTCCCATTATCTCCTCCCCCTCTCGCCATCCTTTTTGTGAGTTACGACACTCCCCTAGTTAGCTATCGCTTTTGGTTGTCACCCTCCCCGATTCCGACCTCAACTGCACATCGGACCACATCTACCGCCTAATTGGACACACACCTCTGCCCCCTGATCTCCGTCATGTGTGCCTAAAAGCTTCGCTGCGCAGACTCCAATCTGAACCATGCTTCCGCTTCGGCTTCTTTGCCATTTTTCGCCCAGGTTTCTTTTTTTGGATATTTCTAGTGCAGCACTCAGTAGTCCGGTATCCCCGTTTTTCCTTGTGTAGGTTCACACCATGTCACGAATGACTCGGGAAGGAGGAAGTTAGCGGAGTGGCGTGCCTGACTTTTATACTAACTTCACTCGCATAGATTTTTGAATAAATGAAGTACTATCAGATTGTGTTCTTTCTCCGCCCCAGACCCAACAAGAGGCGGAATTCTGCAGTACGGCCTTCCGTGCGCCTACCCCCAGCAGACTATTGACCGTCCTCATTTATGTCATCTTTTTCCCCTTGTTTTGGTTTATCCGAGGTCCTGACAACAAGTTCGAGGCTTTTCCCTCTCCCGATAAGTTTCCTTTCCGGAAGCAATTAGTTTAATGTTAGGTCCTTTTTTCGTAAGAGATTGGTTTTTTTTTTTGCCGCAGCCCTTTCCCCCATGCGATTTCTCTCGATTGATCAGGGTACTTCCTGAGGCTTTTTTCTTATTTCCTGTACGGAATGAGGCATGAGTTAGCGAGTCTCACATCCGGTCCACGCCATTTGTGCCTTCTGGTCTGATCCCATGACCGAATGTCGGAGACTGCTCTTTGAGGAGTTTATAATACTTCCTCTCTCCCTTGATACTGAGTACGACTATCTTATAGCGATCCCCCCCAAGCCCCCCTCCTAGCCCCGCGCTCATCCTTTACTTCTTGTCCGTCCCCTAATTTTAAGTGAAAGACGTAGCATTTCTTAATTCTTTTCTTCCGTCACAGTACCTCCGTTAGAGAGCCCCCCCTAACCTTTCCCTCCTGACCCTTACCCCAGTGACACTTCCCTTTTTAATGGCAGTCACCCCCCCAAATTTTCCTTTTCTTCGTCGCGTTTGGGGTTCTTTCGTAACCCTCCTTTTCCGTAACTTTGGCCAAAACGACCCTTTGAACCGCCCCCCCCCCATTTTAGTTCACAGATGCTGACAAACCCCCTTTACATCTCCTCTAGAGGTCCCATTCAGTGACGCCATTTTACTTTTTATTCAGACTGTTTTCTCCCCCCCCCCCCCCCCCTTTTCCCACCCCTTCAGTACTTTCACCCCCCCTCGCCACCCCCCTTTTTCACTACAGGAGGTCTTTTACGCGACCTCAATTGATTAAATCATGTTTCAGAACGCTCTCCTCTCTCTACAATGACGCCATCCGCGGGCTTAGAGAGCTCCCCCCGCATTTTCCCTTTAAAGATATGCAGACCGTTTCGTAAGTCGGCCCGTATGACCATCCTCATAATGGCCCTGGTTCTTTCGATGCACGCGTCGAACGGACCCCCTCCGAATTTCTCCCCTGTTAAAACAAAATTTTTTTTTCTCAGACAATCGAGAGTGTCGAACGCCGCCCTGTGGTAATCCCGATCTCCTAACTTTTTTTTTTCCTTCAGCCTTGAACTCCAGTTTGAACTCTCCGCCTTCACAGTCCAGCTCCTTAGCCCGACCCGTCCTTCTTACCCCCTCTAACGCAGTTTATCCGTACTCATTCCCATGTACTACGCTTTATGATCTTGACGATAAACCTCCTCTCCTGAGGGTCGCTGAGCGGCTATAAGCCCCCCCCTGCTTCATTTCCTTTGCATACGCCTGTTTTAAATTGCTTGCTCACCTTCAATTTAGAGCCTGAATTTTTTTTAGTCGCTTTCCATCTTAGGAGTTTCTAAGAGACACTAGGTAGTCATTTTTGCGGTAGACGACCCCCGAAGTACGAACCCCCCTTCCTTTTCTCTTCCGGCGGAGCATTCTATCTTTCTTTTCAAAAGAACACTCTAATCTCCCCCCCAACGAAAGTCTTGAAAACCCTGTTGTTAAGTCATCTTCGCTCTTCTCCGTGCCGGAACATTCCTACGATGCTGAGCGCGCGCCGGGCCCCCCCATTTTTTGTGACATTTTTTTTCCATTTCGTTTCTTTAAGAGACCGTCCCATCCGTTTCCATCATCCCCTCCCTGTTGCATTAGTTTGGGCGTCTCGTTCACGGTCGTTCTAAATAAAGCATCAGTATTTCCTTAAAATCTCGTCCCCCGATTATATGCGTAGTGTGAAATAATTAGTCTCGAGAAACAACTCCAGAGGTAAAAAAATAAAGTGGGTGCCCTTTTAAGGAGTTCCTGCGCAGCCGGAGCGCAGTAATTAAGTCCTCCGTGCAGAGACTCTTTTATTTCGAGCAAGTGCCCAATGTGTCTCAGGAGTAGAGCCCTAGCTAAGGAAATCATCCCTCGCATTCCATTGCACGACGTAGAATCTCGCCCCTTACCACCACCTTGAAAGAATTTTTCGCAGTCATGCCGACCCCTCTTGTGATTCTTTTTCGCGGTTTTTTTTGGTTGCAGTGTC
>Ga0179593_1635798_pt1 | contig 24637 bp, 28 predicted proteins | sample CZODoug2_1_08_16_FD_185931 | JGI IMG/M metagenome (GOLD analysis project Ga0179593, IMG submission 185931) | Vadose zone soil fungal communities from Angelo Coast Range Reserve, California, USA - CZODoug2_1_08_16fungal (PacBio error correction) | ecosystem: Environmental > Terrestrial > Soil >... | reverse complement strand
TCCGCTGTAGAGTTAGGGCTTCCTGATCCTTCAACCTTTCGTCCTGAACGGTTTTTTTTTTCTCAACCTCAATCGAATCCTTTCTCGCCCAGCCAGACCCCACCCTTCTTAAACATTGGCGAGACTTCCCCTGACTCAACATAGTTTTTTCTCATGTGCTCTTAGTAAGGCTTATGGGGAATCGGTCCCACAGGATCACGTCCCCTTGTGGGGCCCTTGCCCTCCCCCCAATCCACTCTGGATTGGAGCTGTCGACAGTTTTTAGTGGCGCGTCCAACTCCAAGTCTCCACGTCTTGGTTAATTGGAGGAAATAATAGTGAGGCCCCTCGCTTGTAGGTCACCGCCTTCAGACCGCCGCCCTGAGCGCTTGCCCCTTCCATTTTTCCACCATTCTCCCTCCTAAACCAGTGATTGCTACTCCTTCCGGATGCTAGGTTAGTTCTCGGTCCTTAATGGGAATACTTTAGACTCCGTCTCCGGCTTCGGGTTCCCTTTCCCTGCTAAGTGATCCCTTTTTTGTTGTTCGCGACATGGTCTGCTCGCGGGATGTACCCACTCTCTGATTTGCGTTGTCTCGCCGTGCCCTCGCAAACTTTCATTTTCGAGACAAAAGGTTTGGTGATGGGCGGGGTTTCCACGTTAGCGCCCCTTTCCTACCGAAGCGGGATGAACTTATATGAGCGCTAGTTATTTACGCGAGCGCACTCCCTAGTTACTTCTCTCTTCCTCCTGTAAAAATTTGCTTTTGCTTTTCCCTTTCCTACTCATTCACTGCTTGGATTTCTTTCTTTTCGTCTTTTCCAGGTTGCAGGACTCTCTTGGACGGGCCCGCGGGACTTTTTCCTCCCCTTATTTGCACTTTTTCTTCCCTTCCCTGCAACCTTCTCTCTCAAAGCGCTCCCCTCCTCAGAAGCCGTGAATTCCTTCCTACTTCCGTTATAGTCAAAGGGTTCCTCCTTCCTTTCTCTCTTGATTTCTCTTCAGTGTTTTCCTTTTCCGCAGGTGGAACCGCTCCCGAGCCTTCCTTGCCGATTTGGTAATCCCGCTCTTTTTGTCCCTTGCGAAGCGTGGCATATATCCAATCTTGCCCCTTTCCCAACGCTTTTCCCTTCGCTCGATTCGCCAGACTGGGTTCTCTTAAGCAATACATCAGTCCCGACTCTGGTCGCAATCAACTACCTGCCCATGGTACCCTCTTTTCCCACCGACTTCCGCCATTCGTCTTAGGGAGGGAATTTTCCCCCTTTCTTCCTTCTGCGTGATTCTTCACCCCTATCGATTTCTCTGACGCATACCGTCCCCCGCCCTTTCCTCTCTGGTCTTTTTGCCGATGGTGGCTTTGTGCCACCATTCCTTGCATGTGGGACCCCCCCAGTAGAGCGTATATAGTTCACCCCCTCTTGCCCCAGCGAGTGTTTCTCCCCCTCCGCAGACTTCCCCCCCCCCCGTGCTAAATCTTCTTGATGAGGCCCACCTTTGACTTACTCATACCACTCGCGTTTTCGGCCAAGAGCTTTTCCCGTTTAGTTTGTCCAGGGCCTTTTTCGGCCTTTTTCGACGCCCTCCATTGTGCCCCGTGCAGCCTTTAACCGATGTCTTTCTTTCCTTCTCGCCCTTTTGTGCCGACGAGTTGGCGTCTTTCTTTGAGTCCCATTACCTTCCGTGGATTTTCATTCCCTTTCGTCGCGCTGGGCCTGGTCGCGGGTTACTTTTCGTTTCAATTGCGTGCCGCTTTTCCTCGCGAAACTTTCTCCTCTTGGGGAATGATTGCGCTTTGAAGTTTTCTTTGGTGAAAAACCCTCAAGGGGCAGGAGGGCGGGCCTGTATAAGTTGGGCTTTTTCTTGCGTTTTGAGGATTCCCCCTTTTCACATTTGCTTTTTTCTTTCTATCTGCAAAGGACTGTCAGGACCTCGTCCCCATCCGTCTTCTCAGGTCTAATCCTCATTTTCGCTCCCGACCCTGGAATTGCTACTTCTCCTTTCCAATTCCTTCACATGAGTTTTTTCGCCCCCCTGAGTTTTTTTGAAAAGTTCCCCTCCTACCAGTTTGCTGGCGGCAGATTGGGATTTTGTTCCCTCCCTTTCTCTCTTGAACCCCTTCTCTTGGCAAGTGGTTTTTTGCTTCCCCCCCCCGTCCGCATTTTAAAGTATTTTTTTTTCGAGGATTTTTCTCTCGCTATTGAGAAACCTTCCTTTCCCTTAATAATTTCCGGGTTTGTGAGAGATGTTTCTCCCATTTCCCAAAGCAGGACCTGACGGTTGCGTGGCCCCTGGGGTTTCTTAGCAGATCTCCCTGCCAGGGTTTTTTTTTCCCCCCCTTTTTAGGGGGTTCTCTCCAGTAGTTGGAGGAAGCCTTATCACCCCCAGCTGCACGCGACACTCCCCAAGGCTCGACCAACTCCCCCCTCGCTCGGTTCTCCTTTTTACCAGACCCTCCCCCCGTGTTTACTATATGAGAAAACAATTACTTCCTTCCGGGAGCGAAAGTTCGACCTCGGCTTTATCTCCCTGCGCCCTCAAGTTGACGCCCTTTCTTCTCCTAGCTGGCGGAGCTCCCAACTCAAGAAATAGACCGCCCTTCTCTACAACTTCCCGCAACCCCCTTCCTGCCAGTCCCCCCCCTCCTTGCTGAGTAAGCCGAAATTTCCCTTTCAGCCCTTAATCTTCTTTTTTCTTTCAGGATCCCTTCCCGCGCATGATTTTATTTCTCCTTCTCCTTCCGTTGACCTACCCCGCGACCAGCCCTCCCCCTTCCGAAGGGCACTTTTTTAAAACCTTTACGATTCTTGAAACCCCCTTTGGATTGTCACATCTTTGTTTTTGCCCATGCTTATAAGGTAGGAACTCTTTCCTCTCCGCACCTATAGGAGAGGGCTGCAGGTACTCCTCAGGCCCTACACTTTGATGCTCTTTTTATGCCACTCCCCGGATCTCGTGAAGATGGAGTCCCCCCCTACTTAAGTCTTTTCGATTTTCCTCTGACAGCCAGCCCTGCACGAGTTTCCCCGGCCTCCCCCACGTTTTTTCCCACCGACCCCTTCTTCTTTCGAAGTTTCTTTTTTTTTTTTTCCCATGCAACTTTCCTTCATGTGGGACACAAATAGGCAGGCGTCACCAGGGATGATCGCGTGTGACGTTTCTAGGGTATCTCAGTTGAAGTAAGACTCTTCTTCCTATAGTATCGGACTCCTTCCGTGTGAGTCTGAACGAGACTTTCTTGCCCAATTCTGGTCATTTCGTCCCGGTCGGCGTTTAGCACTTCTTTCGTTTCCTTTATTGTACCCTTTTCTCAGTCAGTTTCTCTCCCCCTTTCCTCGTATGGGAGTTTGTCCCTCTTGTTCCGTAAAATGTACCTCTGCTTTCACCTTCGGATCTTCGTTCAGCGTTAGTTCCTTTTGCTCAACTTCCTGAGCCATACTCCTGAATCGTGACACTCTCTTGATTATTCGATCGAATAATCCGTTCCCCTTGACTTCTGAATTCTGACTTTCTTTCTGGATTTTCCCACTTGCCGAGTTGTTTTTTTTCTTCTCTATTTTTTCCTTGTTGTGGGAGTCTTCTCCCTGATGATGACGCTGGCGACTTCTTCCCCCTTCCGCTTCCGACATTAGATCTCCATCAGTACTCTGGTTCCCAAGATTATTCCTTTTCCCTGGGAACTTTTTTTTTCCCAGGAAGGATTATTCTTTCGCCAGGATCTTTAAGTGGCTCCACCTTGCAGGATGAAACGAATTCGGGCATCTCGTCTTTTTCGTCTTTTCCCATAAGTTTTTCCACCAATTCCTTCTTTTGCGATGGGTGCCCCCTTGAGATTTGACTACAATTTTTTTCGCCAGCCCTTTGATATTCGAGCACTTCTTTAGCCCCGAATTCCCCGACCATTTTCTTGTTCATTGATAGAAAACCTTCCTTTAAGCCCCTCTTATGGATCTGATCTCAAATCGCACGAAGTCCGAATCACGCACTACCACGATGTACTTTCCGGGCGATCCCTGTGCGTCGCTGCTTTTGAACCTTCATTTCAAGTGAGGGACCCAACTGCCCGTCCGCTGCAAGGCTTCTTTTTCTCTTTCGAGTTTCCTCCCTTTAGGAAGAACCTCCCTTGTACTACAGATTTTGCTTGTTTCCACCTTTTGTAGTGCTGTCCTATCGCGTAGTGTGTGCGGCATGGAAACTCCCTTGAGGTCATTTATCCTTTTTGTTTTTGGCTTGTCCGGCTTTACTGCCCAGCCGTGAGGCATAACCAATGACAACGGATGTTTTTTTTTTTTCCCCTGATCGCCCCTTTTTTCCTATCTAGGTCATTTGTGTCGTTCCATTAACCCCCCCCCCCTTTCTTGATGTCTCATTGGAAAGCTTGCTTTTTTCGTGAGTCCTTCCCCCCCCCCCCCCCACCCCACCCCCCCTGCCCCACCCCCCCACCTGACCACCCCCCCCCAACCCCTCCCCACCCCCCCCCCCCCCCCCCCCCCCCCCAAACACCCCCCCCCCCCGTGCCCCACCCACGCCACACTACGATTGTGCCGAAGACGTTCCCCTACGGAGATGGGTATCTTCTCTCTTTTCGAGGAGATGTGCAGGAAATGAGATCCTTTTTTTTTTCCAGCACAGCGCTCTCTGCAGGTTCGCGATTGCCCCACTTGCCAGATGAACGTAAAGAGGATGCACAGCGCCTCTCCCTGAGGAACGGGCTAGGCTCGAGTTTACTCCCGCAGGAAAATATCGTCTCTAGTATCGAAGGAACCGCCACCGCACAGAAACAAGATAGGCATGACTCTCTTAGGTTCATTATTGCTACGAAGCATTTTCAAACGCCTCCGTCCCGGAGCCGTATGCTTTCTCTTCCTTCCGCGCGGAGTCTTTAGGGGGGTTTTCTTTTTGCTTTTGGATTGGAGCGCGGAGAACCTTTTTTTTTTACCACCAGAGATTTCCGCTGAGGCGGACCCAGAGGAAGAAAGGGAATCGAAGTCTCCTCCGCGGGATCAAGGGAGACGCGGGGGAGCTAAGCAGGTGTTGACGAGAGCTGAAAGTCGATTTTTTTTGAGACATGCTGTCGCTGCGAGTACTGCGCGCGCTTTCAGAGCGGAGTCGCCTCCTCCTTATTGAGGTATAGTTCCCCTGTAATAGGAGCTTACGGACCTCCAGTGCTACCAAGTACCGCACAGCGACGTGCTTTTTTTTTTTTTTTTTGCCCTGTCATCCAGTAGAGCAGAACTTCGTCTCATCCCCCCACGACCCCCCCCCCCCCGCACACACCTTTCGTGAGAACTGTACACCGTCCATACCCTACCCCCCGGTTTGTTTGTTTTGTGTTCACGTGAGTATTTGTTTTTTTTTCCCCTCATTTCCCCCCCTGCGTTAGCCCCACCCCGAACCACCACGAAAGAGAAGTTCAGTTCTGGGTCTCAGCCTTTTCCCAGAGCAGCTACGTCTAGTCTGCACCCCTTTTTCCGGTTGGCAAAAATGGGGTTCAAGTTCGCCACAGTAGTTTCTTACCACCCACTCACGACCCCACCACTGTGTGACCTTTTATTTTCTTTTCCAACCTTTCTTCCCCCCAGCGACTAAAGGGTTCACCGCGGGTTGACCCCCCCTTCCTGGTACGAGCGTAGACCAACCCATCATTCTCCCAGTCTTTCCCTCCCGCTAGGTCTTGTGTCCAAGATAATGTCTTTCCATCGTGCTGTTTTCTCCCCCCCTACTTCGCGGTTTATAGGGCGCTCCTCTCTTCGACCGACGAAACCGCCACTAGCCTTCCCGCTAATCAACGTATTCCCCAAAGTTTAGCCAAGACCCCAATCTTGAAAATTGGATTGATTTAGGATTTCCCAATCGATACGCCCAGAGCCTTCCTAAATGCGGGATTCACCGATGTCTCTGAAGGTTTGCCTTTACGGCAGTTTGACGATGAGGCCGGAGATAAGTTGAGAAGAGAGGTGCCCCATCCAACCCCGAGCAAAGACATGTCGTCGAAGCATTTTGTTTAAAGGTTTGAGGTCAAACTCAGCCATGGTGTAATTGTGTGACTGACCAAAGCTTGTGATCCCCTTTTCGGGGGCTAGATACGAGCTCATTTTTTTTCGACCCCGTTTGTTTCCCAGCCCGTCTTCTCGGTGGGACCTCCTGTCGTAGTCCTCCTTTGGCGTTTTTCTAGTCACGCGTCCCTGAAAACCCGAAAGGATAATCAAAAGGTTCCCGACCCCTTAAGTGATCTAAGATTCGCCGACACTTCAGGTGTTTGCGTCCATGGATTGGGTAGCTCCCCTCGTGTGAAGTTTTTAGTCTTAATACTAGTGCCATCTGGAAACTATACTCCTACATTTACACTGGCATACTTCTACCTACTTTTAACCGTATCCCCATTCTGGACTTCGTCCCTCACGTATTCATCCTCTTCCTGTCGACAACCCCTCTGCCTCTCCTCCTTCCAGCCTCACACACTCCACTATTCCTCCGGTTACACCCTCCGCGTATTCGTACGGGCCTTTTTCCTCTTTCCCCTGCCTCAGTCCCCCCCTTAGACCAATCACGCGCGACTATGCCTTGTCCCCACCCCCTTTATTGGCCAGGTCACCCTTTTCCCCCTGGTCCGATTCCTTTTCCATCAACCCTATTGCTTCTTCCTCACCTTTTCTTGTCATCCCCGCCCTCCCTAGTCACCTCCCCCCCACCCCCTTTCCCCCCCCGGAAATGTTGAAGGGGTACTTACCATACCCTATCGCACCTACCTTAGGTAGAGAATCCCCCTCTTTTTACCTGTCAGGGAGGAGCGACCCCCCTACAATCCGTTCCGTCACTGTAGAGAACCTAATAATTGTTAATAAGTCGACCATGTCGATTGTTTTCGCTTCCCCCGGATACTTCGGTGGAAGACCTGGAACAACCGCTCTTTTCCCCATTTTTCGGCAGAATTTGATGATACGTCTATGGATCATCTCGCACGGGCCGTATTTTTCTCCCGTGTTCCCATCAGCAAGTCAGTTTCGCTCACCCAGGTGCCGTTTCTTTGCCCATTTAATTCTTTGACTTCGGACCCTTCAATCGCCTTATTCACCTCTGGACCCCAGCAATCCCCCTGAAAGATCCATCGCGCTTCCCCCCTAAGCTTCATTCACCTCTCTTTCCCGATACCCGTTGACTTTTCCCCCTTTTCCCATAACTCCCTTTCGTTTTCTTTAGGAAGCGTGTCCCCCTTTTGACTTACCCGCGTCGGCCATCGGGATTCCTCTTCCTCCTCCTCCGTTGTTTTTTTTGATCCCGCTGGCCCCCGTGGGGCCCCTCCTTTCCCTCCGAACAGTTCCCTTTCTGGAAGTTTCATCAGAGGTCCGAGTCAAATTCATGAAGGAGTTTCTCTCTCTTCTCTTAAGGACCTAGAGTTTTTACCTGTCATGCTTTATGCGCTTCGCGAGGTCCTTTCCCTTTTCTTTCTTTTTCCGATCTCCTCTGACTTCTTCCGAGAGGTCATCCCGCTTGTTGTGAACTGACTCGCGAAAGCTTTTCACCACGCCCATATCCTTTTTCCCACACCTTTTCCTATGCGTTGGCAAACTTAGAGAATTCCTCGCCGATGCCAGGCTTTTTTTTCCACGCCGAGCACGCCTCCGGTCGCCCTCCCCATTGGTGTCCCTGAGTGTTCCCTGATTCGACCACCGCCGTCCCCCCGCGCTTCTTTACAAAACCCTCTGAAGTAGTATTATGAAGGCCATGCGCCTCGCCCTTCGTCCCGACCCTTTCATTGACTCTTCAAGTAACTTTTTTCCTTGCCGTCCGTTCTCCTTTGAGGTCAAAAATAAGGTCCCGCTCCCGCACTCTTAAAAACACACTCTTGAAAAAGAGAGCCCTAGCCAGCCTGATTGTTCCGTTTTTGGGTTTTACAAACGATGTTAACCAAGGAAGAACTTTTCCCCCTACTTTGTTGATTAACACACACCCAAGAACGGTCGACGGCAAGTTACCTTCTTTTCTCTCACCCCCCCGGTTTTCCGGGAGCAACGACATCACTCCAAGCACCTGGGTGCTGATGAAGCCCCCATGTGAAGCTAATGGTAAGTGTTGTGTTTACCCTTCGGCTCTTCTTAGAAGACAGTTTCGTGATGCCTGCATGCCCCCCCCCCCTTGAGTCAGGCGACCAAACTATGTTAGGCATAGAGGCCCCTTATACCCCCCCGTTTCGCCTTTGGCGGATGTTGTGCGTAATCCCTCTTTGATCTACCAAACGCTTGCGCGCTGGCGGTCGGTCTCTCCGGAAGTGTCCTATTGCCTAAAATAGCGACATCCAAATCCGATTTAGTTCGCTCTACGTGCCGGGAAAAAAGTACGCCCAAAACAGTTTCCTGTGCTCTTTCAGTGTGGATCAGATTTGATACATGTTCCTTTTGGGATCTTTCAGATGATTCCATAGTCCTCGTTGCTTGTTTTACAGCGAAATGATTCACACTTAGATCACGATCTGACGGTATTAACCCAACCCTTTAGGGGCTCCTCTCCCAAAGGAGGAAGTCTTTGTTTTTCTTTCCCGAGTACACGCTTTCTTCTCTAGCCCCAGGAGTTCGTGTTTCCTACTGTGCCCCGAACCACTCCCCCCCACAACACTCCCCCATGCCACGGTCCCTCCTCCGCTCAAGAACTATCACCCCGGGTATTTTGACGATGTTTAGCGATTTGCCCTCCCGTGCCCTCTTAGGGTTTGAGGAGAGTCACACCTTTTATCTATCCGCTCCTTTCTACTTACCCCCGTTCGCTTCACAGCCTACTATATATACGTGTATGTTCTGTACCTTCTTTGTGGAGTTTTTGGCCCTTTTGTTTGGGATTGGATCCCTCTTAGCCTACCTAGATTTCTATGCTCCCCCCCATTCAGCAATAGGAAAGGGTGGACAGTTTCTTTTCCTTCATGTTTTCAAAACCCCCCGGGGGCCCCCTTCCCCATTACCCTCCCGTTTCCTTTGTTTTGTTCCCTTGCTCCCCCCCTTTCCTTTTGTTGATTTTTCCTTTTGAGAAATTATGGAGCAGGCCAACGCTTCGCGCAAGGGGAACCGGCGTCTTTCCTGGAGGGATTTGGCACTTCGGGCATCTCCCCTCCGACTTCACAGACCGTTAGCTGCCTCACTCACCCCCAAACCAGTTCTTTATTGTTTCCTCCGACCCCCTGCTACTGAAACCAAACTACTCAAGAAGGACGGGTAGAATAGTTCGGCACATCTCTCTCCGAGCTTCGCAGTCAATCACCGCCCAGAATCCGTAGGTGTGGAGGCAAAAGATCCCCACCTTACCTACCCGTTTCTTACGTAACGATAACCACCTAAAGGGAGCCGTCCCTTGCCACAAAATCAGCCACCCAGCCCGCTGCACCCCACATCCACGTCAGCTCACTTGTGCTTCTATCACTACCCCCCACCCCCGTCCTCCCTTTCATACCTGCACCTCTTCTGTAGCAGACCGTTTCTCTCGGGTTTGTCTGCAGCTTTTTGTATCCCCCGAAAAATTTCCGCGGAAAAGCGTAGTAGCAACACCCCCACCTTTTGACTCCCCATCGGTTTCGGGAGGACCCCCGGTTGGCTTTATAATGCCTCCCGTTTAAAAGGGCAGCATCATAGGTTGCGCTCTTGCCCCTTTCCCATCCCCTAACCTAAGATTTGACGACAACCCACACCACTTCCCGACTTTTTTCGAATACGCCGGATTCCCCCCAGTCACCACTTTCCCCTTTCGAGAGTGTAAAAGCAAATCTGAAAGAGAAGAAGTACACGGCCTGATGTAATCGAAGTGTTTTTTTTGGCGCATTTCTCTGGGATTCTTTTAGGAAGTACCAGTTACCATGTCATGACGACCTTAAGTATCTTGTAGTTCCAATAATCTGCCCTCTTGACGCCCCCTGCCCAGCGGCTGCCCCGATGTGGGCGAGAGGGCCCCGAAGAACTTCACGTTTTTCCTCCTTTTGCCTAGCTTTTCGCAAATTGTCTTATTGCGCAAGTCCCCCCGCAGCAGTCCATCCTGCACCCCCAACTTCACAAGTTTTTAATCCAAAATTCCTGTGTCTCCCCCAACCAAGCGCCCTCCTGCCCGCCCCTGTATTTTTGTGTTGATTACTGAAAGCAGGACCCTCTTTCGTGCCATTCCCGGGGGTTTCCTCCCCTTCCGCTTTTCGATTTCTTGTACCACGTAGTCGCAACCAATCGTGTTTTTCACCGCCCCCCCCGCGAGGCGAAGTTTCTTTTGTTTAAACCTTCCAGTACGGTTCCCACCACCCGCCGCGGACTCTTTTTATCTCGCCGGTCTGCCTGTTACGGTCTGCTATCGTGATTACAGCGTTAACAGAAGTACCTCATACAGTCGCGGATTCCCCTTTAGGAGTGTTGAATATGAAAAGGCCGTCCCCAATTTTTTATTTCAAACGGTCCTTTATCTTCTGATGTATGTACAGCTCTGGAGGCGATAGAAGGTAAAGTATACGCCTTCCAAATAGACCATGCCCTTTCATTTCGGTTGTTTTTTCTGTTTTTGTTCTTCACCTATCGTTACCTAGTGATCTGCCACCTACCGCGCGTATTCCCCTCCGGCTGTAACCCTTTCTTCCCTGTATCTAGCCTCATAATGGCCTTTACAACCGAGTTTTCCTTAGCGATCGATCATGCTGCCCCCCTCATTTTACCTTCCCTTCTAGTCCCGGAGCGGCTTTTTTTCCTGCGCGTGTGGTCCAAAGGTGCAGGACTTTCCGCGTGGCGAAAGTAGTTATATTACTACCCAGTGGTTTTTAGAAAAGATTGGTGTTTTCAGGCTACTTTCCTGTCAACACCCCGTTACGGTCCTTTTTTCCCCGACTTCTCATCCCACAGTCCCCAATGAATTTTCGTTCCCTCCCAGTCCACCTTTTCAGTTTATCCTCTTCTCTCACGACGCTTTCTGAAGGCCTTTCGAGGTTTCTTTTACAGTGTACGCCAAGTTTTGTTTCCGCCTTCAACGATACGCGTTTTCGTTGCTTATGCCTTCTCGGTGGCTTCCTTTTTGAGTTTGGAAAAACCCCCTTCCACAATTTGTCTTCCTTAACCTGGAAGGATTGACCTCTGTTTCCAATTTTTCCCTGTTACCCTTCTCCTCTCTTGTTCTACGAGCTCTGGTCGAATAACAAACGTTTCTCCTGGATCGGTTTCCTGTCCGTCCTCTTTTTCTTCGGGGACTTCTTTTCTTCATTTTTCCCCATTAGAACTATTAGGCCCTCCAAGGACCCCCGAGGTCCCTCTCTCTAATCTTTTTCGTAGTCCGCCGGGGGGGTGGCTAACCTAAGGAGTGCTGTCCCCAACCTTTCCCGTCGTCTGTTTTTCCCGCTTTGTGCCTTCGGGAAAGACAGCGATGGTCATAACTGGGCCTAATTCCTCTTTTTTGCCCTGGGCCACCGCCCAATTAATGCTTTTCCCCTATTTTCACTCTTGCGGTCGGTTCGAAAGTGGGCAGATTATCCTGTCGGGTGTTGAAGGGGCCTCAGGAGGAGGATGCAAAATAACCTCCCCGTTACATCTTCGCTTCACCCTGTTCTTTCTTCTCTCCCCCATTATAGGCCAAATAGTTTGAAGAGGGGAGGATGGGCCTGGCAAATTAACCTTCTGGATCTACCCCACCCCTCCCGCTTTTTTTTGCTGGTGTCGGGTGTTACTCGTTTATGATCCCTTATAAGAAGGCCTCCCCCCCGTGTTCTTCAACCACTTCCTTTGCCGCTTTTTTCTTAAAAATTACTGCAAGTGGACTTTTCTCGACTTTGGAGTGGGAGTTTTGGAGCGGCGTCTCTCAGTTGTAGGGCTATTTTTCTGTCATTTGGTCTGAGTTTTAGCCAATGAGGTGCTGTTGCGAGAACTAGTTCAGCTAATGCACTTTTCTTTAAGACCTCCCCCTTCGGACCCCTTGTGCTACTTGACCTACAGAGAAGGGCTGGTACAGGTTCTTGAACCCCAATGTCTTTTTCTCCTTTTTCTCCCCTTTTTGTCTACTGCCTCCGTTGGGCGTCGCTCACCGGCTTGGTGATCATGGCTTTCAGCAAAACTCAGATTTTTTCCCTCCCCCCCACGCAGTCTGGAATTCTTTGCAGCGTCTGTGACAATCCTTCTATTGATTGATCTTCGCCTCAACGTGGAAGTCCCGTCCCTACACGCTTGGCTTTGGGGCCGTCCTTTTCCACTCCTCTATCCCCGTCTCTCGATGTGCGCAATGCGAGGGAGGGCCCACCGCGTCCCCCCGTCACGGTTTTGAAGGCTTTATGGGTAGATCAGCTTCCCTCAGAGCCAGACCAATTGAAAGGGGTTTTTAATGGATTCCGCGACCCTGTGCGAGGCTACCCCCCCTGAACCCTCGTTCAGGCTTGAACCCTCAGAACCATTTTCTTCACCATTTTTGGGCCCCCCCTCCCGCAACGATTGTCAAGCTCTCGTATCCAAACATGCTTTCCGGTTCGGTTTCTCCCAAGATTTTATTGCAGACCCTGCTTCCCGGGACCACACTCGTGATCTCTCGGCACCCACCCTCAATGACAGATTAGGATCGTCGGAGTTCCAAGCACGCCCCTAGTACTGCCCCCGCTCTTCGACTCAGTTCTTTCTCCCCCCCCAAACGGATCGCCCAAATACCAACTAATGCCCATTTTCTCTTTAGTAGGTTTCCCCTAAGGCTCTCTAATCCTCCCTCTATCTCCCGTAGGGATCCTTCTTCTTTGATCCACTAAGGACATCGACAATTGAGTAACCGCGACACAGAGCCATCCCCCGACGACGTTTTTCCCCCCCATGTAGAACCCTTCCCCTTCTTACCCCCCTTTATTCCGTCAAAGTTTCACTTTGGGATAAGTGCCGGCTCCCTTTGAACATTTTTTTGGGGCCGCCGCCCTGCTTTTACCCTTTTTAAGCCTAGCCTTCCCATGTTTTTTCTGCCCGCCCTGCCACCTCCCTCTGCACAATCTTTCTTTCCCTCGAAAGCCGACGCGATGTGAACGATGGCGATCTCCTCAGGAAGTAGTTCGATGATTGGCCCCGACCCTTCTCTCTAATGTGGCACGCTGGATGTAGGACAGGTAACTTGAGGAACCCACTCCCGCTGTCCCCCCTTGTCCCCTCGTTAGACGCAGGAGATTATCATTCGTCGAGCTTCCTTTTCCTTCCTTTGAAGGTTCCACCCCCCCCCCTTCAGCGAGAACAAGGGATTTCCCGGGCCCTCTTATGAGCGACTCATGGGGTCTCCTTTTTCCTCTTCCGGCAGGGTAAATTCAGCCATCCCTTTAGCTTGAATGAATTCGGTTCATTCCCTCCCGCCTTCGTTTTCTTTCTAGGTCGGCTTCTTCGCGGCTGATCTGCCCCCCCCAGTCTATGGTACTCATCGAGCTCTTCGTCTTTTTTCTTCCCCCACATTCTCACAAAAGTGTTAGTTGATTGCGCATCGCACCACCGAGGTTGACTTCGTTGATCTGCCGCCCCGCTCTCACCCTACAGCCGAGAGCCCTTTACCCCCCGAGTTCCATTCCGATCGAATAATCTTACCCAACTGACTTATGACCTCTGACTTTCTTAATCACGAATTCTTCTTCGCGGTAATGTCGGAATGGGTGAAGTCCTTCCCCCACCACGTCTTTCCAGCTGGATCCATATCTTTTCATCGTTTGGTTGTTGAGAGAGCCCAGATGGAAAGCCACCTCTACCGTACTCCCCCTGCCCCGCTTTCCTCCCAGTCCCGCGTTGACTTTCAGACCCCCCCGGTGCAACATGATCTCCTATAGTTGCGACTGAACTCGAGGTTTCAGGTTTTATGAGCTCGCGATGCGTATTTCCTTCCGGAGCAATTTTCCTGGCGGACGCCTTCTTTTGGTCCCCGATACGACCGGGCCTACCCCTCTCGGTGTCCATTATTTTTGCTTTCTTTGTGGTCGCCCTGCGTGTCCCACTGTGCCCTTCTTGGGTGTAAACCCTAATGAAAAGTCCCGCTCGCTTTCGAGACTGTGTTTATCCCCTCCCGTCCTAAGCTCTTCCCACGACTTTGGCCTTGCTACGTCGCCACACGACACCTTTCCTTCGATGAAGCTTGGCTGAATTCAGACCTCGACTTTCTGTCTCTGAATTAGTAAAATTCCTCAAGAAATTTTCTCTACTCCCCATGTTTAAGACGTCGGCGATCAAGCAGGGCGTCGATGCCGCGTTTTTGCCCTCATGTGAATTGCTTTCCAACCACACTTTTGCCCCTTAGCCTCCGCCTTCTTGAAAGAGGTCCAAGGCGGGACCGAAACGATTGTAAAGTTCCTTGGACTCTCCCTCTTTCGTTTGTTCCCCAAAAGTGGAGCGCACCAAATTCCTGCGAATCGCCATTTTCCCCAGATCTATTTGCTTTTTCCTTATCTCTCTTTCCCCTGTGGTTTTTTCCATTTCCTGGACTCGGCGAGAATGAAGAAATAACAGCAAGGTTGACTTCTCCCTCGATTTAAAATTTCGACCTGGGAGCGGCCCTTGTTTCCATTATTTTGGAAGGATGGAGGCTGGATGTTCCCTTCAATTCCCTTGATGGATTTTCTCACCCTAAATTTTCGTGATTTTTCGCGCGTTATTTATTTCGATATCCGGATTCTCAAGAAGAAGTCGTGTCCTCTCCGGCCCCTTCCTCTTCGCATGGAATGCGTGAGCTTGTCCCTTTGTTTTTTTACACATCCTCAGGCAATTTCAGTGTTTTTTCTTTTTTTTTATCCGTTTTGGCCTTATTTTTTTGTTTCGTGCTTTTTTTTGTTATTTCCCCCTTTGGATCGCCTAGCGATCTCAACTTGATTTTGTGATGCAAGACGAAAATTCTCTGCCCTTCCTACGTTTATCCAACCGCTTTTAGATAAAGCAAACTGCTTAAGGAATTTTGTGGTTCCCCTCTTCCGCTTTATTTGTCGGTAAGAAACTCCCTAGTCCCTCCCGATTTTCGCCGGTCAGGAAGACGAATTTGCATGGTTCGTTCTGATTGGTGCTCCCGTCCCCCCCCCGTCCTCACTTTATCTTTTTTCATGTTACAGTGTCTTCCGCGGATGCCTGCTGACAACTCGTTTTCCTTTTCTCTTTCCCCCCAGAATTTCCCTTTTGAACGACCCTTGCGCCGGTTTCGCGTGGTTCAGCAAACTTTGTCCCACATCTATATCCTTTTCCCCCCGTTTTTTTCTCATTTCCTCTAGTCCAATTGCACTGCAGGCAAGGTGAAGGGAGTGATTACGTTGCGCTCTTGTTTTTTTTGAAGCGCGGCCTGCCCTGGAACCCCTTTGAAATGGCAAGAGAGCACCCCTGTCGTTGGCGGCCCGCCAGCTCCCCCACCCCCACCGTCCCCCGCGCAACGGGCACCTTTTTCATCAACACCACAGTTTTCCCCCGTGAGGTGATGACAATTTTGGTCTGCACCAGCCGTCGGTAAGCTTTTCGTACTAACAACAAGGGCCTGAGTCCGATCCCCTTTTTTTCTCCCCTTACCTTCTCTTCCCTTCCCCCGATAATTTTTGCTTGCATCCATCACCCTCACATGACGATCGGATAGGGGATCATATGGCCTCGCAGTAACAGCTCCCCGTCTCCCCTCAAAAAACGGATCGCCAAAACAGTACTACTGAAAATTGAGTAAGGTCCCCCCCGCACGTTTGAGCACCCCGGACCCCCCTTGATTTCTACTAAGGGTTCTTTCGGCTGCTGGAGAACCCGACAAGAATGTAACTGAAAAGACTCTCTGCTCCTTTGCCCCTCTTTTCCAATTTTTCATTGAAGTTCCTAAAAGCGTGGAAACACGCTGGGGCGAGGAAGTTCGAGACTTTTCCATTTCCCCTTCTGTTTTCCCACGCCACGTTTTGCCTCCCCGCACGTCAGCCGCAACACCCGGAACAGTTTATCTTCCCCCCTTGGCAATGCCCCCCCCTCCCCCCCGTGAGCGTATCTCAGGACTTTTTTTTCCCGATCCCGGGGGAAGACAGCAGTATAGTTCTCCCAGAGGCTTGGCCGGTCTGCTTCCCTTTTGTTAGGTCTTGGAACTGCCCGGACATTTTTGATACCTTTTTTTTTTTGGTCCCTCATGAAGGGGCACCACCACGCGTTCCCGCGACGAACTTGATCGCGGACGCTGACCGCGGTCGTGCGATTTCCGTGCTTTCCTTTTTGAGACTCTTCTAGTATCCGTAAGAATCAGCCATCAGTGGCGAGGACTTACATTGGGAATTTAGAGATTATTGACACTTCTTTATTTTCCCACCCGTTCCTTTGTTCTCGTGAGATATGTACCCGTATATGGAGCCACTCCCTCTCAAGTGTCCAGTTTTTCCCATCCCCTTTTTTTGTTGTTTCGTTCCCCAACGTTCGCGCAATTCATGCACATAGATGCTTAGTTCCGGCATGTCACTCCAGTGTGGTTCAACTGCCCCGGTCTATCTCTCGCGAGACCTAAGCCTTCCCCTCTCTTGACATCATTTCCCTTCCATTTCCCCCTTTCTGACTTATGAATCCTCCGGGCTTAGTCCTTAGGTTTCTTAGCCCAGGTTTTCAGGACGTCGTCCCTGCTTGTTGGGTTCCTTTTCTGTTTGTTTTTTCTAGCTCTTTTTCCTCCAAGCGCGACGTCCTGCACCCCTTTTGGCCCCGCTTTCGACAGGACCGACTCCTTCGTAAGCCGTTCTGAAGTCCCTATTTTTTTCACAGTCTTTCTCGTCCCCTTTTGACGGACTCCTAGCGCCTGATGCGGAATTTAGTGGAGCCCCCGGGTTTCGCTTCCCGCTACGCTGCACGTTTATTTTTCAGGCCTTTTTTTCTCTGTGACCCACTTTTCGAGGTAAGAGTGGCTCCACAAACGCACATACGTCGACCTTGTCTTTCCCCTCACTGACGTTATGTGGTTCCCCTAGTTCGTTTTCGCGGTTGTCCCCGCCGGTAGAAAAGCCGAGTTAGCGCCAATCCCTGTTTTGATTCTGATTTCTTCGTAACTCCATGGCATGACTTGAACTATGTGACTTCGAATTCTTCCCCCCATTTTTTCCTCTCCCCAACGAAACGCGGTCATTCGTCCAGTCATCATCCCTGGTTCTTTTCTCCTTTTTTTTGCCCAATTGTTCTGGCTAAACTTTATATCGCCGGCTGGTATGTCCACGGGCTTTCCTCCCCCCGATTTTGCCTTCTCCCTGTTCAGCCCTCGGGCTAACGCATTAGCCGGCGGGCTGTAGCCTGGAAGCTACCCACTTTCCCTTCGCCAATATTCAGATTCGAGTCGTTTTTTCTTGGACGGCATGTCCCCTCTCCTTTCATCTACTTTGTTTTTTGCAGCTTCCTTGAAAGGCCATTTCCCTCAGGGCGTGTGCTCGAGTAACCACTGAGAAGCAGGGTCCAACCGATTTTTCGCTTTTCCGGCCCCTCAACCCTTTTTTTTTTTACTTGTCTCCCCCCCCAATTCTTTCTCTTTTTATTTTACATCAAATGCCGTCGGCGCCTCTGGCCTGTAGAGGGTACATTCCGTTCGTTTCGGATTCTTCCCCAATGCTCGTGCCTCAGGCAGCCCCCTCGTTGACCCCCTTTTTGTCGACGGGGGGGGGGGGGGGTGTTTTGGGGGGTTTTGTTTTTTTTTTTTTTTTTTTGTCCGTTTGGTGGGGTGGGTTATTTTTTGAACCTTACTTTTTCCCCTTCTGGCATTAGTTTTACTGCTTGGGCCGATCCCCCTTTTGTTTTTGATTCCTTCCATGTACTTTCTTTTTTCGTTACGAAAGAAGTACTATCGATCGGGCAAAATTGAGGTCGATCTAAACCATAGTCTGACTTATGCAATTATTTTTTTTTTTCCCTCCACTTTTCCCTTCTTTCAGATCCTTTTCTGGTCAGGACGTTAGCGCCCGGATTTATGTACCACCGTTGAATCACCTCGAGAGCGATGGGTGTTTCTTCTTCCTTCTTTTTGATCTTTTCTTTTTCACCTTTGTATGGTTAGAGGATTTGGTGATGTTAGCCCAATAATTGGCTCCTCCACTTTCTTTTCTTAAATTTTTCGCGAGCTGACTGACCCTTGTATCATTTATCGCCAACATCAACGTGGCCGCCTTGTAAACGAACTTTGGACCTTCGGGGAAGAGGTTTCCTAGCCCTTTCTCTCCTCTATACCTCCTCAGTTCTGGGGAATAATTGAGGAAAGCAGGCCCACCGCGGCCACGCGGCCTGTTTGTTTCTGGTGTTGAATCCCCGGTCTTTAAGATTGCCCGAGACTGTCATGTTCACTCCGCGGCCAGACCACTTGCTGAACCTGGATCCCGAGACACTGCCACGTTGTCCCCCCTGCAGGATCCCCAACGGGTCATTTCCCTGCCTTCGACTGACAAACGCCTTGAAAACAGCCTCATCTCCCGTTCAAACCTTCCGTGTGAGCGGGTAATTTTTCGCGTTGAAACCCCGCAGGTTCGGGTTTTTTTTTAAAATTCTATCCTCTGATTGCAATTGACTAGGGGGGGGGGTCATCGATAGGTTCTCGGACGCACAACTCCAAGTTAACTTCTATAGTTTTCTTCTTCAGTCCCCCCCGAACCTTCTCGCCACGAAACTTATCCAGGGACTCCGCCAAACCTCCGCCCAGCCAGTCCAACTCCCTTCCTTGAGTAATTTTTAGCCCCCTACTTCCCTTGCCCCAGGCCGATGTCTGGCTGTGAGCGGCTTGCCTGGAGTTTCGGCCGATTTGTTGATTTCTCATCCTTTTTTTTCCTTTTTTTCCACCCCTCTTTTGGCAAGTTATGTAAGACCACCCAGCGCACCGTGTAATTTAAGACGCACCTATCCCAGCTTCCTTTCCAATTTTTTGCCCCCCTCCTTGCTTCCCAAATGTTTGCGGCAACTGTTTTTTTTTCTAAGGGTTGTCCTGTAGCGCATGACGCCTTTTGTTCTTCCTCTGACTTTTTTTTTACAACACTAGCGAACATTATCCCTGACAAAAGGCTCGTTCAAGGCAGTTTTGCCACTGACCTTTGTGTCCCCCCGAACTTAGTAGTTGAGCCTTCAATTGTCCGACAGCCAGTTTATAGTGAGAACTCGGGAATTTCCTGGTTTTTCCCCCCATTTCCCTTTTTCACACAGGACAGACGGAGAATAGACGGAGCGTGGTTGCAATTTTTGTGTCCCTTACATGGAAGGTGGTCCACCCCTCTTTCGCGCCTCCCCTTCTACGGCTTTTTTTTTCTTGAATCTACGGGGAAATTTCAGTCAGTGCGTATCCGCGTTTCCTCTATCATTTCTTCTTCTTTCTTCCATAATCTTTTAGAGGCTAGGCTTTTGGCTGCGGACATTTGGTTATCTGTGTCTGTACCACCTTTTTTTTTTCTCTTTTTCTTTTTCTTTTTCCCCCGTCCCTTGTTGTGAACGTATTTGTTTAAGCCCCCGCTTCGTTCAATTCATGAACCACCCTATCTGTATCCGTCGATTTTTAGCTTGAAAGCCTCCACTGCCAGATCGAATCGACGAGGCTAGAATTAATGTACTTCTTTTTTCATTCTTTTACTTTAACCTCCTTCTATATGGGATTGAATTTCAGGAACGCTATGGATTCGCAGGAATGTCGGAAGCTTGACCAAAGGTTGAAGGAATCTCCTTTGGCTTCTCTTTTTCTCCGGGGTGTTTAAGATTCGATCCCTCCCGTCCCTTTTTTGACGTCCTCCCCGATCCCGACCTGCACGACGAACTGCAGTGAGGAAGTCACGATCAGAGGTCAGAAGTCTGGTTTCCAATGATTTCTTAAGGCCCCCCTTTAATTATACGCACGATGGCGGATCTTTCCCGTGAGCAAAGGTCCGCATGGCGCTGCCTTCTCGTTCTCTAAGTCTTCCCTTCTTCATTTTTTTTTTTGAAAGAATTTGCCTGTCGGCTGGGCCAAACGCCCCCAAGCGGCCCCACTTTGTCTCTCCCTACGTGATTCTTGGACGGTGTCCCCCCCCCTGCCGACGTTCTCCGTCGCTATTTCTCCCATGCCGGGGTTACATATCTCCTTTACGAGCACGCCGGATTTTCGCGCAATTTCACCCGAAGTGGGTCGAATGCTCGTTTCCATTATTAGAACCGAAGTCCTTCATACTTTTTTTTTTCCTTCTGTTCCCTGGTATTCACCTTTGAGCCAGAAGCTAGCAAGACACGTCAGACGTCCCCTTATCACTTCCCCTTTTCTTCCCTTCCTCCGGTGGGGTTCCCACTTCATGGAGTTTCTTACACACCATGCAAAGTAGCTCGCCTGAGGACCCCTGTTTTTCTAAGTTGTTTACGCCATCCCCACTTAGGCCATTCATAGTGATCCGAAGCAGGCCTTGAGGTAGGCCCACTGCTTAAAACTAATGCTTCTTTATAGCCATATTCCCCGTATTTTTGCCCCGAGCCCCGTTGTTGGGTTAAGAGGTTTGCAGGAGGTCTTGCCCGGAGGAATGCGCCCAGAAAGGGAGTGCTGTCGATTTTCCAATGCTCCGCCCCCTTTTCCCCCCCCCGATGTTCATGTATTTGGGCAGACAGATGGTGGCTTTCTGGTCTGTCAATTAAATTTGGCGCGGGATTTTCTACATCCTTCCCGTCGGAGAGTCCTTTCCCTGCTTGGTCGCGTTTTCTTCCGGTCTCCCGTCTCTTTCCTTTGCCGTGCATCGCTCACTTCGATTACTCGGCCTGGGATGCTGCCTCTTTCAGCTCTTGCTGGGACCTTAACAGCCACAGGGTAGTATTTGTGGTTCTGGTGCGCCTTTTGGCGGATTCAGACGGTTGATCCTGTTCGGGCTATTTTTTGAGTTTTTTTTTCTGTCCTTTCCTCCTTTTATATTTTGATGTGCTGGAAGAGCGAAACTATCTATGTCTGAATCTCTTTTTTCAGCATATGCGGGATTAGGCACACTTTCTCTCGCCCCCCCCCGGCATTGTTACGTTTTTTTTTGTACTCTGGCTTTTGCTCCCTGTTGCATCCACTAGAGCGCCGTGGTGATCGCCTTTTTTTTCTGTCCAAATTTCCTCCTTCGAGCGGCAGGCTGGTGAATCTGGACCGGCCCGCCCAAACTTTTATGGCTCTTGAATCCCTGGGCCCCCTCCTGTTCCCCTTTTGTTGACGGGCTCTGCAAACCTTTCCTTCTTCGCCATCAAGTTGACTCCCTCAATTAAACGCAAGTTGCACATGAGGGGGACCTCTTTGTTCTGCTCCTATTCCACGCTTTAATCATCCCTCCTGTGTTTTTTCTGTGACTAGCTGTTGAGCCAAATCTTTTGAGCGTGACCACCCTCCTTCACTTTTCTCCGGGTCGTGTACTTTACGGGGCCCAGTTTGATTTTTTGGCTGCAAGGGATCAATGACCCGGGTAAGGGCACATCTGCTTTTACCCCCTTTGTTAACTGAGTGTCCCCCTAGAGAAACCTTCTTTTGCGGTTCCCCCGGATACAATTGCCGCTCCGCAACCCCCGGCTTCTCTTACTCCCGGAATTAGAAAAAGACCGGCCCTGTAAAAGAGATAAGTCACAGGGGGTGACTCCCTGTTTTTCCGGGGGGTATTTGTAAAGCCGTCTCGCCAAGCTGCCTGTTTTTCGAGTCGTCTTTTTGTTAAGACACGCATCTTCTTTGACAAGATAATGTTGACATCGATAGGTTGCGCCCCTTTCCCCTCCGTTTGGAGATAGGAGCTCTTCCTCTTGTTTTTTTTGTGGGGGGGGGGTTGGTGGGGGGGTTATTGCGGAAGACGAAAATCCCTAGCCCGAAAGTTCATCAACGTCTGCACTCCAACTTTTCCCCACCATCGTCCACTCCTGTAACACTTGCTGAGTAAGTTCCCACCCCTTTAGAGAATTTTTCCCCCCCAGTTCCCAGGCATGGATTAACTGCGTGAGCTGGCTTCCCGAAGGAGTCCGCCGCTGCGGGAGATAATCCGGACGACCAAAGTAACCCCGACAGACGCCATGCGCTAGTTTTTTTCATGTTCGAAAAGCCTTGCCAGGTTAATTGACGACTGGGGGCCGCCCACAGCTTTACTCCAATCCCGAGCAAGACGCCTAACATCGTTCTTGGGCCGATCACCCATGACTTCTCGTTTCCTGATTGTAGAGGCAGCTGCTTGCTTGAGGGGTTTTTGAAGCATTCTTACAAAACTTCCCCCAGGTCATCTCCCCACTGGCTCGTGGCATGCCGCACAGCACCCCCGATAGTGAAGATGGCGTAAAGCAGGAGTGTTGCGCAGGACCCAGGTTGCTGCCGCCTCCCGCTTTAATTGAGCACGAGGTCGGCCAGGTAAAGTGATGACCCATCCTTTAGGTCACATGTTTCCATCCCTCTCTTCCTGAAGTCCGCCTAGTGCAATGGTGGGTTCTTGCACTTCCATGGAAGGTGTTAACCACCACTCAGAGACGAACCAGGTTGATTGATAGACGGAAGGCTTCCTTGTCGTTCCTTTGTGATTTCCCTCCCAAGTCAGACTGTAGCGACCCTTTCCGCCATCCGCGGCTTTAAGGAATGGGTTTGTGACCTCCTGGACCGATTTCTTCCTTTCCTTCTTACAGGTCTTGCTTGCTCGTAGGCTGCTCCCAACAAAAAGTTCTTGCCGAAATGAGCGGATTTCAGTCTCGACGTTTTTTTCCTGCAATCCGTCAGTTTCCCCCTTCCAAATCCTTTTGCGTTAACAGCTTGCCCTTCACACCTTCCCCTTCGGATCTCCTCTTGTTTAGTTCCGGAGGAAACCCCCTGCTCCATGAACGTTTTCCCCTGCCTCGAGCTTCATTCCCTGCCACCGAGGTTCCTTCGCCGCGAATAATATGCAAAACCCTTTGACTTATGAACTCGACTTATGCTCTCACCTGTTCTTCCCGTTTCCCTGGAGCGTGACCACTTTTCAGGGAGTATCCCCCTAGCTGGCAAGCGGGCTAATCTTTTACTCCTTCAGTTGTTGTTTTTTGTTTAGCGATCTGGCCGACCTTCGACTGGAAACCCTTTTGCCCTTCTGTCAGAAAGTTCTTACGAATCCGACTCCGTCTTCTTCAGAGTCAGGAGGTCCAAGGGTTTTCCCATGATATATCTCCATTTCCGCTTTTACAGGAAGGATTCCCCTTTTTCTCGAGGCTTCTATGTTCAGTGGCAAGCGGTTACTTGAGGAAAGCGACTTTGACGGCTGAAGTTCCTTCCACCTCTTTTTTGCGCGCTTTTTCCCCCACAATCCCCCCCTACGCGGCACATTTGTCTCAGCAAATTTCGGATTCTGGGGAAACGGCTTGACACTTTTCTTCGCAGCGATTCTGTGTACCCTCCTCGCGTCCGCATAGCGAACCAAGGAACGTTCCTTCTTCCTCTAACCCCTCCGTCACTCTCGTGATGGTTCTTCCCCCTCTTACTCTTCACTTCTGAACTTTTAAAATGACGATACCCTCGTCCAAGCAACCGACCGCCCCCGCTATACTTCCCACTGTTTTCGTTCGTCTGCATCTGGTTGGTTTTGTGCCCCACCTTCAAGTCCACCCCCTCATTCTATTCCCCTTTGCCGGCGGTTCTCGGTGAAAGCCAGTGGGTGCCTCAATTATTAACTGGCCGCCATGACCTCGCGGCTGGCTGTCGGCCTTTACGGATCACTCCTTACGCTGTCTCTCGCCCCTCCCCCCCTCTAGTTTTGGTCTTGCGGTAATGCACGGCCTTGGGCATTCTTTCATGTTCCGGGTGTTGCAGGGCTTGAGGAGGAATGCAGAACTCCCCTCCGGCGTGATGACTCTATTCCCACATGCTCCATCATCCGTTCCCCCCCCATTGAGCGTTTTTCCTTCCCCCAAATGTTTTTTTGGGGACTGGTTGCCCCCTACACCTCGATGGATTTTCTCCATTAACCCCGTCGGCGAGCTTCTGGTCGCGGGTACTCCCTTTCGATCCGGATCCTCCTTTGACCAGGCCCCCCATACCCTCTGCGACTGCTTCGCATGGCCCTCTTGCTGTTAATTACTTTTCAGCAAGGGCAGGAGTGGTCTGGGCGTTCATACGTTCCCCCCTGGAGGATTCAGACGTTTTTCGGGCTAGGGATGGCTTTAGTCTCTCCTTTGACTCCTGCGATTTTTTTTGTGTCTTTTTGTTGCCCCTTAGCGATCATGAATTATATTGTCATCCGCTCGGTCTTATACGCCAACCCCTTCGCGACCAGAAATTTCTTTTTGGATACGAAGCTGACCCCTCGCTGGTTTGTGTTCCCCGGTGCTCCTCCTTTCTTTTTTTCGCCGGCCTTCTCCCGTTCCGAAGCCTTTTCCTGTGGTGACTTAGGCCGCCACCCTAATGGATGGCTCTCCTACAGGTCAGCCCCTGTCCTTGGTATGGCCGCTTGATCTTCCACTCGGTCTAGGATTATCTAACGTTTTTTACACTTGTGCTTTTTTTACTGCTCGCCCCCCCTCCCCTTTTATTTTTTTTTCGAGAGATGTTGTTCAGCTAGGGCGGCATTCCACGCGGCCCGCGCCGGGCAAGGGCGGTACTTGAGGACGGCACTTGGCGTAGATATCGGTCAAGACCTTCCCTTTGTATTTTCCCTTTCCACAGTGTTGGCGGCCTCCCGGATCACCAATCCTGCCGAGCCAGCAAGCGAGTCGGCAGAGTTACACCTAGTCTCAGGGATTTTCTCCTTTCACAGCCCCAGCCCTTGGTAATCGTAGCCAAAACAAGGCCTGG
>Ga0179593_1599936_pt1 | contig 24638 bp, 35 predicted proteins | sample CZODoug2_1_08_16_FD_185931 | JGI IMG/M metagenome (GOLD analysis project Ga0179593, IMG submission 185931) | Vadose zone soil fungal communities from Angelo Coast Range Reserve, California, USA - CZODoug2_1_08_16fungal (PacBio error correction) | ecosystem: Environmental > Terrestrial > Soil >... | reverse complement strand
TTTGTTTTTTCGCCTTTGCGGAAGTCTGATTTTTCCCTTTCCTTTTTTTTTGTTGTGACCGTGTTTTTATCCCTCGTGTCCTCGGTACCTCTTTCTTTGGTCGATTATCGGCGGAGCCGAGGTCTAAGGTAATGAACCTTTTTTCCCCTCCTCGCGTTATTGCCAAAGGACTTTTCCCTGTTAGCCATCTTTTCCCCCTTCTCTGCTCCTTGAGTTAGCAGGCGTCTTTTTTTTGCTTCCTTTCCATGTCGTTCATCCGTCATTCGTCCCTTTGTCGAGCAAAACTCATTCCTTCTCTTCTTTTGCGACCGGCCGTATTCTTCCTTTTTCTTGCGGTGATTTTTTCCTCCGTTCTTCTTTCCCTTCCTCGTGAACATTTTGAACTGCTTGGTTTCTTGTTCACTCAGCTTTTTGTTCTTGATGACTTTCAAAAAACCCGACATTTGCTTCCTCTCTTTCACGGCTTTCCTCTTTTTTTTGTGCTGACACTTTTCTCTCTAAAGCGTCATCTCGTCGTTCGTAACCGTCATGTTTCGTTATCGTTGGGAATATTGTCCTTTCCCAGAATTTGTGATGCTTTTTTCTTCCCCCCAGATCGCGTTCATTTATCCTAAGTACGTGGATGGGCGATTTTGGCAGTTCGTATCTCCTTTTCCCTTTCTTCTTGGCGATCTCCTCGTTTTTTTGGTACGGTTCCGCTCCTTTCTCGGCACGCTTTACGGACTTCTGCTGGAAACCCCCCCCCTTCCTTCCGAGCGTTTTTTCCGTGTCCTATTTAAGTTCTGGCTCGTTTATCCCCCTGCTGAGGAGTCTGTGCCCCTTGTTTCTCCCGGAAACGGTGGCAAATTTCGATCATTCATCGCCTTTGTGGTCTCTTTCATTTGACTGCTGATTGTTGTGTCAACTGTGAATGTCGCCTCCGTCCAATTTGATTCCAGGGCTTCACGCAGTCTCCCGGTATCTTTTTTTGTATCTTCGTTGAGCCCATCCTGCTGAGCGATCGGAGCCTGACCTCTTTCCGTTTGTGATGTCGCGTTCCGATGTGCCGGCGCGATGGGCCCTTTTTTTCTTTTCATTTGGAGTTCGTATGATAACTTCGGATTTCTCCGCCGTTTTTTTTCTCTTCGCTGAAAGTCGCCCGCCTTTCCAAATGCCAGCAACCCCTTCACCCTTCGTCTCATACGATGCCTTCTCTTTTTGCGTTACCCTTCAGAACACCGTTCCATCGCTCCGTCTCCAGCGCCCACAGTGGACTTCGATCCCTGTTGCTCCGAACAACTCACCCCACTCAGCGCCTATACGACACTCCTTTTAGTTGCAAACGATATGGCCGACGTCAGGCTCGCCCAATTTTTCCCCCTCGCGAGTCCTCCGTTCCACGTAAACCCCGAACCCCCCTCAGTAGGCTGGAACACCTTGCCCCTGCGCCGCAACTAAAGTCGTCTCTTGCCTACCTCGTTCTTTCAATAGCGAAAGCCTTCCCCCCTAAAATTTCCAAACCGTTCCTTCGCGACCGCCGCGCCCAACCACTTTCATACGCCGGTCTTGATGTCCCCCTCTCCATAAATCCGCGCTCCTTTTCGCGACTAAAAGACAGCCCTCCCGCCTGTTTATTCTCATCGCCCTTCGCGACATTCTTTCCTGAAGCACTGCGCGAAATACACCCCCTCATTATTTCATTCTGGCACATGCCAGGCCTCAGACGAGTTTATCAACAATCCGTCCCCCCCTTTTTCTTTTTTTTCTTCTTATTCGAACCCGCGCCCTATTCCTTACACTCGGCAGAAAATACGCGCCTGCGTTTTACGCCCGAACGTAGCCGGCGACGTTGTCCCAAGAGCTTTATCCTCCTACAATGGAGGGGTTTGTAGCAGCGCCGCAATGAGTAAGCCGTGTTCCTCTTGCTTTTCCCTTTTTTTTGTTTGGTTGTTCCTCTTTTTTCTTCAATAACTGACCCCCCGCTCTGTCCCTGGCCGCGCTTACCCCGCACGCGGCTCTCCCCCCTCTCTTTTGCAACGGGCAGCTTCTCCCTCAGCCAACCTTCTCTCTTCCCCTTTTTTTCTGGAGAAATTAGCAGCCTCCCCCATCGTTTCCTTTCACCTCTACTTACGGATGACACTTTTTTTTCTGTCTTTTTCGATCTATGTGAGACCGGCGGAATCCCCTCTTTTCCCGCGCTTGCCAGTTTCTTTTTTGATAGCCGCCCGTTTTTCCATTACTTTCTTTTACTTTTTTCTGCCAAGAAGGTTTCCTTTCCTCCTGAAAATCGGTACCCCCCTTCCTATGGCTCCCCGTAACGAGCGGATTCTTTTCAAATTCCACCAGTCCCGCGTCCCCCCCTCCAGCTCGTCCACCCCACAAAACCCCCCCCCAAAAACGTTTCTTCTTCTTTTAACCCGATTTCCAAATCGTTCTAAATCCGTTGTTTTTCCATTCTTTTGTTGCATTTCCGAAGCCGAGTTTCTTTTGTCATCCCCGAGGCGTTTTTCCGACTTTGGCTACCATACGTGGTCCTCGGCTCCCTCATTTTTCCCTCTTCACTCTCTCGGAGAACACCTTCCGCACCCACGCCATGGCCTCCCCAGATTCCCTATCCCCCCTTAAACACCGTACTGAGCGGCCCGTTTCCGCTCGCCTGCCCATCGATACACGTATGACGTTGATGAACACAGGAAATCCCCGAGTCGTGAAGCACCAGCCACGTACTGAGAAGGAAATCAAGACTAACCAACCTCGTCATCCTCGCCGTCCGCGCAAAGCCTCTTCCTTCCCTTCCGTTCCCGGGTAGGAATGTCCCTTGTTCCCCTCTTCCCCATGGCCGGCTGTCTTTTTTGCGTTCCAGCGCCTCTCTCCCTTTTTTTTTCCTTTCCGCGAATTGCGTTCGCCCCCCGCAATCGTCATCCGTCCTTCGGTTCTTTTTTTTCCCGTATGGTTTTATTGATTTTTTTGCCGCCGCCGGGCGGCCCGGGTTTTTTCCTCTCCCTTTTTCCCCTTTTCTCGTGCTGGCCAGACGGAGGATTGGCCATCAGGTTGCTTCCCTTTTTCACCATGCTTTCCTTCGCTCTTTGTTCGTGAGCGCTCCATAACAAATACCCGCCCATTGCCTCTTGCGTATGTATTTTTCAATCATTTGTACGTTCTCCATGTATTGGCTGATGTCATTCTTAAGCTCGACTTTTTTTTCTTCTCATTTCGCGTTATCTGCTATCTTTATTCCACTATGGCGGATCCGCCTCCCCCCCGTAATTGCTGTGGCGACGCCCCCCCGCGTCGCGTTCATCTTTCGTCTGTTCCCCTAATCTATTCTCTTCCTCGGGTTTGTCTTTTTTCGAATATCGCCACGGCGATGATTTTTGCGTGTTGCGCGCGATACCGGCCGGTTATATACGGTTCAGGCGCCCTTTTTCTCTTCCCGCTTTACATTTTTCTTGTTTTTTTGTGCGTCGTTGGTGGCTTCATTGATTATGGGAATTCTGGCTGCTTCTGTTTTTCCCCCGACGGGGAGGAGGACATTTCACGTTTCTGGCGGGAAAAGTGTTCTTTTAATTTCCCCTTTTTCTTTTTGAATTCCCCCCAGCACCGCTCATTCTTACTTTCGAGCCTGACCGTACTTTTTCACATTTCCCCGGATTAGAGCGTGTTGATCGCGGTGAAGCTCTTTTTTTCGCAATCCAATTTTTTTCGTTGTGATTATTTCCGGCGGCCCCTTTTATGCTTTGTAGACTGCCTTCGCGTCTCTTTCTTTTCCGCAGTGACGGCGCGATTTTTGATGGCATTTGGATTTTTTTTCTTTTTCTCCTTTTCTCTCCCTCCTCTTCTTTTCCCCCTCTTCCCTTCTGATTAGAATAGAGCGCAGGAAAAAGACCATCCCCCCCACCCCTTCATCTCCATCGCGCCCTTTTTGAGTGATGATCAACGTCGAACTTTCCCCCAGCCTCCGCCTTTCCCCTTTCACATACCGATGCACCCAACCTTGATTTTCTTTTCCTTTTAAGAAAAAACTAGTTCCCCTCCTCTCCTAAACTCTTTGTGCATTTTTTCTTCGTTCCTTTTGTACCATTTTCCCAGTCTTTTTGTAAAAACAAGCTCGGTCCAGCACCCCCACCCCCCACGAGGAGTAGTTTCGACGGTCCCTCCTTTTACTTTCTCTCTCTTTTCGCTTTTTTGTCACATACCTTAGCAAGTCCATAATCCACCTTCCCTTTTCTCTGCACACCTAAAAGAGCAACAACGGTTCCCTCAGCGCCTCGTCTCCAAACTTCTTTCCTGGCAACACGGGATTGTTCACCCGATACCCGCAGCCCGAGGTCTGCGGACCGGTCTTCCCTTCCTCCATCATTTTTTTTTTTTACCTTCGCCCCCAAATCGAATCCCTACCGCCCCCGCCATCGCCCATCCACCTGCCAGGCATGAACGCTCTTACCCCATCCGTAAGCCCTTCTGTTGACCTCTCCCTAACGCCTCCCAGAAGGAAATTTTTCTTCCGCAGGTTACGACCGCCCTATTTTCATCGACGCTCCGGTTGCCCACCCAGACGCACAGCAGACGCTTTCCCGCACAATGATCTCCAGCCGTCCTTACGCCGAATCCCCACTTTGTGCTTCTTCTTATTTATACGAAATGCGCTCAGCCAACTCCGCGTTCCGACTTTTTCCAAGTTCACCTCCCACTCCTCAGTCTGTCCCCTTCCCTTCCCTGACGATGTATGGCACTCCCTCCTCTGCTTAGTTCGATGTCCCTCAGTGTAGGATTAGGAAAATGCTTTTTTTATTTCTTCCCTGAGGAACCTTGACTTGCATGAGGATGACGAATGTGGGTTTTCCCACTGTCCGCCTCACTCAATTCGTCCTCTTGTATGATCCCAATCTTGCTATCGCGTGCAATGTTTCCCTGGCCCCCCCACTCCTCTTTCTTTTATAGCCGCCGTTTTACCGCCGAGTTTTAGCCGCAGCTTTTCCCTTCTTTTATAAAAACGTCTCCTAGTCTGCGGACGGACCCACAACCCGTGACGGGTACGATACCTTTTCCCTCACGAGCGGTCTCCCCTCCACTCCCCAATTCCCCACCTCTCGCTTCGGAATGCACAAATCTTCTTTCCTTTTTTTTGTCGAGCTGATTTTGGGGAATCCTTTGTGACAGGTCGTGGATGGTGAATGTTGGTCTCTTTTTTTTTCTCCGTCGTGACTTCTCTTTTCTTACCCATTTTTTAGATCTCCACTGCCTTAAACCTCCGGCGGGTTTTTTTTCCCTTTCTTGTCTTCTTCTCAAATTCATGCCTCGCTTTCAGCGCTGATGACCCCTCTTATTTCTCGCCGTCGCACCCGTTTCCTTTTGGTCAGTTACACCGTTCTTATTTGTCAATCCCAATTTTTTTTTTCCCTCTCTCTTTTCCTCTTTCAATTTCCTATCGTGGGTGATTCCCGAAAACGGGCAGCGCGTGCTGAAAGGCTCCTTCTCCGTTTTTTTTCACTGTTCGTCGGGATTTTACAGTCGGATTTGGGCCATCCGGTTCCCTTGGACCCTTTTTAACTGATTTGGTTTTTTGCGGTGTTCGTGATGACTTCTATTTTTCCTCGAAACTTCCCCCCTCCCCACTTTTAAGCTGGGCAAGGCCCTTGCCTCTGGCGCCATTGTATATGTCTTCTTCACTTCCGATTTGATAGCTCCCGCACATCAGCCCTACGCGTCGTTCGTAACCGTCCTGCTTTCGTTTTTCCGGCAGTTATGCTTTTTTTGCTTTTATAGTCCCAGCTGCTGGTTTCTTGTGATCCCCGCCCCCTCCGTTTTCATCGGTTCCCGAATTCATTTCGATGTTTTATTTAGTGCGGCCGTATTCTGTGAACGGCGTGCAGCGATTGATTCCGCTTAGCGGCTTTTTCCTGGATGGTTTTCTTGATTTTACTGGGATCTTTCTTTCAACGGTTGGTCCTTTCCCCCCCCTTGCTGGAATTTGCGGCTTTTTCCCCTTTTCTTGTGTCAAAATTGGATTCTTTTCCTCAGTCATGGGCCCAGCGTCTTTTTCTTTTTTCTCGAAAGGCCCCCTTTTTTGCCAATTGGCGTTTGTCTTTTCGTTTTTCTTTTTTCTGGCCCTTTTGCCCCTGTCCCGTGCGATTTTGCGTTCCTCTTCTTTCATCCATAAAAATCCTTGATCTTTGCTCGGGATCGCGGTGCTTTTTTTTTTCTTTTCTCGCGTCGTAAGCAAAGTTTCGGAGGACGGAATCTCTCACCCTTTATTACTTTTCCGCACGGTGCTACCCCTTTTTTCCTAGTGTGCCCTGCGTCTCTCTCTGTTGATGGATTTTTGATTTTCTCTTTCTTGATCTCTCTCTTTTCTCCTATTCCGATCGGAAAAGTATCGCCAGTCACCCTGCCCTCCCAGCACACGAATTCTCTCGTCCTTGCCACAACTCTTGACCCGTTCGAACCTGCGACCCACCTCTTCCGCCCCCCACCCCGTTCTCCCCATCGCTTCTTTGTCGTGCGCCCAAACAGCTTTTTTATCCCCCTGCATGCCCGTACGCCCCCATTATTCTTGCCCCTTTGAGCCCGGGCCCCCCTTTTCCCCCTATGTTCTTAGGATAGCCACCCAATATGCCCTCCTTTTTCTTGACAAAACCTTTCTCCCACGCATGACTTTTCCTATCTCAGGCGCCGTACTTCTTTGCCTTCTTCCTCTCCTCGACTGGCCGTTACCCCCAGATTCAAGTTGCCAAACTTCTTCGTCCCCCTTTTTGCTGAAATACTCATCAACGGTTTTGTAAAGCTTTCTCAAAACTCCATCGCGCCTTCCAGCCGGAGCTCCCTTTTTTTCTCGAGAGGCCCCCGTCTATTTCTTTCGTTTCTCCTCCTCTGCCAATCCCCGCCTATATTCCCACAGAATCGCGCCCAATGCCAGAGCCGCGTCCCTTATTTCCTTTTTCCCCTCTGTCTCTAATCTCGCCAATTATTTCCCTCCCCTTCATCAACCTAGCGACGAGGAAACGATGCACGTCGCCTTGCCTTCTCCTGCGACAATAGATGGACCGCTTGCGTCAAATTCTCCCCGTTTGCAGCATCTTTCAATGTGGGTTTTTTTTGCTTTTTTCTTTCCGTTCATCAAAGTGTCCCCTTCCACCGCCTTGTTTCCCTCTCACGCGCCGGTTTGCAATACTACGTCTGAAACGGCCCCTGTTCCCTTCTCCCTAAAAAAGCCCCCGCCCCCCTATTCTTTTCGCTGTTTGTTTCTTGTATTGCCCCACCCTGGATTATTTGAAAATGTTCTGACATGACTTTTTTTCCGGCCTCATCTTCCTCTTCCACTCAGCTCATTTCTTGTTTTTCTCCTCTGTTTGAGATTGGACAATGTTTCCTTTTTTCCCCTCTTCTTTTTTATAGCCGCCAGTTATAGGGAAACGCACGGAAGTTTCTTGCTCTCTTTTTCCCGCGTGAGATAATCCCCCCCCTGTTCTGTGGTACCAAGTCCTTTTCACGCCCGAGCGGTATCTCCACATTCACCAGCACGACCGTCACCATACGCCCTGTCCTTTGCTGTGTCTGCAACCCCCCTCTCCTTTTTATTTGAGTTGCTTTTTGGTTGATTTTTTATTTTACGGAAGTCTTGATTGTCTTCATTTTGAATCCCCGTGGTCGATTGGAGATTTCTTTTCCTCACGGTACCGCATTTTCTTTTTTTTCTCTTTGTCGCGGAGAAAATCTTTTCCACCCGTTTCAGTTATGTTCACCCTTTTTCCCATCGCGCGTTGCAAGTCCCTTTGTCGCTTGTATGATTTTGTGCGCACATTCCTTTTTTTTTTGCGAATTCTTTTTCTTCTTTAACTGCTCTCGTCATTTTCAATGTCCTCCCGGTTGTTTCCCCCCCTCCTTTCTCCGAACGGGCATCGTTGAAACGGGTTTGCCTGCGCATTTTGCTCCTTTTTTTTTTTTCTGTTCCCGTTTCAGAAGGAGTTTCTTTCCCCTTATTTCTCTTTTGAAGTGGGTCTCTCGAGCAGCGCGGGTGTTTTCTCCACCCCCTTCCCTGCTCGACTCGCCCCCACCGCACATGGCCCTCCCCCTTTCGTCTTAGAAGGCTTTTTTCCTCCTTCCCTTCCCCTTCTTGGCAACGGATGTTTCCCACCCACGATCGTCCCAGTCGTCTTTCGTAACCGTCTTTTTTCTGCAGAGTATGCGTTGGTTCTTTTTTTCTTCGCCGCCTATCACAGCGCTTTTTTTGATCCACGCGTCTGCGTTCATTTTTTTTCCTCACCCGATGTTATTCTTGGCGGCATGCGTATGATCCGGGAGTGCCACTTTTCCCCTGATGCCCCCGATTACCGGCCGTTTTCCCGTGGGTGGCGAGCCCACGGCGCGGACTTACTTCTTCCCATTTCCACGGTTGTGCCTACTTAGTCACGGTGGTCGATATTCGTTCGACCTGTTTTTTTCTTTTGGATTATGGGAATTTCTGGCGGGCCAGCGATATTGCTTTTCTCCGCGGAATCATTGACCCCAGAATCGTCGGGCACACTTTCTTCCCTCTCGCTGGTTATTCATTTTTCTGGCCAGTTTTTTTTTTGCAATGTTCTAGCTGTTCCCTGCCAGGGCTCGACGCTCTGCTCTTTTTCTCGACGGTGTCTTTTTTCACGCGTGTCGTAACCCCCCCTGTTTTGTCTTTCCCTGCTTCTGCGTTCAAGTTTGTTTGTTCGACGTTCTCATCCTTTCTGTTTCCTTATCATTGTTTTTTTTTTACGTTTTTTTCCTCCTCCTCCGTTGTTGTGTTTTCTCATATCTTACCCCTCTCGCCGTTTTTTATGCAAAAACGGACATCGCCAACCTTTTTTTTGAAAAGAGCTTCTACTAAATGTGGTTCCAGTGATCCTCGCTCCTTTCTCCTGGTCCTCCATGCTCCCAACATTTTTTCCCTGTCTGACGAACAACGCTTTTCTTCTAGACGCGCCGCGTTTTCCCCTTTTTTTCCAATATTTACGTAGGTGTAAAATCGCGCAGGCTGACCCCCCCCCGGGCCCCAGTAACAAGAAACGTTCTTAGTAGGAACGTTTCCCCTCCTTAAGTTCCGTGGCCTCGTTGTCCAGGCCGTGACCCTTCTGATCATCTCCATACTTCCAAAGGTAGACGCTCCCTCGCTTCGAACAAATTTTGTTTACACCCGTTCCGACGGTCCGTCGTCCCCTCCCGCCCGACCCGGAACCGTCCGGACGGTATTCCTTCTTTCTTTCGGAAAACCCTCTTTCCCTCTCTAGACTCTTAGCCCACACACTCCATTCGCCCTCCCTCCCGGCCTAAATGCCAGGCCGTCTCGAAGCGTATCACCCCTCTCCCTCCTCCCGCAGCCTTTTTTTCTTCCTTTTTCTTCCGCACCTTCCCCTCCACCTCGGCAGATCCCAAGAAAATACGCTTTTCCCTTCCTGTGGACGACCTCGCTCTTTCTTGTCTGACTGAGCGTCACATCGTATCAGCACATACAATGTCTCTTCGGCTTCCCCGATCGTCTTGCCCTTTCGCGTTCTTGAGGGCCCTTGTTTTTGTGATTGGAGTGCGTTCTTTCTCCAGTCACACCAGAGGACTCTTCTCACCCCCCCCCAGAAAATTTTATGGCCCCCTTCGTTGTACCTCCCTCTCTGACATAGGAGCCCCCCCCCAATGTCAGCAAAACAGTGTTTAGGAGAAAATGATTTTTGCGGCTCCTTTTTCCCCTCTTCTCCCCTGACGTAATTTTTCTATGGGATCCCAGTTTTTTTTTGCATCATTAGCTCATGCCGTATTTCTCCCCCTGACGCGGTCTGGAAATCCCTCGTCTGTGCATGTTAACTTTGGCCCCCTCCTCCCCCCGTCCTCCTCCGCCCATTTCCTCTCTTCCTTTTGTCTTTTTCGATAGACGCACGATAGCCACCCCCCCCCCGGTTACCCGAGGTCCCCACTCGGGGCTCCCAGTTCACTCTCAACGGTGGATTCACCACTTCCTCTTTTCCCTTCCACCAGCAAGCCTTCTCCCCCCTCTCCTCGCTTCTTTTTTTTTCGAGATTTTGGTGCATCCGAATCTCGTCTGTCTCTCTTCTTTTTTACCCCGGCTAGGGTCCGGGCGATTTGGAGAATACGTCTTTTTCTCCTCGTTTTTCTCGAGTACCCCCTTTTTTTTCAAATATGTCTAACGTTTTCTTCCTCCTTTTTGGAAACGGGAGGCTCTCCCAAATGCGCGCGTTTTGCCACTTCCCGGAACGGAGGGAGTTCCTCTCCCCTTTTCGAATCGGCCTTTTTCTTGCCTGCCACCCGTCCTCCCCTCCGTTGGGGGCGCGCAAAACTCCTCTTCCCCTCTTGCAGCCCGAGTTGTGCGCGACTGTACTGCGCATTTTTGATTGTGTTTTTTCCGTTCCTTCGTTCAGACGTTTCTGGTGTCCACTGGAGCTCAGCTTATTTTTTTTTTCGTTGATGACGTCTTCTGCCTTCGCACGCCAATCCTCCCATTGCCCTACGCTGCTTTTTCTCCTCTCTTACGGACATTTTTCCCCCGTTCGCCAAACTCTAAATAGTCAGCCAGGCGCCCCTTCCCTTCGTCACCGTCTTCGTATTTCTGCCGATTCTTTGGAATATGGTTCTGTGACTTTTTTCTTGCTACGGAGTGGGTAAAACCTCCGCTCGCGTTCATTGCCGAATAAGGATGGCGTTTTTTTTCTTATAGCTGTTTTTTTTTCTTTTTGCAACGGCTGATGCTTTCGCGATTGTTTACGATTAGATTCTTTTATCAGCTGGTCTTCTTTCAGGATTCTTTTTCCTGAGTGTCCGGTCTTTTTGGCGCGCTGCCCTCTTTTCTTTTGTGGGCGCGGTCGTCTTTTGCTATCAGTTTGATGTTATTTTGCCTGGCTGGTCCATTCTTTTTCTTCCATCGCGGACTCTTCTCCGGCGGGCAAATGTTTCTATTCTTTTTTTCTGGCCAGCTTTTTTTTCCTCCCCTTTAGTATATTTTTGTTTTGGTAGGGTTTCGACGCGAGGCGCGCGGGGTCGTTGTCCGTGTTCGTAGGCAGCGTTTTTTTTTATTGAAGCGACGTCTCTTTTTTTCGTCTCAGGTTTGTGATTTTTTCTCTTCTTTTACTCCCTGCCGTCCGTGTTCTCTTTTCTTATTTGGATTCTTTTTTCCTGTCCCCCCCTTTCCGAACGACTATCTCATGGTGAGAAGATCGATCAGGGCCCTTTTTCCCCCTCTCCAAATGCCAGTCCCCCACCCCCGGTCCTTTTGTTAACGGAGTTACGGAGACAATCACCCACCCCTTTTTTTGTTCGCTATTTCATGCGCCCAACAGTGGCTTTCTTTACTTCTGCACGAACACCTCCCCCATCTTCTCGGTGTCAGTCAGCCGAACCCCTGGACCCTCAGTCTTCCCATTGCCCTAAAATAGCGAGGATGAACCCCTCCCCACACCGCAGGCTTTCCCCCCATTTGCCCGCCCCCCTTCCTTCTTTCACCCAGCCCTTCCGCCAGGCAAATACCCCTCCAGACATTCCATAATTTACAAGGTAGACGACCACGCCCCTTCCAACACTGTTTCCCCCCCCTCGTCCCGGTGCTAATCTTATTTGCCCCCCCGCTGCCTTCTCTCAGGCCCCTAGCGCCCGTTTTTTTTATCGCGCGGTCCCCCCTGCCAATCACGCTTTTTCGACCTGCCTCCATTTTGAGAATCACACACGCCCTTCTTCTCCCCATTCGGCGCAATGCCTTCGAGCGCGTTTATCTTCCTCCTTCAAGGTTTTTTCTTCTTTTCAAAAATCTTCCCCAAAGGCCAGAAAATACTGTTTCCATGACGGGTTACGAACGACGTTATTTCAAATAGCTGCTTTGACAACCCCCAGCAGCCGTCTGTTCATGTCCAACTTTGCGCATCGCCGTGAGGTCCCCTTGTTTTATTATCCCTTGGGTGCGCGGTCTCTCCGCCCACGCTGTTCTTCGGCCAATCATTTTCCTTCCCGCGCTTTGATCTTTCGGAACGGGCAGCACCGTTCCTCCCAAACACCCCGGACACATTTCTTTTTGCAACTCGCCTGCCCCCTTTTTCCCGATTTTTGAGCCGCCCCCCCGGCTTCCTTCCTTCTCTCAATGAAGGATGGACCCTCCCTTTTTTTTTTCTCTGAACTCCCGTCTTCCCAAGAATGTGCGACGGTACTCCCCGCGTTTCGGTAATCCTTTTGCAAAACGACGCGATTGCATTCTCTCGTTTTTCCATGAGGTATGTAGCCGCTGGAGTTTTAGCCGCAGTTTTTTTCTCCTTCCCCTCCCAATGCACGAAAACCTTCAGTTAACTTCCTTTTTCCCCGTAACGAGCGGTATTCTCCCACTTTTTCTTTTTTCAAAATACACAACTTCAGCAAAGATCGCTTCGGTTTCCTCTCCTCCTCCGTTTTTTTTTTATTTTTCCGCCTCTGGATTATTTAGAAGTCTTCGTGGATGGTGAATTTTGGCCCGTGGGAGATTTGGTCGAGAAAGAGAGACGGACCGATCCTCTCTCTCGGGAAAGAGGGTCCTTTCCGTCCTTATTCTTTGCTTCCTCGCGCCACTTTCCCCACCGATTACAATTTTTCTTTTACTCCGCTCTTACCACAAACCCTCCCACCCCCTTCACCCTGACGCCCTTCACTTAAGCTAACAGTTTGCGCCGGTCGGCGCCATCCCAACTCTTTTTCCGAAATCGGACCACCTTCGTACCCTGCCCCCACGCATCCATTCATGACGCACCCCATTACCATGCCCCATCCCTTGAAACACGCTTCTTCCTCTCCCCCCTGCGAGCTCATAGTTTACCCCGGCATAAACGAACCAAAGTCCCCCGCCATTAGAATGGAGTTTGTATATTCACCCTTCTCTCCACCCCTTTATTTACTACCTCATCCCCCCCGAGCCGACGCCCCCACCGCCTAGAACGCACGCTAAGTCCCGTTTCCATGAACCCCCTCGACGCCAGTTTCCCTACTTCCCCGTGCGACCGACTAGACGCCCCATCACCTCCGGCCAATCGACAAACGGCCTCCCAACAAACCCCTTTTCGCGTCCCCTTTCGGTCTCTTACACGTCGCACAACGGCCTATCTAGACAAAACCTAATTGAAGTTGGATGATAACCCTCTCCCTTCCGGGCGGGTCTCCTAATGGTACACTTTCTACCTCTTTTTGTTGAACTGTATTTAACGACTGTGTTCTTTCGCCTTTTTTTTGATACGGCCTGAGCCTTTTTTCTGCTGACGGAAACCCACATTCGTTCTCTGTGGGGGCGCTCCCCATTTTTCTCTTATCGAACGCTCACTTTCTTCGGCTAATGTCGTCTCGGGTGTCCGTTTTCCTCCTCCTTTCTCTCGGCGCGGTGATTTTCTGCGAGTTGGATGAGCGCGTTTTCCATGAATGCCTTTCTTCTCTACACAACCCCGCCCGTCGATCGCTGACAACGCTTACTCTTCCTTCTTGTCCATTGTATTTCTTTTGACAGCGTAAGCAGGCGTACTACCTTTCCCTCTTCTTCTCGTATTTTCTTTTTTATTTCCACAAAGAGCGGGTTACTTAACAACCTCGATAGACGTTCATTTATACGGAGGGGAGATGGGTGTTTTTCTGGTTTTGGAGGTCTCCTCCCCATTGCGCTTCTTGTTTCCCGGGAGATAGGGCTTGCTGGTCTGTCGCGGGATTTTTCTACACAGGGTGGAGCGAGGTATGCTTTCTTTGTTCGCGCGGTGTTTCCTTTACCCTTTTTTTGCCTTCTTGGTGTTTTTTCTCCGAGGAGGAGGCATAGGTGACTCCGACCTGCAATGCGGCGCCGGCTTTTCCCTGCGGTGTGGTTTTTCTTTTTTTTTCCATTTTCTCTTCCTCCCGATTTGCGGGTCACCACTTTCCCTGATTCCATTCCCAAATGCCCATTTCTCTTCTTCTTCCTTTTCCTGCGCAGGGCTTAGGACGAGTTGTTCGTCCTTATCTTTCTCCTTCACACTTTATGTTTCTCCTTTTCAATTCTGGATAAACGTTTGTTCTTCCTTTCGACGTTGATATCCCCCTCGATGGGAGATTCCTTTTTGTCTTTTCTTTTTTCCTTTCCTCTCTCCGGATATATCCTCACTCACGTTGTTGTGTTGCTTTCGCTCGGAACTAGAATACAAAGACATTTTCCCTTCTCTTTCGAGCCTTTTCCTGATTTTTACTGGAGACACCAATCCCCCGTGATCCTATGCTAATGCGTGTTCTACAGCTTGCCCCTCGCACCCCCTTTTCGAGCCGGTCCGTCTTTTTTTGGCAAAAATATGTTCCGTCATTCCCCTTCCATTGCTCACCCCCTTTCACCCAACCCCCGGAAAACCCCCATACTTGCCCGACGGCGCCGAATTTCCTTTTTCCCTATTCCTCCTCCCTCTTTTCCCCTCCTTCCCCTTCCATAATTATTTTTCCCTCCGCCGCCGCGTCCCCTTCCAGCTCAAACGGTGTACAGCGGCCTCCCCGCCGCGTTTCCGCTCGCCCGGTCCAAATCGCGCCAATCATCTTGCTTTATGATACGCCTTGCGAGAATCACACAGCCATCTTTTCTTCGGCGCAAATTCCCTCCCTCTTCCTCTTCACCCCTATTTTTGTGCTTCATTCGACCTCCACCCGATAACGGTTCCTGACGGTTACGAAAAAGACGTCTTTTTCGCGCTTCAATTTTCTCTTTTTCCCCATGTCCATTGCCCAAAATGAGTAAAGGCGTTGCTCCGTTTTTTGTTTCGTTTTGGTGACTTCTTGCTTCAGCAAGAACCCCTTTTTTCACGCCAACTCCTCGCTCCACCTTTCCCGGATGCCCTGCCAGCACCGAGAAGACCCCCCCCCCAAGGCGCAGCCCCCTTTTGTGTTTCCCTTCTAGCCTCTGCCCGAAGGGTCGATCCTGCCCCTGAGCTTTTTTTCAGAAATGACTTTCCTAATGTGGTTTCCGGCATCATCGTTTTTTCCCCATCGCTCCCTTGCTCTTTTTCCCTTTCCCTCCGCTTCTTTCCAATGTTTCTTGGCAAAATCCTTTATTTTTATAGTCCGTTGCATTACCTGATATTCCAGATTTTTCTTCCAGCGAGTATCCTTCACCCCAAGTAGACACTTCCCTCTTGTTTTTTACCCACGTCACGATCCCCATTCTCTTCACGTTATTCCCCAGCCCCCATCAAGACTTCCGCCAATCTTTCTGCCACAAATCTCTCCTTCTTCGAGAGATTTTGGTGAATCCGAGCTCCTTTTCCTCTTTTGTGTTCCCCCCTTCTTTTTTCCATTGGAGACATCGCTCTATCTCGGTACCCGCATTTCTTCTGCCTTTTTTTTCTCCCATTGCGGCCTAAAAACTCCGTCTTTTTCTTTTTCTATAAAAAGCAATCGCGCCTTTTTTTCCCTTTCTTGCCCCACGCGCTGCTTCTGCCGTCTTTCACCTCGGAATAAGGCCCTTTTGCTCCCCGTTTATTTTTTCACCACATTCGTCATCCGTCATTTCTTTTGGGGGTTTTATACGAAGGGAGCGAGGTGTGCTTTTTTTTTCCCTCATTTTGATTTGGCTATTTTCTTTCCTTTTCTCCTCAGGTGGTTTGACCTCGCGGAGTTGGATGAGGCCGTTTTTCTTTGCAGAGGAATCGAACTCCCCACATTGGCCATCAAGGCGATGTGCACTTGTCTTTTTCCTGGCGTGCGCCCTTCTTTTTTTCTTTTTTTCCCGACTCTTAAGTCCTGCTGTCCCCCCGTCAGATAGCTCGCGTATTTTCTTTTTCTTTTTTTGAATATGGCGGCCCTAAAAAAGATGTGGTTACTGGACCTCCCTCTTAGCGTTCCTGTCCTCCCCCCTTTACTCTGGTATGACTCTGCTTCGTAGTATCATCAGGCTGCTTTCGATGATTGCGCCCCTGCGGGCGTAGGGCTTTCTTTTTTAGCGTTCTTTTTTTTTTTTCCCTCCCCGTTTGCACGGGAGGCTCTTTGCTGGGACCGGTTTTGTTCACTTTTTTCATTTTTTTACCCTTTCTGCGGGTTTATTGCCTTTTTTTTTCCGGAGGAGGGCAATCGCTAAGGCACCCCGGCCCCCCTCGGTGTATCTTTTTCTTCTTCTGGCCAGCTTGTTTTCAGCTTTTTCTTCGGGAATGAAGTCCCTACCCCTCCCACTGTCTTCGACGCGCTTCGCTCTGTTTCGCGTTTTTTCGTCAATCCCCTGTTTTTTCATTGCTCGCCTTTTCCGCTTGGATCACGTTTTTTTTTTTTCTTCTTTTTGATCATCCTTTTCCCTCCTTTTTTATGCGCTTCAGTGTTTGTTGTTTGCTTTTTTTCTTTCTAGTCTTTTCTCCCATTTTTTGTGGAGAGGAGTGATTCACTTTTGAAAGCTGCCAGGTCCATCTCAATGCAGGCAAACAGGAATCGCCCCCTATTTGGACGCGGGCGCCATGCGCCCCTTTCTTTTCCAATCCCCCATCTCTTCGTCTCCGATTGTCTCACACAGTGGATTTTTGTTACGACCTTCCCCTGTCCACAACAGCAGCTCACGCGATTCCCCCTTTTCTTTCCCCGCCAGTTCTCCTCCCCTTCGACCACACCGTCAGGCTCGCCCCTTCCATTTTGCTCTTCTTCTCCCTGGCCAGAAAAAGCCCCCCCCCTAGGTAGCGGACCCCCCTGCATTTCCCTCGTCATTTTCCTTTCGATCCCTCCCTCGGCTCCTCCTCGCACCCAGCCGACAGAATTCCCCATTTTCCCCAACCGGTCTCGCCCTCTATCCTTTTGTAGCAGTCCAACGGTTGTAAAGCTTCATTTGTGCCACAAAATTTTTTCCCCCGCCGCCCCGATTCATCTGCTTTTTATTCTAGAGCGTCACTTTTTTCCCCCCAATCGCTCAATCATTACAGTAGAAATGCCGCCAATCCCTTCGCGACATTCCCCCTCCCATTCTGGCCCGAGCTGCCGCGAAGCGTCCCCCCGTAAGTCCAGCATCTCCGCCAATACTTCCAACCTCCTTTTTTTCCCCCCACGCCGATTCATTCGGTTTTCTACCCGTGCTGCGTTGCATCAGACAAATACCGGCCCTTCTTTTTACCCAACAGCCGTGCAGCATCGCCCTTTTTTTTTTCCTCTATTTTTTTCTTGTTTTTGCTTGTGGGTGTGTATTTTTTTTTGGTTTTTGGGTGCTCTGTCTTTTTTTTGATTTTTTTTGTACTTTTTAATCGATTCGGGTTCTACTCAGCCCAATCCGCGCGTCCCCTGTGCCTGATCCTCGCCGGCTTTCCCCCCACCCACCAGAAAATTCCCCGAGCCACAATAGGAAGACCTTCTGCAAACCGTTTCTCTTCTGTGCCGTTTTGCCCCGTTTTTGAGAAATGATTTTTATCTTTAAGTAACACTCAAATTGAAAATGGACGAATGCGTCTGATTTTTTAGGTTTCTTCCTTCATACCTGCCCATCATGTCCCTTTGTTTTCTGACGGCGAACTCCACTTTCGATGTTTCCCTAAGCTCTTGGCGCGATGATTTTTTATTACCGAGACTTTGTTTCTACCCGCACGACTTTGCCTCCCTGATTTGTGCAAATATCCAAAACCTTTGTAGTATTTCGGTAGTAGGCTCCTCCAGCATGTTACGGAGTGGTAGACGTTGGATATTTAACTTCTTTCCCTTTCTTCACTGAGATTATTATCATTTCCAATTCACCATCCACTAACTCCTTTTAAGCCTTCCCTCCGTGCCCCCCCCCCCCCCCCCCAGTGCACCAAATCTCTCTCAGTTTTTTTTCTCGACGATTTTTTTTGTTCTTCTCCCTCTCCCCAGTTTTTCTGGTTGTGTTTGATCGTTAGGGCGATTTGGAGAATACCCGTCTTCCTTCTTTTTACTTTCCTTTGTTAGATTATCGCGGCGCGATCACCCGGTTTTCCCTTTTTTTGTCTCAGGTAATGGAACCTTGCGTCCTTTCTCATCTAATGGAATAAACTACTTGCCCTTCAGACGTTTCTGAGTGTGAGTTCCGCCGTCGTCCCCTTTCCTTTTTCCTGGTGGGTGGGGGGATTTGTGTCGGCCCCGGGGAGCCTGCCCCCACATTCGCCTCGCATTTCTTGGGTGCGCGTCCCTCCGACCCTTGGTCCAGCGTCTTGGACTACGAGTAATGTCTGCGCATTTTTCTTTTGGCTACTTCCTTTTGTTTTATAGGGACTGGTGAGTTTGGCCATTTTACTTGGAAATTGAACTGATTGGCCGGCGTCTTTTTTTCTGTGTTCGTTGATTCTCCTCCTTCTAGACCAGATCACACGAAACTTCCCTCACGGCGATGATGCCCTTTCACCCTTTCTTCTTCTTGCTGCCATTGTTCTTTTTCTCGTGAAGCTTCGTCCATTTTCTTTTTGACCTTTTCTTAACCTTTTTCTTGTTTTCGGTGAACTTTGGAATTGTCCGGGGACGAATGAGCCGCCAACCTTTGTGCTTTGTGATTTTGGTGATAACCCCCCGAGATGATTTGCAGCCGAATTACGGATTTTATGTTGTGTGTGGTCTTCGCTTTCTTCCCTTTTTGGCAAAGGACCTGGCCTATCTTAGGAAATTGCTTCTGTCTTCCGCGGCTTCATGGGTATATCCGTTCGCTCGGCTTTGTTTTTGATTTCCGGCGAGGTGATTTCATTTTGGCACGGTTGTGCTGCTCTTCCCTTCATTCGGCTTTCTCCCGGGTTTGCTTTTTTCCTTATATGGGAATTTATGTACTTTTTTTTTGGCTGGCCAGCGACCTCCTTACCTGCTCCGGTCCTCCCTGCGGTGTGGTTTTTATTTTTTTTCCTTTTTTTTTCAGCTTTTTTTTTGGGCATGGAATGCTTCTTCTGGACCTCCTGCAGCTTCTGCTTGGAGCTGTCGCGCGGGTCTTTTTTTTGTTCACAAAACGTTCGTCGGCATCTTTCTTCCATATTGTCGCGCATTGAGCGATTGTGGCTTTTATTCTGGACAGGACTCTTGTATGTTGCGCCTGATCTGCCATTCCTCTAATTTTTTGCGCGAGGCCTTTACGTTTGGATTCTTTTCCTACGCATTCGATCTCCCCTTCTCCCTCCTGAGACCCGCGCGCCAGGACACTCCCCCAACTTAGCAAAACTCTCGCGGCCGGACCCCCCAACATGCGGTCATTCACTTTCCCGTCTCCCCTGTGCCCCTTTTTTCCCCAAACGTGAAGTAACTTTGGCCTCTTCCTCTCAGTCGCCGCGAACCTTTATTTCTGTCGCATGTATTGTCCGACGAATCCAACCCCGCGATCCCCCGCTTTTTGTCGAAGCCCCTTTTTCACAGCGATCAGGGGGGAGCCCCTTGACCGCAAAATTCTGCCCACCCAATCCTGGACATCCCCGTGCTACCCACCGCAGGAGTCTATTGAAACACTTTGCCCCTCCTAGTTTCCTTTTCTATCGATATTCTCCCAGGCCAATAAACCTCGCGCCAGAAGTCCCATGCCCAAAAACAGTTCTCCCTAAGGGACCGTCCGTTCGAATGTTTCGTTCTCCAACGAGTGTCCATCGTTTACCCGGACCGCGCCGGAAACCCTTCGCTTGTAGTTCGTTCCACGTCTTGCATTTTTCACTCTCTTGGATACGAACTAACCCCCCTCGAGAATCACCCATCAGCCTCTCATCCGTAAATTCGGCGTTATTTTCTTTTTCCGTCTTAAACGCAATTTATCGTACCAATCCGGCTCGCACTAACTCCCCACGATTTGAGGGCTTTTGGCCTACAAATGACGCGACGAGCATGCACCCAACTCTGCAACGATTATTTTTTATCCAAAATCGGTTTCCCCTTACCAAGGCCTCAGGCCACGTTTCTGAGTTAAAGACCGGTTGCCCTTTTTGAGGGCCAAGTGCCTTTAATCTTTGCTATGCTCACCATGGTAGCTCAGCCAACTCGCTGCTTCCCCACCTTGTGGATTTAGGTCACCCGCGCCGGCATTCCCAAGTGAAACGGACAGAACCGAGATCCCCTCCCAAAACTTGCGCCTGCCACTTTAGGACTGCTGCCTTTTTCTTGAGGACCCCCCCCGGGAGGAAATTGAAAATGACGTATTTTCTCTTTTTTGGTTTCCGGCATCCCCTCTTCCTGCTCATGCCGTATCGCCAAAGTATTTCTTGCCCCAACTCCATCTTTTTCCCTGTTCTATTAGGCCTTTCCCAGAGTCAGGAAATCCGATGATTTTAAGCCGCCCGTTCGAATTCTTTACCGGAGAAGTTTTTCCTCTTCCCGAACTCGAGTATCTAACAACTTCCACCCCTGATGATATAGGCCCTATCGCTTGGTCACGTCACGAGCGTTATCTACGGTACTTCTGGCTCAAAATAACCCAACCGCAGACTTCCGAAAAAGCTCGCTTCGGCTGAGACCCTCGGAAAGTGCCCAGTCCTCCTCCCGTTTTTTGTTTCTTTCTCTCCCTTTTTTCTAGGTCCTTTGGTGGTCAGTCAGGGAAATCATTAGAATTTTGAATCCACCCTTGGCTATTGCGGGTGCAAAATTAGATGAGCCTTTTGTTCCCATCGTGTCCGTTTAAATGTGGTATCGTGATTTGTTAGATTATCTCGCCTTTTTTCCTTAACAGTCAACCTTCCGGCGATTTCTCAGTTTTCAGGCCTATCAGACTCACATAATTGCTGCTTGCCGCGATGATGACGATTCCTTTTTTTTACGTCTCACTTCCTTGCCTTTCATTTGATTCGCATTTTTTTTCCCACCCCCTTCCTTCCCCGTTTCTTTTGACTTGATTTCCCGCAAAAATCCTTTCCCTAATTCATTGCTATTTGCTCCGGCAGGAAACGTTTTTTTTTGTATCTTTGGCTAATGTAGTATCGAGGCTGGTTTCCCTTTCTTCCGGAGCTGGTTCACTCTCGATGCTTAGCTTTGATGCGGCATGCTCACGGCCCCAATCAGATCAAACTTTTTTCTCGCTGCACGGCTTGCTCATTTTTTCCTTTTCTGTTGCTGACATGGTATCTGCTTTCTTTCCTGACCCCCTCGTACCGCCCCGTATTCGTAACCGTCATCGCTCTTTTCGTATTTATTGCCGAGTTAGCTTTTTTTTCTTTTCTATGAGCGAAACTTCCTGGATGTTTTCCCCTCTTTCCCGTGTTCCCGATTACTTTGTCATTTTTCTGGAGGCGTGTGTGATTTTTTTTTCCGTATAATCAGGCCTGATTTCTCTTATTTGATCTGTTCCTTTCTTCGGGGTACCTCCTAGAGTACGGTTTCCGTCTTTTTTTATTTTTCTTTTACCTTTGTGCGATGCTGGAACCTTTTTTGCGGCTCGGCTTGGAACTGTTTTCGGAGGGTTTATTTTGCCTTTTTTTGCCAGCGAGGATGTTTTTTTTGATAGAAAGGGAACATCCTTTTTTTTCAAGGGTTCGCCTCTCCCTTGTTTCTGCGGGCCAATGAGCCCGACGCGATTTTGCGGGACACTACATGTCGACGCTGCAGTAAATCGTCCAAATGTCCCTAGGCGCCCGGATGTTTAGCGAGTTGTAGTCGGCCTCATCAATCCTTTTTCTCCCCTCCTGCCGATGGATTTTCTTTTTTCGCCGGTTAGTGCTTCTTAATTCCTGTGCTGTGCGCGTCCTTTTTTTGGTTTTATTCTTGCTTCCGATTTTTCTTCTACCTCCTTTTTGAGGAGGATCTCCCGTGGAATACCGCCCTTCCCCTTGCCCATCCAACGCACCACTTGCGCCGCACCCTTTTTCACGGTACCGGATGAGGTCTTCCCTTCTTCCCCCGTCATCCCACCACCCAGACCCTGTCCTTCCGTCTCCGTATTTCTATTCTCAATCGTCCCCCTCTGCTTTTACGCTTTATTTCCCCCGCGTCCCCCTCTCACCTTTCTTTTTTGCCAAAAATATTGGATTGTCTCTGTCCAATTGTTTTTTTTCCAATCGAGCAGGCATCTTCCTTTTCCTCCAAAAGAAAAAACCCCCCCCCACTCCTGTTCGCAGGCATATTTCCCGCCGGCGCTCCTTTTCCTTTTCATCCGCTATGGCCTCCTACCCACGAACAGGCAAAAATAACACTGTTTGTCTGCTATCATTCCCATACTTTCCACTTCTTCCCGCCCGAGGGCCAGTCCCGCTCCGTTTCCAGCATCGCCCTTTAACCAACCCGTTATGGTTTCAGCGGTCTCCCCTCCCGCGCCGAACGCATTTGTAAGACCCGCAGCTTCCCCCATTCTTTTCCGCACAAAGCCTGCTGTAAACTTTCCTCATCGCCGTGGTCCTCCGGATTCCGCTTCGGCCTTTTTCCCGATCCCGCTCTCGTGAGAATGCCTCCATCGCCAACCGTAATTGCTTTAGGACGAAGAGAGGGAACACGCAAATTTCTGTGTCTCCAAAGTCAAAAGAGATGAGCGAACACGCCTTCGACAGGATAAGGAGGAGCGAGGGAGGGAGTCAGGAGCCTCGATGTATTCTGCCCGTGTTTTACTAGTCAGTGCCTCGTGCCCTGAATTTCTTGATTTTTGATAGAAACCTGCCAATACCCCGCTCCCAGACGTTCGTCGTCTTTTTCTACAGAGCCGCCTTCCTTTATTAGGCCGTGGCATTGACCAGAGGGCATTAGACGACCTGAACCGATAGAAATAGGGAGCTCGCTGTGATTTCGTGCCACTCGCGTTTAGCGATCAAACTACAATGGCAGCCTCTCGCACATTTCTTCGTAAAGCCTTCTCCTCCTGATGTTGCCCCATGCTAGTAGAGGCCAAGTGATGCATCTGCTTGCGCTCACTTCCGATGCTTCAATCAACGAACAAAAGGCGCACAATCCCCAATCCGCGCGGCCAATTTACTGCGGACGCGCCGATTTAACACCCCCACCTCCCGCCCGAGGAAGACAATGCCCCCCGAGACAAAACGACGGACACAGAGGGGATGGCCAGCAAACCGTTTTTCTCCGACTCTGCACCTCGCGTTTTCGCCTTTTTATTGCGCGCCCCCACGGAGGAAATTGACGCCTCAACTGAACGGGAAATGACGGATACCTGTCCTCCGTTTTTGGAGAGGCTAGAAGTTGATGCTGCACTCCAAAATACAAATGTTACTTCGCTCAAAGGAATTTGCTGACGTAGTAAGACCAAAGCCGGAGCCGCCCCCACTCCGTTCGTTGCTTCTTCCTCAGAGAACGAGTCACATTTGTTCCTTTTGGTGAGCTATATTATGCCGCCCCCCCGTTTCCTTCACCGCCCCGCAGATGGTGTGCTCTGGCTGAGGGGGCCCCTCGCGAAGAAAAAATGCTTCAGTGGATCGAAAGTCAAGCCTTACTGGAAAAGGGACGTGAACAGAATTTCGCGACATAGAGAGAGCGCCGCGATTGACGAATAAAGACACGACCACCGACTGCGGTAGGCGCGAAATCGAAAAGACGACTCAGCCGCTAGAGCACGAGAAGGAGAAAAGATTGGGGTGATACAGTGAAAAAAGACTCTCGCCAAAGCAAAGGCCTCCTTGTAGGAGGAAGGAAGGGAATGATAGAAGACCCCCATTCAGGAGCTGCCTACAGTCAGAGGCTTCTCAGGGAAGGAAAAGTGGCGCCGTGCCAAAAGAGAGAGGGTGAGAATGCGACAGCGAGAACTGGATCAGAATATACAAATGCCCCCAGAATTTCTCCAGAAGAGAACAGAATCCAGTTTTTTGTGTTTTTCTTTGTCGGCCTCGAGAAGCCCGGAACGAAGGAGCCTTGGGAGGCCTGTGGGAGCACTCGGGTTTCAGAATAGGAAGAACATGGTAAAACATGAAATGAGAGGAGAGGAGAGGAAGAGGGAGACTTTCCCCCCTCCACCCCCCCCCCCCCCAAAAAAAACCCACCTCCCCCCCCCCCCCAACACACCCCCCCCCCCCATCCCCCCCTCCCCCCCCCCCCCCCCCCCCCCCCCCCCCCCCCCCCACCCCCCCCTCCCCCCCCCTCTAACCCCCCCGCGCACCCCCCCCCCCCTCCCTCCGCCTCCCATCTCCACACCCAAAACTTTCGATCCCCACTACCTCCCCCCCTCTTCGCCCCACGTTCCACACCTACTCTCCCATTTTTTCCTTCTGTCTACTTCTCTGTGATGACATTTGTATAAGACACCCACATTCCCTGGCAGAGGGTAGGAGAAACTGTAAGACTCCCCCATACCGCACGATACGTTTAGAGACTCCACTCGGCCAGTTTCACTATTTTACGAAGGAAACACCAGAGGTAAGATAGGCTGGGTCCCGGGACGAGCGGGGAAGGCTCGGAGTTAACATAAAGAAAAGAGAAACTTAAAGGAGCACCCGCACGAAGAGAAGTAAGGCAGACGGGAAAGAGACTAGATAGCAAAATTTTTTCGAGAATAGCAAGTTCCATAGAAGACTCTAAAAAACCCCTCGCACAAGAGTTAAATATAAGAGAGGGCCCCTTAAGAAAGGAACGAAGAAGCAGGCGCTCTTGAGATCGTCGATACCAACGTCTTCGGTTCTCGCTGAGGAGATGTAGCCTAAACTACGTAACAAGATAAAAAGAAAGAGCGCGTGGAGGATATACGAAAGAAGGATACCGTGGGAGTAGAAGAGACAGAAAATAAAAGACAGGGGAAGAACAGTGGTACCTCTCTTTCCCCGTCACGAGCTTTGGCCTCCCCGGTGGATTCAAAATTCACCCCCCCCTCTTCCTCGCACCCG
>Ga0179593_1608081_pt1 | contig 24642 bp, 27 predicted proteins | sample CZODoug2_1_08_16_FD_185931 | JGI IMG/M metagenome (GOLD analysis project Ga0179593, IMG submission 185931) | Vadose zone soil fungal communities from Angelo Coast Range Reserve, California, USA - CZODoug2_1_08_16fungal (PacBio error correction) | ecosystem: Environmental > Terrestrial > Soil >... | reverse complement strand
TCCTTCCCCTCCGCACCTTTCAGCTTTTTTTTGTTTCCACAGGTCTTCCGTATTTTTTTCCGAATCTGAGGACACCATTTTTTTTCTTGAATCACGTTTCTTTTCACGGATTTCCTCTTTTCTAGTCCTTAGCTTCTTCATCTTTTCCTCTTTCCCTCGGTCTTTGCTTGCCGATTCCTTTTCCCTGTTCTCCCTTGAGTTTAGTCCGTCTGACCCTTCTTCGTCCTTGGTCGGAAGTCTCGGGTAACACGTCCTAAGGTTTTCTACCCTGTTTTTTTTTTTTCTTTCTCGGAGTTGTACTCTTTTTGTCAGCCTCCTTTTGTTACACTCTTCCCCGGCTCCCTCCGTATTTCTCGAAGTTCTTCTTAGGATATATCTCTACCTTGTTGTTGTCTCCCCCTAGTGGACCTCTTTGGCTCACCTTCCTCCGGCCCTTTTTAGACGCGGTTTTCGAATCTTTCTTTTTCACCTTTTCCCAGCGACCCTTCTTCTTAGGAGGCCCCGTTTCCTTTCCTTTCCTCCAATCCCCTCAGTACCAGAGTGCTTTGTACGTCCTCTCTCCACTCTCTTCTAATTCCTCCCCCCCGATATGGTTCCCTTCGGACAACCGCCCTTCCCCGTCCTTCAACACCCTCCTGCTTCCGAAGGATTTCCTTCCTCAAAGGGCCCTATACTTCAACCTTCTCGCAATCCCTCTTCCCCCCAAGACCGTCATAGCTCTTACATTCTTCCTAGTGCTTTTTTTCTGATTTCTATCTCAGACCTGAGCCCTTTCCCCGTCTCTCCCCCTTTAGCCTTCAATTTCAGAGGTTTCTTTTTCTACCCAAAGTGTATTTCCTTGGTTTCCTTGGCTTTTTGGGTCCTTCCCCGTTCGAACTTTCTGATGAGGGTCATACCGCGTTTTTCCTCTCCTTGAGTCACGCCCCCAATTTCAGATCTACCTAGTTTAATTCTACGAAGGATTTCTCTTCGCTGACTTTCCCTTTTATGGACTGTCCTCTTTTTGAAGTTAGCTTCTCCCTTTTGACCATTTAACTTAACCCCTTTCTTTGTCTCTTTGTTTTCTTTTTCCCTCCCAGATGACCGAAGTTCCCCTCTGATACCCCCCTCTTAGTTCCAGCCTTTTTAAAGGATCCTTTCTCTCCCTCCCTTTCGAAGTTTTTTGCAGCTTCTCGGACCCTTTTCCTGTTCCTCCCATGAGCACCCCGAATCTGTTTCTGCCCAAAAGAGCCCTTGAGATTTTCCTTCCCTTTTTTCGAGGCCCCTTTTTTTTCGTAACCTGTCCTCTTCTTCTTAAGCAAAGAGGATCCAAGAGTAGATCCTTTCGAAAGAATCCTTTTCTTGCTTTTCCGAGATTTCTACAGTCCTACTTTCCGTCTGTAATCATTGATCTTTCCTTTTTTGTTGAAGGTTTCCGACTCCTTTTCATAGGCCTCTACTCCACTCTCCTGGTATTTCCCCTTTTCTTCAGCATCTTCCTTCTTTGCCGGTCCAGCTATTCCTTGACCTTTTGCCCCCCCCTCTCAAGAACAGAATTTAACCACTTTTCCGTCCCTTCCGATAGCTCGTACCCTGAAGACACGGGCTTTTTCGGTACTGGTTTTTTTTCCAGACTTTTCCCCCCCAGTTTTTCTTTTAACCCTTTTCCCCATTTATTTTGGAGATCCCCCCCCGTACCGGTTTTTGATCCACGATCCGGTTTTCTAGTTTTCACCCTTTTTCTCTCAGGTTCCGCTTTCTTTGGTTTTTTTTTCTTGCACTTTTCGCTTCCAGTTCGTGCTCCGCACTTCTTTTCCTTTCGGCTTCTTTCAACGAACTGCACCTCCGTTTTGGCCTTCTGAAGACTTTTCCTTTGAACCCCTCCCTTAGATTCCTATTGTTTTTTTCCAAACCTTCTCCCCTATAGTTTTCCATTTTCGCTTCTTTTGAGTCCACCCCTTCCTTCCCCACCTATTTTTTCCGGCGGCCCCTTCCTTCCCAGGTCTTCCTACTCCCCTTTTCAACCTCCGTCAGACTCCTCCGGACTTTTCCCCCTCGATCAGGAGCTTAACTCCCCCTCCAGCGTTTTTTCCTGTTTGCCCTTAAATGACTCATCGTTCTAGGAAGCTCAATCAATTTTCGCCCGAGGTTTTTTCCACCTTTTTCCTCTGGTAGCTCCTCCTTTTTAGGGCGGTTCGTTTATAAGAAGCTTTAAATCCCCTAACTTGCGCTAGCATCCCGTTGTTCGGTACCTCCGGTGGCCTCTTGCTGGCACATCCTTTCTTTAATCATTGACTTACTTAGCATCCTCCCCCTCTCGTTTCTTCACCCCAGTTACAAAAACAATCTCTGTTTTGAGGTTTTCTCCCCCAAGGCTCGATGATTTGACCCACTTTTTCGATGGAGCAACTTTCCACTGGAACCCCCTCAACTTATTCCCTTTATTTCCGTTATGGCAACTACTGAGTGCTCCAGTCAAAACCCTTACCTCACCCGATCCTGGCGTTAAGTCCTCCCTCTCTATAGACCTTATCCTTCGAGCCTGATATTTGCCAACCTTTTGATTATTCTTATCTACTAGGCGTCTTTCCCTCTTGTAGTCTTCCTCTTGCCCTTGACCTTCCTCTTCCAGGCTGGGAGAGGCTTCTCTTCCTTTACCTATTCTCCTTTTGGACGGAGTCTGATTTTTTGCTTCCGTTCTTTTGAGGAGGCCTCCTTCTAATAGTCTGTAACTTTCAGTTCCCCTAACCGTAGTTTTGGAATTCTGTTCGGCCTTTTGGTTTTCTCTGAGACCCCCTCACTTCGTTTTTTTAGCATGTTCTTCTTTGGACCCTCGTACTGTACGTTTATAATTCCCCCCTTTGAGGTCTTTTTCGAGTTTAATGGTTCGGAGGGCCTTTCTTTACCGTTTGTGTGTCCTCTGGCTTTCCATTTTCGGTCCGCGATATTTTATCTCCCCTCCGCCCCCCCTTTTTCTTACCCCCTTCTTTTTCCGCTCCCCCCAAGAACCGGCTCTCAATTTTGGATCCCCTTCTCTTCCCTAAATATTTTTTCCCGTCCACCCCTTGCCCCTCCTCTGCGAACGCTGTCGGTGCTTACTCCTTTGTGATTCTCGTCAGTTTTCATTTAAAGCCTCGAGCCCTCTGTCCTTCAGTCGCCTCTTCTGCTCCCCTCTAAGGGCGTGCCCGTATCCAAGCTGACCACCGTTCTTCCAGGAGTCCTTCATTCTTTCAGACCCCTCCCATTCTTTCCGCACTCTAGCAGGTACCCTTCTTTGTTTTGACCACTCCTAGTGCGTTTAGTTTTTTCTCGAGAGTCCTTGGGGACGACCTTTTTGTCGCGCCAGGACATCAACTTCTCTTCAGCCTCCTCGCCTTTGGAGCCACGTTTCCCCGTGTCCGCAGTCTTCCGGTGCACGCTCACCCGGCACCGCGGCCCCCCACCTTCAATTTCTGCCTTTTCCGAGGGTACGGTGCCTACGCTTTTCTTACATCTCTTATGGTCCCCCCCCCAGGCTTTTCTAGTTACGTCACATTACCCTCCCTGATCCTTGGTGCCATTAAAGACTTTTTTTGGAATCCTCTCTGGTTTCCTTTTACACTCTCTGATTTTTGCCTTAACTCTCTCTCTAATATGGCTGGGCTCCTTTGAGGGATCTCCCTTTTTCCGGGAAAACTCTCTTCCACCTTCCGCGTCTTCGATTCAGATCTGAAAGGCTCTATCTCCCTTAGTCAATCTACGGCTTTCAACTCCAGTTTATCCCCAAGCTTTTTCGCTGTTTTCGGCTCCTGATGACTCTCTCAGGGTTTTGATCCTCGTTTCCTCTCTTTAGGCTTCAGGCCTTTCTTGCCCTGTCCACTAATCCTTTGCGACTCAGTGTTTCCGTTACCCCCAATCTGACACTGATTTTTTAGTTTAGACCACTCTCTATATAAATAATAGTATGTATTCCTTACTTCAGCTTTCTATTTTTCACGTTTTCTAGATATATTCTTGACATAGGACCCCTTGAATCTCTTTTTTCCTTTAGTGTTCTTCCCCTTATTCCCGAATCTTCCTCGAATTTGAGTTTTGCACTGTTTTTGTTTAGTTTCTTGAGATTTTTCCCTGATTCACTGAACACCCCCCTGAAGTTTGATTATAGCTCCATTGACGTATTTTACGTCCCTTTTTCTCTTGTGACATTTTTTTTTTATATTTCCCCTTTTTGTTAGAGATATCACCCTTGACGTCCCCTTCGCTCCTTTCCCCCCTGTTTTTTCTTCCCTTTTTTTATTCTTTGACTTTAGGTCCTTCTTGTCAATTTTGGTTATATTTTCCCTTTTCTTTGTTTTTTGATACTCTTTCCCTCCAGGTGACCCTTCAGGCCGATTTCTGGAGGCCCCGACCACCCTCATCAATACTTTCTTTTTAGGATCTTTAGTTTTCAATCCTCCGAATTCTTTTTCCTTTCCAATTCTCTTTCCACCCTTTCGTGAAGTATTACCCTTTTATTCAGATCCCCTTCTATTTTTTCCGCCTCATTTCAGCCTTTCTCTACTATTGCACAATTTTCTCTTCTGCCGGTTCGTTTCCGGTGTCCGCCCCAAACTTCGACTCCGCCATTTCTCTTACCAGAGACCCTTTCCCAACTGCGGCCGTTTTTTCTTCCTTTTTACCACTTTTTTCCAAATCGTTGGCTTCGGTTCCACCCGATATGGCCCCCTTTTTCGTTATCCTCAGGACCCCCCTCTGGGTATCGTGTAGGCGGAGTCTGTAATATTTTCCTCATACATTTTTGCCTGAACCTCCCCCGTTCCGGAAAATTAAGGCCCCTCTCGTTTTCCTTTTTCTTTTAAAGGGTTTGGAGAGTTCTCCCCTTTCCCTCGGATGTTCCCCCCCCAAGAGGCGAACCTTCTTCAAAAAGCTCGTCCTCAGGTCTCGACGAATAAAATTATTTTCCCCTTACAGAGGAACGTTCTCCACAACTCCATAGATTTTGTCTCACCACCTGATTTTTGTTTTGCCAAAGCTAATCCAAGATTGGTACATCCCATGCCCGGCAGGGGACTTTTGGACCCTCCTCTTTTCGTGATTTTTTTGGTTTTTATTCCCCGAACTTTTTTCTTAAAAAGACTTTGCTTCCTATTTTTTTCCTTCCTTCAAGCCCCTACTTCGACCCCGTTTTCCTTAATCCTCGAGACTTCCCCTCGATTTCTTAAAGTTCCCACGCTTTTTTGAATCTTCGACCCTTCTTTTTATTCCCAACTTCTCTTGCAATACCTTTTTCTCGGACGTTCAGGGGTTATGGACTTCATTCGTGTTGGAAAGTTTTGAAGCTTTCCCCCTTCGGATCCCTGATCTTGTAGTTAGAGTGCCCCAAGTGCTTTGGTGACTTCTCGAATAGTGTTCTTCCACAAGCAGCGGGTCCTCTTCTTTCCCCGGTCTTGATTTCTCCCGGTGATTTCTTCGTTCCCCTTATCGTCTGAGTTTCTGTCTATAGTTCCCTTTTTCTTTTCTTTTTACAGACTCTTTTTCGGTTTCCCCTTCTTTCTGCCGATCTCTCCTATCCGGTAAAGTTCCCCACATCTCCCCTACCTAAGTTGTGTTTTCTCTCCATATCTTCCCCCTTGAAAATTCCCCCCTCTTCGTTCCTTTTTGTATCCTCCCTTTCTTTTTTTTAACCCAGAGGTTCCTAGTCCCTAGTATACTCTCATACCCTTTTATTAAAGTCTTGCTTCCTTTCCTTCCCCTCTCTTACAGAAAGGCCCCCCGCCGTTCACCTTCATTCCGTTTTTTTTTTTGCTTCTTAGTAGTGGACTCCCAAACTATTCTTCCATACTTCCTTATGGTTCACCTTCCTTCAAAACTGAAGAGCCCCTTTCCGCCTCTAAGCGACCTTATGACTTCCCTGGCGTGCAGTTTTCTTCGACTTCCCTCTGCGGATAATTTACCATGGTGCCTTTTCCTAAGTCGACCTCCAATAAAGCCTCCCGCTGTCGTTTTCGAATTTTTCCTTCCCCTTGATGAGTCGATTTCCATTGTTCGCTCCCTTCGAAGTCCCTAGGCCTCATAGATACGTGTGACCCCCCTTTGAGTTGCGGCGTCGATTAAGTTTCCTCTAGCAGGTTTCCTTTTTCTTCAGTTTTAACGTATGACTTATCTCGTCCTTAACCCCATGTTTCCCTCTTTAGCACCCCGTTTTTCCATGGCCTCTAGATTGGGGCTTCTCTGTGGTTTTGAAGTTGGCCCTTTTCGTTTTCCCTTTTTAAGAAGGCTTTCGAATCGCTTCCCAGTTCATGATCGACGTTTTTTATTTGGCCCCCAGGAGGAGTGTTTTGGATTCTCATTAGTCGGATGATTTTTCTCGTACTCCAGACCGACACGGCAGGGTTCCTGCCCTCTCGGACCTCCTCCAGTTTTTCTTTTAACCGCGTCCCTTTTACTTTCTCAGCTCGATGTTTTCCCCTGGTTTTTCCCTTTTTCAGGAGTCTTGCCTTTTCGACCGGGCTAGGCCCTTCACTGACGGTCACTCTCTGGGCCCTCCCTATTTTTGTTGCGGAAGACGATATCGCTCCAAGTTCATTCTCCTTTCGGTTGGTCAGACCTTCGAAGTCAGTCCCTTTCCTCCTTTAGCTCCATTCAGCATCTTTTTAGAAGTAGTGCGTTCTTTTATGTGTCTGTGGTTCTTGGCTTGACTCCCTCAGAAGAGCTCCATTGGGCCCCCGTTTATTTTCCCCCTTGATGTTTTTTCCCTCCGAACGCCTTTTTTCACCAGGGGATTGACTCCTTCAGGCCCTAGTCCTGCTTCACGAGCCTCCCCCCGAGGCCCCAACGTAGGCATTTTTCGAGACTCCGCCGTTAAATTCTTCATATCTATATTGCCTCTTGGGGGTTTTGAGCTCCCTTGCTAACTTTTTGTCTGAATTTCCTATTAGGGTTCCCTCGGTGCGCTGCCCGCCCTTCCGTTCGCACTGGTTATTTTTAATTTAGAGTAAGGAAGTTTTGCCCCCCTTCCTATTACCCTCCCTTTGTGCTTCTCTTAGATTCCCCGTTGAAACCCCCTTGACTCAAGCGAATTGGATCCCCTTTTGCTCCTTTCCCCCCCCAAACTTTCCTTCTGTTTGTTAGAGATGTCTTCGAGGACCTTTTGCAAAAACCTCCCGATTCCCCTCCTTAGCCCACGCCCCGAATAGACTCTGATCGGCCTTTTTTTGGGATCTATTCTCTTTACCCTTCATGTCGACAAGCTTTTCACTCTCCATAAGCCTCGGTGCTGCCCTTCAGGGTGGTAAAATCATTCTTTCCCCGCCCCGGAACGCGATACCTTTTATAAGATTCTTTCCTCATACCCCCCTGAGAAACCACTTGCTAGCAGCCCAGTAGCACCTCTCCTAAACGACCTTCTAGAACCTTGACTGCATTCTCTACCTCTTCAGGATACTCCGAGGCCTATCTATTATCTTTAGGCAACGGTTTGCTCCCTCCCCCGAATGTTTCCCCCCTAAATCACCTCACGCCCCCATTTAGTCGCTTCTCAGTTACCCCCCCCCTTTTCCGGATTTTTCAACTCCCCCCTTTCCCCCCGTTCCAGCAGCCGTCCATATTCTTGTTTTCGGCCCTTCGCCCATCCCCTTTCTTCATGTTCCACCCCTTGTGACGGTCCCATTCCTCCGGTAACCTGAACTGCAGACCTTGGAACCTACGGCTCTTCTTCGGTCCTTTTTTCCCCGCCTCCGAAAACCGGTTTTCCCCCCTTTAGACGGGATACGCTCGGATCGGATCCCCTTTTTCTCCCTCTCGCCGGCTTTTTTCACCGCCTTGCTCCAGTTTTGTTATCTTGACGATTTTTCTGCTTTTCTCCCCTGCTCTCTCTTTACAGTGGTCTGTTTTTTCGTTTTCGTTCAGAGTCCGTCCTTAGTCCTTATTCTCCGCGATTTTTTCTGAGTTTTTTTCTTGCGCTTCGACTTTTTTTTCCTTAACCCCAGATCTTGGAGTTCGACATGCAGAGTCCTTTTATTTTTTTCTGTCTTTCCTTTTCTTTGGTATATGAATTCTTCGACACTTTAAGTTTTCGGCGTTTCAAGAAATCCCTCCCTCCGACCCCATTTCGAGACATCTGTTCCTCTTGATGCCCCCTCGATTTCTCCAGACTGGAACCTTCTGATATCTTTTATCCCCTCTTTGTTGTTTCTTATCTTCCCGTGGCATTTTTTCCTCGACTTCCTCCTTCGGCCCATTCGATTTTTTTCCGGAGGCCCCACTCTTATGGATGTCCCCTCCAGAACTTCCCTAACTGGGTCCCTTCCTTTTCTCCTTCGGGCTACACCTCTATCCCTCCAAGAACGTCCCACCAGTACAAGCTTTTTCCTCTTCACCACCGATTTGCCCCCCTCACCGCTCTGGTGTCATTACTCCCACCTACTAGCCCAAGTTCGAAATAGTCCTGCGTCTCTTCTATAAGGACCTTTTTTGTGACTTCCTGGTCCTCCCCCTTATCCCCTTTACATAAAATGGTGGCCCCCGCTCGACCCTAATCCTCCCTGTAACCCCTTTCGCGTTAGTCTTGAGATCTTTCTCGAGATTCTTTCCCTAACTAACTTCGTTCCCTTACTTCGGCCCGTAGATCTTTCTTGACCCCCCCTTCGTGTCTTTTGATTTTTTTAGTAGGCCCCGCGGGCGGAGTTCTGTTCCCCCTATTCTCAAGGTTTTCGAAGTGACCCCTTTTTCAACGCGCCCAGGCTTGTTAAATGAGGTCCCCCTCCATTCCGACCTTCTTTCCTTGCTTCCTGCTGCTCCGTCCGAGCTGGCCCGAAGCTTAGATTTCTTAGGTCCCTGCCTCGACACCCTTCTAGACTCCATCTGATCGTTTGCTTTGGTCCCTTTTTTCGATAGTGCTCTTCACAATGAGTACCCCCGGAGCGTGTTTTTTCCCCTTATAATTTTTCTCCTAGAGACGGCAGTCCGCTTTTCTAGCCTCTCTATTTTGTCCCCCTTTCGTACTTTTTTTTTCGATGTGGTCGTTAGTGTCGGATGGTTCCACTTCGGAGTCCGGTCGGAGCGCCTTGAATTTTTAGTCCCCCCCCTGCCCCCATTTGTGTCTCCACATGCGTCTTCGCCGTATTTTTATAGACTTATGTTTAGCCTTCTTCCGCCCTGTTTCTTGGTAACGCCTTCCGCACCCGAATTTTCCCTGACTTTCTTTGTCATTTCTTTTCCCCCGTATTCGCTTTTCCCCCAAGCTGAGATCGCTTCTGCCGGTTTTGGTCGGCCTTCGCCGCTTTTTTCCTTTGCTGCACTTCCTTTTATGGTTCCCCTGGGAATCGATCTACACTCCCGTTCGAATCCCCCCTTGGCCCCCTCTTCCCCCTTCCGTCTTTCTGCGTCCACCCCCCGTTCAGGCCGGTGACTCCATTTTCACGTCACGTTGACCTCCTACTCCCCCCCCTTTTTTCTATTTTCCTTGAAGGTGTGCCTCGTTCATCCCCTCTACCCTTTTTTCGCTTCCATGGAGATGAGAGATCGGGTCTTTAACTCTTTTTTTTGTCTTCCTCGAGCCACTCAATTTAACACAGTAAGGTCTTTTTTCAAGTCTCCTCTAGTGCGGCCTCTCCCTCCAAAAGACCCCCCCCCTTCCCTTCGTACGTTATGGTCGCCTTCCTCTCTCAGACTTTTTTCTTCACCCCCCTTCGCTTGGCACCTTGCCGTCCCACAAAACAGACCTATTCTAGGAATTGGGTGCTATCTCTCGCCCTGGCGAATCCTAAACCTTATTCCCCCCCTTCATTGCTTAGAAGCCCCAATTACGCAGCTCGGACTTTTTCTCACCCCTCTTTTCTCTTCCGACCCATTTTTTTGGACGCCCCTCCCGTCAGATCCTTCTCCTCGTTACCCGATGCTTTTAAGTCTAACCTGTGACCTTTGAGTTCCGCATATTCCCTAAGCTTTCTCACTCTGCCTTACTCCCCTGGAAACCGAGATGTTTATAGCTTTTCCTGCGTTTTGTTCCTATTTCTTGCAATTTTTTCCTGCTCTAATCACCCAGCTTCCTTCCCCGTTGACGTGTTATTCTTTACATTTTACATTGGGTTTCATTTATCCTCACTTCTTAAAAGCTTCAATGTAACGATTCTCTTTTGAGTTTTTTTTTTACATCTCAGCCACTCATTCCTCGGTCGTACTTAAGCGAGCACCCCAGCTCCTTTTTTTTAACCTCCCTTTTAAGCTTTCTGCCCTAGTAACGGTCGGTGACCTCCTTAATAAGGAATGGATCTTCCCCCGGCAACTTACCCCTCAAAGAACGCGGTCTCCCCGATTCTGCGCTAATACTTTTTTATTCCTCCCTTCTTTCTCCCCAGGAGGCTTCTCCTCTCTCTAATATCTAATTGCTCCTCGAACTACTGACCTCGACCTGCTTGACGTAGGCTTTCCCTAGGCGTTCGTCTTCTTAATTTTAGGGTTCAGGAGACTTTTCTTTCCCTGAATTCCTTTTATTGGTCTCATTCCTCGGGTGTATAGGTCGCTTTAGTGTTCTGGTTTTCGATCTTTTTCGGAAGAGTCTTTTCTGATCTTCGTAGAAAGTTTTTAGGACGTAACGCCCATCTCACGCCCACTTATGTTCTTTTCTTTTGATGTTTTTTTTAGAAGAAGTCCTTTTTTCGCCCTCCCTTCGGTGAGGTATGCGGTAATAAATATCCCGCCCGAGTCCCCCTTCCTCTCCCCTTATTAAGATGACTCTTTGGAGGGAAAGGATATTCTCCTTCCCTTTGGGGTTGTTCTGGAAATTTTTCTGCAAGTTTGGTCCTAACTCTCTTTCCCTCCCCTCAGGTCCCTCCCTCTCGAGGACACTCTCTTTTTTCCTGCTCCAATCCCCCCTTCCAATCCCACTGACTTCATTCAGGTTCCCTTTTTCCTACCGGAAACTCCCCTATGGATCCAGAAGTACCAGATCGTGTCTCTGCTCCATTTGTGTGCAACCCCCTTGGCCTCCTCATTATGGGGCTTTTCAGGACTTTCTTCTAGATCTAATGTCTTCCCTCGGACCATTCCTTTCCCTTCCAAACGCATTCTTTCAGATATCCCTTCTTAGATCCTTGGACTCCCTGGTTCTTCTATAGGAGAACGCCCTTTCATCAGAAGGTCCACCCTTCTATTTTTCTTTACCAGAATTTTGGACTTTTAGTCATTCCTTTCCTTTCTTCACGTCTTACAGGATCGTCCAAGTGTTTCCTTTCAATATATTTTTATTTAATCTGTTAGGAGATAGGGGACTCAGACTTGTGTCGGCTGCTCCGTGACTCCCCTCCTGTTCGCACAGTCTCATTACGCGCGCCCCCTCTACTCCTTTTTTAACCCTGTCTGGGCCTCCGCGACCGCCGCTAAGTGACTTGATTGCTCGACAGAGTCCTTTTGAGTTCCTCCTTACTTTTTTCGCATAGACCAACAGGCCTTCCATTCACTTCCTGGGCTCTTTTTTTTCAGTGTCTTAACGGTCTCTTGGCACTCCCTAAAGAAGAACTTCGAGAATGTCCCTTGACCCTAATTTCCTCACATTGTCGTTGAATGAGTTTCTCGTCTTCCGAGCGTCGACCTACTTCACAGTTTGACTCTGCGTCCTGCTCCCCTAGATCCTCGTACTGACTTGCTTCTGACTTAGTTCGTCACCTCCCTCGTTCGTTTTCTTTTTCTGCTGTCGTATTCCTTTCGTTTCATAGGGACCCCCATCGTGTGCCGCCCGCCCCTTTTCTGAGCGATATTCCTTTTTCGTTTTTCTCTCCTTCCCTCGAACTTTTTTTCCCTTTTCCTTCTCCCACCTTCAGACTAGTTCTCTGAGACTCCTTGTCGTGCCGTTCTGTCGTTTTCTTTTTCAGATCAGCCTGCCCGCTTTTTTGATTTCCCCGACCCCTTTCACTTCTTTGGTATAGATTCCCCGTAACTGCCCCCAACTTTTCTCGCCGGCCCCCCTTTCGCGTTCCAGCGCTCCTGAGAACTTTCTTGCCTCCCCCCCCGGTAGAGACAGCGATACACCTTGATAGATCCCCTCTTTTTTGGTTTTTTAGATACAAGCTCACCTTACGTGTCTTCCTCGCTCCTGCCTTCTTATGCGACTTCCCTTCCCAAGTTCCCCCTCGGACGCGATTCCTTTATCTGGATACTTTTTTTTGTTCGGTTTTGGGTCTTTGCCGTAGAAAATCCAGGGTAAACCTCGTTTCCCTTGATCTACTCGTATGCTTTGTTTTTTTCGTTCTCTTCGAAACCCCCCACCTTCCCTTCCTCTAGTTCTCTTCCTCTTTGAAATATCTTTATTCTGAAGCGAAGATTGAAACCGTTCGGCCCCCTCGAAAATGGTGGTCCCCCCCGAAAGAATCTTCCCATAGCCCTGCTGTTGATCTTCCGTTGTCCTCCCCCTTTAGGTCGAGATCTGTCCAACTCAGAGGTGATCCCGGTCCTTGCCCTTTTCGATTCTAGGTGACTCCCCCCATTTCGCGAATACCCCCCCTTGCCACCCCCTGTTCTTTTCTCCTAGACCCCCCCCCCCTGCGTCATTTAGTCCCGGTTTTTGCGGCCCCTCCAGCTCCTTCTTCGTTTTTCTTTTCCGTTCATGACGTTCAACTCTTTGCCGAGCTCTTTTTTCTCTCCGGAGGAAATTTAGGTTTTTTTTTCAATACTTTTTCTTCCCCGAACTGCCCTCCCCTTTTATATCGTGAACGTTTTCCAGCCTATGGGTAACATCTTTTTTTTCCAGACTTTTTCACGATGTTTCCACTGGTAAGTAAGTATCATAGTTCGTTTCCTTTTAATTACTGTCGGTGAATTTATACCACTTAACTATGACTTCTGTGAACATTTTAAGAGTTTCTAATCGCTCCCCTTGTTTTACCCCATCTGGCCCCACTCTAGCCGTGCCACACCTTGGAGGAGGCCAACTATCAAAATGGCTTTCTTCCCTAAAGCTCCCCAAGGGGATTCCGAATTTCCCTTGAGTATTTTTTCAGGGTTTCGCCGGCCCTCCCGCTTAGCTCTTCGTTTACTCCCCACGCCCCCTCTTACCCGCTTTTCTGAACGCTCGGCACCCCTTTTCTTTCTTAATCGTCCTTTCCATTTTTGGGTTTTTTCGATGCACGTTCCTTCTTCTCGTTTTTGGTTCGGCACAGTTCTCGAGTTTTTCTCCTTCGGCGGTGGCGAGACCCTTTCGCATGCTTTCCCATTCTGGGTTTGTTCACGGTTTTACAGAGTTCTTTCTGGAATCTTCCCTCTTGGTTCCTACGGTTCGTGGACCTTGTTCCCCCCCGTTCTTTGACCCTTGATTTACATTCCTTCTATCGAATTTTTTCTTTTTTTTTCCGAACCCCTTGATTTGCGGTTTTTTCAGTTCGGGAGAAAGAGTTCTCTCCCCCCTGCTCCCCGACACGCCTGGAACGAGGTCCCAATACTCCCCTCCAGTTTTTTTTGAGAGCCCTCCCCTCCCCCCCTGCAATTTTCCCGTTTCTTTTCAGTCGTATCGCGTTTGACATCCGCTTTTGCTTCCCGCACGCCCCACCCCCCCCCACGCTTTTCAAGGCGTCCCCCTCCGTCTCGGTCCAACTCCTGGGACCCGACCAATCAGACGACGAAGTCTCTTTTCTTTCCCCACCCCCTATTCCCTTCGCCTCCTCCCCCTGCGTTTCCCCTCCTTTTCAAATGCTCAACTTCCCAGAACTCGAGTCCCTCATCTCCCCCCGACTTTTTGTTTCCTCCCCAAGGCCCTTGGACCCTCTTTACCTACCCTCATCTTGTTTTGAATCTCTTTCATCGTCAAGGTTCGCCCAGAAGACGATCTCCCCTGCAGCTCTGCCTTGATTTCCGACCCTTTCGCCGTCCATCCGGTCCTCTCTACTGGAGTTCAACTCCTTTATTGCGTTGTAGTTTCATAGGGGAAAGCCATTTCCTTTCGAGACCCCTCTTGCCCTTCTTCCAGGGTCTCACCCTGTTGACGGGTCGCACCGGTTTCCTACTGTAAGCCTTGGGCTCGTCTTTCAATCCCCCGACGAATTTAGACTTTGATTGCGTGCTATTCTTACCCTCCTTTTTGGAGGGTGTAACGCTTGCAACTTACTTTTTTTTAAATTCCCGGCCTCTTTTCTTCCTCGGCCGTCGTCGTTTGCGGAGTTTAGATTGGCACCCACCACCTCCAAGTTTCCGCCATTATTTCCCGCCTCGCTTTTTGAGCCTTGCTCTTCTTCTACCACCCGCATTTTTTTTCTTTTGAGTCCCCTCTCCTAGGTTCCTTTTTTTCCACCCCCCGTTTTTTGTGTTTTTCTGACTGAGAAGGCCCTCCTTCCTTTCCTCGGACTGTTTTAGTGATTTTTTCCACCAACGTTCCCCCATCACCTTCTATTCCTCCCTTCGAAGTAGCTTTTCCGACCTCGAAGAGTCCTTCTTTACACCCCTTTTTGTCTCGATAATCATTTCTGTTCTTTCTTCTATTGCCACTGTATTTTTTCCCGTAGTCCTCTACTAGTTTTTAGGCCCCTTCCCTTACTTGGTTCTTTTTCTTTTCTTAGCCGACCTCTTTGAACTCATTGCTACTCAAGTTTTCTATGTTTTCATCTTCTTCCTGAACCCCCACCCCCGTGTAAGCCCCGATGTCGAAATAGGGCCCAGACTTTTTCTTTTCAGACGACGTACAGTTCTACTCATAGGACCTCCCAACATGTTGCTCCTTCCCAGGTCTTTTAGGCCTCCTAAACGTGTGGGTTGAAGTCCTCCCGTTCGGGTATTTGAGAGCACCGTTCAAGTATGCCTGGTGCCCACCCCATACCGGTTTTCCTCGCTTTCCTTTCGGCGCTTCTCTTCTTCTTTCTTTTGTTTTAATGTTACCGCCGGTCGTTTTTTTGCCCCCTGCCTCCCCCAGGTTCACCCCCCCCGTTTTTTTCCAAGTCGTGCCGGCTTGGCTTGTTTTTTTTCGCCCCACCCTTACCTTGCAAGAAGGTTTTAGCATTCCTAGTCCCGTCTATCTTGAGATCTAAAGTTCCCCCCTTCTCGCGTCCCCCGAGACTCTTTCACAACAGACTTTCAAGGTTCCCTCTTTTTTCTCGAGTTTCGCGTCTCCCCCCCCCTGCTGTCCTGCCGAAGATGCGAGCCTCCTCCAGTTCTTTTTCCACTCCTTGGGATTTCCTTTTTCCCTCCCCCTTGTCTCGATTTTTCGACGCTCGATGACGTTCCCCCCTCTTCGGCCAGTGTGCCCGTCCTTCGAACCCCTTCTTCACTTGACTCCCGGCTTTATCCCCCAGCGGTTTCGAGATCAGTTCTTCCTCCAGAGCTTTTTGATTGGGTAGCGGCTGACCCTTCCCTCTGGTCTGATGGTTCTCGCCCTTTTTTTTCAACCCCCCCGACTCGCCCCTTCCGAAAGGATGACGTGCCTCTGTCCCTTCTTTTTTTTTTTTAGTGTCGAAGCTTCCCACCCCTCCCTTTACTCCCTTCCCCCTTTTTGTCCCTTGTCACCAATTTCCGAATCTCACTCATCTCGTCGGCCGGCCTTTAGGTACCTTGCCACGAACGGCGCATAGTACCGGAACCGGCTCCCCTGGGCCTACCCCCCAAAACCCCCATCTCATAAGGTCTGACCTCCAGTGTGCTAGAAATCCTTTTCTTAGGTCCCGTACCAGTAGGCCCATGCCCTGGTCTGATTATACCCTCCTTAGACGGTTCAGCGCCCCCCCAGCGTTCCGTTAGTCGAAAACCGATCACTTCAGCTCTTCGTCACAGAGACGTCCCTCTTTTTGACTAGTTTTCGAACTTTTTTCCCCCCATGGTTAAGAACTCTTTTGCCCGGCGTAGACGGTGCACTCTATTCCTTCATCTTGTTTTTTTTGGGGGGATGTGCGGAAGTTTCGTTTCCGTCGGGCTCCTTGGGGTTTCTCGATCTGTGTGATTCCCCGATCCTGTTTTTTTTTTCCTAGGGCGGTTTTCCTATTTTCGTCAAGCTGCCTTCCGCTCAGCTTCTCTTGTTTACCTTTATCTTCTTTCTGACGTCTTTCGCCGACTCCCTTTCTTTTCTACTTTGAGTTACTCCTCCCTCGGCTTCTCCAACTCCCCTTTCCTGCGACCGCCGTAGCTACCCCATTCCTGAGAGGGCGCTTCCCTTTGAACTTTTCCTCATCTCCTACTTTCTTTGAGATCTTCTCTTGCAATCGTGGCCACGTCCCCTTATCCGTCTCCCCAGATTCCCTTATTCGGCTCTCTTACTCAGCTTCTTTTCGATCCCCCCCCTCGGATCTTCCCCCACCTTCGTGGGCGCGCGCTTTCCCCGGTCCCCCAGGATCCCCCTTTCTCAGATCCTGCCTCCCGGCATTACCCCCCCCCGCCTCTACCCCCCTCCCCTCCTTTTTTCTCTGGGTACGCAGCTATCCTTCTTCCGTCGACCTTCTTTCACCTGCCTCTCCCCTGATCCTGCAAATCTCGTGACCTCGTCCCTCCATTTTTTCCCCCTTATATATACCTTTTTAAGAATCTTTTTTTTCCCCTTTACGTAAATCCGGATGCCACGAATGCTCGCGATTGGGATTAGCTAGTTCCCTATAAAGTTCTCCTAGACTTTGTTTTGTCTCGAGATCTTTCAGTTTTGAGACCCTCCACGCGGGTAGGTCGTCAATAATTTTTTACAGCCTTTTTTGCCTTTCCACAATTTTTTAGGGTATTCTAGAGTTCCTTCTGTGGTATCCATCTTCCCACTTTGGTCCCAAAGTAGAGTCCTCTTTTGCTCTCCCGGAAACGACTACTCACTGGCTTGAATCTTTCAAAGAGCCGCGAGGGCACCCGATCCCGTCCCTCTGGGTATCCAAAAAAAACCACCCGAACAATGTTTCAGAGGAGGTGACCCTTCTCGGTTTCCCTTGACCGGAGAGAACCCATTCTCTTCCTACTCTTTCTTTTCCTTCGTGGATCCAGGAGTGTTCCCCCGAGGAACGACCCCTCTACGACCCTCTTTAACCCTCTCCGCTTTTTCACATGACCTTGGCGGACTCGATTTTTGATTCTTTTTTGGCCGAGTTATCCAAGCCTTCCCGTGAGGAGACTGCGCCCCTGTTATTGTTTTCCTGATCGAGTTCCTTTGGCGCGGCCGTAGAGTTTTTTTTTTTGCACAGTCTCCCCGCCGCAAAGCCCATTTCCCGAGTTTTAATCTGACTTTTCGCCGCGACTCAAGGAGACGCTCTTTCACCCTCTTCGATTTCTCTCTTCCTTTTTCCCAGCCGTAGACTTTTTGCTTGTTTGAAAACTGTTTCTTTTCTTCCAGAACGACGCCGTCTTTCGTCGTGAACGGTAGTTCTTCCTTCCCGGATAAGCGTGTTTTTTTCCACTAACTTTCCCCTGGATTTGGGCATTCTCTAAAGAATTCGTTCTCTTGAAAGAAACTCTTAAGAGACGTTATCCCGTAGTCCCTAACCTTTTTTCTTACTTTCCCCCAGAGCAGGTTCGGTGGATCGCCTTCAGTAACCCGTCCGAGCTTTCTCCATTTTTAAGCAATAACCTTTTTTTTTGGTGTAGAGTCTCCTTCATCTTTTTTTTGTGCTTTTTTTTTTTCTCACCTGACTGTCTCCGGTTTCCTTTAGGAACACTGAAGACTAGTTCGAAGTCTTGTCCCTTTTTTTAAAGTTTTTTTTCACTTCGTTCCAGTCTTTCTTTCCCCCCCTTTTACAAACTTCCCCTTAGTCAAGCCTGCTGCATTCTTTGAGTTTTCCCTCCCCTAACCTTTCTCACCGGAAGAAGTCATTTTTCTGCGAAGATTTTCCGACGTCTTTTCGACTCTTCGTTGTAGTTTCGGTCCCGGCCAGGCGACCTTCCCCCATTTTTTCAGATAATAATCCTAATTGATACTTCCGTGGGGGTCGATGGAGTCCTTGGAAAACGATGCTTCTTGCATTGTCAACTCTCCGCGTAATCAGAATCCTTTAATGCCTACCTTTATTAGCCCCCCGATCTTGTTCTTCTTTTTCTCCATTACTACGACCCCGGAAGGTCCCCCCCCGTTCTCTTCTTCCTCCCCCCAGACATTGGAAGACTTTCTGGCGATTCCATCCTTTTCCGCGAACTTCCTTTCCCCGAGCGGTCCGAGATAGGGTATCCTACGATCAGTTTTTGCAAAAGCTACTCCCCTGACTTCCCCCTAACCTGACTTACATCCTTCATTTTTTTGCTTTTTTCGGGAACCCCTTTTGAACTAGGCTTCCCCCTTTGCTCTTTCCCCCTCCCCCCTCTTTACCTTCCCGTCATTTTCCTCGACCTTGCTCAGATCCCTCTCCGTGTTCCAAGCCGTTTTCTGGAGAAACATTCATTCCCCTAGATACCAGTTCCAGCTCTCTCCCTTTAACTTTCCTCTGAGTCCCCGGAAACGACTTCCCACTTCCTGGAGGCTCCCTCGAGTTATCGCTGGGGCCGCACTCCCCCCCCCCGCCTAGGGCTTTCTTCTTAGACTGATCGAGCGTTTTCCACTCAGAACGTATGTGACCCTCCCGATCCCTTCTATGGACTTATTCCTGGTCTACCCTCTGATTTCCCCCTATTGTCTTTTCCTCCCCCTTTTTCCCCTCTTGTCTCGCTTCTTTTGTGACGTTTGGCAGCTCTGGTGGCCGATTTTCTTCTCGCGTGTTTTTCAGACTGTAGACAGGATTTCCCCCCTCTTTTTGGGAGTAGGAGTCGGAATAGTTTAGGACTTCACTATACGCCTTCAGTCCTTAGACTGTCCCTTGGAAAGTGATGTCTCCCCAGTTCTTGCTCCTCTTCTTCTCCTCCAGAAGGAGAGTTTCTTTAGTAGGTCGGTGCGGACTTTCCTTTTCCCTAAATAGTTTGGCGCTCTGTTTTCCCCCTTTTAGCTCCCTATTGCGGTCTTACCTTCGAGAATGCCAGGGGCCACCTTCTTCCCTCTGGTTCTCCAGTTGGTTTTTCCTAGTCCTTTCCCTTTGGCCAAGTTCCAGTTGCCCTCGGGTTTCCGATAGTGCCCTCCCCCTTCTTTCCTTAGAACTTTTCTTCCTAAGATGGGAGGTCTCCTTCCCTACTAGCTCCCTTTTCCCCTTCTTTCCGTCTGCCTAATTCTCGTTTCCCTTTCGTTATCCACTTTCCCTCCTGCGCTCCGATGCCTAAGTTTACTTTTTATTCTCCCCAAGTCCTTCCCTCCTCCGGTCAAGCAGGTCCCTCTATCTCCCAACCCGGCCCCCCTCCCCTCGGACACCCACTGCCTCTCTCTCCCCCCGTTTCAGATCGTGACCCCTACTGCCCTCCCAAGGTCTTCCCCCTGTGAGCTAACTCATTGGCATCCGCAGGTCGTGTCTTCTTAAGAGAATAGGCGGCGTTGATTCATCTTGGAGATCCCCCGTTCTACTTTTGGGCCCCGCGGCTTCCCCTGTAGAATTTTTCTTTTCCCACCCCGCCCGTTCTGTTGTTTTGATTCCGCCGCGGTTTCTCCCCCCTGTCATCTTGGTTCCCCGGACCCGGTTCGGCCTTGACCTGCTTACTTAATGCAGATTGCCGCCGTCCGGCCGTTCTCCCCCGCCTTTAACCGGACTTTGCAATTGATTTTTCGGTTTTCTCGGAGCTAACGCCGATGACGCAAGGAGCTGGGTTTTGTTGCCACTGATTTTTTCATAGTTCGTGGTTTCCAGCGGGGACGTCACTGTTCTTCCCGGTCTTTTACTTAATTGTAACGGGGTCGTGTGGTTCGAATTTTTTGATTCTTCTTTCCTGAGGAACCGCAGTTTTAAGTTCCAGCTCTCCCTCTCAGATACCATTGGCGACTCGTATGCGATCCTGAAGTCCCTTGATTTATTTTGAGGCGATTCCTCTAATTGCTCAGGTGGACTCTTTTTATTTTTGAGGATCCGCCTCGTCTTTCTCGGGCTTTCTGGCGGAAGGAGTGTAACAGAGCTTTCGAGAATTCCTCCTGATGGGCCCCTTTCGATTTTTGTATTGGTCCTCCAGCATCGTTTCTTTCGCCCATTAGGTTATCCTCCCAGTCTACGCCGTCTTCTGTTCAGTTTTGTATGTCGATTTCCGCAGTTATTATCTTCCCCTCTTTAGGCGCCGTCCTCTGAAGTCCTTTTCCCTTCTGGTAGGTTTTTCTTCCCATCATCCTCCTTTCAGCCCTTTCTTGAAATTCAGTTCTTAAACTTCGTTTTTCCAGGCTGAAGTGACCTCCTAAGTCTGTTTCCCTCCCTGTTTCTCCCGAGAAGTTTCTCACCTGCCGTCTAGTCCTTATCTCTATCGTCAAATGGTTGTTGTAGTTTTACGTTCCTCCCATTCCCGTTTTTTGATCTTCTTTTCCTTCAGGTTTGATCTTTCCCCCCCGGTGAGTTTTTGACTTAGATCAACTTTCTCTCCGGTTGTTCGTTCACCCTTTGTGCTCCCGCCGCCGGCTTTTTTTCTTCCCCGTTTTTTTTCACTCGGCTTTTGCGGTCCCCGGTCCCTCCTTCAGTGGACCCTCCCCCCTTTCAGTCTTTTTCCAGCGGCGGCTCTTTCTGTGGTGGCGCTGTCTTTTTAACCTCCAACCCGGCCCGGACCGTGCCTTCTCTGGGCCCTTCTTCATTCGAAGGAGAGACCTTTGTTGCCTCAGTTAACGACCCCTCTTCCGAGGTTTCCCCCGTCCCGGAAAAAACGTCATTTCACTGGGGGGTTTCTATGGAGTACTTGGAGCCCCCGATGATGTAGATTCCAAGAGAGACCAGTCGACTGACAGGTTCATTTGATTTCCTTTCGGGGATAGGTGAAGAACATCCCCAAGAGCCTCCCCCCTACGGTCTCCCGAAGCTAGGCCCAGCCTCCACAAAAAGCAGGCCCCTGCAGAAGTGACGAACTTCACCCTCCTTTGAACCCTAAGCTGTCACGAATTCCATACCAGCTTAACTCGAGAGAAGGTTCCCCCTCGAGTCTCTCCCACGACTTTTAAGGTCCAACTCCCTTCTTCCTAGTGGTGACAATCTTTTAAGTCTATCCCCCCAGACGCCAAAAAAACTATCTACTGCCGTTTCGTTTTCTTAGACCTCCCGGATTTTCTAACCCTCTTGACCCAGATTTGACATCTTTCTTATCCACAAGTTCGTCTTTTGCGCTTCTTTCATCGCCAATGCCCACGATCCGGTTTACAAGCCTTGCCGCCCAATCTTCTCGTCGGGGTACCCAGCTGACTTTTTTTCAGTTCCGAACGTCTTTCATCACGCTCCCTTCTTTTTCCAATTTTCCACGAAGACCACTTCCGGCTTTGTTAGTCATAACTTCTATCCCGATACAGTTTTTGTCTCTTTTGAGAGCCCTCGGGACTAGAACACTTTTTCATCTCTCTATCCCGCTGCCGATCTTCCCGAAACGACGATTGACGTTTTCCTGATGCTTTCGGCTCTATTGATCTGCTAGTTCCTCATCCGACGGTCCCCGCGTACACGGTCTAGTCTGGTAGTAGTCCTTTTGATCAAGATAGCAGTTTCCGATTCTACTTTTCCCGGTTTTAGATAGATTCGGGTTTCATTCTCTCCCCCCCCCGGGCGGAGGCCTTTAGCCTTTCCTTTTGTTTCACGCTTCAGAAATTCGTTTGTTTTCTTAGTTTGTATTTGATCCCGCGGGTTTTTCGCAGACTGCTCCATTACTCTCCAGATTTTGCTTTTACTCCCTTTTAGAGCTTCTTTTCCGCTACTCGGCCATTTCATCTTCCTATTTTTTTTTTCGAGAGGTACTAACCTATTTTTGTTAAACTGAGGGCTTCCTTCATACTAATGGTGTCTGTTCTATTTTCCCAGTAGGGCGCCCTTTTGTAGACCGCTCGGCCTCTCCTTTTGAGCGGTCCTTTTGGGAGTTTTTCCCCCCTCCCCCCGACAGCGGGGTTCCTTGGGCTTCGTTTCCGTTCAGTTCGCGGTTCCGAACGGGATCTTCTGTTACTAAGTCCCCCCCTCAGGCCCCCCTTTCCCTTCTTGCTTTTTGCTTTAGTTCCTTCCATCTTTTTCTGCGGCCTCCAGCTTGTTCCCTTGAACCGGCTCTACCCGCCGTCTCCCCCGTCTTTACCCTCTGATTCCTCCCCCGATCCTAGACGGCACATCTCGATTCGACCCCTCCCCGTCGTACCCCTGGTCCTTTTCCCTCAATCATTTTCCTTCAGCGAAAGCATTCCCCCCTTGCAGCTTGTCCCCCTTCTTGTGAGTTCCCTCCTTAGGCGCGTTCTTCCCCGATCTTTCCCTTTTCGCAGAAAGTTCCGTAAGGATCCTCGCCGAGTCAGGAACTTTTTTTGTCGGCCTTCCCAGGTCTTCACTCATCCGTATGGGGTCTCGGATTACTTTTATTCTTTTTTCAATCTGCCTTTGCCGGGTTTTTTTGCCTTCACCTCACCCGGTCATGGCTTTCTTGTGCGCCTAGGATGCTCTGTCTCTATTTCTTTTTATTTTACCTTTCCGAGCTGAGGGGCCGCGTCGATCCCTGTTTCAGTTCCGGCTTTTTTCCGACTTCATGGACCCCTAAGTCCTCCTTTCAGATTCGTGTTAATTTTAGGTGAAGTAGATTAGGCTTTTCAAACACAATCCCCGAATCCTCCCATCAGGCCCGCTCGGTAATCCCCACTCTCTTACCAGACGCAAAATGCTTGATGTCCCAGCGTTCGTTTGGCTGCCCAGCTTTACCGATTTCTCTTCTTCGCTCCCAACCCTTGCCGACTGTTGGTGGGAGAGGCTTCGAGTTCCTTAGAGGCAGTTTTTCGGTTCCTTTCAGTAGGAGAGTCCTCCCCGATTAGTCGAATCTTTACTGGGTTCCTAAGCCAATTTTTTTTATCTACACCCCTTTCCAGAGGGGTGACCAAGCCAGCCACTGCTTTTCCAGCCCCACTCCGTTCTCTTACGATTTTGATGGCTACTCCTTCTCCCCTCCTAGTAGAGATTTTTCCTTCCGTCTTCTACTCCCTTTGAACTTTTTGTGACCTCATTATCACTGAGTCTTGAGTGGATGTGTCTTTTTTTAGTGCACATTCTACGACGCAGCGGCACAGATTGCGACCATTCTTTAGGGGTTTTCCCTTTTCTTCCAGAAGCTCTCCCCAGCCTGGTTTCAACTGACCAGAAAACGGAGGCAGCCGTCAGCCTCCAAGTTCCGTTTATGTATCCCTGTCCTTTTCCTTTCTCCCGGTGAGAGATAAGAAAAAGTCCATCCCCGGGAGAGGGATCCTCGCAGCCCCCGGTTTTTTTTCGCGTCATCTTCCCCCGGTGTTGACTTCTATCCCACCGACCAGTTAAGTTTGCTGAAGCTAGTCTTGCCCTAGACTCAGCTTTTTCTCCTCTTTAGTTCGCCTCTTGGGAGGTCTTCCAGTAGTTGCTTACTTACAAGCCTTGGTTGCGTTCCAGTAGCTCGAGCACAGAAACCCTAAAAGTTCAGTTCTCCGCTCATTGCTCACCTCTCCGGCGGGCGTCCGCCCTTCCTGCACAGACCCCAAATCACACACACCCGTCGCTCCTGGCGCCCTATTTAGAGAAGGATCCCCTTTTTGGGTCCCCGTCGCCGACTCGTCAAGGAGGACACAGGCAAAAACCGAAGAAGCTCCTAGTCTTTCGTTGCCGCTCTCTCTTGGCGTCCCTTTTCAGGCGCACCCTTGCTTTAACACCCTCGAGTTGACGACTAGGCGAAGAAGAAGCTTTCGCGGTGCGTACCCTCAAGGGTAGGAAGCCCTAGGCCCCCAGTCAGACCTCAGCCCCTTGGACTTCCCTGCGTTCTCCCTCGACTGACACCAAGTTTCCAAGTTCGCTGTCGCGCTTAACTTAGTTTAGGTGTCCCCACGGCATCCTCGCATTCCCCCCCCCCATGGTCCTTTCCTTTTCAAGGATCTCAACTGCTTCCCTGAAGTGGGTCAGGATCGGTGAGGACATTTTTTCTGTGGACCCGGGGGGGGAAAGACAGACGCATTACCTACCATGGACCGCCCGACCCGGAATAGGAGAATCCACCCCGGTTCTTCCTAGCTTCGTCTAACACGCGGGACCAGAGGAACCAAAGCTGGTCAAGCGTAACGTCCCGGATACCCTCCCCCTGCATCCTGCGATCCTCTGACCTGCGAACCCCCCTCCCTTTTTTCGCTCAGGTTGCCATTGGGTTCTGCGACCCCCCGGAACGCTTTCCACCCGCTTGCCCTAAGGCCTCCTTCAACCGTCGCCGCGGCCCCTCCTTCGTCGTCCCCTCTGTAAACTACTCCCTTACACCGTTCGGTTCCGCACCGACTTCTCCCAAGGGTATAGGATCCTCGGATCCTCTTAGCTCCCTCTTCTCGCCTTTCGCTGTTTCCCCTGCCGACCTTTCCTTGTTTTGACGTATTTCCGGTCGCCGATTCTGATGCCACCTGTCTTGTAGATGAAGCTCGATAGTGGTTCCTCTCCTCTTTCCCTGATCTGTGGAGTGCCATGGCTCGGTCCCTTTGCCGATCGTCACAGGGATTGCTCGCTAGATACGTTTCTGAACCGAGCTTTCTTCTTTTTCCTTGAGGCGAATATTTTTGACGGCACGATGTCTCCCTCCCCCATTCGCTCTGCGCTCGCCAAGGGGACTGTTTTCTGGGTATTCTCTGAGACGTTCTCCTCAGTTGTAGGTAGCATGCCTTGTTCTGGAGGGCGGCACACATCGTCTTGCGGGAACCTTTTTTGCGCCCCGAGGGCCTCTCCACGCTATTTCCCGAACTGGAAACGAGTTCCCTTT
>Ga0179593_1310929_pt1 | contig 24642 bp, 25 predicted proteins | sample CZODoug2_1_08_16_FD_185931 | JGI IMG/M metagenome (GOLD analysis project Ga0179593, IMG submission 185931) | Vadose zone soil fungal communities from Angelo Coast Range Reserve, California, USA - CZODoug2_1_08_16fungal (PacBio error correction) | ecosystem: Environmental > Terrestrial > Soil >... | reverse complement strand
TCACCTTAATTCTCTTCCCCGTTTCTGGTAGTTTCTTGACAAGCTAGTCCCTCTTTCCACGTTTGTGTTGAGAGATGGTACGGATGGTGACCAACGGTTCGCTTTCCCATCTCTATGAGATGTCCATCTTTCCTTGTGCGAACTCCCCTCCTCCTTGGGACTTAGCGTTCACCTTCCCCCCTTGTTTAAGGGGTGGGCTGCGACTGGACGTATAGGAACGGCTTTGTTCTGCCTACTTTATTTTTCCCCCTTCCCCCTCATTCCGATATCCTTCCTTTCAACCCTGCTGCGTCGTTGTAGGACGTCAGTTTCTTGTTTGCACTAAGTCTCTATTGCGTTCACCGTCCCGCCGTCCTCTATTTTTTTTTCCCCACCTCGTTAGCCGTTGACTTTTGCCATGACAGACTCGGTTTTAGTTGATGCCCCTTCTGCCTACCGTCCCTCTCCTTCGATTTGATCCGCGCGAATTTTTTTCCACCGGGGCCCAAGTTTTCCGCCGTTCTTCTGACCTCTTTTTTTTTTTTTTTGTGCGATCAGAAATGACGATGCTTTTTCTCTGGCGCCGACTTTTTGACTCGTTTCGTCACCATCCCTTCTTTCAATTCTTGTCGCATCCGGAGCCGTTTTCAGTCATGAAAGAAAAGCGTATAATGTGCCCCTGATAGAATCGATATTTGGGTTTAGTTTTTTTTTTTTTGAAGCAACCTAGCGAGATTTCCGTCGCTTCTTCTTCCCCCCCACTTGACCCGGAGATTGCCGGCCCCACGCGGTTGTGAGTGCCAATTCCCTCTGAAGTGAAGGTCGATAGTTTTCCAATTAAGATTTCCCTCCATCTGGGATTGTCCTCCTTTTCCTTGTCGAGATTTTTTCTTCTCGCCATTCTCGTTTCATGATCGGATTTTTCTTTGGTGATAGGAAAAGCAGCCGTATGAATTGCGCCTTGAATTTGCAGTTCCTTGAGCGTTTTCTTCCTCCCGTTCATTTTTATTTAGTAAATCCCGTCCTGACCGTATTGGAGGTTCCTCTTTTGTTTCCCCCCACATCGCGATTCGATTACCACGATTTTCGCTTTGGTTGCTTTGGTCCCAATTCTTTCAGAAGCCATTTTGCCGACCGGAATTCTCCTCTGGCCGTTTGGTTTGAAGCAGCCTGCGTCCCCACCTTTTACAATCTAGCATCGTGCGCTCAAGGGCTGATGCTCTTGCCAACTGCCCCACATCAGCCCGACAACCTTTGCACTATCACACGTTCGCTCCTTTTGATCCGTTGTTGTTTGTCCAGATCTTGAACCGTCCGTCCAGTCCCATTTTTTTTTTCTCAAAGTGTATCGGGGGTCTCTCTTTCCCTTTAGACCTTCCCCTTCTTCCCTTGGCCGTCGTTTGTAGCTTTTTTTAATCAGCTCTGGTTTTGTCACCACGAATCCTGGACGGAAGGACGCGAATTCCCCTCACGTGCACTCCTTTTTGCAAATTTTGCTTTACAGTCTCTAAGAGGAGTTCTTTTAGCTTGGACGTCTTTTTAGGCTTGGGCCTCCTGGCACTTTTCTGGTGCTCGAGATTTCTTTTCATTTTTGAAGCGAGTAATTCGCGTAGTCTCCAAGATGTATTGCCGGCCGCTCGGCACCCGGGGGGCTTGTACTCTAAGGATGGTCTCCCGCCCCCAGTATATTTTCCTTTAATGGAACCGTTGAGCAGACTGCTTTTGGGGAGATATACCCCATCTGGTGAAGCCTCTCCTCGGATTCTTTTTCTCAACGTCGTCTCCACGACAGCGTTTACGCTTTCCCTTTGAGAATTCCTTTTACCGCGAATCCGTTCCCCCATCGACTGCCATTTTCCCTTTTTTTTGACCTTTCTCTTTCCCGTACCCCTTCGGCCTTTAACGCGATTTTTCTTTTTTCCGGCGGCATGAACTCCGCCTTTTTTTTGGTTCCTGCTCAATCGCAACCCTTCTGACTGATCCCAACTTCTATTGACCCGTCCTGCTCCCTCAGATTCCCCCTCCCCTCTCGGCTCACCAGGTTTCCACGACTCGCCCCTACTTTCCTTGCTTGAGCGGTCCAGGAACCGATTAGGTTCCTTCAGTTTTTTCGTAACGTGGTCTTGCGGCCCGGAACTTGCCCTTTTTACGGCAAGTTGGTAGCCGATCCATTTTCATGAGAACCTCCTCCTAACTCACAAAAGAGCTTCTCTGACTTTTTCTCCCTTTTTGATGGGAGACTGATTTTTTTAATCCCTTTTGACCTCTTTTTTCTTTAATGAATTCCTAGCCCTTCTTTTTTACTGCTCTTTCTCTCTCTTGACCCTCCGTTGTTGTTGATTTCCTCCCTGGTTTGAGGCCACTTCCTAACCATCAATACGGGGCACTTTTTCTTCATCGACTATTCTCCGATTCCTCCCTTTTTTATGATCCTACTTTGGCGGCTTTTTCTTAGTTCCCCTTTCTCTTGCTGAAATCTAAGCCTTTTTCTGGGTCCGTTTCGGCACGGAACTGAGAGTTACTTTTTTTTGCCTTGCCCACCTGTTACGCTTTTTGCTTTTATTTCGTTTTCTTTTTTTTTTTCCTGGGGAGTTGTCCTTCTTAGTTTCTGATAGCTCCCTTTTGTTTTCCCCTCGGGAGTTGGGATCCCTCATTCCTTTATTTTTCTGGCTACTTTTGCCGTTCTTTCTGCTTTGCCCCCCACACCCACTTGCTTTCATGCGCCGACAGGTACAGTTTTTTTTTGGCTTTTTTCTACGGTTTTCCTTCCTTCCTGTCCTTTTTTTCCTTTCCCTGCGTCCTTTCTTAAATCTTCTCTCTCCTCGGACAACGCTGCTTGGGCTTCCGTGAAACTCCTCCCTCGAGTTTTCAACAGATGCGATAGGCCCCTTTCTATTCTTCGGCCAACCTGTGTCCCCGTTGAAACCACTTCGGCTCCAAAATCCGGTTCCGTCCTGTATTGGCCACGCTGTTCGAGCCGTTTTTCAATCCGCTGTTTGATTCTCTTACGCGCATTGACTGGAAGGTTGTTTAACCACTTTTTCCAACCTGACACGACCCAGCTCTAGACGTTATTTCCCCCCTGCTCTTCTTCCCAAAGGAATCATTGGCCTAAGACGTCGCTGTTTCCTTTTCCCAAAGGAGAAGATCTTTTTTTTTTGCGCTCGGCATCACAGGTTTAGTGTTTCCAAATACCTCTTTCGATTGAAAGACCCCTTCGCTTCCGTCTTCGTGCTAATCGGCTTCCCCTTCGGCGCGACTTACACAGGTCGCTTTTTCTTTTTAATCGTTACCTTCCTGTACACATCCCCGGATCCCAATCTTTTCAACGAGCTTTATGTTTTCCCAGCTACATGTGCCCCAACGCTTTTTCTCTTTTTCTCATTTGTATTCAATCGCCTTCCTTTTAGAGCTGCTAGGCTTATGGGAGACCCTTTTTTACTGGCAGAGGGCTTCCCTGAAACTACCTTTCGATGGTACTTTTCCCCATCTTTTTTAGATAGGACTTTTTGTCCCAAGCGGTCCCCATTTTTATCGTTTCGTATCTGAATCTCGCAATTTTTCCGACCTTGAGTTCCGTTTTTGCCAGAATTGGATACTTCGGACCCGTTGTCCTGCACATGTTGATTTTGTAACTCCCTGTCATCGCGCCCAAGAACTTCCCTGAGCCTTTGCTTCACCTGAGGATTTTTCAATTTCACCATCACCTCCTACAATCGTTTTTTCATGCAACCCAGAATGTTTATTCCTAACCAGAAGAGCCCCCTCGCATCTCCTCTTTCTCAGCTATACTTCTAAGTTGGACCATTTGAATCTTCCTTTTAGTTTTGCTAGCGGCTTTTTCCCTGTGGACCCCGACCATGCGACCGTTTTTCTGGAATGATCGGACCCTACTGATTTTTTCCCTTCCTGGGGACCTCCTTCCTCCGTCTTCACGATACGCACCCCGGAAAACCCCGATTTATTTTCAGTTATGTAGTTCCCCAGCTACTTTATGTAAGCATTTTTTCAGCTCTTTTTTTCTACTCGTGTCTTCGTGCCTGATCCTCTCCCATCTTGTCATTTTGCTTTTTTTCCTCTTCTTTTTCAGAGAGTTTATCCGACTGAGCGGCGCCTGGGCTTAGGTGCGTGACCCCCTTTTCTTCAGAGTTTTCTCCCCAGTCTCCTCTTCCTTCGTCATAGTGGCCCAAATCCTGCGGAACCTGGCCCAAAGGTTTCTGCACCTTTCGACGATTTTTTTGGTTTTCTTTTCTGTAGGTCCGCCTACTTTTCCCTTCTTGTATTGATGTTTCCTCGCCTCTCCGGAAAGCGGAAGTTTAATTTGGCCTTTTTTTTGCGGAGCTGCGGATCTGATTTAGGAGGCCCTTGTGTGAGCGTAGACCTCGCCCAAAGAAGTTTTTTAGGTGGCCGTCCCGTTTCACGTCTCCGTAAAATTTCCCTTCCTGTTTCCTTGGAGTCAAGCGCAGATGCGAAATTCTCGCGGGTACCGCTCTAGTATATAGTGTGGTCGCCCGTGTTTAGGGTAGTGCACCCTTGCCATCTCTCTCGTTTGTTGTGTTCTAGATGGTTCGAGTTTGGAACCTCATACCGATCTCCTCGAGTCTCCTTTTACCCCCATTTTTTTTATCGTTTAGAGGGTCCCCCGATCCTTTTTAATTTTCTTTTGACTCGCTTTCACGTGGCCTGGTGAAGGTGCTTGCTTCTTACGTACTGTCCTTAAAACCTTAGTTTTTCCTACTTCTTCTTCTCTTCCAGCCACCCGGCCTCCGCGATCAGATCATTCTCGCTCAAGAAAGTTTTAAACCCCTTTTAGGTTAAGGGTCTTTTGCGGGCACCATGCCGGCTACTTGTTCTTTTTCCCAACCGACCCCCGACCCACTTACGCCGCCGGATTGGTTCCCGAATTTCTGGTGATACACTCTAGATGTATCGACGCCGATTTTAGCCGTGTTTTCCAAGATTTCGAGGGCACCTGTTTTTGGACCTTCTTCCAGTTAGCCTGCTTCTTTCCGCAACAGTTCTTAGTCGAGCGTTTACATTCCAGCTAACCCTAATTTCCGGATTGATTCAGCTCGGAACTGCTCGCTACACTAGATTGTCTTTTTTCTGACGATTTCTGGAGCGTTGGCGTCGAAACTCCCCTGCTTCCCTGCGTGAAGATAGAATCGATATTGGGGTTTTCGTTTTTTCTTGCTGTAGACTGCCTTCGGCGAGACCTTTGGCAAGGGACCACTTCGCCCGGAGCAATTCGGCCCCTCGGTTTTTTTACCAAGGCTCTCCTTCCTTTCTCCCTAAGGGACTTCTCTCTCGCTTCGCTCTGAATGCTTGCGCGGGTGCGGTTTTCCTCACCTTGTGTCGGTACCGTGTGCTGGTGGTTTCTTTGCTTTCTGTCACATTTTTTCAAATCGACCGGTGAATCTTTTTTTTCTCTCCTTCAAGTCGTGTCCTTGCGCACTGCCGTTGGAAGGTTCCTACCAATCAACAATTTGCGCGCCAGTCCGTCGAAAGTATCGGCGATGATGCGTCCATGCATCGTTTTCTCAAACCAAATTCGCGATCTCCTCGCGTGTTCACCGGATTGTCCAAGTCCTTTCCCCTCCTCGATGGCAGTTACCGGTCCCTTATCTTCTAAGTAAGGGTTCCGATTTCCAGTTCCTTTCCCCCTCGGGTCGCCCATCCGCTATTTTTCGTTTTTTGCTGAGATTGCCCCTTCCCCCCCTCATTCAGAAACAGGGTTTTTCACCTGCAATCTGTACCCCGCATGATTATCTGCTGTTGAATTTATTCTGAGGTTTTCAGCTCTGATAATTAACGTTCGTCCTGTTTTTTCACAGTGTTTTCCTCTCTCTTTTTTTCACGCGCGGTCTCCTGAATTCTATCACGGTACTTGGTTTTTGTAGATGGACTTCGCGTCTGTACTTTTGCAGTCACCCCTTCACGAATGGTTTTCTTCCCGCATACTGCCCGATCTGAGGTTTTACCCAACAGCGTCGCTTGTTTTCCCCCTTCCTTCGTTCCTTTGGAGCAGACTTTTGGGGCGCGGACCAGACCGCGGACCCGTTTTTTTTTTTTATTTAAGGCTGGTTTATTAATGTTGTTCTCGCTTCAAAGTCAGTCTTCTTCTCCTCCTAGCGCAGGGGTATGGTTTTTCTCGGCATTTTTTTTTATATCCTTCCCTCATGTGGCGACGGTTGTGGGGTTCTGAGCACGGGAACCGGTGCGTTTCTTTTTACTAAGCCCGCTATCGACTCTTTTACTCCTTCTACTCAGTGAGCTGGTAGAACGTGCCCTAGCTACACGCATGGCTTACGAGAGTTCGTTTTAGCGATACGTTGCGCGTTGAACACTTTAGTAAGTGCCTCTTTCCTCCCGCCGTAAAGACAGACTGAATTCTGTCTTACAGGTCGATGCGTTGAAAGCTTTTTTGATTGTTTGGTGACGCCCTCAGTTTTTATCTCCCCAATAAGATGCAGGGATCCCAAGAAGTCCCTTTTTTTTCTTCGTCACTTGAGTCTTTCCTCTTGAACTATTCTGTCGACAGAGGCTTTTTCACACTTCTTTCTGCATCTCGGCGGAAGCTTGTCAAGGCTTTTAGTATCTTCGTCTTTTCCCCAGCTGATTCGTTCCCCTTGTCCTCTTCCTTTTCCATCAGATCCCTTTCTCCCCCCTGAAAATCGCTCCAAATGGAGATCTTTTTTCATGTCGGCTTTCAGGGGTTTGCTCTTGTTTTCCTTAGTCGCGCTGAACTCCCCGACCCTTTGTTCTGAATTTTTTTTCCCATCGTGAAGCGGATTTTTCCTCTTCGTTATTTCATCTAGGGATCCCCTCTCCTTTTTTTTTTTTGCTCGTAGCTCCCTACGGAAATTCTGAGGTACCCAATTTATCACATATTTGCTTTTGAGTTCCTCGCGAGACCTCTCACCTCCTCATGTTGATAGACAGGCAGGAATAACTCTCCGCGTTGATTTCTTCCAGTGGATTTCCTTCTTTCTTCAAGGTTCCTTTTTTTTTTGGTTACTGGTTCCTCGGACGACCCCCTCGGCTTTTTTCCGTTAACCTAGTCTTTACCGTCCAGCCCTGCTCGGAGAGATGCGGTCGTTTTCTTGGAAAACGTTTCTTTCTTCTTTTCTCCTTCGGTCCGTTTGTACGCTCCCCTAAAGTGGTTTCTTCCCTTTTATTTTCCTCTTTCTAGCTGGCCTTTTTGCCCCCTTTTTCAAAAATCCTTTTTGAATGCTTCGGGGTTACCTGTTCTGACGGGATGCGTCTTATTGTTTCGGGACTCATGTTCTCGCTCGGTTTCTTCTTCACTTCCCCCCCTTCGCTAGAAGCAGCGACCACTTTCCCTTTTAATTTGCCTCTTCTTTTGAGGTACAACCAGATTTGTCTGATTTTCTCCCCGTTTTTTTAAGGTCCCGTTCTCCTCAAACTCCTTCCTTCTCCCCCAATCAGTTTCGGTTCAGTTGATCGACCATTTTTTTTGCTTCTTCCTGCACATTTTTCCCTTGGATCAAGCATGTCAATGGAAGCACCTTTCCTGAGCTAGTGACCAATCTTTGCCGCTGTTGGTTTTTCTCCTCCGCTGGTCCCCCCAGGAACTCTTGCTCCCCCCTTGTTCCCTCGCGCGGGTTTTTCGGTTGCGAAGATCGATGTTTTGTCATGTCTGTCGGAAAGGTTTTTTCGTTTCTTTTTTGTTCAAACCTCCCCCCTGGCGACCATCTACCACTCCGCTGAATTTGCCTGTTTTTTTTTTGCTTACGTTCCGGCTTGCCTGACCCTTCACTTTCAGCCGCAGTTTTCGTTTCTTATTCGCTCTGAAAATTCCCCTTCTCCCCTCCGTTCAACCGCGCGTTGCTATCTTTGCTTCCCTTACAGTGCCCGGTTTGTGGCTTCATTGTGGCAGTGGTCCTCGGTTTGGCGTTCTCTTAGGAGCTTGGATCCCCCCTTTTATACCTTTCCGATCGGTTGATCCCCCTGCAAATTCCGTCTGAAAGATCCCCGGTACTGTTTTCTCTGGCTTCTCGCTGAATCCTTTTTTTCCCATGCCTGGTTACCCGTAGATTTTTTTTTTTAAGAAGAGCTCTTTTTTTTTCTCACCCTCTGGTGGCAGATCGTCTCTCCTTTAGTAACGGCTCCAAACTTGATTTTCTTGGAACCTTCAACGTTTTTTTCCCTTTGCCAATTTCGCTGTGCTTACCTTTTCTGATTTTCACCTTTTTTCTCCCGCTAGAACAATCGAGCCCTTTTCCCGAAGCCTTTCTCCCCCCTGTCTTTTTGACCGCGATCTCCTGGCGTTGAAGTTATACCTTCTAGCTGCTTTACCCTTTTCTCTTTTTTTTGAGATTCCTTGCGATCGTTTGCTCAATGCGCTTTTTTGCAAGTGGTTTTCGACGCATTTTGTCTTGAGGATTCATCCCGTTTTTTGATACTCCCCCCGATATCTCTTCCCTTCCCGCCTTTTCTCCTCTTTCTTGCCATGGCTACCGCCAAAACGTACTCCTCCCTGTTCGCCCTTGTCACAGTTTTCTTCTTTTTTTTTTTTGGACGCATCCAGCAGTTCGTGCGGCCCCGAACGCGCCATCCCGTGGAATTCTGATTGCTGTCTCCCTATGTCTTCGTCCTTCTTCCTTTTGAACCTTTCCTTCTCTCGTTCCGTCAGACCTGATCGTCCCTTCGTTATGAGGCATTCATTCTCGGACGAGTTTTAATCTGGCCCCCACCGGCGGCTTCACGAGTTTTGGATTTCTCGTGGTCGTCGATCCACCACTTCGCTTTTTTTCCTTTTTTACCGGAACGCGCGAAGTTGGTCCGGGTTCAGGCCCCTTGATCGTTTTCGGTCATAATTTTTGGCTGAGCCCGTAGATCTCTGAAGCGTTTTTCCGTATTCCCTTTTTCATCGTCACCAAGGCCCTGTTTCTCCTGATCTTTCTCTCCCCCCGTAATCTTTGACCGCTTTGTAATGTTTGTGGAGCGCTTTTTTCTTAGTCGGTTAGCTCTTGCCAGTCGACCCCCTATCTATTTTCTCGTTTTCGAGATGTTTCTCTGTTCAGAATACTCCCATCCTCCTACTTCGAGGACGCCCCCCATATCTTTGTAGATTTTCGCGCTCCCCTTTGTCCCATCGATCCTTGGACTCCGTCTGGTGTGAAGTGGTTTTCAGTGTCCTTTCACGTATGAAACTTTCTCCTTCCTCTTTCTTCTCTCAGACACCCATTGGCCATCCCCTTTTTTTTTTCCATTTCCTTGCTTTTCCTTTCTTTTACGAGTTTCTTTTTTGAATGTAGTCGTTTGACACGCCGATCTGCCACCCAACCTCGCCCGTTCTTTTTGGTCCTTCCTTCTCCGGTCTCCGAGATGCCATGCATGCACGCCGTATAGTTATGTTGAGCACGCCTTTTACTTTTTTCACTTTCCTTTAAAGACCCCTTAGTTTTTCGTTATCGGAGACCCACATGTCCTCTTTTCCTTTTCCGAGGTAGCCGACACGCGTCTTAGCGGCCCGTCAACTTTCTTGGTTCGGGTCGGCCTGAGGATTCTGGAGATCAGAAGCGTCCCTCTTTCCTCTAATCTCTCTAGGGTAGGATATCGGTTCCTTCCACTTTTTAGACTGCCGTCTTTTTTTCCCGGATAGTTCCCTTTCGTTTGACCCCGGTTGCAAGCGGAACCAACGCGGTCTTCCGCCTTAAGTCACAGACTTCCTTTTCTGCCCCTTCAGTGCACCCCCTCTCTTCATATCAAAGCCTTTCTGATTGCGCTTTGGTCTTGATTTTATTTTCCGTCCTTTCTTTACTGTGCTAGGCTGGTTCAGTCTTTTTCCATGGTTGAACCCTCATCCCTTTTCTTTCTCCTCCCTTCTCGCTTCATGAAGTAATGAAGTTCTTTATCGTTTCCTTTTTGACTTTTTCTTTGGTTACCCTACCCCTTTCTTTTCGATTCCTCCCATCCGACGACTCCCGTCCAGTAAAAAATTCGCGATTCGATTCCCACCATAGCTGGTTACCCTTCTTTTGAACCTTCCGGACTGATGAAGCCTCATGACGGCCCGGAATTATTATCGGTTTCATCGTTTCCTTGGGGTGACGCGTTTCCCATCCGAGTACCTTTTCCCCTCCGCCTCTCCTGGCGTCCCTTCCCTTGCAGGAGGTGCCTTTTGGGCAATTCACACCCCACATTCCTGCACGACCGGGGCGGGCCTTGAACCTCCGCACCGGAAATTTTGTCACTCATGCTTCCGTTGATGGTTTTGTCCATCTCTCCCTTCCTGTCCTGTGTGACCTTGGTCGTTCCTTTTCTTCCTCCAGCCTTGATCCCTCGGTGTAGAGGTTTCTTCTTACCCCATTTTTTTCCCAGTAGTTGTAGATGGTAATCGCCGGTTTAGGTACTTTTCTCCAGACGACATTTCAGTGCCTTTCTCTCCTCATAGATCCTCGATGTCCTTTTTCAAGTACGCCTTTTGCGTATTCTTAATTCCCAGTGAGTTTGTTTAGCGCGTAGGAGGTTTAAGACTTTTGAGGATTGATTCCGCGAGTCATTTTTTAATATTTCTTGCCTTTCCCTCAGGCGGTGGAGACTCCGACTGATGGTTTTTTTCGGCTTCGGCCTTGGGGTTTTATTACTTCGTTTTCACGTATTTGTTCATGACGTTAGGGTTCGAGCTTGACCCTTTTTTTATGAGGGTACTGATGGTATCTCCCTCCCTTTTTTCAGCCTAGAAGATTCCTTGCTGTTTGAACAGCGTCTTTGCCAAGCTTTCTTCTGCTCTCTCCGAAGTTGTAACATTCCGACTCGTCGCGAGGCCCAATCTTTCGGCAGGGCTTGAAGCATCCCGTCGTCCCCGGTAAACTTTTCAGGAGCTCTCTTGGATTGTTGGCCCTCAGTCAGCACCTTTTTCCCCTTAATCGATAAGGATTCTACCTTTATCCCCACTCGGCCTGTGGATTCAATGGAGCGTCCCCTCGGAAACTATCCTTCGGACATTTTTTCCGCCGCCGAGAAACTTTCCTCTCCCTCCCCCTTGATTCGTCCAGGAACTGAGTAAGTCCTTCTGTCGTCACAGACCTGTTCGTTGCCGGTCCGGCAGTTTACGGACCCACTTAGCCCATTCCCTAGCACCACCCCCGTATCTTTCCTCCTCGCTTCAAGTTCTTCTTTTCGCCATGCTCGTTCTTTCTGAACTCCTTTGCGAAAGTATGTTTCGACTTGGTGTTCCGTTTTTTTTTCCTTTAGGCCATTCTTTTTCCTCATCGTTGGTGTTCTTGAGATAAGCCCATACGGCCGGAACAGAAATCCTGCTTCCCGGTTATTCCCTCTTTTTTTTCACTATCCCTTTCGTCCGACAGCTCCATGGATTGGAGGCTTTTCCCATTTTGTGAGCGGGTCCTTGAAATGTCTCCCATTTTTTCTTTTTTTTCCGTCTGCCGGTGGCGGTTCAGCGGACGACCTCCATGGGATTTGAGGTTTTTCGTATTTTTTCTGTTTTAACGTCCCCCCCTTTTTTTTTAGTATCGGTCGAGCGGAACCCGGGTCTGTATTTTCTCTTAGATTGACGCCCCGGGGTTGCGTTCTTCCCCCTATGGAGCGCTGGGCCGACGTAGTTGGCCCTTGTGTCCCCCCACCATCCTTTTGCTTCCGCTTCGCGTTTCACTCTTACTGTTTCCGGGTTTTTCCTTTGTTGTAGAAAGTTTCCTGGCCGCCTTTTTTTCAGTCTCTTTTCCTTCTTCTCTCGAACTTCGCGCTCGCAGTTTTGTTGACCACGCTGCGTTTGACTTTTACGTTTCGTTTCCCCCTCCTTGCTCTTCTGCTAAAACCTTTTTCTCGTTGGTAGTCCGATCTTTCCCTCACCCTTCGTCGAAAATCTTCGGTATCAAATCCGTTTCCTTTTCCGTCAGCTACCTGGTTCCGTTTTGCTCTTTCTTGATTTCCTACGGTGCTGTGGACCTCGGAGCGAACATTTGATCCCTACTCCGTGAGACACAACTCTCCTTCGAGTTTTTGCGCTCTCCTCTTTTTTCAAGGAAACCTCATCTGTTTGGCTTTCAATACCCCTACGTAAACTTTCGAGTGTTTTCCCTTTCTCGTCGTGATCGATGTATTGCCTCCCCGTTTACTCACTTCCCCCTCCTTCTCTGCATTTCCGACCCCTTTCCCCCCTTCATTATCCTTTCTAGCGTTTTCCCGTTGATTGCGGTCTCGAATTAACTTTCCCTCAGCTTGTTTACCATTGAAGTAGTTCTCGACCAAAATCAACGTTCTCCCCCTCGCCATTTTCCATATTCTGTGGCGCATCCCGATCAATGTCCAACTGTGATATGTGTTTTGTTGCCCTTCCCATGCACCTGGCATTATAACGCTATAGGCGTACTTCTGGTTTAAATTTCTCGATGACTCCCCCTTCCCCCGTCCCGTCCCTTTTCCGGTTAAGTCAATCGGCTTCTCTTGTTTCAGGGTTTGTAAGCCGTTTGTTACCCCTGGAGGTCCTCTGATTCCTGGCCCTATTGTTCCTTCAACGTCCCCCCTTCTCTTTTCCCGAAATTTCCCCCGCACAATTTGATGGTCCGTTTTTTTTTTAAACTTCTCTTCTTTTATCGCGTCCAAGCCCAACCCCACCATTTGAATGATCGCCGTTCCTGATTTCAACCTTGTTTCAATCCCTATTAACCCCCCTCTCCATCCCCGGAACGACAGCCTGTTCGTGTTTGCATCACTTCGCTGGGTCCCGCTCCTCCTCAGATGGCGGTCAACTCTCCCGTCACGGAAGTCTCCCCTCCTTCGCATGTCTCCCCCTCTCGGCACTCTTGGCCGTCAATTTTTTTTTTCGAACGTACTGAATTGCGACGACTTGCCTGGTCTTGAATCTTGTTTCTAAGGATGAATCGCACCGTCTAATAGCTAAGGTGGTATTCGCTTTTTCTTTTCAGTTCCTCCCCCTCCTTCTAGTTCGCCGTGCCGGACCTTCTTTGAAGGGAGCTATCAGCATCTGTCTTTTTTCTCGAACGTAATTTTCCGAGACGTGCCGAGTGTCTTCATGAACTCCTTTCTGATGTCGGAACACCTTCTCGCCGCGCTTGCCACGTTTTTTTCCCCCTTTCTCGCTTCCGCGTGCGGAAAATTTTTGTACTATAGATACCTTTTGAAAAATGCCTTCTTTCTCCCCCCTATTTTTTTTGGAATTCTTGCTTTCGGTTATTCCCCCCACAATTGAGCCTGGATTGGCGTCCGCGCCCCTTCTAGTCCTCATGTTTTGGGGGGTCTCCCTTCTTATTTATTCTGCGGCTGGACAATGTTTTTTCTGAAGCGCAGATCCTCAGAAAAGCTCTTCCTTCTCACGTCTTAAAGCTCCTCAACTACGTCCACAGTCCCGTTGTGATTAACTCCCTCCCTATCCTCCCCGTGGATTTTTTCCGTTGGGTTTGGGGTATTATTTCCATGATGGAGGCATATTGACTTTTCGGACGGCGTTCGTATTGCCACAGTATCTCCTTTTTTTTGGTGAGCTATCTGTTCTAGGCTTCCGAAGTCTCTTCCTCTATCGTCCAATGATATAACGTTTGAGGTCCCCTCGACACTGTACGCATCCTTTTTTTTTTTGGACGCGTCAGGGGCTTTTTTGTCATTGCAGTTGCGTTTGCTTGAGGTTTTAACGGCTTTGAGGAGCTCTTGCGCTACCACCCCTTTTTTCCCCTCCTCCTCGACTACCTCGGTACCCCCCCCTCTGGTCACTTCGCTTAACGTTTTTTTTTTGAAGGACTGGCCTTTTTTTTTTAAGTATTCTCCTTTCCGGCCGATCCACAAAACCTCGTCTCTTCCAGTGCTTTGGGCATTTCCCTCGCGGTCGAGCCCTTGCCTTAGATGCTCTTCCTTTTCTTTTTTATTGCCGCGTCCGTCTCGGTTTTTCCTTGGCAGGCAGTTCTTCGCGCTTTCTGAACCACGGTTTTTTCGAGTAGAGGACGATCCTCAATGTTCTCATTACGAGGCGCCGTCCACCTTTTGCTGAGTTCCCCTTCAAAATTCGCTGTTTTTGGGTCTTTTACCTGTTTTTGTTCGTACGTTTGTTTTTTTTCCCTGCTTATCACGCGTTTCCGCGATAGACGATTTTTCGATTTTTTTGATCCGGTCGCCGCCAGACTGCTTTCGCCTAGCCGATCTCGTCACGAAAGGTAAGACGTTCGTGTATGGTCGACCCCCCTCCCCTTACTCCTCTTTTCCCCGGCCTCGAAGGTCAGGTTTTGCCGATTCCCAAGTTTCAAACTATTCGCTCCGTTTCCTAGCTGGGCTCGAGCGTGAGTCTACGTCTGTCCTGTTTCCATCTTCTTCTTTCTTAGCGGGTTGCCCCAGGTTTTTTTTCCAAAACCTCAGACCGGTATTTTGTATTTCATTCCCTTCTCTTGAGCTTTTCTGTCCAATTTTTGTCGGTCCGGGACCCATCAAAAGTGTTCAGCCGTCGATCCGACTGCTTGCTGCTTCACGCCTCCCTTTTTTTTTTTTCCCTTAACAACCACTTCGTCGATTCGATTACTCATAGGCTGTTGTACCCCCCCCGGCTTGGACCCACCTTTTCCTCAGCTTTCCTCTGAATTCTTCTTTTTCCTTCCTCGATGTTTCAGGGGGAAGCTCTTCTCCAGCCATACACCCTTTATTTTTTCATCCGCATAGCAGCGTGAAGTGCGGCCTTGCGATTTTGACCTTGCAATACCTTCCTCCAACGAATTTGTGTTACCTACTAGGTCCCTCTTCTCCCCGCATTTGAACGGATTGTCCCCCTGTTTGTCTGTTTCTTTATTTAATCCGATTGTCCAGTCAAGCGGCCCCCTGCTTAGGTAATCCTTCGAGCGTGAACGCGCTCTTTTCCTCCTCAACTGCTTATCACGGATTCCTTTCGCCTGAGTTGTAGAGGTTCGGAGTGATGATTTGTGTATCCCACCGAATCCTTTAGGCCGGAGCGTAATTGATATCCTCTCTTTTGTCCAGACCGCGTCCGTCTTTTTTCTTTCATTTCCCCCCCCCCCGATGTCCTTGGAGTATTTATTCTTTTGACCGACCATCAGGCCCCACGTAGGCTGTAGTTTCTTGGTATCTCGTGTGATCCCTTCTTCCCCTTCATGTCTCTCACCCGACGCCGTGCTTGAAGGCAGGCGTCCCCCACTTTGTCCGTGGTTGCACCTCGATTACGGTGTCTGCACTTGCCCTTTTCTCACTTGTCTTACTTTGAAAGGTTTTCGTTTTATCCTACGCTCTTTTTAGGCTGGGTCTCAGTTTAGCGTTTGGTGCTGCGGGCTGACAAAGTCCTTTTCCTTCCTAAAGCTTCCCCCCCCTCCCCCTTCTTTCCAGGAGAGCTCGCCGTCTGACTTTCCTTTAATTTGAATTCCGGTTTTTCAGCTGGGCTTTTCACAGAAGCACCCTCGTCCGGTCCCAGCTCATCGAATAACCTGATCCCAGGCAGGATGGGCTTTCCCCTCGCCCCTTACTGCTTCCGGAAACGGCACGAGAGGCTCCCGGTATCCCTCGTTTAATCTCTCTCCGCTACTTTTTCGGGTTGAACACCTGGAGTCCGCTGCGTTTCGTAGTTTCCCAGTCCAAGGACCTGCCCATCTCTTGACGAACCTCTTTAAGATACAATGTCATGCGTTTTCGACCCAATCTTTTTTTCAAGGAGAGGTGATTCTCCTGCCCGGCGCCCGTGGTCGTTTTTCCTTATCTTTCAAAACAATGTTGCTCCGGGGATCCCTTTTCCCCCTTCTCTTTTTTCTTGTATCTCCTCTGTTCTCCTTTTGTTTTTTGTAGCTTCCCGGTTCCGGATTTTTTGCTTACAATTCTTCACATCAATCGGCTCCCCCCGGAGTTCACTACATCCTCAAATGGATCTTCCTCCCTTCACTTCTCCTTTTGCTGGTCTGCCTTTCCTTCTCTGCTGACTCGTTCGTCAATTGTTGTTATTTCGCTTTTTTCAACGCCATTTGTTTATCGCTAGTACTTCCTTGTAGGGGCCTGGACCTTAACCGCTCCGCTCTTTGCAGGCGTCTTTGCAAACCGGAGAATCTTTTCTTCTTTTTCCCTGTACTTCCCCTGTTGACGCTTGGTCATTTTGCCACTTCACCATTTCCCCTCTTCTTTTTTCAGGACTTCTTTCTGCCTGGCCACCCACCCGAATGGGCCTGAAGGTTGTCTATTTTCTTTCCCTCCCTTTGTATCCTTTTCATGTAGCAGTTTTCGCAGCTCGTCTTATGAGCTTTACCAACTATTTTTTTGCAGCCTGACTTTGTTCGGTATGCTTCTACATTCTCCCTTTGCTTTCCCAAAGATGGTCTCTCGCCCTTTCCCACGCCGCCGCTCTTTTGCAACCTGGGTCGTCTCCTTCGCCCCCCCGTATCCAATCAGGTTTCCGGTCTTCTGCCTCGGGGTCATACGGTTCCCTCTAGATGTCTTATTGCTACCTTCCCACTGACTGGAAGCCGCGTCGCCAACATGAGCTAACACCTGTTCTTTTTTCACAGTTTCGGGCAGTTTTTTTTCTTTGCAGCCTCATAGTCATCCCAGTGATATGCTTCAATAACTAGTCCCCTTCGTGTTTTCTCTTATCGTCGAATCTTCGATGCGGATTTCCAGCATTTACCCAGGATTTTTTGTGGTGGACTCCCTACCATTCTGGCGCGAATATCCAACATAAGTGGCCTCTTTCTCCTGATAACCCTTTTCGTTTTTTACACTTTCGCCCTCAGCTTGTTTTTTATTGATTCTTTCCCCTCCGATCTTCCACAACACACCTTGATCAATCGTCAACGCGTTCATATTTTTCCATGACCCCTTTTCTTTCCTGAATTGTGGCGTGGATAGATTCTCTTTCCCGTTTTTTTTTTTCGGGTGTCTTTTCCTGGCAGAGCGTCTTTATGAACCATCATGATTTTTCGATTCACTGGCATAGGATTTACTATCAGTCCTCCTTTTTGACAGTTTGTTACAGCGGCGATTTGAACCGTCCCAGTCCCTTTCATTCCCCTATGCGGGCCCGCATATTTGCCGTTTTGTAGGTCTTACCCTTTTGGTCTTTCCCCTACCACGATTTCTTTCCCCTCTCTCCAGAATCACTTTCCCCATGAGCGCTAATTTTTCCCTTTTCTTTGGCTGAGTCTTTTCACGTCAATCCCCCGCTCGAAACCCCTTAGCACGCGGAGCCTTGTTTTCTTCCCCCAAGAGCGCCTCCCCTCGTGATAAGACCTCTTTTCTTCATCTATCCTTCTGAAGGCGCTTCTTCAGGGTGGTTAGCCACGGGACCTCTTTTCTAAATCTCTTTCCTCCCTTTTTGTCCTATCCTTGCCGTCCGATCCGGACTTTGACCCGCAGTTTGACTTCTCCCCCGCATCCTATTCTACCTCAAGCAGGGAGATTTTCCCTTAGAGTCCTGCCGTACCTACCTCGGTTATTTCCTCACCCGTCTTTTTCGAGGCCTCCTCCTCCGCATTCCGGACGCTGTACGGCTTAATCTTTTTTTTCTTCGATTGGTCTTTTCAGCGCGGCTCACGGTGACTGCGTTTGTCGGACCTTCCGCGTGCGAAATGTTTCTCCGGCGTGCCTTATGCAACTTAGATCTTTTTCCTCTCCCTTCTTTTGCCACCCGGCACGGTGATTTTGATTTTTTTTTAATTATTTTTCCGACTTAAAAAACTCCCGTATGAGTAAAGCCATATTCACTCTATCATTTGGACTTTGCTGACCTGACTGGGCTGGAGGTCCCATGGTGCTCAGTGCTTATCTTCAGCCCCTGCCGTTTTAATATCGTCCTTAAGGCTCGTCCCACCTGCCACTAGGGTGACTTATTCCCCCTCTCTCTTCGAACACCTTAATCGAGGGGACCCCTTTGCTCTTTTATATCTTTTTTCTGCTCCAGCATGAATTTGAGTATTTTTTGCCAGCTCGTCCCTTTTGACTCCTTGTTGCTCTCTATCTCTCGGGTTAGTGCCTCGACCCCCCCCTAGACGGTCATCCGCTTTCCACATGATCTATTTTATGAGCGTCCCCGATTTCCCGCTTTTTCGCGCCCGGACTACTTACCTTTCCTTGTAGGTCTTCTTCTTGAGTTTTTTTGAAGGGGCTTCTTTCAACCATTCTTGAGTTCCAGCCCCCCTGCCTCTCTCCCCGATCAACCTTCCTGTATCCCTTACGTACCTTCTTAGCGTAGTTAGTTGTACACCCCCTCCTTCCATTGGGGTTAAGTTCTGTCGCCATACCCGTCGAGAATTAAAAATCTTCAAGCCCCTCTTTCCCCCCGGTTTGGGCCAGATGGTTATAGACTCTACATCCTATGAAAGACGTTCGTTCTTTTTCCATGTCGGATGCGTTCTTTCTCGACCAGGAGCCCTTTAGCGCGACTTCAAGATTTCCGTGAGGTCCCGCCATAGAAAATTCTAGCTATTCCGCCTACCCCTAGAGGCTTTCCTTGACAGTAAACAAAGCGTCTAGTCACGTGGTCCCTGTCGTTTGCTTTGACGTAGCAATGCATGAAAGTATGCTTTGACTTTCTCATATATCCGGGTTTTGGGTCCTCCCCTTTTTCCCAGATAGCTGCCTCTGATTTCCCCCTACTCGGATAGTCGGCCAAAGGATTCAGTGGTTCACCCTAGCCCTGGTTGACCGCTTAGCCTCCTCTCGAACAGGCCTCTCTTCAGTTTCGTTCCCCCGTTTCCAAAAAGTCCGTACCTCCCCTCTTGACGCTGTTTGCGCGTCTTTTGGTGGTTTTTGTTTTCTTCTCTAGGTGCCGATGTCTTTTTAATCTTTTTCTCTTCTTTAAGTACTGCGGGTTTTCTCCCATTGTTGAAAAAAACCCTTTGCCCTTTTCATGTCCTCTGATTCCTTGACAGTGCATTTCGCTGGGATAAGACAATCCTCCTTTTCAAGGGTACCGGACCTCCCCCCTTGTTTGGTCAGTTGACCGTCTCGGTGTTGTGCAGCGTTTTCGACCAATTCGCTCTCTCGTCCCCGCGTCTTTTTTTTTCTTGTGAACCCTGGAATTTGACACAACGTTTCTGCCTGATCCTCATCCCCGGTTTACGGCCTTCTTCTTCAGGACCGATGCTTTTTTTGGGAAGTTTCCCATTTCCCCCCGAGTCTCCCATCCGACCTCGCAAGGTTTAAGCGACGGGCTCTTCGAGTTCCTTCCCAAACCAAATTCACACGACCCTTTTTTGTTCTTGTCACGCCACGCTTTTCTGTCCGTTTCCCAGGCTTATTCACGTACCATCTTCTTCCGGACTTCCTTCCCCTTGCTTCAAGTAATTCTCTCGAGCGTGTTTACTCCCCTCGGTTTTTCGCCTTCCCCCAGACTTTTTTTTTTCATTATTCTCCAGTGTGTAGATGGCGCGCGTTGGTCAGTCCGACTCTCTGTTCCTTGACTTCTTGGGCCCCGTAGACCCGTCCTCTCAAAGACCCTCTTCGCGTTTCCGTCGTTATTGCCGTATTTTGTAGAGACTTCGGCGGCGAGTCCATCCCAATAGGCCGGAAAGGCTGTTTTTGCTGAGATTCGTTCTGTCGGCAGGTCTTCCATTTGTGAGGAGACTCCGACGAGTTTTCTCTTTCCGGCTTCGGCACGGGGTTTTGGCGATGCGCCGGAACTATTTTTTCTTCCCCGCCGTTGGGGTTGAAAGTCGACCCGTTTTCCTATGGACCGGGGCTCTTTCGACCCTTCGTTGTTCCTGACGGGATGGTTCTCCCTTGCCTCTCGACGCTTTCGGTTTCCGAGCTCCGCCTGTAACGAATCACGCTCAAAAATGCGTTTCCTGAACGTACTTTTTCCTCCTTCCTTTGACATTAATATTCCCCGAACTTGTTCGGGACTCCTGTGAAAGCTCTGGGATTTGTCTTAAGAACCCCCCCCCCTTCTCCGTAAGCTCATCTAAAGGAATAAGGGATCCCACCCTTTTCTGCTGCTTTATCAACGGTGCTCGATAAGTCTGTTTTTTAAACTCTCCTGCCGTCTCCCCCCCTTTTTTTTCCCGTATCGAACTCTTTTTTTTTCTCGGAGGAACGACGATTCAATTCCCGCTCTCTGCTTCCCCTCTTGTTCTGTCGTGCTCGCACCGTTAACACGTGCCGCCTTGACTGTCCAGAGATCCCCCACTTTCTTGAGGAAAACTGTCCCCATTCCGCGAAAAATTCTTCTGCCTGCCTCTCCAGTGGCGGCTTTTCTCCACATAGTTCTCTCCTGAACTCACTTTGGGCCGCCCTTCTTGCTGTGCGGACTTTTTGACTTCGACGATATTTCTTTTTTTCCAAAACGAAGTTTTTTTTTTTTTGCTAGCTTCCTCCGGAACTCGCTGAGGTCACCACTTTCTTCACCCCCCATACTTTCCCCTTTTCGGCGACTCCTATTCCCTTCTCAGACAGGCTCCGGATCGCTCCTTCCTTCTTTCCGATTTTCTTTCTCCCTTATTTGAACTTTCTTCTCCCTCGTTCGTAAATCGGGCCGCCGGTTCGGCCTCCCCAGCCCCCCCTTTGACGCGGCGGAATCTCGTTCTGTTCCCCTCCCAGAACGCGGCGGAGAGTATTCTTCTTTTTTTTAGCCTTCGGTGAGATCTTTTCTCGCAGCCTTGGACGCATTGGCCCCGCGTTTTGATCTTTTAATTCCTTTTATGTGCACGATGTCTGGATGTAACCTTCCCCGCGCTCCATTCCTCCCTCCTTTGTACCTTCCGGCGGGTCAGTCCTTCGTCATCAAGTCCTAATGGAATCTTTCTTGTAGGGCTTCCACTCCCCGGCTGTTTCTTCTGACCAAACGCTGTGTGGGGCTACTTCTTTATAACTCCCTTCGTTTTTTTGTCTTGCAAAGTGGTAGTGCGCCTTCTCCCTTCGCACGGTCCCGTGAAGTTTCCCCCCCTACGGCCCAAAATCAGTTTCCTTTTTCCTATGTCTCCCCCCTCCACCTTGCGCACTTTTTTCCTCTCTACCCGCTCCGTGTGAGTATCTCTTCGAAAGAGTCGCCCAACTCTCTCACCCCGGTTTTACTCCCGAGAACGACGGGCCGATTTTCTTGTAGACGCCCTACGGTCGGTACCCCCCCCAAGTAACTAATATTCTTTCCCATGACGTCAAGCACTTTCCATGGATTGTCTCCTATCGATGCTTGCTCTCTCCTAAGTGTGCCATCTGCTTTGGTGTACTCCAAATACCCCAGGGCGAAACCCCCTCATTTTTCTACCGCACTTTCTCCCTTTTCCCAGTCTAGGCGCAATCCTTAGCCGCCTTGTGACGTTCTTATTATACGCTTTTACCCCTTCCCACGTGATCACATCTTATGATGTGCTCTTGTCAAAAAGGTTTTTTATTTTGGAGTTCCCCCCCACTGTTACTTGCTCATCCGTGCTCTGCGGCTGAGACCCCTTTTTTCTTTGATGGCATAGAGGACTTCACCTTACACAATATGCCGTTAGTAATCTTCCCTGATTATCATTCCTCCGTTGTAAATCCTTTGTTACAAAAATGCTTCCTAATGGTCTCTAATCGGCAGCAGTGTTCGACTTCTTCGCTTATCTTAGTAACCTGTCTTCCTGACATTTTTCTTTGTTTTCATTCCCACGTACGATTTCTCTGTCCCAGCACTTCCTTAATTCTACAGGCCTAATTTCTCTTTTCCCAGTTAAATCACCCCGCCTTCCCTCTCCCACTTTAACCCCCAGTTCCAGCTTGTTTGCGTCTTCCCCAGAGCGGACCCTCGTACCTCTGATTTATTGAAAGTATTCAAGTTTTCTTTTGGAATCGTCTAATTCCTCTTTTCTTTGGTCGACCACCAGCGAGGCCCGCCTTCTTTTTTCCCCCGCACTGGAGAAGCGACCGTTTCTTAACTTTGTTTGTTTATTATAAGTTCTTTTTAGGTCTTCCCCTTTCTTAAGACTTCTTTCTATCGGCCCTGTCTTTACGTTTTATTTTCATTACCCCCCCGGAATGTGCCCTCCTTCTCTTGGTGGGTCTCTATCAGCCAATAGTTCTTCTTCATCCGACATGCGTAGGCACTTCGTCTTCACGAATGCAGCTATTTTCTTGCAGTCCCTAATCCTGCCCGTCAGCCCTTCCCCTGAGAGCCATTTTCCTTGCCTTCCAGCTCCTCTTGTGAGAAAACCTTCTCTGCGAACTTTTCGGCCCACCCATGATTTCTCTTTTTGGAATTCGGGGGGTTCCCCCTGTCTATAACCCACCATTCCCTGATGTCCTTATACGAAGTGAAGAAATTTGGTCAAGGTTGATCAATCCTTCCTATGCTTCTTCTGATTCCAATGTTTTGGAGTCGCGCAAGCCTTCCCGTCACGCGCCGCCATAATTCCCCTTGGGTGACTGCTCCCCTCTCTCATCGACCCTTTGTCGCTGACATCGTTACCTCTTGCTCCCAGACCAAGGTTTTGGCGCTTTTCTGGCCCAGCTCGACCATCTCTCTCCCTTTCACTCGTTGTTGTTTTTTGTAGATTTGGTAGGGGTCACTCCCCGCCCGACCCCATTAATTGAGGAGCCAACCCTTCTTTTTCAAGCGGTCCCCTAGTATTGTGTGCGAAGTGCATCGCCCGTAAACTTTTGTTCCTTTGAAGCGGTGACTTGCTCGTTTTCCCTTCCGGTCGGGGAAAACACGGCTTGGAGGAAGATATGTGCTTCCTCCCCCCCTGGGCCGGCCCTTCCGCCCCCCCGATAGAGCTTTTCCTCCCCGCACTCCCCCATCCCTTGCTTTTCGTTATTCTTTGACGCCCCCCCTCCAGTGGTATTCTTTGAGCCCTCTCGAAACCCACAACACCCTCGTCTCAGCCTTCATGGGGCCGATTTTCCTTTACTACCTGAGTGCCATTGGCAATAGCGGTCTTAGTGCGCGTTTGCTTGAGCATCTTGAGACAGGTTTACGATCACCCTTCAGGCCAGTTAGCTGGCTTTTATTGCTTACACCCTCAGGATTAGTCCAGACTCCCTGCCTGAGCGGCATTCCTCTCAAGTTCCCCCCCTGATATAGGGCCCGCCAACCGCCTGTAGTTTTCGGTTTCCCTTTTTGTGCTCCCTAACTAATGTTCCCTGTTTTCTAGTCAATCCGCATCTTGGGTTGCGGATTATTCCCCGTCACTCCGTTCTGCAGACCATCCTGAAGCCCTCTTTCTCACTGAGTGAGGACCCTTCTCCACTGGGCCACCCCCTCTGGTCCCTATGCCCTCTCGTCGGGAAGTAATTTTTAGTCTCAGACCGAAGTCTTCAACCATTTCTTTCCCTTTTGGTTTCTCCTTTGGTTTTGCTCGTCTGGTATTTCCAACGTTCGTAGTGCTTTCCTTTTCCCCGCAGTAGCGGGTGATTGAACCTGTCTTACAAAGCCCTCCCCCGTTCCACTCCGACGCTTGGCCCTGCCTTTTTCGAGGAGTCCCTTCGACGTGTTAGTCCGGCCCCCCCCACAACCATGTTGCTTTTTCCAGCCGTCCCCCGCCAACCGTACGATTCTTTTGCTGAATGCCTCACCCCTTCTTCAAAGCTCGTGATGGTCCCTTTTTTGGGCCACAAACGTCGGCGGCGCAGCCTCGGCTTACCCCGGACTTCTCCCTGTCTTAGTTATGGAAAGCTATGCCTTTCCAACTTTCCCATCGCATTACAGTTTTTCTCCTGGCACTTTGCTTTTCTTTTTGGTCCCTCCCCCTAATTCCCTCCGGTGTTGGAACATTTTCACTACTGGAGCCCCGATAGACGAGCGTTGATATCACGTTTTTTGGCCCCAGATCGTACGTCCTTTTTCCATTCCACTTCTTTCCCCGGACTCTCGCCGCGTTAAGCTTTTGATAACGGACTACCAATTTTTGCCGCGAGTTTATGAGCGCCCCTCTTGATTTGAGTCCCTCCCCCGCTCTTTCAGTCCCTTTTTAACGCCATCGATATTTAAGGATCCTGAATACAGGGAGCGCGTCTGGAATCCCCCCCGATTAGTTATTGTGCATTCTGCGGGTCCCAGGAACCTCTTCCCGGATCTGGTGATGAGAAGTCTTTTTTTTTCATGGTCTTTCCCCTCGTGCTTCCCCTAGGAGTTCTTACTCCTCCAAAGCTAGCTGGACTTCTATCGGAGGGTAGTGGTCTCTCTGCGCCTACGTGCATTTTGGAGCAGTCTTGTGGGTTTCTCTCAAGTACCGGTTGTCAGGAATCGGGAACGTATTCAAATCTGGTTTGAAGTTCCTTCTTTATTGAGTGTTTTTCTTATGAAGTGCATCTCCTAATCCGGTCCGGCTTTATCTCCTACTTTGTTTCAGTACGTCGAACAAAGCTTGTTTCTCCTCCTCAGGCCCAGCCTGTCTTGAGCACAGGTACCCCCCTTCTTCTCCCTTGCCGGATTGTTTTGACCGGCATCCAATCCGCTGCCCCTTTTCCAAGGTAATCAGTTCCCCCCCCCGCAGGAAAAGGTTTCTTGTTAAAGGCGCGCAGGCCCCCTCTGGCACGTCGGAGTTCACTACTATCCGCCTTCCTTTTTTATTCGCCTTTTCTGGGGTGAACCTGGACCGCAGAGTCCACGACTGTTTGTCTGAGACTTCCCTTCTTCTCTGATTCCTTTTCAGCCTAAATTTATGCGCCTCCGCCGCCAAGAGGCTTCTCCTGACCTGCCTCCCTTGAGTTCTGCGGATAATGATAGTTCGCTTTTTTTCGAAAGTCTTTTCTTTCTACTTGTTGAACTAGGCCTTC